>Ga0070708_100002941_pt1 | contig 13239 bp, 15 predicted proteins | sample KBSK5503metaG_FD_65469 | JGI IMG/M metagenome (GOLD analysis project Ga0070708, IMG submission 65469) | Corn, switchgrass and miscanthus rhizosphere microbial communities from Kellogg Biological Station, Michigan, USA - KBS K5-50-3 metaG | ecosystem: Host-associated > Plants > Roots >...
ACGACTCGCTGCGATGCACGTAGGCCGACTTCAGGTGCCGCTGGCTGAAGTAGGTCTGGATGGCGGTGAAGGGGTCCTCCCAGCGCCAGACGACGACCACCCACGCCAGCGTGAGGACGCCCGCGGCGATCAGAACGGTTCCGAGGATCCGCAGCGGCTGCCGCACGCGTCAGTCCGTCAGCCCCGGAGGCCGAAGTCGCACGTGACGACCGTGACCGGCTCGTCGTCGTACACGCCCGGCGCGTCGGCGGCGTGGACGGCGGCGCAGCCGACGTCCTTCCACTGGACGCCGAGCACGTTCGCGCGGTGGTCGGGCGAGGCGAGCCAGAGCTCGACGGCCTGCGCGCTCCCGATCGTCGGGGTCGACCAGAGCAGGTTCTCGCCGACGGCCCAGCGACGCCCCAGGACCGCGTACGACGCGCGCAGCCGGCCGGCGAGGGAGCCGCCGTTGGCCGAGGTGTGCGCGAAGTAGCCGGCTTTCGCCATCTCACGCGAATGTTGCCTGGCGGCCGCCACGAGCTCGGCGTTCCGCCGCAGCGGATGCAGGCCGTGGGAGGCGCGAACCGCATTCATCCGTGACAGGATCGCAGCGTCGAGCCGCATCCCCCCGACACGGCTCCGTGCGGGGGCCGATGGGGCTTCGAGGAGCGCCGCCGCAACTGTCAGGGCGACGGCAAGCGTGACGAGCGTTCTGGACGTCCGCTCCACCCCCGAATTGTCGGCGGGGGGCCGGACGGCCTTGAATCGGCCTGGTCTAAAGCCGGGTGCCCGCGCTGACGATACGCGGAGCAGATGGTCCTGCTCGCCGCCAACTCGCGTGCCGGGTTGCGGGCGTCTGCTCGCGTCGCCGTGTGGGCTCGCCGGATCCCGCTGCTGCTCGCGGCGGTCCTCTTCGCCGTCCTCGCATGCCAGATCCTGACGGGGCTCGGAGGACCCGGGCTCGCATCGTTCGACGAACGGTGGACGTACAACGGCGTTCCGCCGCTCGCGGCGCTCGCCTGCGTCGTCCAGGGCTCGCGTCAGAAGGAGCGCCTGGCATGGTGGTGCGTCGCGCTCGCGATTCTCTCGTGGGGTCTCGGCGACATCTACTACACGTTCGCCCTCGAGTCGCGCAGCGTGATCCCGTTCCCGTCGCTCGCCGACGCCGGCTACCTCGCCTTCTACCCGCCCGCGTACGTGGCGCTCGGCCTGCTCGTCCGCTCGCAGGTTCGGGGCTTCGTCCGCAGCCTTTGGCTGGACGGGTTGATCGCGGCCCTGACGATCGCAGCGCTCGCCGCCAGCGTCGTGTTCCAGGTCGTGCTGAAGTCGCTCGGTCACCGGCCCGGCCTGTCTGCGGCGGTTGCCACGAACCTCGCCTATCCGCTCGCCGACATGCTCCTGCTCGCGATCGTCGTCGGGATGATCAGCCTCGGCGGCTGGCGCCTGACGCGGCGGTGGCTCCTGCTCGGGGGCGGCTTCGCACTCTTCGGCGTCGCGGACGGTACGTACCTCTACCGCGTGGCCGAGGGCACCTACTCCTACGGAACGATCCTCGATCTCGGCTGGCTCGGAGCGATGCTGCTCCTCGCGGCGGCGGCGTCCCTGCCCGCCGGCCGGAGCGCCGGGGCCACGCTCGAGGGGCGGCGCATGCTAGTCGTCCCGGCGGTGTTCGCGTCGGTCGGACTCGTGCTCGAAGTCGTCGACCACTTCCTGCGCCTGAACCTCGTCGCCATCACGCTGGCTTCGCTGGCGCTCGCCGCGGTCATCGCCCGTATGGGCATGACGTTCAGCGAGTACCTCCGGGTCCTCGCCACGACCCGCGAGGAGGCCGTCACGGACGCGCTCACCGGTCTCGGCAACCGCCGGGCCCTGATGCGCGACCTCGAGGATGTCGTCGAGACGTCGACGGAGGCCGATCCGCACCTCTTGCTGCTCTTCGACCTCGACGGCTTCAAGACCTACAACGACCGCTTCGGCCATCCGGCGGGCGATGCCCTCCTTGCGCGGCTCGGCAGCAGGCTGCGCGACTGCGTCTCAGGGTCGGGCAGGGCGTACCGCCTCGGCGGGGACGAGTTTTGCGCGATCGTCCGGAGCGACGGGTCGGCCTTGCCGCGCATCCGCCGCGAGGCGGGCGCGAGCCTCTCGGAGGAGGGTGAGGGCTTTCGCGTCGCGGCCTCGGTCGGTTCGATCATCCTGCCGGCGGACGCCGGCGATGCAACCCACGCGCTTCGCCTCGTGGACCGCCGGATGTACCAGGAGAAGGAGTCCCGGCGGCCGGACGGCGACGAGACCTACAGCGTCCTGGTCGGCGTCGTCGAGGCCCATGACCCGCAGCTCGCGGCGCACACGACGGGTGTTGCGAGGCTCTCACGCGCGATCGCGGCCGAACTGGGCCTCGAGCCGGCCGCGCTTCGGACGCTGAGCATGGTCGCGAGGCTTCACGACATCGGCAAGGTCGCCGTCCCCGACGCGATCCTGAACAAGCCTGGGCCGCTCGACGACGAGGAGTGGCGCATCATCCGTCAGCACACAGCCGCGGGCGAGCGGATCGTCATTCGCGCGCGCGGGCTCGAGGCGGTCGGAGAGGCGATCCGGTCGACCCACGAGCGCTGGGACGGCCTCGGCTACCCGGACGGGCTCCAGGGCACGGAGAGTCCCCTCGTCGCCCGGATCGTCGCAGTTGCCGACGCATACGAGGCGATGGTCAGCCCCGAGCGGCCCTACCGGCTTCCCCGCGAGCCGGAGCTCGCCCTGGCCGAGATCGTCGCGTGCGCGGGGTCGCAGTTCGACCCGAGCGTCGTCGACGCCCTCCGAGCCGCGCTCGCCAAGGGGATCGACAGCGGCGAGTTGCCTCTCGCGTCGTCGACGTGACGGTCGCCTGACGGCGAACCCTGGTCTCAACCGGCAAAAGGCGGAGCCGGACAATGTCCGCCGTCAGAGGGGGCATTGAGGCGCGTTGCCGCAGCCGAAGAAGCCCCAGAACATCGTCCGGCTCCGCCCACCACTATCGCAGTTCCAGAGCCGTAGGAACAGTGCCTATTCAAGGAGGAGCCCGGTGCCGCCGATGACGGGACTGGCGGCGCCGGGCTCGGGACTGACGGCAATCAACCCCCTGTTTCCGACGCCGCCAAACCTCGTACATCGAAGGGCGTGAGTCAAGGCCTCACGATGACGCTCAGTACCGATAGGGGAAGAATCCTGACCGAACGGCCCGTCGCGTTGTCCGCGTTGACGCTCGATGCTACGCAGAGATGCGGGTGCGGCTCAAAACGCGGTCGGCCGCCGTCGACTTGGCGGCCGCCGTCGAACGGGCGGGCGGCCTGGCGCTCGTGATCGGCGACACGATCGAGCTCGTGCATCCATCGGGCCGAGTGTCGCCTCACACGAACACCGAGCTGGAGTTCTTCGTGCGGGCCTGGGCGGCGGCGAACGAGCGTGCCGCGACCGAGCGGGCGCCCGTCGAGATCCTCGGCTAGCCCGTCAGCATTGTCCCGGTGTCTGACTCCTGTCAGACACGTGTCTGACGTGACCGCCGGGCGCGCCAACCCAGTTGAGCGATCGGTCAAGCGCGCGTTTCCTCGTTGAAGACGACATGACAAGGAGTCGCGGAATCGTTGTGCAGGAGTGCGATTGTGGAAGCACCGTGAGGCTTCCGCGCGAATCTGGTCGCACGTCCGTTCGTCAGACTCGAGTCTGACTCGAGTCAGACTCGTGCGATCGACGGGGGGCCGCACGAGCCGCCGCCGCTGCTGCGGACCACTGCGAGCTCTCAGACCTCGTGGAAGATCGGGTTGCTGACGAACCCTCGCCGGACTGCCTGCTGCACCGCTTCGGTGCGGTTGCGGACGTCGAGCTTCCGGTAGATGTTCGAGAGGTGGAACTTCACCGTCTGCTCCGCCAGCCAGAGCTCCTTCGCGATTTGCTGGTTCGAGAGCCCGCGTGCGAGAGCCTGGAGGACCTCCTGCTCCTTCGCGGTCAGACCCGCCTCCGCCGCCTGGCGCGAGCTCGAGAGCGAAGCCGGCACACCGACCGTCTGGAGCACGGTGCCGTGGACGACCTGCCGTAGCACGCCACCGAGGTCTCGCGGGTCGATCTGCTTGAGCACGAACGCACTCGCGCCGCCTTCGAGGGCCTGAGCGGCAAGCATCGGATCCTCGGATGCGGAGAGCATCACGACCTTCACGTCGGGATGCCGGTGGTGGATTCGGTTCAGGCAGGTGATCCCGTCGAGCAGCGGCATGCGCACGTCGAGCACCACCACGTCCGGCGACGTCTCGGCGACGAGGCCGACGATCTTCGTCGCGTCGGTGGTCGCGGCGACGACCTCGAAGTCGCCGTCCGACTCGAGCGCGACCCGTACGGCCTCGATCATCAGCTGATGATCGTCGGCCAGCACTACCCGAAGCTTCGCCACGTTCCCCCCGTGCTCCCCTCGCTCCCTAGGTGTTCTCGCGCCAATACTGCCCGATTCGGCGCGTATTGACCAGGGTCCAAACGACTGAGGCCGCCAGGCGGCGGCCTCAGACGAGCAGTCGGGGCAGGCTGCTTACTTGGACTTCGACTTGCTCGAGACGCACTTTCCGAAGGCATTCGTGCCCGTTCCCCACGCGGTGGCGAACGCGGCTTTGTCGGCCTTCAGGTCGGCGCGGCAGGACCGGGCGGCGGAACCGGCCTTCGAGGCCTGGAGCGCCGCGGCGCTCTTCACCTTGGCGGAAACGCACTTGCCGTAGGCGTTGGCGCCCGCGTTCGGGCCCTGCGTCGCGCCGTAGAACTGGTCGAACGTCTTGCCGCCGTGGTTCGTGGCGAAGTTCGGGTCGGCCTGCTCCGCCTTGCACGACTTCGCGGCATTGTTGACGTCCTGCTGAGCCGTGCTGGCGTTCTTCGAGACGCACTTGCCGTACGCATTCGACTTGTCCGCGTTCGTGCCGTAGGCCGCGTTGAAGTTGGTCGTGCCCATCGTCTTCTGCTCCTGCTTGCAGAGCGACGCGGCCACGGCGCTCACCGACGGCGTTCCGGCAGCGGATGCAGCGATCGGCGCGAGCAATGCACAGACGGTCGTCACCGAAACGATCAGCTTGCGCATGGGTTGGCTCCTTGGGATTCGAGTGAGTGCAGGGCGTGTGTGTTCGTTGTGACAGACGCGTTTCGTGCCTCTGCCCTGCGCTCTGGTGGCTCGAAGGTGCTGCAAAAATGCACAAATCCCTCGAACGGGGCGCCTGATATCAGGTCGTCTCTCGACAGGCGGGCGGCGGCGTCGTAGGCTCCCACCTTCCGTCGGCGCTCGCTCGCGAGATCGGCGGAGCCTGCGGCCCCGACATCGGAGCCGGCGACGGCGGGCGGAACGCTGCCACTCCCTCTCCCCCTGGCAGTTGGGCCGCCCGCTTGTCGCGCGCGTGCCGGTCGTGCGGCGGGTCGTCTACCGGCCGCAGACGGCGTTCCGGACGCTCTTCGGCACGCGCGTGATCACGACCCGAGGCGGGGTTCGCTACATCCCGGTGGTGAAGAAGAGGGTCGTGACGGTGAACGGAAAGACGCGTACGATCACCGAGACCCAACTCGTGCCGTGCCGCCGTTGACCGTCACCGAGACGGTCCCCATCACCGTGACGGTCACCCTGCCCACTCTCCCCTAAGAGCTGTGCGGCTCTTCCTTCTTGCCCGCCACGGCGAGTCGCTCCTCAACGTGGCGGGTGTCGTCAACGCGGATCCCGCGCGCGACCCCGGGCTCAGTGCGCTCGGGCAGGAGGAGGCACGCGATCTCGGGCGTCAGCTCGCCGGTCTGCAGATCGACCTCGTGGTCACCTCCCGCTTCCCCCGGGCGCAGCAGACCGCGGCGCTCGCGCTCGGCGGGCGTGAGGTCACTCGCGTCATGCTGCCCGAGCTCGACGACGTCCGGATCGGGGAGCTCGACGGAAAGTCGCTCGCCGAGTACCGAGCCTGGAAGCGAGACCGGCCGCGCAGCGAGCCGTTTCCCGGGGGCGAGAGCCTCGACGACGCCGCGGCCCGGTATGCGGACGGGTACCGGCTCGTGCTGGCCCGCCCCGAGCGGGTGGTGCTCGTCGTCTGCCACGAGATACCCGTGCGGTACGCGGTCAACACGGCGTCGGGCTCGGACCGCCTGGACGGTCCGGTGCACGACGTTCCCAATGCGGTTCCGTACCTCTTCGACGAGCAGGGCCTCTCTGCGGCGGTGGCCGGGATCGCCAAGCTGTCGCGAAGCGTCGTCTAGACGATGCGGCTCTCGACCCACGGCCCGTCGGGCCGCACCGAGTTCCGGCGGACGATCCTGCAATCGCTGATCGGGTCAGCCGAGGCCGAGGTGGAATTGCGGCGCTCGCGCCGTCAGCGTCTGCGGGCACGCCGCGCCGAGCGCCGCCTCCACGATCTGCACCGCCAGCTCTCGGAGCTCGAGGACGGCTATCGGAGCTCGGGAAGGCGCTGGTTCCGGTCAGCCGCGGCGGGGCACGCGGCGAGCGTCCTCTGGCTCCTCGGGGCGGCGCTGCTCGCGTTCGAGATCGTCATGAACGGCGTCCACTCGACGAGGGTGATCGTCGGCGATGCGCTCATGCTCGTGCTCAGCCTCGCGTGGTTCCTGCTCGCGGTCGCGCGCGTGCCGATCAGCGAGCCGCGTGGCGGGGCGTCAGCTCGGCCCGAGTGAGAGCCGACCCGATCAGCGCGGCGAGCAACTCGAGCGCCTGCACGTCCTCACGCGTGAACGCGCGACGCTCCGCGCCGTAGACGCGCAGCGCGCCGGCCGCCCGGCGCTGCTGTGGCAGCGGGATGACGAGCGCATGGTCCCGGGCCGCGTCGGGGCCGGACGCGATCACCTCGCCGCCCGGCGTCTCGACGACGGCGGCCTCGGCCCCCGTCAGCGCTCTCGCCTCGTCGACCACCTCTCGGAGAACGGCGCCCAGGTCGAAGTCGGGGGCCGCGAGCTCCGCCTGTGTCCGGATCACCTGTTCGAGCACGCGCTGGCCCTTCATCAGCCGGACCATCGGCCGCCCTCGCCGAATCCTTGAGCGCAGGACGGTCGGCCGCTGCCGCGAACCGGACAGGTGGCGTCCGGCGAGTCGCAGTCCGGAACGCCTCTGCGTCCGGCCGGCGTGCCCCGACCCTCTCCCCTCGGGGCCGCTGTGCCGGCGCGGTGTAGGAGACGCCGCCTTCGTGTCGAACCGCACGATCGGCCAATCAATAAGGAGGCAGCGTGCCAAGTGTCGGAGCACTGAAGCGATGGAGCGCCCTCGGCGGGTTGCTTTTCGTGGCGCTCTGGGTGATCGGCGTCGTCCTCGTCTTCTCAGGGCAGCCGGACTCGTCGGACCCGCCGGCGAAATTCATCGCCTACTTCGGCGACAGCGGCCATCGCGACCGGATCGAGGTCGGCTGGCTTGTCGCCGGAATCGGGCTCTTCTTCTTCCTCTGGTTCCTCGTTGCGCTGCGGGAAGCGGTGCGAAGCGCCGAAGGCCAGGAGACGTTCCTCTCGACGCTCGTGACGATCGGCGGCGGCGTGTACGCCGCGGTCGCGTTCGCGGCGCTCGGCCTCGAGGTCGGTGTCAAGACGATGAGCGACGACACCTACCAGCACCAGGTCTACCCGGGGATCCTCCATGCCGCCGACGACGCCGGCTACGTCATGCACGCCACGGGCACCGCAGCGCTGAGCGTGATGATCGTCGCCGTCACGATCGGGCTCACGGCGTCACGGGCGATCCCGCGTTGGCTCGGCTGGATCGGGTGGCTCGCCGCACTGGCCGCGCTGCTCTCCATCTTCTTCCTGACGATGTTCGTGTGGCTGGCCTGGCTTCTCGTCCTCTCGGTCGTCCTGTTCCTGCGCAGCGAGACGCGGGCTCCGCTCCCGGCTTCCTAGCCCGGTGCCCGTCCGTGCCCGAAGGCACGGGCGGGCACTCCGGCCACCACCTCGTCGTCGCCGACGTTCCGCGTCACGACCGCGCCTGCCCCGACGAGTGCCCGCTCGCCGATCGTCACGCCCCCCAGCACGACCGCACCCGAGCCGATCGAGGCCCCCGAGCCGACGCGGACGGGGAGCAGCGTCCAATCCTCCGCACCGGCCGGCTCGCCCTCGGCGTTGGCCGCGAGCGGGAACTTGTCGTTGAGGAACATCACTCCGTGGCCGACGAACACCTCGTCGCCCAGGACGACGCCGTCGCAGACGAACGTATGACTCTGGATCTTGCAACGCGAACCGACGACCGCGCCGCGCTGGATCTCGACGAACGGTCCGATCCGCGTTCCGTCGCCGATCCGGCAGCCGTACAGGTTCGTGAACGCGAATACGATCACCCCCTCGCCAAACTCGACGTCGTCGATCAGGCGATAGGGCGCGTCGTTGACCGGTGCCGACGGCACGGTCGTCAGGGCCGCGGTGCTGCGACGCGCTGCACGATCGCCGCCACATGCTCGATCTCAGGCCCCGTGAGCTCCGGGAACATCGGCAGCGAGAGCAGCGTGCGGGCCCACTCCTCGGTGACCGGGAAGTCCCCGCGGCTGTGGCCGAGCGCGGCGAGCGCCGGCTGGAGGTGCAGCGGCAGCGGATAGTGCAGACCGGTGGCGACGCCCCCGTCGGCCAACGCCTCGCGAATCTCGTCGCGGTTCTCCGCGCGGATCACGTACAGATGCCACACCGGGTCCGCCCACGGCGCGGTGTGCGGGACGGCCACTGCATCTGCGAGCAATCGGGTGTATGCGGCCGCATGCTCTCGGCGCCGCGTGTTCCACTCGGCGAGGTGCCGCAGCTTGACGCGCAGGATTGCCGCCTGGATCGTGTCGAGCCGTTCGTTGCCGCCGATCACCACGTGCTCGTACTTGCTGCGCTGACCGAGATCGCGCAGCACGCGGATCCGACCGGCGAGCTCCGCGTCGTCGGTGGTGACGCAGCCCGCGTCGCCGAACGCACCGAGGTTCTTGCCCGGATAGAAGCTGAACGCCGCGATGTCGCCGAGCGAGCCGCACGGCCTGCCCGCGTACGCGGCGCCGTGCGCCTGCGCAGCGTCCTCGACGAAGACGAGGCCGTGCTCGTCGCACAGCGCCCGGATCGCGCCGGCGTCGCACGGGTGCCCGTACAGGTGGACGCCGGCAATCGCCTTCGTGCGCGGCGTCACGGCGCGAGCGGCTCCCTCGACGTCGAGCTGGCCGAGCTCGTCGCAGTCGACGAGCACGACCTTCGCGCCGAGCCGGAAAAGCGGCAGGACGGTTGCGATGAACGTGTTCGCCGGCGCGATCACCTCGTCCCCGGCGCCGACGCCCACGACCTCGTAGGCGAGCGCGAGCGCAGCGGTGCCGGACGACACTCCGACGCAGTGGCCGACGCCGCATTGCGCGGCCCACTCCGACTCGAACTCGCCGACCTCTGCGCCGAGGATGTATTGCGTGGAGCGGATGCTTGCGAGCACCGCGGCATCGACCTCGTCCTTGATCGTTGCGTACTGGCGCTTGAGGTCGACGAAGCTGACGCTCGTCACGCCGTCGGCGGGCGCGGCAACTGACCTGCTCGACGGCACGTCTCTGATCTTAGATAGCTCAGCGAGTTGCGAGCACGAATGCGAGCAGGACGATCGCCAGGACCGTGGGCAACCAGGTCCGGATCGCCCGGTAGGGCATTCGGCGGCTGCGCCTCAGCCGCACCGCATGCTGCCGCATCGTCGTCATACCACCCTCTCTCCGCCAACGAGCATGGCAGGCCGACGCGCGTTTGTCTATTGGCGGCCGGGGCGTCTGCGACAGTCCAGGGTCGTGCCGGGTCTGCTCTCACAGGGCATCAGCTCCCTGCGGTGGCCGCGCAGGTTGCTTCTCTGCTTCCACGCCGTCGACGAGACGTGGCCCAACCCGAGCCTGTCGGTTCCACCGCCACGGTTCGAGCGCTTCCTCGACGCGCTGCTCCAAGCCGGCTATCGCGGCGCGACGTTCGGGGACGTCACGCACAATGGTGGCCGGGACCGACTCGTTGCGATCACCTTCGACGACGCGTACACGTCGGTTCAGCGCGTTGCCGCCCCGCTCCTCGACGAGCTCGGGTGGCCCGGGACCGTCTTCGTGCCGACGGCGCCGCTCGTCGACGGCACGCCGCTCTACTGGGTCGGCAGCGACATCCAGGCACTCCATCCCGTTGCGACGGCGCAGCTCGGCTGGGATCAGCTCTCCGAGCTGGCGGGACGGGGCTGGGAGGTCGGAAGCCACTCACGGACCCACCGGCTGCTGTCGCGCCTCGACGACGGCGAGCTCGCCCACGAGCTCGCCGGCTCGCGCGAGGAGATCGCCGCCGCCGTCGGCGAATGCAACAGCGTCTCCTACCCGTGGGGAGAGGTCGACGCGCGCGTGGTTGCGGCCGCACAGAGGACGGGCTACACGGCCGGGTCCGGGCTGGCGGGCCGCTTCGTCTGGGGCGACGATCTGCGGGTCCCACGCGTCGCCGTCGCCGGGAACGACGGGCCGGGCCGGTTCGCCCTCAAGTCGTCGCGGGTCTTCTGGACGCTTCGCCGGACGCCGCTGTGGGACGCCGCCGAGTCCGCCCGCGGGCTCCGCGGCGCCCGCGACACCGATGGGGCGACGCCGGCCCGCAAAATCGCACGAAAACTGGGATTTCGCGGCAGGACCTGAGTCCAGTGCAAGCCAGTCGAAACGCGGGTAGGCATGCCCGACATCTGCGTCTACTGTTGACCGGTGCGGCTGAGCGTGATCATTCCGGCCACCGACGAGCCCGCGACGCTCGACGAGGCTCTGTCGGCAATTCGGGCTGCCGAAGAACCGCCCGAGGAGATCATCGTCATCGATCATCCTCGGCGTCTGGGCGCCTCGGCCGCCCGGAACTGCGGCGCCACCGACGCGCGCGGTGACGTGCTCGTGTTCATCGACGCGGACGTCGCGGTCGCCCCGGACGCCTTTAGGCGCATCCGCGCACATTTCGCCGAGGAGCCCGAGCTGACAGCCGTCTTCGGGGCATACGACGACGATCCATCCGACCGGAGCGTCGTCTCCTCGTTCCGCAATCTCCTCCACCACCACGTCCATCGTGGGAGCCCCGGCCGTGCCTCGACCTTCTGGTCTGGCATCGGCGCGGTCAAGCGCAGCGCCTTCCTCGACGTCGACGGCTTCGACGAGCATTACGACCGTCCCTCGATCGAGGACATCGAGCTCGGCGGGAGGCTGCTCGACCAGGGCGCGCACATCGTCCTCGACCCGGACATCGAGGGGAAGCACCTGAAGACGTGGTCGCTGCGCGAGATGGTCGTGACCGACATCCTGCGGCGAGGGGCGCCCTGGATCGCGCTCATGCTGCGGCAGCGTGCGATTCCGTCGACGCTCAACCTCGGCTGGCGTCATCGTCTGAGCGCCCTCATGTGCCTTCTCGCGATCGTGTTCGCGGCCACCCGCCACTGGTCGCTCGCGGGGTCGGCGAGCGTGCTCTTCCTGGGGTTGAACTGGCGCTTCTACCTGCTCCTGATCACGCACCGGGGTCCGGCGTTCGTCGTCGCCGGCCCGCTCCTTCATGCCCTGCATCACCTCTCGGCGATCGTTTCCGTCCCGATCGGAGTCGCGCAGCATCTGCGCAAGCGTCGGCGGGCGCAGTCGGATTCGGCGCCGGCCGGGCCGCCACGATCCAGATCCAGGCTGGACACTGCCCCGAAGTCGGGCGACGAGGCCGCCCGCGCGGCCGCCGCTTCTTAGCCGCTCTCCGACCGAAGCCGCCGCACGGGCTGGGCCGGCTCGTCGCCGGCGAGCAGATCCTTCAAGCGTCCTCGCGCCCGGTGGAGCGCAACGTCGACGGCGTTCGTCTGCATCTCCAGGAGCTGGGCGATCTGCCGGCTCGAGAGATCGGCCCCGTAGCGGAGCGCGATCAGCTCGCGCTCGCGTGGATCGAGCGCGCCGATTGCGTCGGCGATCGCGAGCCGTTCGATCGCACTCGCCGCATGGTCGCCGGAGTCGGCCCATTCGTCGACGGAGGCATGAGCGCCTTGTTGCCGCCGCCAGTCGTCGATGCAGCGGCGGGCGATCCCGATCAGCCACGCGAGGGGCTCACCGCGTGACGCGTCGTACGACGAGCGGTAGCGGAGCGCGCGTTCGAACACCTCGCTCGTGATGTCCTCGCTGTCTGTTCGCGAGTGGACGCGGTAGGCGACGTAGGCGTACACGCGATCGATCAGCGGCTTCGGCCGATGCAGGGGATCGGTCGGCATCACTACCTGCTCGCCTCCTGCGCGACCTTCTGCTCGAGCGCGCTGATCGAGGGGTCCAGCCGGTTCAGCGCGCCGGCCCGTGCGAGCGCGCGCCGGCTCTCCCGGCCGCTCGTCACCCTCGAGAGCGCGAGCCACGTCTCCCAGTCGCCGTCGTCCTGCCTGAGCGCACCCCGGAGGAGGCTCCGCGCCTGGGGCCGCGCGCCGAGCAGCAGGAACGACTCACCCGCCACGACTCGGGGCCGGGCCGACCACGGCATCCACCGGTGCGCCTGGTTCGCGTCCGAGATCGATTGCGAGTACCGGCCGGCGTCACGCGCGGTCTCGGCCCGCGACAGCGCGGTGTTGCCGATCCAGCCGACGAAGGCGCCGGCGAAGCTGGCGACGCTGACGGCGACGACGGCGACCCGCGGGAAAGACGGGATCTGGACCGCGTGCTCGCGCTTGCGAGCCGTCACGACGACGACGGCCGCGCAGAGCAAGGCGGAGGCCGTCACGCCGCTCAGCTCCCAGTCCCAGTCGATGGCCGCGTGGGCGAGGTAGGCCGCGAAGGCGCCGAACGCCCCGGCGGCCAGGGCGTTCCGGCGTCGCACGAGGGCATAAAAGGGGACCAGCAACGCGAGCGCGAGCAGCGTGAGGCCGACCGGGCCAAGCTCTGCGAGTGTCTCCAGGTAGAGATTGTGGGCGTCGCTGGCTTCGAACGACGCACGGCGGTCGCTGAACCAGAAGCGCTCGAAGGTCCCGGCACCCGACCCGAGGGCCGGATGACGCTCGTAGAGCGTCAGCGCGACACGCCACAGGTCGCTGCGACCGTTGCTCGAGAGGCTGAAGAGCCGCTTGTTGAGGTTGGTCGGGACCGGGCTCGGCGTCGTCTGGAAGGAGTCGTAGCCGCGGCGGGCCGCCTCGACCGGGCCGCCGTAATGAACGACGACGGCGACGATCGCGGCCAGCACGACGAGCACGACGCCGGCGCCCACGATCCGTGCGGCGTGCGTTGCGAGCCGAAGCCTCGACGACGCCTCGCCGACCGCGACGCCGATCACGATCTGTGCGACGAGCAGCAGCACCAGCCAGAT
>Ga0070708_100002942_pt1 | contig 13236 bp, 11 predicted proteins | sample KBSK5503metaG_FD_65469 | JGI IMG/M metagenome (GOLD analysis project Ga0070708, IMG submission 65469) | Corn, switchgrass and miscanthus rhizosphere microbial communities from Kellogg Biological Station, Michigan, USA - KBS K5-50-3 metaG | ecosystem: Host-associated > Plants > Roots >...
GGGACATCGACCTGGGCGACCCAGAAGGCGCCGCGGCGGCCGCGCTCCGGCATCGGATCAAGGTACTCGGCCACGCCCGTGTGGTCCGCCACCCGCGTGCCCGGCTCAGAGGCGGACCAGCCGAACCACGCCCGGGCCGCCGGGCGTCGGTGATCGGAATATGCGGATCTACCGGCGGCCCGTACGTACTGGCGCGTCTGCTCAAGGACCTGCCGGCCGACTACCCGATCCCGATCCTCGTGGTTCAGCACATCTCCGCAGGCTTTACCGAAGGGCTGGCCCGGTGGCTTGACCAGTCGGTGAGCCTCCCGGTCGGAATAGCCAAGGACGGAGCGCCTCTCGCCCCGGGGGCTTGGATCGCGCCTGACGGCGCGCACCTGAAGCTGGCTCCCACCGGACGGCTGCGGCTGGACAGGCACACGGTCACTGGACATTACCGTCCGTCAGGCGACGTCCTTTTCGAAAGCATCGCCGAGGTGGCGGGGAAGACGGCGGTAGCCGTCGTGCTTACCGGGATGGGCAGTGACGGCGCCATCGGCACGGCGGAGGTCCGCCGTGGCGGCGGGCTCGCGATCGCCCAGGACCAGGAGTCGTCCGCGATCGACGGGATGCCGCGGGCCGCAAGGGCCCGCGGGGCCGACCTGGTGCTGTCACCCGGTGAGATCGCCGCCCGTCTGACGACTCTGCGTTATCAGCCGATTACGGGGACGGAACCATGTCCCTGAACGAAGTCGCCGAGCTCATCCGCCGCGAGACCGGGATCACGCCGGCCGTCGTCAACGGAAACGCGCTGCGGGCCGCGCTCCGCCGCGCCGCGCCAGACCTCGAGCCCGATGCCTTCATCCGCGCCGCGTCCCATCCGGTACGCGGTCGGGACCTAGTGGAACGGCTCGTCGACGAGGTGACGGTCCAGGAGACCATGTTCGTGCGCGACCGCGGCCAGCTCGACGGCATTCCCTGGCATGGCTTGCTGCAGGGCGCACGGGCGGCAGGATCGGCCGCCATCCGCGTGTGGAGCGCCGCCTGCGCGACCGGAGAGGAACCCTACACGCTGGCGCTGCTGGCCGCTGAGGCCTTCGCCTCGGCGCCCCCGCCGGTTGACGTGCTCGGAACGGACATCTCGGGCCGCGCCATCGCTGCCGCGGAGGCCGGACTGTATCGCGAACGCGCCGTCCGGGCGCTGGATGCCGCCCTGCGGCGGAGATACCTGGAACACCAGGCCGATGGCGTCTACTCGGTGGACAAGCGCCTCCGCGGGCTCGTCCGCTTCCGGCGCCACAACCTCGTTCGTGACCAGGCGCCCCCGCCGGGGGAGGCTCGCTTCGACCTCATTACCTGCCGGAACGTTCTGATCTACTTCGAGGCGCCGGTCGCCGAGCGGGTGCTCCAGCGGCTGAACCAGGCGTTGCGGCCCGACGGCAGATTGCTGCTCGGCGCGGCGGACGCGCTGCAGCGGACGGTGCGGATCGCCGCCCCGGAGCGCTCCGGTCGCCGGTCGCCGGCTCCCCAGCCCGGCGGCCGCCGCGCCAAAGAGCCCGCAGGCCATCGTGGTCACCCGCCGGTAACGGCGCCTGAGTCCCAGGCCCGGCGGCTCGCGGCCGCGCTAACCGCGGCGGGCCAAGGCGACCGCGCCGCCGCGCTCGCCGAGGTGCAGTCGATGCTCACGCTTAATCCGCTCGATGCCGACGCGCAGTTCGTCTACGGACTGGTCGTGCTCGAGGCCGGCGAGCCGGCTCGTGCGGCCGCCGCCTTCCGCCGGGCTCTGTATATAGACCCGCCGTTCGCCCTCGCGGCGTTCACGCTCGGCTGCGCGCACGACGCGCTCGGCGACCAGGCGGCCGCACGGCGCGCCTACGAACAGGCTCTGCGGACACTGGATCCGGCCGACGACCGACATGAGCCCCTGCTGCAGCAGATCGACATCGGCGATATCGCCGCGGCCTGCCGGACGCGGCTCCGACGGCATAATCGACCATAGGTACCCGCTCGGCGTAGAGCGTCCCCGTGCTCAGGAAAACCCCTTGCGCTCCATCGCCCTCCAGCCGGATTTGCGGATGAGCTGCCAGACGCCTTCGAGGCGCCAGACGATCATCAACTGCCGGTACCCGAGGCTCTCGCCGAGCGCGAACAGCAGCGCGCGGCGCAGGTCCATCCACGACGCGCGCGGGTTGACCGAAGCATCCTCGAGGGCGATACCGCCGAGCGTCAGGAGTAGCCCGTAGAGCAGCGCCAGGGCCAGAAATAGCAGGAAGCCGACCATCGACAGCCGGCCGGCCAGCAGGGCGGCTGTACTCACGACATAACCGGATAGCTCGATTACCGGGCCCAGCACCTCGAACAACAGCATCGCCGGCAGGGCAACCAGGCCCACCGCACGGTAGCGGGGGTTCATCAGCATCCGGCGGTGGATCAGCAGCGTCTCCAGGCACCCGCGGTGCCAGCGCCGTCGCTGGCGGCGCAGGTACCTGGCTTTTTCCGGTGCCTCGGTCCAGCAGACCGGGTCGGGCACGTAGACGATCCGGTAGGGTTGCCGCGCGTCGCGCCACGTGCGGTGCAGGCGCACGACGAGCTCGAAGTCCTCGCCCACGGTGTCGGTGCGGTAGCCTCCCGCGGCGATCACCGCGTCCCTCCGGAAGAGCCCGAACGCGCCCGAGACGATCAGCAGCGCGTTGATCGCGGCCCAGCCGGTCCGGATGCCGAAGAACGCCCGCAGGTACTCGACGACCTGGAACATCGCGAATCGCGAGCTCGGCGGGTGCACCTCGAGTATCCGGCCGCGGTCGATGCGGCAGCCGTTGGCGATGCGTATCATGCCGGCCGTCACCAGCGTCCGGCCCGGATCCTCGATGAACGGCAGCGCCGTCTTGGCCAGGGCATCCTGCTCGAGGATCGAGTCGGCATCCACCGAGCAGGCGAGCGGGGACGACGCGAAGTTGAGCCCGGCGTTGAGGCTGTCGGCCTTGCCCCCGTTCTCCTTGTCGATGACGAGCAGCGGCAGCCGGCTGCGCGGCGCGTATATTCCCCTGACCGGACGGTGCGGCAGGTACGGCGGCGTCGGGCGGCGGACCGGCCGCAGGTCGAAGACCTCGGTCAGCCGCGCCAGCGTGCCATCCGTCGAGCCGTCGTTTATGACCACTACCTCGATCTTCGGGTAGTCGAGGGCGAGCAGCGACCGCACGCTGTCGGCGATCCCGGACGCCTCGTTGAACGCAGGGACGAGGACCGCGATCGCGGGGGCGAGCGGCGAGCGGAGCGCGCGGCGCAGCGTGGCCGCGCTCGATCGCGCCGCGTACCGCCTGAGCTCGATGGCCGCCAGGACGAGCAGCCCGGAGTGGACGATGCTGAACGCGATGAAGAAGCCGAACACGAACCACAGGTAGACGATCATGACTGCCCGGCCGCCTCGGCGAGTTCCCGCACCTGCGGCTGGCTGGACCGGGCCGCCGCCCGATGGAGCGCCGCCATGCCCGGCGGGCCCAGCCGGGCCAGCGCCCGGGCCGCGGCGGCCTGCACCGGCCAGTCCGCCGTGGCGATCAGGCGCTCCAGGACGTGAATCTCAGCCCGGTCGCCGATGGAGCCGAGCGCGGTCGCGGCTTCTGCCCGGGCGGACGGCGAGCGGTGTTCGTCGAGGGCCAGGCGGCCCAGCGCCCGGGCCGCCCCGGTGTCGCCGATCAAGCCGAGACCGCGGGCCGCGCCGGCGGCAATGATGTCGCTATCATCCAGGCCTTCCAGAAGCGCCGGCGCATGCTGTACCAGGCGCAGCTCCCCGACGACGGTGATAGCGATGGCGCGCAGTTCAGGTGGCGTACCAGGGCCCAGGAGCGGGGCCAGCGCCGCCGGCCAGCGCCGGCCAAGAGCGAGGACCACGGCGGCGGCCGCTCCCGGGGCGATGAGCACGTCGCGTCCGGCGGCGGCGACGACCAGGGGGACGATCTCCTCACCGCCCACCTCGGCGAGGATGCGGGTGCACGTCATCCGCACCAGAACGTCACGATCGGCGAGGCCGGCGGTAAGGGCGGGGACCGTGTGCGGGCCGGCCATGGCCGCCAGCATCTCGGCGGCCTGGCGGCGCACGGCGCGGCGGCGGGCGGTCAGCTCGGAAACGGCCTGGCGGGCGTAGCCGAGCTGCTTGAGGAGCTCCACCAGCCGCGCACGCTCACTGCCCCGCAGGTCCGCGAGCGCCTCGAGCGCGGCCCGGAGCAGGGCGGTGCGCTCGTCCGGCCCGGCCACCGGCGGCACCCGCGGGCGGCCGACGAGGAACTGCGCGAGCAGCTGCTCGGCGGCCGGGCCGAGCCCGGCCTCGTGGCGTCGGCGGCGGACGACTCTCCCCCGGACCACGATGATGAGCGTGGTGAGCAGGACGACGGCCAGCGCGAGCCCGGCCACTGTGACGGCGAGAACCGACCTCAAGGCCTGGCACGCGCCAGCGCGCGCTGGATCCGGGCCGACAGTTCGTGCGGGCTGAACGGTTTCGGTATGTATTCCTCGACTCCGAGGCTGAGGCCGCCCAGCACGTCGTCTTCGCTCGTCCGCTCGGTCAGCATCACGATCGGCATCGCCTGGGTCCGCGGATCCTCGCGCAGGGCTCGCACGACCTCGAACCCGTCGAACTTGGGCATTACCTTGTCCAAGACGAGCAGGTCGGGCAGATCGCGCCGGGCGAACTCCACCGCCTCCTCGCCGTCAGCCGCCTCCACCACGTCGTAGCCTTCGGCGGTGAGCCAGGCTGCGACCAGCCGGCGGATCGTGGCGGAGTCCTCCGCGATCAGGATCTTCATGACTGTCCCCCCGCCGCGCTGTGCGATCCCGCGGCCGTCCCCGTAACCGAACCCTCCAGTCACCTACTGAAAGGCATGTACAGATCACTATACGTAACAAGAAGTGCCGCGAGCACGGGTTGTCCCTGGACCGGGGGAAGTTCATCGGCAGGGTCAAGGGCAGCCAGCTTCGCGCGCCCGCGGGGCCCCGCCGTGTTCAGGAACCGCCCAGCGTCTCGAGCTGGCTGAGCACCTGGCCGTAGGCGAGCGAGATCAGCTTGGTCACGTTGCCGTGCGCGCCGAGCGGCGCGGAACACTTGGCGCCTATCGCCGCCGCGGCCTCCTCGATGCTCGCCGGGTCGGCTTCCGGCCCGATCACGCACGGGGCGAGGGCGATCCGGGTCACGCCCATGCCTTCGAGCTGGGCCGCCGCCGCCTCGATGGTGGGCTTGGCGTCCAGCGAGGCGGCCATGACCGGGAGCGCGAGCCTGGCCGCGAGCAGGAAGGCGGTGACGCTGGCGGTGCCGACCGCCTCTTCGCCGCCGACCGTGGCCAAGATGATGCCGTCGGCCGAGGTCGTGATGCTGAACATGCGCACCCGGTCGGCCCGGGCCAGGCCGGCGTCGGCCAGCCTGTGGTGCAGCGCCTCGGCCAGCAGCGCGTTGGTGTTGAAGACCTCGCCGATCCGCGCGTTGGCGCCGCTGGCCGCGATGGCCTCGCGCAGCTCCCGGATGCTGGCCGGGTGCGGCGTCACCACCTGCGGCACCACCACGGCCGACGGCGCGCCCGCGGGGCGCCTGGCCGCCGCGTCGGCCAGCACCGCCCGGATCCCGGCGGGGTCGCCGCGCCCGCCATGGTCGATCCGCGCCGTGCGGACGTCCAGCGCCGGGTTGTCCACCCGAAGCACGGTCGCGATGTCCGCGGTCGGCCCGGTCAGGCCGTCCTCGCCGACGTTCGGCACCGCGAGCACCAGCGCCGGCGCGCCCTCGGGCAGGCTGGCGGGCATCGGACGGCGGTGGCGCCCGCCCGGCGCGACGAGCCTGGCCTGCGGCTGGCGGACCGGCTGGCGCACCGGTGAGCCCGGCTGGCGCACCGGTGAGCCCGGCTGGCGCACCGGTGAGCCCGGCTGGCGGGCGAAGGGCCCCGATCCTGGCTGCCTGCGGGCCAGCGCGTCGGACTCCGGCTGGCCATATCCTGGGAAATCGGCTCCTTGCGGGCCTGGTTCGGTGGAGAATTGCGGCGGCATCGCTCTCCGTCCCGCCCCCGGTTGGGACGGCGCATTCGACGGTACGCCCGCTCCTGGCCTTCGCCCGGGCAGCCCGGTCGAGGAGTCGCGAACGTCTGTCACAAGCGAAGCGTAGTCGTCCGTGATCAAGAACACGTGAAAACCCATAAAAAAGGACATGCGGCCAATAGTGACGCGCATGTCCATTTGTGTCCGCCCGTGCGCACATCGGCCCGTGCCCCGCCGCCCGGGGGGCGCGCCCTGCTCGCCGAACTTGTTACTAGCGGGTAGCATAGGTCTCAGCACGGGCGATACGGCCCCGGTGAGACGGTGGAGCAGCGGATGAGCCACTACAAGAGCAACCTGCGGGACATCGAGTTCAACCTCTTCGAGGTGCTGCGGCGCCAGGATCTGCTCGGCCAGCCTCCCTACCCCGAACTCGACGAGGAGACCGTCCGCGGCATCCTCACCGAGCTCGAGCGGCTGGCGACCGGCCCGCTGGCCGAGTCCTTCGCCGACGTGGACCGCAACCCGCCGGTGTTCGACCCGGCCACCCACTCGGTGCGGATTCCCGAGTCGCTGCGCAAGTCCTACCGCGCCTTCATGGACGCCGAGTGGTACCGGCTGTCGCTGCCAGCCGAGCTGGGCGGGACCGGCGCGCCCCGGTCGCTGAACTGGGCGATGGCCGAGCTGATCCTCGGCTCCAACCCCGCCGTCTGGATGTACGCCAGCGGGCACACGATGGCCAGGGTGCTGTGGGACCTCGGCACCGAGGAGCAGAAGCGGTTCGCCGAGCAGGCCGTCGAGCGCGAGTGGGGCGGCACCATGGTGCTGACCGAGCCCGACGCGGGCTCCGACGTGGGCGCGGGCCGGACCCGGGCGATCGAGCAGCCCGACGGCACCTGGCACATCGAGGGCGTCAAGCGGTTCATCACCAGCGCCGAGCACGACCTGGCGGAGAACATCTTCCACCTGGTGCTGGCCCGGCCGGAAGGAGCCGGCCCGGGCACCAAGGGGCTGTCGATGTTCCTGGTGCCCAAGTTCGGAGTCACAGAGGACGGCGCGCTGGGCGAGCGCAACGGCGTCTATATCACCAACGTCGAGCACAAGATGGGCCTGAAGGCCTCCACCACCTGCGAGGTCACCTTCGGTACCGACAGGCCCGCGGTCGCCACCCTGGTCGGCGGCGTGCACGACGGCATCAGGCAGATGTTCAAGGTCATCGAGGATGCCCGGATGATGGTCGGGACCAAGGCCATCGCCACCTTGTCCACCGGCTACCTGAACGCGCTGGACTTCGCCAGGACCCGGGTGCAGGGCGCCGACCTCACCCAGATGACGGACAAGACCGCGCCGCGGGTCACGATCATCCACCACCCCGACGTCCGCCGCATGCTGATGCTGCAGAAGGCCTACGCCGAGGGCATGCGGGCGCTGGTCCTGTACACGGCCACCCTGCAGGACACCCTGCAGATCGCGGCGGCGCAGGGCCGGGCCGACGAGGCCACGGGGTCCACGGCCGCGCTGAACGACCTGCTGCTGCCGGTGGTCAAGGGCGTCGGCTCGGAGCGCTCCTACGAGATGCTCACCCTGTCCCTGCAGACGCTCGGCGGCTCGGGGTTCCTCCAGGACTACCCGATCGAGCAGTACATCAGGGACGCCAAGATCGACAGCCTGTACGAGGGCACCACCGGGATCCAGAGCCTGGACCTGTTCTTCCGCAAGATCGTCAGGGACAACGGGAAGGCGTTCGGCGCGCTGCTCGCCACGATCAGGGAGTTCGCCGCGGCGGACGGCGGCAACGGCAGGCTCAAGGCCGAACGGGCCGCGCTGGCCGAGGCCGCCGGGCACGTCGAGGCGATGGCCGGCGCCATGGCGGGCTTCCTGATGGCGTCGGCCGGGCAGCCCGCCGAGATCTACAAGGCGGGCCTGAACACGACGAGGTTGCTGATGGCGCTCGGCGACCTGGTCATCGGCTGGCTGCTGCTGACTCACGCGGAGGTCGCGCTGCGCAGGCTCGACGAGATCGCCCCCGGCCACCCCGACCGCGACTTCTACGCGGGCAAGCTGGGCGCGGGCCGGTTCTTCGCCGCCACCGTACTGCCCAGGCTGGCCGTCGAGCGCGCGATCGCCGAACAGACCTCGCTGGACCTGATGGACCTGCCCGAGGGCGCCTTCTAGCCCCAGGGGGGTACGGGGGGGCGGGGAGCCCCCCCGTGAGCGGGGGGGTCTGGGGGGGTCGTCCCCCCGGCTAACAGAGCCCAGGCGAGCATCCGGACCGGGTCCGCCAGCATCGCGCCGACGTCGCGCAGCACGGCCGACCCGAGTTCCCCGTCCACGATGCGGTGGTCGAAGGACAGCGACAAGGTGCACGCCTTGCGCACCGCGAGCTGCCCGTCCACCACCCAGGGCGCGTCCTTGACCTGTCCGAACGCCAGGATCGCGGCCTCGCCGGGGGAGAGGATCGGGGTGCCCGCGTCCACCCCGAACACCCCGACGTTGGTGATCGTGATCGTGCCGCCCGCCAGGTCGGCCGGGGTGGCCTTGCCCGCCCGGGCGGTCTCGGTCAGCGCCTGCAGGCCGCGGGCCAGTTCGGGGAGCGGCAGGGCGCCCGCGTTCTTGACGTTCGGCACGATCAGACCGCGCTCGGCGGCCACCGCGATGCCGAGGTTCACGTAGTGCTTGACCACGATCTCCCCGGCGGCGGCGTCCCAGGAGGAGTTGACGAGCGGATGCCGGGCCGCCGCGACGAGCAGCGCCCGCGCCACGAACAGCAGCGGCGACACCCGCAGGCCGGCGAACTCGGGCAGGTCGCGGACCCGTCGCACCGCCGCCATCGTCTCGGTGACGTCGACCTGCAGGAACTCGGTGACGTGCGGCGCGGTGAACGCGCTCGACACCATGGCCGCGGCCATGTGCCTGCGCACGCCGCGGACCGGAATACGCTCCTCCCCGCCCGGGCTGGGGACCGCGACCGGAGTGGCCGTCCGTGCGCCGTTCTCCACGACGGCCGAACGGGCCGGGCTATCCGCAGCCGCCGCCCGCTGCACGTCGTCGCGGGTGATGGAGCCGTCCGGGCCGCTGCCCGCCAGGCTGGCCAGGCTGATGCCGAGGTCCTTGGCCAGCTTGCGCACCGGCGGCTTGGCCAGCGCCCGGCCCGCGGGGACCGGCGTTTCCGCGACCGGCTGTGCCGTCTTGCGCGCGCGGCGGGTGGTCGAGGAGGCCTTGACGCCGTAGCCGACCAGCACCGCCTGCCGTTCGGGCGCCTCGGCTACTGGGCTTTCGGCTACCGGGCTTTCGGCTACCGGGCTTTCGGCTGCTGGGCTCTCGGCCGGGGCGGAAGCGGGAACCTCGGCCCGTTCGGCATCATCTGGTGGCTGCTGGCCGGCCACCTCGATCGCGATGATCGGGACGCCGACGTCTACGGTCTGGCCCTCCTCGGCCAGCAGCCGGGCGACGGTCCCGTCCCACGGGGACGGCAGCTCGACCACCGCCTTGGCCGTCTCGATCTCCACGATGATCTGGCCGTCCTCCACCGTGTCACCCGGCTTGACGCGCCAGGTCACGATGTCGGCCTCGGTCAGGCCCTCGCCCACGTCGGGAAGCTTGAATTCCTTGAGTTCGGCCATCGGTCGCGCCCCCTCAGTAGCCGAACGTGCGGTCGACGCCGTCCAGGATCCGGTCCAGGTCGGGCAGGTAGTACTCCTCGAGCCGGGACGGCGGGTAGGGGGTGGCGAAGCCGCCGACCCGTAGCACCGGCGCCTCGAGCTGGTAGAAGCACTGCTCGGTGATCCGGGCGGCGATCTCGGCTCCGAGTCCGGCGTACACCGGCGCCTCGTGCGCCACGACGCAGCGGCCGGTCTTGCGCACGGAGGCGCCGATCGTGTCCATGTCGAGCGGGGACAGCGAGCGCAGGTCGACGACCTCGATGCTGCGGCCGTCGCCGCGGGCGGCGAGCGCGGACTCCAGGCAGGTGCGTACCAGCGGGCCGTAGGTGAGCAAGGTCACATCGGTGCCCTCGAGGGCGACCTTGGCCCGGTCCAGCGGCAGCGCGGCCGCCATCCCGTTCGCGGTGTCGACCTCGCCCTTGTCCCAGTAGCGCCGCTTCGGCTCGAAGAAGATCACCGGGTCGTCGGAGCTGATCGACTGCTGGATCATGGCGAACGCGTCGGCCGCGTCCCCGCAGGCGACGACCCGCAGGCCCGCGGTGTGCGCGAAGATCGCCTCGGGCGACTCGCTGTGGTGTTCGACCGCGCCGATGCCGCCGCCGCACGGGATGCGGATCACCACCGGCAGGCTGACGTGACCGCGGGACCGGTAGCGCATCTTGGCCAGCTGGCTGATGATCTGGTTGGCGGCCGGGTAGACGAAGCCGTCGAACTGGATCTCGCAGACCGGCCGGTAGCCGCGCAGCGCCAGGCCGATGGCGGTGCCGACGATGCCGGACTCGGCCAGCGGGGTGTCGATCACCCTGGCCTCGCCGAAGTCCTTCCACAGCCCGTCGGTGACGCGGAAGACCCCGCCGAGCTTGCCGACGTCCTCGCCCATGATCAAGACCTTGGGGTCGTTCTCCAGCGCCTTGCGCAGGCCGGCGTTGAGCGCCTTGGACAGGGTCAGCGTGGTCATCGCGCCGCCTCCTGCTCGAAGGAGTCCAGGTAGGCGGCGTACTGCTCGCGCTCGGCCCGCAGGATCGAGGTGGGTTCGGCGTAGACGTGGTCGAAGATGGCCAGCGGCGGCGGGTCGGCCATCGTCCGGACGGCCTCGCGGACCCGGGCGCCGACCTGCTTGGCCTCGGCGTCGACGCCGGCGAAGAACTCGGGCTCGGCCTGCCCGGTGCGGACCAGGTAGGCCCGGACCCGCTCGATGGGGTCCTTGTGCTTCCACACCTCGAGCTCGCTGGCCAGCCGGTACCTGGTCGGGTCGTCGGTGGTGGTGTGCGCGCCCATCCGGTAGGTAAACGCCTCGATGAGGGTCGGCCCCTGGCCCTCCTTGGCCGCCTGCATGGCCTTCTGCGTCACCGCGTGGCAGGCCAGCACGTCGTTGCCGTCGACCCGGAGCCCGGGGAAGCCGAACCCGCGGGCCCGCTGGTACAGCGGGATGCGGCTCTGCTTCTCCAGCGGCTCGGAGATCGCCCACTGGTTGTTCTGGCAGAAGAAGACGATCGGCGCGTTGAACACCGACGCCCAGATGAAGGCCTCGTTCACGTCGCCCTGGCTGGTGGCGCCGTCGCCGAAGTACGCGATGACCGCCTCGGCCGACTCCCCGCCGACGGCCCCGTCGCGCTGGATGCCCATCGCGTAGCCGGTGGCGTGCAGGGTCTGGCTGCCGATCACGATCGTGTACAGGTGGAACTTGTGCTCTTCGGGCGCCCAGCCGCCGTGGCTGACGCCCCGGTAGAGCTCGAGCAGCTTCACAGGGTCGATGCCGCGGCACCAGGCCACACCGTGCTCGCGGTAGGTGGGGAACACCATGTCCTGGGGGCCCAGCGCGCGGGCGGACCCGATCTGGGCGGCCTCCTGGCCGAGCAGCGAGGCCCAGATGCCCAGCTCGCCCTGGCGCTGCAGGGAGATGGCGACGGTGTCGATGGTGCGGACGAGCACCAGGTCCCGGTACATGCTCCTGATGTCGGCGGCGGACAGGTTCATCGGGTAGTCGGGGTGGTCGATCCGCTCACCCTCCGGGGTGAGCAACTGGATGAATTCGCCTGCCTGGTCCGGCGTATCCGGTACGGGCTGGTTGAGTGTTAGTGCGGCGGTGGTCGCGGCGCCGGATTCGACGGTCACGTGCCACTCCTTTCCGGGCCGGGACTGGGATCACCAGCGCCGGCCAGACGGCCTCAGGTTCGCAAGTCGCATCTGTCGCGGAACTGTCGCGTACGCTGCGTGCCCGGTGGGGCGCACGCGTCCGCGTTCCCCGTGGGACGCTCCCTCACCTGACGATATATGCCCCGATGACCCTGGAGGATACGTGGCGCGGATGATCGTGGAAGTAATCGAAGGGCCCGCCGACGAGGCCGCTGTGACAGCCATCACAAACCTGGCCCGGGATCTGCTGTCCAACCCGGTCATCGAGGACTTTGCGCTGCACGCGGGGTGAATCGGGCGCTCCGCGCATTCGCACGAAACTTGTGCACGTTCATTATGAAACTTGCGCAGGCGGTTTCAGCCGCGTTAACGGGGAATCACTCCGTCCGTGAGGGTGATTCAGGAGCGGCTAGCGAGCATGGGCCGGCAGGCCCGTGCGAGCGGCCGCTGCATGAAGCGGTGGGAACCGCCTCGGGGTCTGAATCACCCGAACTCAGGGGGTGCACTGTGAGTACGGGTGGCGCGACGAGTGCGGGTGGCGCGATGCGCGTGAAGCCGGTTCCTGACGTGAAGTTCTGCCTGGTGTTCCAGTGCGAGACGATCAGCGTGCCGGTGATGCGCCGCGTCCTCGGCGACACCCTGCGCGGGCTCGGCGTGGACGAGGAGTCCGTGTACGACATCCTGCTCGCGGCCACCGAAGCCTGCACCAACGTCCTCACCCACGCGGGCCGGCAGGTCCGCGGCTACGCGGTGGTCGCCAGCCTCGGCGCGGTCGGCTGCCAGGTCGAGGTGGCGGACGAGGGGATCGGCGTGACCCCGGCGCCGCAGGAGCCCGCGGCGCAGGAACCGGAGGCGCCGGTCGCCCAGCTGCCCGAGTCGGGCCGCGGCCTGGCCATCATGCGGGCCTTCGTGGACAACGTCACCCTGGACAGCAGGGCGGGCCACGGCACCGTGGTGACCATGCGCAAGCACATCAACTGGTCGTCGGACGCCCCCCTGCGCCAGTTCCGCGCTGCTAGTTAATCCCTCGCTCGCCTCCGGGCGCCCTTGAGGCGGCTCCTTCCCTCCTCGCTCCTTCGTCGCTCGTCAGTCCAGTCGCCGCCGGCGCCCTTTGGCTCGCGAGGGGGACCGGTAGGCTGCCTGCGTGCCGCCCCGTCGACAAGATCCGCGCGGGCCGGCCAGCGTCGCCGCCGTGCTGCGCGCGCTGGACGCGGGCGCCGCTCCCTCGCCGGACGACGAGCGCATCGCGGCCAGGTACCTGCTGTACGCGCTGGCCGCCCGCCACCCCGGCCGCGTCCTGGAGGTGCGGATCCCGCCGGTGGCGGCCGTGCAGTGCCTGCCCGGCCCGGTGCACACACGGGGCACGCCGCCGAACGTGGTCGAGACCGATCCCCTCACCTGGATCAGGCTGGCCGCCGGCCGGCTCGACTGGGCCGCCGCGGTCCGGTCG
>Ga0070708_100002943_pt1 | contig 13233 bp, 10 predicted proteins | sample KBSK5503metaG_FD_65469 | JGI IMG/M metagenome (GOLD analysis project Ga0070708, IMG submission 65469) | Corn, switchgrass and miscanthus rhizosphere microbial communities from Kellogg Biological Station, Michigan, USA - KBS K5-50-3 metaG | ecosystem: Host-associated > Plants > Roots >...
GTGGCCATCCCAGACATAGGGCATGATGATCGACGGCTTCCCGAAATAGAGGCACTCCGTAAACGTATTGTTGCCGCCGTGATGAATCACCGCATCGACCCGGGGAATCACCGAAGGCTGCGGGAACCATTTATCGACAATTACGTTGTTTGGCACTGCATCGTAAGCACCCACGTAGGCACCGACGTTCACCAGGGCGCGCACGGGCATGCTGCCGAGGGCGCGGATCAACCGTTTCAGCGTCGGCGTATCACCGGAACCCAGGGAGCCGAAGCTCACATAAATCAGCGGCTTGCTCTGGTTCGCTTTGAATGATGGCAGCGAGTACGGTTGTTCTTGCCGGACACAACCTTCCAGATACTGGAAACGCTGCGGGTCGAGCGGATGGCGCCGCTTGAATTTGACCGGCTCGGGATACAGCAGAAGATTTAAGTACGGAGAGGCCTCGAAGAATTGACCCAGGGGATAGGGAGACTCTCCGTGCTCAGCAAGGAATGCGTTAAATCGCTCGTGAATCGGGCGAATTACCTGCCGAAATCGTTCTTCGAAGCGTTGAAAGCACTCTTTATCCTTTTCGCTGCAGCCCGATAGATGCGGGGGGATATCCGGGTCAGGAATTTCGTTCTCACTGCAGGAGATGATGCGAACCCAGGGCTTGCCTAGCTGTTTGATCGCGGGGAACAGGACGACGTTGTCGACGCAAATCAGGTCGGGACGAATCTGTCCTAAGATGCCCGGTAGATCTTTCTGGGCCCAGACTGCAGTCTCAACAATCGCATCCCAGCAGTCACGCACATAGGTATTGATCTGTTCAAACGGAGACTTGTTGAAGTTCGGGATGTGGCGGTTGATGAAATTCTGCCAGTACTGGGCTGCTTCCTCCGCGGGCATGGGTTGGGCCATGTTGACGACTTGTTCCTGCAATCCGTACCCCGCATAGGTTCCAGCCATATCTGCTGCAGTGAGGAATGCGGCCCTATGGCCCAGTTTTTCGCAGGCCTGTGCGATGCCTACGGAATTCAAAGCCGGTCCGTAAGCGGCCTCAGGGAAAAAAGCAATGATTTTGCTTTCCGCCATTAGTTGTGTCCTTCGCGAAACCTTGGACTCAATGCTTCACCAACTTCGCGAGTCTATCGGAACCAGGATGTCGGGCTTCAAGGGAAATTTCCTGGGCTACCACCCAAAGCGAACGGCCTGGACACACGAGCGGGGCTGGCCAGCCAGCGCTTAAGGCGCAGCTCATCCCGGGCAAGTCACGGCCGCGACGGGAAGAGGCTTGACCTTCGCTGGCCAGGGAGCTATATAGGCGTCGCTGATAATAGTCAACTCGCGGCTTGACCCACTTGAAGAGCCGTGGCACCTCGTCAAAGTCTTTTCGGCGATCGCGGCCAGGATGACCCGCAATAACGAGCGCCGCGAACACCATCGCGACCGGACTGGCCCGACCAAGTAGAGAGTCACTTCCTCACAAGGGTACGAGTAACCTGCAATTGCCCAGGTGGAGGCCCTCAATCGCGGTCTCGTAATTCTCGTGGAGTATACTCCTGCTGCAAACAGAACTGTAGGACTGGCTGGTGCGAATGCGCGGTCATCTTTTGGTTCTGCCGGGGCCCGAGTTATCCGCCGATTTTTTCGCGGGGGTGCAGCATGCCATTCATCCGCTCGATCGGAAGTTGGACGATGACCAGACCCCATCAACGCCAGGATTGGCCGCGGCATATTTGGTTGTTCTGAGGAAATTCATTGGCTCAAGAAGGGAGATTCTAGATTAACGTATGAAAATCAGAATTTCGTTTCTTGTCCTTGCATCGCTTGCGGTTTGGGCTTTGGATTTCGCTGTTGCACAAAATCAGCGCGACACTGTGGCGTCCAAAGTTCTTGCACTCGAGAAGAAATGGAATGACGTTTATAAGCGAGGGGATATCGCAGCCATGGATTCTCTGCTGGCTGACGATTTCATCATCACCGTTGAGGATGGAAGCACATTTAGCAAACCTGGATACATCGCTCACAACGGAAACTCTACCGTGCACGTAGAGATTTCAGAAATGTCGGATCTTCAAGTTCGAATGCACGGCAACACAGCCGTGGTCACTGGTGCGTACCATGAAAAGGGCACCGAGAAGGGTAAACCTTACGAATACCGTGATCGTTTAACCGACGTTTGGATGAACATCAACGGCAGCTGGCGACTTATCGCATCGCACTACAGTCTTCGCGCCAGCCAGTAATGGGAACACAAAGGAAGCGCGTTTGCCTGTGTGTCAGACGGACCTCGGCTAATTTCCGGCTAGCGACTACACGGCAAAGTGACCGCCGACGTCAACATAGGAGCCGCAAGGCGCCAGGATGGTTTCCAAGTCGGCGGCCAGTCGTATGCGCCGTGAGATGCTGCTCCCGACAGTCTCGAGCCGATTAAACGGCGAAGGATCGATTGAATACCTATATATAAGGATGCAAAGAACGCGTCCGCCGCAAACGCCAGCGCCCTCCTACTAACGGCCCTATCGAAAATGCTTTGGACGCATCTTCTCGGCATGCTCCAGTCTTGTCTTCCGGAGCACTTCCGATAGGTCCTGAGCGTTATACGGATAATAAGAGGGCGGACTTTGGCAGCAGAACGCGTTCACGCAGACCAAGCTCATCGCCCACGCTCGTCTGAAAAACGACCGCGTGGACGCCAACAGATTGGCTTACCTGCTGCGTGCTGATCTACTACCCAAGGTTTCCAGCGATGGGGTGTATGATACTGCGGCGTTTGGGAGGCCGGATGGCCTTCAAGCCGAGTGCACTGGAGGGAGAGATGCCTGTCATTGAGACCAAGAGCAGCCTGGACGCGGTGGTGAAGCAATATGCGTTTCCGGATATCCACATTGGCCCGGGGGAGGACGAGTCTCCGTATGTGCCATACAGGGAGAACGTTTACATCCGCCATCTGGCGTTCGATGTAAGGAACAACATGTACGCGAACATTCTGTGGGTGAAAAAGGGCGGGATGCTGGGCCGCCATCGCCACCGCGGGAAGGTCTTTGCGTGCACGCTAGAGGGGAACTGGCGCTATCTGGAATACGACTGGGTGGCACGCGCGGGCAGCTATGTACAAGAGAGTCCCGGAGCGATCCACACGCTGGTTTCCGACGATCCGAACGGGATGAAGACGATCTTCTGGCTCAATGGCTCGATCGAGTTCTTCGATGACAACGACAACCTGCTGGAGACGCTGGACGTCTTCTGGTTTATCGACCACTATCTGAGTTATTGCCGGGAGCACGGAATCAAGATCAACGAAAAGCTATTCGTCTGAATTGTGGCTAATCGGCACCCTTAACCCTGACATGGAAGAAGCACCCACCGAACGGAACGTTGGAGTAAATGGTTGGCGGCGTGACATGAGGATAGACGCTAAGATATGATTCGTCGGCTTGCCCCCATTTGTCCGAGTCACTCATGGCATGAGTGGGATTCCTCATGGGCCATTTGAGCAACGCACGTTCGATCATCACACCATATCGGCGGCCTGATCCAAGCAGCCAGCCCGTGCTTCTTCACGAGCCCTATCGGGCTACGATTCGCCGGGCGCCTCGCAAGCCGCTGATACTTCTGCCGCACACGCTTTCGGAAGTTACCGGTCCGGTTTATGGGCATGAGGACATCACTGAGGGAGACAACGATCTGACTCGCCAGCACGGGGGTGAGCCGCTGGGTGAGCGCATGATCCTCACCGGGCGGGTGCTCGACGACAATGGGCGCCCGGTGTCGCAGGCCCTACTGGAGATCTGGCAAGCGAATGCGGCGGGCCGCTACCTCCATGTGAAGGATCAGCACCCAGCGCCGCTCGATCCGAACTTTACCGGAGCCGGACGCACGCTGACAGATGAGAATGGTTGCTACCGCTTTGTGACAATCAAGCCCGGCGCCTATCCGTGGCTCAACCATTACAACGCGTGGCGTCCCGCGCACATTCACTTTTCCATCTTCGGGCGCGGGTTTGCGACACGTCTGGTGACCCAGATGTATTTTCCCGGTGATCCGCTGTGCGCCATTGACCCGATTTTCCAGTCGGTGCGCGATGAAGAAGCGCAGCAGCGGCTGATTGCCAGGCTCGATCTGGAAACTACTCAACCACAGTGGGCACTGGGTTACCGTTTCGATATTGTGCTGCGCGGCCGAGAAGCCACACCGCTTGAGACGTAATCATGGATTCTGTCCCCATTCCTTCGCAGACGGTCGGCCCCTACTTTCACCTTGGGCTGACCGAAAAACATTCCGCAGCCTGCATCGCAAGTTCGGCTGCAAACGGTGAACGTGTCTGGGTGACGTGTCGCGTCTTCGACGGCGATGGGGCGCCGGTTGACGATGCAATGATCGAGGTGTGGCAGGCCGATTCCGAAGGCAAGTACAACCATCCCGACGATCTGCGGGGGAAGCAATCGGACCCGGGCTGCAACGGGTTTGGCCGTTTGGGTACGGCTGCGGATGGAAGCTGCCAGTTCGAGACGATCAAGCCGGGGAGTGTACCCGGCCGGGCAGGCGTTCCACAGGTGCCGCACCTGAACCTGGCGGTTTTTGCCCGAGGTTTGCTGAATCATCTGTACACGCGCATATATTTTGCCGGCGATCCCGGAAACGAGAAGGATCCGGTTCTCGGGCTGGTTCCGCAAGAACGGCGGGGGACACTGATGGCGCAACCCGATCCAGCGCGCTCGGGGCACTGGTGCTTCGATATTCATCTTTGCGGCGAGCTTGAGACCGTATTCTTTGACGTCTGATGCCACAGTGAAAACTCGCCGCGAGTCGATTGTCCAATCAATCTCTGCAACCTGCGTCGGAGAGAACCGAATGTCAGCGCGGCTGATCGAGAGTCTGGCGACTACGGGTCCGCTTGCCGAACTGTTTTCCGATCAATCAGTCCTGCAAGGAATGCTGGATTTTGAGGCTGCGCTGGCCCAGGCGGAGGCGCGGCTAGGCATTGTGCCGCAAGCTGCCGCTGATGCGATCTCAGCCGTAGCCAAGGTGGAGGCGTTCGACACTGCAGCTTTGGCGCGGGACACACTACGCGCTGGGACGCCCGGCATTCCGCTGGTGAAAGCGTTGACTGAGCGCGTGCGCGCTCTGAATCCCGAGGCCGCCCGCTTCGTGCACTGGGGTGCTACCAGCCAGGATGTTGCCGACACCGCACTGATCCTTCTGCTGAAGCGTGCGCGTGGGATATTGGCGAATGACCTTTCCCGGCTTGAGCAGGCACTGTTTCGACTTTCTGAACGACACGAGAAGACGATGATGCTGGGGCGCACGCTCATGCAGTCCGCGCCACCTGTCACGTTCGGATTGAAAGCCGCCGGCTGGCTGGGGGCAATCCGCCGTAGCAAGCGACGCCTCGAAGATGCGTTCCCTGGGGCGCTAGTTTTGCAGTTTGGCGGGGGGAGCGGGACTCTGGCATCCATCGGGGAGCAGGGGCTCGCAGTAGCCGGGGTACTTGCCTCCGAACTTGAGCTCGGAGTTCCCGATGCTCCCTGGCATACGCAGCGCGACCGATTGGCGGCGTTGCTGTGTGCCTGCGGTGTGCTGACTGGGGGTCTGGGCAAGATGGCACGCGACATCAGCCTGCTCATGCAGGGGGAGGTAGGCGAAGTAGCCGAGCCGGGTGGGGAGGGCCGTGGTGGCTCCTCCACCATGCCGCATAAGCGAAATCCGATCGGCAGCGCGGTGACCTTGGCTGCGAGCCATCGTCTACCCGGAGAGGTAGCGGCTTTCCTTTCCGCCATGGTGCAAGAGCATGAGCGCGGTGTCGGGGGATGGCAAGCGGAGTGGCCGATCGTTGCGGCGATTATTCAGGGAACGGGTGTGGCGCTAGCATCGATGGCGGAAGTGGCCGAAGGACTTTCAGTGGATGCAAACCGAATGCGCAGCAACATTGAGGCGACTCACGGTGTCATCTTTGCCGAGCACGCCATGATGTTGCTGGGACCGAAGCTCGGCCGCGACGTAGCCCACAAGGTCCTCGAAGAGGCAACGCGAACCAGCATCGCCCAAGGGCGGCATCTCGTGGAAGTGCTTGCAGAAATGCGCGAGGTGACACGCCATCTCGACAAAGCCACTCTCGACCAGCTGGAAGCAGCGGAAAAATATCTGGGCGTCGCCCGTGAATTTCGAAAACGCTTGCTCTCCTCAGCAGGGCAGCCCGGCTTTAGCGAAAAGGAGTAATCACCTTGCCGTTCCTGACCGTCGACAACACACGGTTGTTCTACCGCTTAGAAGGCAACCCTGGCCGGCCGGTGCTGATCCTGTCGCATTCCATCGGCGCTGACCACGGCATGTGGGCACAGCAAGTAGCCGACCTTCTTCCGCATTTTCAGATCCTGCGATATGACACGCGCGGACATGGAGCATCGGGTACACCGAAGGGGGATTACTCGATCGAACTGCTGGCTCGCGATGTACTCGCACTGGCGGATGCTCTAGGCATCGACAAGTTCGCCTTCTGCGGACTCTCTCTCGGAGGGATGATCGGACAGTGGCTTGGCACCCACGTTTCTGAACGGCTGAGTGCACTGGTTCTCGCCAACACCTCGTCTTATGTTGCACCGGCGTCGAATTGGGAAACCCGCAGGCGCACCGTGCTCGAAGGTGGTATGGCAGCGATCGTCGACATGGCGATGCAGCGATTCTTTTCTCCGGAGACGCTGGCCCAGGGCGATCCATATGCCAATTCTGTCCGGCGGATACTGCTCGGCACTGACCCGGCCGGTTACGCAGGCTGTTGCGCGGCCATCCGCGATATGGATCATAGGGGGTTGCTAGCCAAGATTCGGATTCCGACGCTGGTGATCGTGGGCGACCGCGATGTTTCCACTCCCTGGGAAGGGCATGGTGAGATTCTCGCGCGCGAAATTCCCGGCGCGAGCACGGTGCATTTGCCCGCGGCGCATCTTTCCAATATCGAACGGCCGCGATCGTTCACCACGGCATTGCTCGAATTCCTGCAGGCCGCGCCGGACAGCTCCAGCGATCCGCTTGACGCGGGATATGCTGTGCGCCGCGCAGTACTCGGCGACGCGCACGTGGACGGCTCGGTCGCGGCGGCTAATGAGTTCACCCGCGATTTTCAAGCCCTCATCACGCGTTACGCCTGGGGCACAGTCTGGACGCGGCCCGGTCTCAGCCGGCGAACCCGGCGATTGCTGGCGCTTGCGATCGCTGCGGCACTCGGGCGATGGCAGGAATTCACGCTGCATGTGCGCACCGGCCTGATGCGGGAGCTGGAGCCGTGCGACCTCAAAGAGGTGCTTATGCAAACGGCAATTTATGCGGGTGTGCCCGCCGCAAATACCGGGTTTCACATCGCGAACGAGGAGATGCAGAAAGCCTACACCGGTGAGGCCGCAAAGTAGAAGTACAGCTTGGGCGAAACATGTCTCAAGCCAGGGATCTCGTCATCACGACCCACGCGACCGCGGCAGATTGGGCTTGTGCGCTGCTGTTGTCTCGGATAAATTGATGCCCGCTCACAAAAGCCGTGGCTCACAGAAAGCTTCCTGGTAGGTCGACGTGCCACCTGCTGGTATCCAGTCTGTTAACTGGAGGTCGTCCATGTATCGCAGCGATGTGGTCGGGAGTCTCTTGCGTCCAGCTTACCTGAAGGAAGCTCGGGATCAGTATGCATCGAACAAGCTGGCTGATGCCGCATTCAAGCAAGTGGAGGATCGCGCGGTCGACGAAGCAGTCGAAGTGCAAATTCGTGCCGGCGGCGAGGTTATCACCGATGGTGAGATGAGACGTTATGCATTTTACGGTCATCTGATCGACGCCGTAGAAGGGTTCGACAAGTTCGGTGGCTGGGCTATTCCTTTCCGAAATGAGAAGGGAGCGGAATTGGTTCTGGCACGACCGGTAGTGGTTTCCCGACTGCGCCGCAAGCGTCCTCTCTGCGCGGAAGAATTCACTTACCTGCGTGCGCGGACAAAACATCCAGCAAAGACCACGATGATCAGCGCACAGCAGGCAGCTGCCTACTATGACAGCAACAAGTCAGCCGGCGCATACTCCAAGATCGAGGCTTACATGGCAGACCTGGTCGATATCCTGCGCGACGAAGTGCAGGAACTGATTCGCCTGGGCTGCACTTACATCCAGATTGACTCGCCGCAATACACCGCGCTGCTGGATCCGCAGCTGAGGGAGGGATATCGGCAACGCGGCAACGATCCGGACCGGCTGCTTGACCTCTCGATCGAAATGGACAATGCGGTGATTGGCGATCATCCTGGCATTACCTTCGGACTACACCTGTGCCGGGGAAACAACCAGAGTAAGTTTTATGCTGCGGGCGATTATGGCCCGATCACGAAAGTTTTCCGCGAGACACGCTTCCAGCGATTCCTGCTAGAGTACGACGACGAGCGCTCTGGCGGCTTTGAGCCGTTGCGGCAGATTCCAGAAGACAGAACGGTCGTGCTCGGACTGGTGAGTTCGAAAAGAGCAGCTCTGGAGAGTAAAGACGAACTAAAAGGGCGAATCGACTCCGCTGCACGTTTTGTCCCACTGGAAAGACTGGCCCTGAGTCCGCAGTGCGGGTTCGCTTCCACGATGGAAGGGAACCTGCTAACCCCGGCGGACCAGGAGGCGAAGCTGCGTCTTGTGGCGGAGACTGCCCGTGAGGTGTGGGGTAAGCCGGTTCCTCTGGTCCACTGGAATGCGTGAAAAAGCACCAAAATGATCTTAAAGTTTTGTTGATGCGTGTGATCTACAGATGTGTAGTCGTTAGCGCAGTTCTCTTGGCCTATGGGAACAGCACACCTTTGACCGGGTGGTTCGTACAGAATCTCGTCTTAGCATTTGTCTTGACAGGTGATCGAACTTATGCGAAATACTGCAACTCAGATGCGGTAGCGAACGGACGATCGTGGGACTGGCCCAGATCGATCAACTTCGTTCGCCATTCTTATTCGCCACATCTTCAGTCGCTGTTCTCATAAGCAAAGACTCTTATGCGGCTGTCCACAGGAGGCAGCCGTTTCACAAATCACCGGCATTACGGACACGTGGCCGCACCACGCTTGCATTTATCGCACAACGATTGAACGTAGGTTCGCTCCTAGAATTCGGAGGGGGATATGAGATCACGCCGGTTGTTGGCCGTTTTGGTTATTCCGGTGCTGGGTGTACTGCTCACCTCACAGGCACTTGCGCAAGCCACGATTAGCTTTGCCCAACTCAGCGGGACTGTCCAGGACGTAAGCGGTCGCGTGATCGTCAACGCGACAGTGACGGCGCGGCAAACGGACACCAACCGAACCTACACTGCCCAGTCGAACACAGTCGGATATTACTTCCTGCCGAGCCTTCCTCCGGGAGCGTACGAACTGAGTGCCGCCTACCCAGGTTTCGCGAAGTACACCCAGACGGGAATCCAGCTGAGCGTCGGCCAAACAGCTACGGTCAACATAACGCTGAAGGTTGCGACGGTGGGAGAAACGGTGACCGTCAACACAGAGGTCCCGCCGGTCGAGACCACGCGCACCGAAATCAGCCAGGTCATCGACACCCAGCAAATCCAGAGTTTGCCGATCAGTGGTCGCCTGTTCACGGACTTTGCTCTCTTGACTCCCGGAGTCGCCATCGGGCGGACCAGTTTGCAGTCCACGTTCACCGAGTTTGAGGTAACGCGAGTCTCCTTCGGCGGCATGCGCGACTTTAGCAATATTGTCACGGTGGATGGTGCGGATACCATCAACACGGTGACGTCTTCCCAGCGGGCGACGCCTTCGCAGGAAGCGGTCAGTGAGTTCCGGGTGGTGAACAACAGTTTTGGCGCGGAATACGGCCGAGCTTTGGGCGGGATCGTCAACATCGTGACCAAGTCGGGCACCAATGAGCTGCACGGGTCGGTGTACAACTATCTTCGTAACCAGGCCACCGACGCGCGGTCGCTTCTACTGCCCGCACCGCTCGCGCATACCCTCCGCCAAAACCAGTTCGGCGCGACGCTGGGCGGACCGATTCGCAAGAACAGGACCTTCTTCTTTATGAACTACGAGGGCCAGCGGCGCGCGGAAGCGCCAACCTTCCCGGCCCTGCTCAGGAACGACTTGTCATTGATCAATGCGGCGAAAGCGGTCGTGGGAATCGCACCTGAGAACCTCAACGTGCTGAAGACCGCCGATACCGACAACGGCATCGTCAAGGTCGATCACCAGCTCAATGACAAGAATCGGCTGTCGGTCCGCTACAACATCGAGGATGCGCGCGACTTGAATCAGTTGGTGGGCAATACCCTAGATGGAGGTGGCCTTGGCGCCCCGAGCAGCGGACATAACGTCTTCCTACGCGATCAGTCTCTGGTCGGCACTCTGAGCACAGTTTTAAGATCCAACTTGGTCAACACCGGTCTGGTACAGTACGCGCGGCGGCAATATGATTTTCCTGGCGTCACCGGCCAGCCCAACCTGGACATCCCCAACTCGCTTTTATTCGGGCACAACTTTGGGGTATTCGATTTTATCGGTGAGTCTCGTGTGCAATTCTCGAACTCCATGGCCTGGGTCAAAGGCTCCCATGCCGTGAGTTTCGGAGTTGACACCAACTTCGTGCGGGATAATGTCCTGTGGCCCGGATTCACCCCGATGCGCATCGTTCTGCCGGGCATCAACTGCCTAGTGGACTTTGCCAACTTTGTGAACCCGAACCCCTCTGCGGCTAGCCAAATCCCGTCAAATCCAGCCGATGGGCCGTGTCCGCTTGCGGCTCCACCGTTCTTTCCGCCCCCGGGTACGATTGGTCCCAATCCTAATGACCCTTTGAATGGCACCCCCATCATCTTTTGGGGGGCTCCGCTGGGAGCAGCCCCGAGCAGCTCCCTCGATGGCAGTTTTCCACCGCTCCTCAACACAAATTGGCAAAACCCCTTTCCGCCTGACCAAAGGGAAAACTTCAGCGTCCACCTGAACCACTCTTACTATGGATTATTTTTTCAGGATCAGTGGAGGATCACGCCCAAGCTGAGCTTGAACTACGGCTTGCGATGGGACTTCGAGGCTGGTCTTTACCGACAGATCAAGCACGACTACAACGACTTCGCGCCGAGAGTGGGCATCGCGTATTCTCCGGACAGCCACACGGTCATTCGCGCCGGAGGTGGCATCTTCTACGACCGTTACAACTTGGGCTTCCTGTTCGTGACCTATCCGCAGCGGCCGCCGGCGCAAGTGATTGACTTGGCTAACGGTCAGCCGGTGATCCTGCCGGGGCCGCGGCAAGGCGCACAAACTGCGGTCTGGGCGCTCAACCAGGAGCCCAATATTCCTGGGTTGGCCGATGCAGCAGGCGATGCCCGAACTCTGCTCCTCACTGGCCAGCTCCCGCCGAACCTGCTCGGCACGCTCCCACCCGGCACATTAGGGAGATTTCTGAACACTGTAGCCGTTGACGGTGTGGACCCCAACAGTCGAACCCCCTATTCCGAACAGGGCAGCCTGGAAATCGACCGCGAAATTGGAAAGGGGCTGACGATTAGTGCCGGGTATCTTGTCGTTTCCGCGCACAAGCAGGTCCGGGCGGAGGATTTAAACATCCCGTGCCCTGTCGGTACCACGAATGTGATACGGAATAGCAACAACGTCATCGTCGGTTGCCAGGGCGCTCCGGCAGGCAAGGACGTGTTCCCTGGAACAGTTCCTTACAACGCCGGCCTTGTCTACTTCACGGATAATACCGGCAATTCCATCTTCCACGGCTTGACGCTTCAGGCCAGCGAAAGGGCCGGCAAGCATCTCCAATTCCGCGCGAACTACACGTTTTCAAAGACGCTGGATGACGGGACGTTCACCACCTTCGTCAGTACCCCGCAAGACCTGTACAAAAGGAACCTGGAACGGGCCAACTCGAACCAGGATCTGCGCCACCGGTTTGTAGCCAACCTGGTCGCCAGCGGACCCGAGCGTGGGATTCTGCGGCATCTTGAGTTGAGCAGCATTATCACGGTGCAGTCCGGGCGCCCCTTCACCCTATACGTGGGGTTCGATGCCAACCACGATACCAATCCCGTGACGGACCGTGTCGGGAACGCCAGCCGGAATACGTACTTCGGCGATAAACTGGTGTCCGCGGACCTCCGCCTGTCACGGTATTTCCAGTTGCGAGAGCGCATGAGGCTGCAGTTGATTGCCGAAGTTTTCAATATGTTCAACCGGGCAAATGTGGACGAGGTGACTTCCGTATATGGCGCGGCCAACTTCTGTAGCGCAGTTCCAACGCATTACAAGGACGCGGCTTCCACGGCCATCCAGCTTGGCCAGGTGGCGTGTCCCGCAGGTGGTCCCCCGTTCCCGAATCCTCTTTTCGGTGACCCGAGAACTGTTTTCAACCCGCGGCAGTTCCAGTTCGCGGCCAAGTTCTCGTTCTAGAGAATCGGTTCCGGAGGCGCCCTCAGTTCGGCAGAGAGGGCGAGCCTCGGATCGGTGGGAGGGATCATGGCCGTTCGTCACACACTATGCCTTGCAGTGTTGATCTTCACAGTTGGGATGTTTTCGGAGGCGCAGGAGCAGAAAACCGAGATCAAGCACGGTCCTGCGATTACGTCTCCTGCGTCCGGCCATGAGATGTTCATGAGCTATGGTGCATCTTGTCACGGCAAGGGCGCCAGCGGCGACGGTCCCGCCTCCGCGGCGCTCAAGCAGGCGCCGGCAGACCTGCCGCATTGGCGAAGAAAAATGGCGCCAGCTATTCGGCCAGTCGCCAGCGTCCTCAGCGGCAAGACGGCGCACGGCAGCCAAGAGATGCTGGTTTGGGGGCCCGTGTTCTGGCGCATGAGCCAAGGTCACCCAGTGGAAGTGCAACTGCGCATCGCCAATCTCCAGCGAGTACATCAAGTCGCTGCAGGTCAAGTAAAGCTTCCTGCGGGGATTTGCGCGACTTCTCTTCGTGCCGGCTGCAGTTGCTTTCCATCTAATGGTGCGGGGCGGTTCTCCTAGCAGACAACAGCACGACGTGGTGGTTTCAGACGCGGCGCAACCAGGCAGGTCACCAAGGTGCCGGGAATCGAGGGGAATGGCGAGTGCAGGGCCTCAGCCAAGGCGCGCCCCCCGATACAAATCCGCGTAACTGGAGCGGTGCAAGGAAATGAGCGAGAAGCGGACTGGGCCATATGGAAACGGCAGAGTATCTGGACAGGAAAATTGAAACGGCTAGCCCGAAAGAAGTCCAGAAGCTGCAGGAGGCAAAGCTTGCCCGCCAGCT
>Ga0070708_100002944_pt1 | contig 13233 bp, 8 predicted proteins | sample KBSK5503metaG_FD_65469 | JGI IMG/M metagenome (GOLD analysis project Ga0070708, IMG submission 65469) | Corn, switchgrass and miscanthus rhizosphere microbial communities from Kellogg Biological Station, Michigan, USA - KBS K5-50-3 metaG | ecosystem: Host-associated > Plants > Roots >...
GGCGTCGGTGCTGGCCATTGGGCAGGGTCTCAAATTCGTCATCGATCGCGGATTCGCCGCCGGCAACGCGGCCGAGCTCGACCGCACACTGGCGCTCATGCTGGCGGTGATCGTGCTCCTGGCGATGGCAACGTACACGCGCTTCTATTGCGTCTCGTGGCTGGGCGAGCGCGTCACGGCTGATCTGCGGCGCGCGGTATTCGACCATTTGCTGGCGCTGCCCCCGGGTTATTTCGAGATCATGCGCACGGGCGAGGTCATCTCGCGCCTGACCAACGACACGACGATGCTCGAGACGGTCATCGGGTCGAGCGCATCGATGGCGGTTCGCAATGTGCTGCTGATGGTCGGTGGGCTCGTCATGCTCGCATTGACGAGCGCCAAGCTGACGCTGATGGTGCTGGTCGGTGTTCCGCTGACCGTCGTACCGATCCTGCTGTTCGGCCGCCGTGTCCGGAGGCTCGCGCGCGCGACCCAGGATCGGGTCGGCGATGTCGGCGCCTACGTCGACGAGGCGCTGCACGAAATCCGCACGGTCCAGGCCTATGGTCATGAAGACGAGGACCGCCGCCAGTTCGGCGCGCGTGTCGAAAGCGCATTCGCGACGGCGCTGCAGCGAATCCGCCAGCGCGCCATCCTGGTCGCGACGGTCATCATGCTCGTGTTCGGCGCGGTGGGCGTGATCCTCTGGATCGGCGGTCATGATGTCGTCGCGGGCCGCATCAGCCCGGGACAATTGTCGGCGTTCGTGTTCTACGCGGTGATCGTCGCCAGCGCGGCCGGCGCGATCAGCGAAGTCGTCGGCGATCTGCAGCGCGCGGCCGGCGCCACCGAGCGGCTTTTCGAATTGCTCGAGGTCGATTCGGCCATTCGTGCGCCGGCGAATCCGACGCCACTGCCCATTCCGGCACGAGGCACCGTGGCCTTCCGCGATGTCACGTTTCACTACCCGTCGCGGCCCGACACGGCCGCGCTGCGCGATTTTTCGCTCGACGTCGCCGCCGGCGAAAAAGTCGCGCTGGTGGGCCCGTCAGGCGCCGGCAAGACCACCGTGTTCCAGTTGTTGCTGCGGTTTTACGATCCGCAGCAAGGATCCGTGACGATCGACGGCATCGACGTTCGCTCCGCCGACCCCGCCGTCGTGCGCGAGCGCCTGGCGGTCGTGCCACAGGATCCGGTGATTTTCGCGGCGAGCGTCCTGGAAAATGTCCGCTACGGCCGGCCGGGGGCCACCGACGCCGAAGTGCGCGCGGCCTGCGACGCTGCGTACGCGACGGAATTCATCGCGCGCATTCCCGATGGCTTCGGCAGTTACCTCGGTGAGCGGGGCGTACGCCTCTCCGGTGGGCAGCGACAGCGCATCGCGATCGCGCGCGCGATCCTGGCCGACCGGCCCGTGCTGCTGCTGGACGAGGCGACCAGCGCCCTCGATGCGGAAAGCGAGCGCGCCGTGCAATTGGCGCTCGAACGTCTGATGGCCGGGCGCACGGTGTTGATCATCGCGCATCGGCTCGCCACCGTTCGGCACGCCGATCGCATCGCGGTGATGGAGCATGGGCGCATCATCGCCACGGGCACGCACGAGGCGTTGACGCAGACCAATCCGCTCTATGCTCGGCTGGCGGCGCTGCAATTCGGTGCGGGTCTTGCCCGTCCGTCCAACGAGGAGATCGCGCCCGACTGGCCCGCGGCGGTACAATGATCGGTTCGCCGCCGCTTTCCTTCCAGAGTCCATGGCTATCCTCACATTTCCGAGCAGCCCCTACGAACTGCACCAACCCTTCGAACCCGCCGGCGACCAGCCGGAGGCCATCGAGAAGCTGATCGAAGGCCTCACCGACGGCTTGTCGTTCCAGACGCTGCTCGGCGTCACGGGATCGGGCAAGACGTTCACGATGGCGCATGTCATCGCGCGCACGGGCCGCCCGGCAATCGTGATTGCGCCGAACAAGACGCTCGCCGCGCAGCTCTATTCGGAATTCCGCGAATTCTTCCCGCACAACGCGGTCGAGTACTTCGTCTCGTACTACGACTACTACCAGCCGGAAGCCTATGTTCCGTCGCGCGATCTCTACATCGAGAAGGATTCGTCGATCAACGAGCACATCGAGCAGATGCGCCTGTCCGCGACCAAGGCGATCCTCGAGCGGCCGGATTGCGTGATCGTGGCGACGGTGTCGGCGATCTACGGCATTGGCGACCCGTCCGAGTACCACAGCATGATCCTGCACGTGCGCCAGGGCGACAAGCTGACGCAGCGCGACGCCATCAAGCGCCTGACCGAGATGCAGTACACGCGCAACGACGTCGAGTTCAAGCGCGGTGTGTTTCGCGTGCACGGTGACGTGCTCGACATCTTTCCCGCCGAGAATGCCGAGAACGCGATCCGCGTCTCGCTTTTCGACGACGAGGTGGAAACGCTGCAACTCTTCGATCCGCTGACCGGCCACCTGAAGCAGAAGATGGCGCGTTTCACCGTTTTCCCGTCCTCTCACTATGTCACCGGCCGGGCGAAGGTGCTGGGCGCAATCGACCAGATCAAGGTCGAACTGCACGAACAGAAGGAATTCTTCGTCGGCCAGATGAAGCTGATCGAGGCGCAGCGGATCGAGCAGCGCACGCGTTTCGACCTCGAGATGATGGCCGAGATCGGGTACTGCAAGGGCATCGAGAACTATTCACGCTACCTGTCGGGACGCAAGGCAGGCGAGCCGCCGCCGACACTCATCGACTACCTGCCGCCGCACACGCTGATGATCGTCGACGAAAGCCACGTGACGATCCCGCAGGTCGGCGGCATGTACAAGGGTGACCGCGCACGCAAGGAAAATCTGGTCAACTACGGCTTTCGCCTGCCGTCGGCGCTCGACAACCGCCCGCTGCGCTTCGATGAGTTCGAAAGGTTGCTGCCACAAACCGTTTTCGTCTCGGCCACGCCCTCCGACTACGAGAATACGCACACCGGGCAGGTGGTCGAGCAGCTCGTGCGGCCGACGGGGTTGGTCGACCCGACACTCGACGTGCGCCCGGCGGCGACGCAAGTGGATGACCTGTTGTCGGAGATCCGGCTGCGCGTGGAGCGCAACGAGCGCGTGCTGGTGACCACGCTCACCAAGCGCATGGCCGAGGACTTGACCGACTATCTCGCGGAACACGGCATCAAGGTGCGTTACCTGCACTCGGACATCGAGACGGTCGAGCGGGTGGAGATCATCCGCGACCTGCGGTTGGGCGAGTTCGACGTCCTGGTCGGCATCAACCTTCTGCGCGAAGGCCTCGACATTCCCGAAGTGTCGCTGGTGGCGATTCTCGACGCCGACAAGGAGGGCTTCCTGCGCTCAGGACGCTCGCTGATCCAGACGATCGGCCGCGCGGCGCGGCACATCAACGGCATGGCGATCCTCTACGCCGACGTCGTCACCGATTCGATGAAGGCCGCAATCGGCGAGACCGATCGGCGGCGCGAGAAGCAGGTCGCGTGGAACGGGAAAATGGGCATCACGCCGATCGGCGTGCAAAAGCGGATCAAGGACATCATCGAGGGCGCCTACGACCCCGACGAGGCAAAGAAGGAACAGCGCGCCGCGCAGGCGAAGTCCAAGTACGAGGCGATGCCCGAGAAGGACATGCAGAAGGAACTGAAGGCGCTGGAAAAGCAGATGCTCGAAGCCGCGCGGAACCTCGAATTCGAGAAGGCGGCCGAGTTGCGCGATCGCCTGTATTCGCTCAAGGAGCAGATGTTCGGCGTGGCGCTGCCGGTCGAACCTTGAATGGCCAAGACCGGCATCCTGTTCGTCTGCACGGGCAATATCTGCCGTTCGCCCACCGCGGAAGGCGTGTTCCGCGTCGTGGCGGCGCGCGCAGGATTGATCGAACGGCTGCACATCGACTCGGCGGGCACGCACGACTTTCACTGCGGGGCGCCGCCCGATCCGCGCGCCACGCTGGCGGCGCGCAATCGCGGCTATGACATCGCGCCGCTGCGCGCGCGGCAGGTCGAGGCGGTGGACTTCGCGCGGTTCGAACGCATCTACGCGATGGATCGGTTGAATCTGGAAGCGTTGAATGTTCTGCGGCCCAGGAATTACCGCGGCGATCTTGCGCTGTTCCTCGACCTCGCGCCGGAACTCGGTGCGCGCGAAGTGCCCGACCCATATTACGGTCCGCCCCAGGCTTTCGAGCGCGTGCTGGATCTGGTCGAGCAGGCGAGCGCCGCACTCGTGCGACAAATCGTCAGCGAGGCGCGTTAGTCAGCGACCGTCACCGTTGCAGGTGTCATTCCGAGCAGCGCGAGGAATCGGCTGCTTGGATTCCTCGTCGCTACGCTCGTCGGAATGACACAGGAGTATTTCGGCGAACGCTCCTCCGTTGAGACTTCCGCGCGGTCAGCTCGAAGGCGGCAACGACTCCTTGCGCGTCTCGATGATTTCGAGCGGTTCACTCGCAACCTCCGCCCGCGGCGGGCGCACGCGTTTCGGGCGCGTGGGCTCTTGCAACTCGTCGGCCGGCGCCGGCGCAGCGAACCGCGTTTCCACCAGCTCCAGTCCGGACTCCGGGGGCAGCGTCGAGGCGATCACCGGCAATGGTTGCACCGGAGGCCGCAAAGACTCGATGGGCTTGACGGCGATCGGGATCGATTCCACCGGAACATCTTCGACGTGCGGTGGCGCGGTGAAATCGATCACCGCCTGATCGACGGTTGCGCTTTGCGGTTCCGGCGCGGCCTGCTCGCGCGGCGGCCGCGGTTCACGCTGCTCGCGCGGCGGACGGGGCTCGCGCGGCGGGCGCGGTTCGCGTGGCGCACGCGCTTCCGGCCTGGGCGTCGTCTCGGAAACCGCTGTGTCACCGGCGGCGACCATCGACAACGCGTCGTAAACGCTCGGCGCGTCTTCTTCCGAAGTAACCGGATTGACGTTGGCCGGAGCGGCGTGATCCGGGCGATCGCCACCGCGGCCGCGACGGCCGCGACGGCGCCGATTGCCCTCGCGCGCTTCACCCGCGTGACCGGGTTGCGTCGCCTGCGCGGATTCCGGCGGGCTCACGGTGTCGGCAATGAGCGCGGGCTCGCCACGGGGTTCGCGTTGCGGCTTGCCTGGCTCACGGGGCGACTTGTCCAAATCACGTGGCGGGCGGTTCGCGTCGCGGCGGCCTTCGCCTTGCGGCTTGCCATCGCGCTGTTGCGGCGCCTGCCGCGCGCCTTCGTTTCGCTGCTCGGTTCCCTTGTCGCCGCGCTTGTCCCCGCGTTGCTCGCCGCGCTGATCGCGTCCATCGCGCCGATTGCGCGCATCGCCACGATGGCCGTCGCGCTGTTCGCCACCGCGGCGTGACTCGCCGCGACCCTCGTTTCGGGCATCGCCGCGGTTGCGGCCGCGATTGTCCCCGCCGCGGGCATCGCGCCGTCCGTCACGCGACCGGTCGTCGCCGCGAAGGTCGCGTTGCGCGGGCGTGGGAGTCACCGCGGGCGCTGCGGGCTTCAGGCTGAACCAGCTCATCATGCGCGAGAACCACGAGGTCTCGCCCGCGGCTGCGGGCGTGGCTGACACTGCGCGTTCGACGGGAATCGGCGCAGGTTGCGCTGGCGTGATGCCCTTGACCATCGCCTCCTGGCGCGGGACGGCCGTGGCTTCTTCCTTTTTTTGCCGGGCAAGATCGACCTGCTCGGGCTGCTTCACCATATCGAACGACAACGGCAAGGGTTCGCTCTGGTTCAGATCCTCGTGGCGCAGCCGCTCGATGCTGTAATTGGGCGTTTCGAGGTGGCGATTGGGAACCAGCAGCACATTGACCTTGAAGCGGGTCTCGATGGTCAGCACGTCCTGGCGCTTTTCGTTCAACAGGAACGTGGCGACGTCGACCGGCATCTGGGCGACGACCTGTGCTGTGTTCTCCTTCATCGCCTCCTCCTGGATGATCCGGAGGATGTGCAGTGCGGTCGATTCGGCGCCGCGGATGTGGCCGATGCCGTGGCACCGCGGACACGCGATGTGCGCCGATTCCGCGAGCGCCGGGCGAAGCCTCTGGCGCGACAGCTCCATGAGGCCGAAGCGCGAGATCTTGCCCAGCTGGACGCGCGCGCGGTCGTACTTCAGCGCATCGCGCAGTCGATTCTCGACTTCGCGCTGGTTCTTCGTGCTCTCCATGTCGATGAAGTCGATCACGATGAGGCCGCCCAAGTCGCGCAGCCGCAATTGCCGCGCGATTTCATCGGCGGCTTCGAGGTTCGTGTTGAACGCCGTGGTCTCGATGTCGCCGCCTTTGGTCGCGCGCGCCGAGTTGACGTCGACGGCCACCAGCGCCTCGGTATGGTCGATCACGATGGCGCCGCCCGCGGGCAGCGGAACCTGCCTCGCGTACGCGGTCTCGATCTGGTGCTCGATCTGGAAGCGGGAAAAGAGCGGAACGTCGTCCTTGTAGAGCTTCACGCGATTCACGTTGGCCGGCATCACGTGGCCCATGAACTGCTGCGCCTGCTCGAAGATCGCCTCGGTGTCGATCAGGAGCTCGCCGATGTCCGGATGGAAATAGTCGCGGATGGCGCGGATGACGAGGCTTGATTCCTGGTAGATGAGATACGCGCCGGATTGCATCTTGGCCGCGTCCTCGATCGCCCGCCAGAGCTGCATCAGATAATTCAAGTCCCATTGCAACTCTTCGGTGTTGCGGCCGATGCCCGCGGTGCGGGCGATGACGCTCATGCCTTGCGGCACGTCGAGGCCGTTGATCGCGTCGCGCAGTTCGTTGCGCTCTTCACCCTCGACGCGGCGCGAGACGCCGCCGCCGCGCGGATTGTTGGGCATCAGGACGAGATAGCGTCCCGCCAATGAAATATAGGTCGTGAGCGCAGCACCCTTGCTGCCGCGCTCGTCCTTGTCGACCTGGACGATCAGTTCCTGGCCTTCCTTGATCTGGTCCTGGATGCGCGCCTTGGCCGGATCGGCATCGCGCTCGCGGAAATACTGGCGGGAGATTTCCTTGAACGGCAGGAATCCATGCCGCTCGGTGCCGTAGTCGATGAAGCAGGCTTCGAGCGAGGGCTCGACGCGGGTGACGACCGCCTTGTAGATGTTGCTCTTGCGTTGTTCCTTGGCGGCGGATTCGATGTCGAGGTCGACGAGCTTCTGACCATCGACGATCGCCACCCGGAGTTCCTCCGCCTGGGTGGCATTGAATAGCATGCGTTTCATGGGCTTTCCCCGGCGCAATGCGCCGCGGGCAAGCGGGAGGAACGAAGCAAGGCGCCGCGAATTCTCGCGGTGCGGGCGTTTAGCTAACGGCGGTCGCGGCTGAAGACACTGTTACAGGCAGCGGGAGCTGCCGGCTTCGCGAGAGCGGTGCGCGACAAATTGGGTGCGGTCGGCATCTTGAAGGGCCCGGTGGATTACAGGGCGTGGCGTCTCTCGTGATTCCGTCTTTATCTTCTGTTCGCAAACAAGCGGGGCTATCGGTTGCCCGGTCCGGGATCGCTTGCGCGGCGGAGAGGGCGGCCGGGAGCTTATGAAATTCTCGCTTCGGGCGCCGCGCAAATATCGCCGCTTCGAACCGGCCACTGCCGGGTGCGGAGACTGCGCTCTTCCTTTACCATCGCTACTTCTCGGGGGCTCATTTTGAATGAGACCCCGACCGGTGAGCGACTTAGCCGGATTGTTCCGCCATGGTCTTTGTTAGGGCGGGTCCACGCGTTGCGCTCCGAGGTCCTTGAGGCAGGCCCATCAGGGGGCCGCGAGGACTTCAAGGTCGCATCAAACGCGCGGTACGGCACAATTATAAGCGAATGAATGAGTTAAGCAAGGATGCTGTCAGCTGGCTTACGGTTGGCGAGGACTCGGTCGGCCAGCGGGTCGACAATTTCCTGGGCAAGGTGCTGAAGGGCGTCCCAAAAAGCCATATCTATCGGATCCTGCGCAGCGGCGAGGTCCGGATCAACAAAGGGCGCGTCGGTCCGGATGCGCGGCTCGCGCTGGGGGATGTCGTTCGAGTGCCCCCGGTCCGGACGGCGGCGCCGTCGCGGGCCGGGTCGGCCGTACGTGGCTTCGCACGGTCGGGGCCGGAGCTCCCCATCCTGTTCGAGGACGATGAACTCATCGCCGTCGACAAGCCGTCCGGGCTCGCGGTCCACGGCGGCAGTGGAATCGCCCAGGGGCTGATCGAACAGTTGCGCGCGGCGCGGCCCGACGCAAAATTCTTGGAACTGGTCCATCGGCTCGACCGGGAGACTTCCGGCGTCCTTCTGGTTGCCAAGAAGCGCGCGGCGCTGGTCGGACTGCATGCGCAGTTGCGCGAAGGCGCGTTCGACAAGCGCTACCTCGTGCTGGTGCGCGGCCGCTGGCGCGATGAAAAAAGACGTGTGCGACTGTCGTTGCACAAGTTCGCCACGAAGGAAGGCGAGCGCCGCGTGCGTGTCGAGGAGGAGGGCCAGCAGGCGGAAACGATCTTCTATCGCCGCCACACGTGGTTCGACCGCGACCCTCCGCTCGCGCTGCTCGAAGCGGAACTGAAGACGGGGCGCACGCATCAGATTCGCGTGCACCTCACGCATCTCGGTTTTCCCCTCGCAGGCGACGACAAATACGGCGACTTTGTGTGGAACAAGGTTCTCGCGAAGGAAGGGCTGAAGCGCATGTTCCTGCACTCGTGTTCGCTGGGCTTCGTGCATCCTCTGACCGGCGAGGCGATGAGGTTCGAATCGCCACTGCCCGGCGATTTGACGCAATTCGTCGCGCGCCTCGACGCGACACCGGCGGGATCATCTGATGCGTGACGCTGCATCGCGCCGATTCAACCTCATCGTCTTCGACTGGGACGGCACGCTGGTGGACTCGACGCTGCTCATCGTGGAGGCGCTGCAGAATGCCTGTCGCGACGTTGGGCAGCCGGTTCCGGATGACAAGAGCGCGCGCTACGTGATCGGACTGGGATTGGGCGACGCGTTGAAATCGGTCGCGCCCGGGCTGTCACCCGAACGCTATCCGGAGCTCAGCGCGTTCTATCGCCGCCACTATCTCGAACGCGAGGCCGACATCCCGCTATTCGAGGGCGCGCGCGAGTTGCTGGCCGACCTGAACGGCGCGGGCTATCTGCTCGCGGTCGCGACGGGCAAGTCGCGTGCGGGCCTTGCCCGCGCGCTCGAGCACAACGGACTTGAACGCGCGTTCCATGCGACACGCTGCGCAGACGAAGGCTTTCCGAAACCCCACCCCGAAATGTTGTTGCACCTCATGGACCACCTCGGTGTGGGGCCGCACGCGACATTGATGATCGGCGACACGACGCACGATCTCGACCTTGCGCAGAATGCCGGGGCGGCATGCCTCGCGGTGACGTACGGGGCGCACCCGCATGAGGATCTTGCAACGCGGACGCCGCTCGCTACCGTGCATTCGATGCAAGAGTTGCGGCAGTGGCTTGTGTGCAACGCGTGAGATGGAGCCCCACGCTTGCGGCCCGGCGGCACGAATTGGGTCCTTAATCCAGTGTCACGAAGCCCATCGTCACGCCCTTGGCGATCGCCTCGGGGCGGTTGAGCGCCCCCAATTTTCGCCGCAGCCGGCTGAAGTGAAAGTTGACGGTGCGTTCGGTCACCGACAGCTTGTTCCCGATGTCGGCGCTGGTCATTCCGCGCGCGGCAAACTTGAGGCAATCGCATTCGCGCTGCGTGAGGCGCGGCCCCGCATGCCTGCGCGCGGTCTTCTTTGCCACCCGCCATGACAGGACACCTTCGTGCAACGCCATCGCGATCAGCGTCAGGTCGCCGACAATCGCCATCACTTCATCCCTGCGCGCATCCGTCAGCGAAGACGACGAATCGAACGTCAGCGTGACGTGTCCGGACGCGCCATCGTGCAATGAAATTGCGATGCCGCTGCGGATTTCGAAGCGCGCGGCGTCCCGGACGAAATGCCTTTCGAAGGGATCGACGGCGGACTCCGCGGAATCCCACAGGTAGGGCGTCACGCGATGGCGCGTATTCGTGAGCCGCGGATCGACGGCGGCATAGGCTTCCCGGCGATAGAGCGCGGACCACGAACGCGGGTGGGTCGACCATGCGATTTCGCCGGTCGTGGCGCTTCCCTCTCCCCGTGAAACAACATAACTCAGACCGTCGAAACCGTAACGCTCGAGCAAGGGCCGGATGACGGTTGCCGGGTAGGGCGCGCGGGCCGCTGCGCCGATGGGTCGCGCAAGGTAGAGCGGCAACAGGAAACCGTCGGTCCGGCAGTTCGGATCCCGCATTTGGACACTCATCGAGTGCGCTCCCGCAACCAACTGTTTTGCGTTATCGAGGGATGCTCAACCGAATCCGGACGCGACCCGGGCGCCGAAAATATAACCATGAACACGTTGTAGCGCACACGCAACCGACGGGCGGTTTGGATCGCTCCGCGCGTGGATACGGTTGGCAGCGGGAGCCTATGACAAGGGAATGGGAACGCATTCGCGAAAACGATACGTAATCAGTCCACTTGGGTGCGAATGCCGCGGTACCGTGATAACTGTTGCCGGTCAGCGCCGCGGCATTTCAGTTTTCTTCGCAACGCCACAAGGGGAAAGCTTGTTCGTCAAGCGGCGCAAAATCTACTGATGATTCATGCAGGCGCGAACGGGGGCGTCCGTCCCTTCACGAATCGAGGCGTGACCTGCGCCGCGAAGCTTCGGTGATTCGCGGAAGGAAGAATCCGGAACTGACTGGAGCTTTCTGCAGGCGCCGCCCGCGATCGTTCTGAACTCTCGGGCTTTCAGCGCTTTGAACCCACCGCAGGCAATCCGTCCACGCGATCGCCGGCCGCGATGCCCTTCTCCGCGAACCACCCCTTCTTCATTTCCAGCGCGTACAGCGCGGCCCCCTTCGACCAATGGGGATTCTCGGTTTGCGGCTGCATATCTTCGATGTTGAGAATCTTGCCGTCGGCGCCGATGAACGCGATGGACAGCGCGACATAGGTGTTGCGCATCCAGAACGAAAGCGCTTCGGCGCGCTCGAATACGAACAGCATGCCGGTGTCGGGCTTCAGGCTGAAGCGATTCATGAGACCGGTCTCGCGTTGCGCCGGTGTGGTTGCGACCTCTGCCGTCAGCTTGTGCGTGCCGATCGTGAGCGTCGTCACGAGAAGCTCGGCTGCTGCTGCGTGTAGCGACGCCGCCAATAACGCTGCGCCGCAGAAGCGCATCCATCGTGATCTCATGGTTGCCAGCTTTTCAATGTCGTCCGTGCGTGACGTTGATAGACGAGCCACGACACGAAGCTTGCCACAGAGAACGCCGCCATGCCCCACGCCAGTGCCGTCAATGACCGCGCAAGAAGCGGCGCGACGGTGCCTGCCACGACGCCCGCGAACGAGAATTGCGCGAACCCCTGCAGCGACGAGGCCAGGCCGCGCATGGTCGGGAAAAGATCGAGCAGAAGGATCATTGCGCTCGGAGCCACCAAGGCGCTGCCCGCGGCATAAATCATGATCGGCGCGACGTTCCAGGCCACGAACGGCGGCGCCCATTGGCAAATGGCGACGTTGATAATGGCGCCCGCGGCGATCAGCGAATAGCCGATGCGAATGGTCCGCTGCGGCGAATACCGTCCCGCCATGCGCCCGGACAGCATCGCTCCCGCAAGGATGCCCGTGATCATCGGCACGAACAGCCACGCGAAGCCCCACGTCGAGACGCCCAGCAGCGTGACGAGGAAGGCCGGCGCCGCGGCGATGTAGATGAAAAACGCCGCGAAATTGAGCGTCGGAATCAATGACAGCATCGTGAACTTGGAATTGGCGACGACGTTTGTGTAGTTGCGCCAAAGCACCCTCGGACGCAGCGCGTGGCGTTGCGACGGATGCAACGTTTCGGGCAGGAATTTCGCCGACCAGATGAGCATGGCCAGCACCCAGAGCAGAAGCACCCAGAAGATCGATCGCCATCCGAGCGTGTTGAGCACCACGCCGCCGACGATGGGCGCCACGGCTGGCGCGATGCTGAAGATCATCGTGGTTTGCGACATCAGCCGTTGCGCTTCCGTTCCCTGGAATCGGTCGCGGATGATCGCGCGGCCGATGACAAGGCCGGTGCCCGCGCAGACGCCCTGCGCCGCGCGAAACAGCCACAGCGTTTCGATGTTGCCGGCGATCGCGCAGCCCAGCGTCGCAAAGGCGTAGATGGCGAGCCCGCCGATGACGATCGGCCGGCGGCCCAGCGCGTCGGACAGCGCGCCGTGCCACAGCATCATGAATCCGTAGGCGAACAGGTAGGCCGACAACGTCTGCTGCATGGCGATCGGCGACGCCCCGAATTCTTCCGCGATGGCGGGAAACGCAGGAAGATAAAGGTCGACCGAGAACGGGCCCAGCATCGACAAAGACGCGATCAGCGCCGCCAATCCCCATGTACGCTGATGGACGCGCGGCGTCGCCAATGGCGCCCGATCGCGCGGGACGCTCAAGTGTTGCGTGCCAGCGCCGCGTCGATGGCGGCCCGGTCGTACTTCGGCGCGAACAATGCGATGAACGCGTATACGAATCCGCGCAGGAACACGCCGTGCCGCAGGCCGAGTCGCGTCGTCGACGTCGCAAACAGGTGGGCCGCATCGAGCTTCTCGAACGCCGTGTCGCGGACCGGGTCGTAAGCCATCTGCGCGACGATCCCGACGCCCATGCCGAGCTCCACGTAGGTCTTGATCACGTCCGAATCGAGCGCGGTGAGCACGACGTTGGGATCGAGCCCCTGCGCCGAGAAGGCCGCGTTGATCTTCGAGCGTCCGGTAAAGCTGAAGTCGTAGGTCACGATCGGAAATTTCGCCAGCGCCTCGAGCGTGAGAGGCTTGATCTTCGCGAGCGGGTGCCGTTTCGGCACGAGCACGACGCGATTCCAGTCATAGCAAGGCAGCGTCACGAGCTCGGGATAGTCGGCCAGCGCTTCGGTGGCGATGCCAAGATCGGCCTCACCCTTGGCCGTCTGTTCGGCGACTTGCACGGGATTGCCTTGGTGCAGGACGACCTTCACCTTCGGATAGCGCGTCGCGAATTCGCGCAGGACCTGCGGCAGCACGTAGCGCGCCTGCGTGTGCGTGGTCGCGATGGACAGCGTGCCGGTGTCCTCGCCGCGGTATTCGTCGGCGACGCGCTTCAGGTTGGCGAGCTCGCGCAGCGCGCGGCGGGCCGTCGCGACGACGATTTCGCCGGCGGGAGTGAGCGAAGCCAGGCGCTTGCCCTGGCGCACGAAGATCGACAAGCCGAGTTCATCCTCCAGTTG
>Ga0070708_100002945_pt1 | contig 13233 bp, 7 predicted proteins | sample KBSK5503metaG_FD_65469 | JGI IMG/M metagenome (GOLD analysis project Ga0070708, IMG submission 65469) | Corn, switchgrass and miscanthus rhizosphere microbial communities from Kellogg Biological Station, Michigan, USA - KBS K5-50-3 metaG | ecosystem: Host-associated > Plants > Roots >...
ACGCCGACGTAATGGCCGACGGCAATCGTTTCGGGTTGAATCGTGAACCCGGGCACGCTGCGATGACGGCGCTCGGCCAGCACCTGATCGAGAAGCACCGCGTCGACGCGCCCGATCACGAGGTCCGTGTACGGATGCACGTCGTCGTCGTACGAGACGGCGCGGAGGCCGTACTCGCGCTCGGCGCGGAGCAGGACGTCGTACGCGATCGTGTCGCTGAGCGTGCCGACGGTCCGGCCGCGGAAATCGGCGAGGGTGCGCCGCGTCGCCGCGTCGGCGTCGCGGACGCTGAGCACCTCGCGGAATTCGTAGTACGGCACCGTGACCGCGAGCGTCGCCCGTCGCGTCGGCGTGTCTTCGAGGCCGCTCAAGCCGATGTCGGCGTCGCCGCGGACGATCGACTGCACGATCGACGTGAAGGTGATCGTGATGAATTCCGGCGTCCGTCCGAGCCCCCGCGCGATCAGGTTCGCGATCTCGACGTCGAAGCCGACGAGGCGATCGGGCTGCCGCGGATCCGCTTCGACGAACGGCGCGCCGCCTTCGGGATCGCCCGCCCAGCGAAAGACGCGCGCGGGTTCGGCGGCGCTGATAGCGTCGGCGACCGCTGTCATGACGACGGCGGCTGCGCAAACCGTCGACCACGATCTTCGTGGAGCGCGATGCTTTGATGGAGCCCTTAGGCGAGCGACGAACGCTCGGCTGAAGCCTCGCGCTCCATGACCGTGAAACCAACTGTGTACGTGAAACCCGGGCACCGCGATAGATTGTAGCGGGAGGCTCGCGATGGCGAACGTGGCGTTTCTCGGAACCGGCATGATGGGCAGCGGAATGGTGGAGGCGATGCTGCGCCGCGGCGACGCGGTCGCGGTGTGGAACCGCACTGAGTCGAAGGCGCGCGCGCTCGAACCGCTCGGCGCGAAAGTCGCCGCGTCGCCCGCCGACGCGGTGGCCACCGCCGATCGCGTCCATCTGATGCTCCCCGACGATGCTGTCGTCGATCGCATTCTGGAGGAGAGTCTTCCGCGCGTTCGGCGCGACGCTGTCGTGATCGATCACTCGACGACGTCGCCGCGCGGCACGAAAGCGCGGCTCGAGCGTCTGCAGAAGGCCGGCGTCAGCTTCCTGCACGCGCCGGTGTTCATGTCGCCGCAGATGACGCGCGACGCCGTCGGCCTGATGATGGTGTCCGGTCCGCAGCAGGTCTACGACGCGGTCAGCTCCGTGCTGCAGAAGATGACCGGCGAGGTGTGGTACCTCGGGGAACGCAGCGATCTCGCCGCGGCTTACAAGCTGTTCGGCAACTCGATGCTGTTCGTCATCACCGGCGGCATCGCGGACGTGTTCGCGATGGCGAAGGCGAACGACATCGAGCCGGCCGACGCGCTCAGCGTCTTCGCCAAGTTTCCGGTCGCCAACGTGATCAAGTTTCGCGGCGAGAAGATGGCAAAGCGCGACTTCAGCGCGACGTTCGAGCTCACCATGGCGCGCAAAGATGCGCGGCTCATGCTGGAAGCCGCCGACGGCCAGCCGCTCACCGTGCTGCCCGGCGTCGCCAGGCGCATGGACGACGCGATCGCGAAGGGACACGGCAAAGAAGATCTCGGCGCCATCGCCGCCGAGGTGTTGCGATGAGGATGACGGTGCGTGCCCTCGTCGTCGTCGCCGTAACGCAGGCCTTCAGGCCTGCCTTCGCGCAGCAGAATCCGAATACGCCGGAGAATTTCACGTCGGTCGCGGCTCCCCTCATCGCGCTCACGCACGCGCGCGTCATCGACGGCACCGGCGCGCCGGCACGCGAGGATCAGACGATTGTGATCCGCGACGGCAGCATCGCGTCGGTCGGCGATGCGGCGCGCACGCCGGCGCCCGCCGGCGCAACGACGGTCGATCTCTCCGGCAAGAGCGTCATCCCCGGCCTCGTCATGATGCACGAGCATCTCTACTATCCAACCGGACCCGGCGTGTACGGTCAGCTCGGCGCGAGCTTCTCCCGTTTGTATCTGGCCGGCGGCGTCACGACGATGAGGACCGGTGGGAACATGCACGGCATCATGGACATCAACCTCGGTCGGCGAATTGCCGCCGGCGAGCTTCCGGGTCCGGATATCGACGCGACCGCGCCGTACGTGAACGGTCCGAACACGTTCCTGCAACTGCACGAAGTGAAGACGCCCGAGGAGGCGCGTTCGCACGTCGCGTACTGGGCCGGACAGGGTGCGACGTCGGTCAAGGCGTACATGCAGATCTCGCGCGCCGCGCTGAAGGCGGCCATCGACGAGGCGCATGCCCGCCGCATGAAGGTGACTGGACATCTCTGCTCCGTGACGTACGCGGAAGCGGCGGATCTTGGCATCGACAACCTCGAGCACGGCTTCATGCCGGCCACCGATTTCGTCGCCGACAAACAGCCGGACGTCTGTCCAGGCCAGGCGCGCGGCCAGCAGACGATCGCCGCGCTCGATGAGAACGCCGCGCCGTTCGAGGCGCTGGTGAAGAAGCTCGTCGAACGCCGCGTCGCGCTGACCTCGACGCTCACGGTGTTCGAGACGTTCACGGCGGGCCGGCCGATTCCGCCGGGTCTCGAGGTGCTGACGCCGTCGCTCAAAGACAGTTTTCTGCGCTCGCGCGAGCGCGCAACCGCCAACCGCCAGTCGGCCTACCCGAAGCTCTTCCCGAAGAACCTCACGCTCGAGCGCGCGTTCGCGCGCGCAGGCGGACTTCTGACGGCCGGCACCGATCCGACGGGATTTGGCGGCGTCGTTCCCGGGTATTCGAATCAGCGCCAGGTGGAGCTGCTCGTCGAAGAAGGCTTCACGCCGCTCGAGGCGATCTCGATCGCGACGCTCAACGGTGCGAAGTATCTGGGCCGCGACGCGCGCATCGGCACGATCGCCGCCGGCAAGCAGGCCGATCTGGTCGTCATCAACGGCAATCCGGCGCGGGCGATTGCCGACATCCGACGCGTCGAAACGGTCTTCAAGAAGGGCGTCGGATTCGATCCCGCGAAGCTCGTCGCCTCCGTATCGGGACAGGTCGGGATCTGGTAAGGCTCAGCGTTCGGTGCGGGAGCCGGTTCTCACGAGCCGCTCGATCGCGTGGTACTCGCGCCAGTGGCGCAGGCTGACCGACAGACATCCGGCGACCGGAATGGCCAACATCACTCCTGCGGCGCCCTGAAGTGCCGCGCCAATCCACACGGACACGATGACGGCGATTGACGACAAGTGCATGCCGCGCCGAATCAGGCGCGGATAGACGACGTAGTCCTGCACGATTCGGAACGCGGCGAGAAACAGGATCACGAGAATCGGGTGCGCCGCCTGGCCGGCGGCGAGCACGACGACGGTCAGCGGGCCGATGACCGGCACGAGCTCGAGCAGGCCGGCGACGACGCCGGTCGACAGGGCGTTCGGCACGCCGAGCGCGGTGAACGCGCCGGCGCAGGCGATGCCGACGATCAGGCCGGCGGCGAGCTGCGCGCGCGTGTATCCGGCGAGCGCGCTGTTCACGTCGCGGAAATACTCCTCGCCGCGCCAGCGCAGATGTCCGTGCGGCAGCACGCGCAGCGCGGATCGCCGGAAGCCGGGCGCGTACGCGAGGAGCACGAAGGCGATGACCGGCGTCACCGCGAGCCATCGCACGTACGCGGCCGCGGCGACGAGATCGTCGAGCGCGCGGCGGATTTCGCGCTCGACGTACGCGAAGAACGCCGCCGCAGTGCGCGCGACGGGCGGATCGAGGCGCGCGGGCATCGGGACGCGCGACGAAGCGAAGACTCGCGCGATCGCCGCCGGCGCGGTGACGCGCACCCACCGCTCGATGCCCGGCGCCGCCGCGCGCCACACGAGCGCGCCCGGCACGAACAGCATCGCGTAGACGAGAAGGATGGCCGCCACTCGCGGAAGCGGACGCTGACGCCGGCCGACGTGGATGCGCCGCCGGATCGCGTCGACGGCTGGCGCCAGCAGGTAGGAGAAGAACACCGCCAGCAGTCCGAGAATGGCCGCGGCCTCGAGCAACCCTATCAATTTTTGCGCGAGTATATCAGCGTGAACTCGCGCGGCCCTGCAACGTTGTGTTCTAAATACGCGCGAGGGGTTCACGCCGCGAGCGCGTCAGCGCGTGACAGCCTCGAGCCGTTGCGAGGCGCGTACGCGCCGAGCAACAGCGGCGGGGGTGGGGCCCCGCCGCGATAGGGAGATGTGGGGTCCCACGCGATTATTAAAACGTTGGTGGGGTATTGATCCAGAGGAGGACTGCCTCATCGCTCGACGGGTTGAACCAGCGGTGACCGACGGTGCTCTCGAACCAGAAACTGTCGCCCTGCTGCAGCGTGTGGCACTGGAGCTCGTCGAGCCAGATCTCGAGCGTGCCGGACATCATGTAGATGAATTCTTCACCCTGATGCGAGTACGAGCCGTCGCTGCCCGCGCCGGGCGCGACGCGAAAGAGCTGACTCTCGAGCTGCCGCGCGCCAACCGAGAGCAGCTCGATGCGGACGCCCGACTGCGTCTGAATCGCCCGCCGATCGCGCGGCCGCACCAAGTGGTTCGACTGCTTCGGCACGTCGAAGAAATCGAGCACCGTCGAACCGTACGTCGAGGCGAGGCGCTGCAGCGTCGCGACGGAGGGATTGGCGCGCGACAGCTCGATCGCGCTGAGAAATCCCGCGGAGATCTTCGATCGCTTCGCGGCCTCGACGACGCCGAGGCCGGTTTTCTTTCGCAGCCTTCGCAGCTTGGCGCCGAGATCGGTCGGGCGCGGCCCCTGCGCCTTCCGGGCCGACGCGGTCTTGCCGAGCACCTGCTTGATACCGGGCAGGTTCAGCAGCTTGACGTCGCGGAGGTACTTGATTCGCTTGAGGACGTCGAGCAGCTCCGGGCTGTACAGCCGATAACGGCCGTTGCTGCGCGCCGGCGCGACGAGGCCGACGCTCTCCCACAGCCGCAGCGTCGACGGACTGACGCCGAGGATCCGCGCGGTCTCACCGACCGTCAGCAGTCCGATCCGCGATGCGCGTCCGCGCCGGGCCTTCGTGCGACGTCTCATGAACGCGCCGCGATCATAAGGCAATCGCCGCGCGGATGTGTTGACAGCCATACATCTTTCTAGTAGAACCGCGAGCCATGGCCGCCATCAGCATCCGCACGGAGATTCCCGGCCCCAGGTCGCGCGCGCTCATGCGGCGCCGCGCCGCGGCGGTCCCGAGGGGCGTCGCGCACGCCGCGCCGGTGTTCGCGGCGTCGGCCGACGGCGTCCGCGTGACCGACGTCGACGGGAACGTGTATCTCGACTTCGCCGGCGGCATCGGCGTGATGAACGTCGGCCACTCGGCGCCGTCGGTGGTGGCCGCCGTGCGCGAGCAGGCCGGGCGCCTTTCGCACGTCTGCTTCGCCGTGCAACCGTACGAATCGTACGTCGCCCTGGCCGAACGCCTCGCGGCGCTGACGCCCGGAACGTTCGCGAAGAAAACGCTGCTCGTCAACAGCGGCGCCGAAGCGATCGAGAACGCGGTCAAGATCGCGCGTCATGCGACCGGCCGTCCGGGCGTGCTGTGCTTCGAAGACGCGTTCCACGGCCGCACGCTGCTCGCGCTGTCGCTCACGAGCAAGGTCGCGCCGTACAAACTCGGGTTCGGTCCATTCGTGCCCGACGTGGTGCGCGTGCCGTACGCCTATTGCTATCGCTGCGCGTATCACACCGAGCATCCGGATTGCGCCGTCAGGTGCGTCGACGCGATCGAGCAGCATTTTCAGCGCCACGTCGACCCGAACACGATCGCGGCGCTCGTCGTCGAACCGGTACTCGGCGAGGGCGGGTTCGTCGTGCCGCCGATCGGGTATCTCTCGAGGCTTGCCGCGCTCTGCCGCCGCCACGGCATCCTGCTCGTCGCCGATGAAGTGCAAACGGGTTTCGGGCGCACGGGCCGCATGTTCGCGTGCGAGCACGACGGCGTCGAGCCCGACCTGCTGGTCGCGGCCAAATCGCTGGCCGCCGGCATGCCGCTGGCCGCGGTCATCGGCCGTGCGGAGCTGATGGATTCGCCTGTCGAGGGCGGACTCGGCGGCACCTACGCCGGCAACCCGATCGCCTGCGCGGCGGCGCACGCCGTGCTCGATCTCTTCGAGTCGGGCGATCTGCTGCGACGCAGCGAGGCGATTGGCGCGCGCATCGAGGCGCGCGCGCGCGAATGGGCGCGGACCTGTTCGCTCGTCGGCGACGTGCGGCGGCGCGGCGCGATGGTCGGCGTCGAGCTCGTCACGAACAGGGAGACGCGCGAGCCTGCCAGGCGCGAGACCGAAGAGATCATCCGCCTCGCGTGCGAGCGCGGCGTGCTCATGATTGCCGCCGGCACGTTCGGAAACGTCATCCGCTTCCTGACGCCGCTCACGATCACGAACGACGAGCTCGACGAGGGGCTCGAGGTGCTGTCCGAGTCGTTCCGGGCGGTGACGTCCGAGCTCGCGGCGAGCTGAACGCGCCGGCCAGACCGCCGCTCCCTGCGTTCATGTGGTACTTCCGCAAGCTCCCGGACGGCCTGACGGTTCTGCACACCCGCCCCGAGCACGCGCAGCAGCTCGAGGAGCTGCAGCGCACCTGCTTTCCAACGCTTGCGGATGCTGAACGCTTCAAGGCGGCCCACTATCTGAAACACATCGATCTGTTTCCCGACGGACAGTTCGTGGTCCTCGACGGCGACCGCGTTGTCGGCGCGACGACGACGCTTCGACTGCATTTCGATTTCGACCACGTCGACCATACGTTCGCGGATCTGATTCAGGGCGGCTGGCTCACGTCTCACGAGCCCGATGGCGACTGGCTGTACGGCGCCGACGTCGGCATCGATCCTTCATATCGCCGGCGCGGTCTGGCGACGGCGCTCTACGCGGCGCGGCAGGAGACTGTCTGGCGGTTGCGGCTGAGAGGGCAGGTCACCGCCGGCATGATTCGCGACTACGGCGCCGTCAAAGATCGCATGTCGCCGGACGACTACTACAAAGGCGTGGTCGAGCAGCGAATCACGGACTCCACGCTCTCGATGCAGCTCGGCGTCGGATTCGAGCCGCGAGCGCTGCTCGCCAACTACCTCAACGATCCGGTGTCCGACAACTACAGCGTGCTCCTCGTCCTCCCGGCCGAGAAAGAGGTGCGAGGCGCATCACGGAAACACGCCAGGTCCTACATCCGTTTGAACACGGAGATTCCCGGTCGGCGCGCGCGCGATCTCATCGCCCGTCGATCGACCGCCGCTCCGGCGGGTCTCGGCCGCGCGACCGACGTGGCCGTCGAGCGCGCCGACGGCGGCCTCGTCTTCGACGTCGACGGAAACACGCTCATCGATCTGGCCGGCGGCATCGGCATGCTGGCCGTCGGTCACTCGCCGGCAGCGGTGGTGAAGGCGATTCAGCAGCAGGCGGCGAAGTACATCCATCCCTGCGCGCTGGTCACGACCTATGAGCCGTACGTGCAGCTCGCAGAGCTGCTGAACGAGATCACGCCGGGCGCCTTCGTCAAGAAGACGATCCTGGCCAACAGCGGCGCCGAAGCGGTCGAGAACGCCGTCAAGCTCGCGCGCAAATACACCAGCCGTCCTTCGGTGATTTGCTTCGAGGGCGGCTATCACGGGCGAACGCTGCTGACGCTGAGCCTGACGAGCAAGTACAGCCTGTTCAAGAGCGGGTTCGGACCGTTCGCGCCGGAGATCGTGCGTCTGCCCGTTCCGCACGTGTACCGCACGCCGCCGGGAATGACGGAGGACGCGTACGTCGATCTCGGCGTCCGTCAACTCGAGCACGCCTTCATCGCGCAGGTGGATCCGAAGGCCGTTGCCGCCGTCATCATCGAGCCGGTCCAGGGCGAGGCGGGCTTCATTCCGGTGCCGCCGCGATTTCTCACGCGCATCCGGGAGCTGTGCACCGAACACGGCATCGTGATGATCGCCGACGAAGTGCAATGCGGCATGGGACGCACCGGTCGTCTTTTCGCGATCGAGCACTACGACATCGTTCCGGATCTCGTCACCATCGCGAAGTCGCTCGGCGCCGGGATGCCGATCGCAGCCGTGACCGGCCGCGCCGAGATCATGGACTCGGCGCATCTCGGCGGCCTCGGCAGCACGTACGGCGGCAGCCCGATCGCCTGCGCGGCGGCGATCGAGGCGGTCGGCATCATTCGCCGCCCCGAGTTCCTCGCGCACGCGCGCGTCCTCGGCGACGTCATGCGCGAGGTGATGAACGCGTGGACGATGAAATACCCGATCGTCGGAGACGTGCGCGGTCTCGGTCCGATGATGGTGACCGAGTTCGTCGCCGATCGCAGATCGAAGAAGCCGGCGACGCCTGACGAGACGCTTCAGATCGTGCGCGAAGCGGTCGCCCGCGGCGTCATCCTGATGCGCGCGGGACTCTACAGCAACTGCGTCCGTTTCCTTCCGCCGCTCGTGATGCCCGAAGACATGCTGCGCGAAGGCCTCGACGTGGTCGGCCGCGCCATCGAGGCCGTGTCGCTCCGCCACGCGGGCACGCCGGCATGAGCGCTCAGCCCGCGGCCGATCTCGTTCTGTACAACGGCAACGTCATCACGCTGAGCCAGCCGGCGGTCGCGCGCGCGGTCGCCGTGCGCGAGGGGCGCATCGTCTGCGTCGGGCGCACTGAAGACGTGCTGAGCAGGGCCGGCGCGGAGACGCACCGGATCGATCTCGGCGGCCGAACGCTCATCCCGGGGCTGAACGACGCGCACGCGCACATCTGGAAGATCGGGCAGCTGCTGACGACGATGCTCGATGTGCGGCGCGTCGGCAGCATGGAGGAACTGGTGGCCCGCGTCGCGGCGCACGGGCGCGCGCTGGCGCCAGGCGCGTGGCTGCTCGGGCGCGGCTACAACGAGGCGGCGATGCGCGAGCGGCGGATGCCGACGCGCGCCGATCTCGATCGCGCCGATCCGAATCGACCAATCGTCCTCACACGCACCTGCGGTCACATCTGTGTTCTCAACAGCGCGGCGCTGGGCCGCGCCCGCATCGATGCGGCCACGGACGCGCCGGCAGGCGGCGTGATCGATCGCGACGATCGCGGCGAGCCGACCGGCGTGCTGCGCGAAACGGCGATAGGCCTGATCAACCGCGCGATGCCCGCGCCGGGACGCGGCGAGTACGAGCGAATGATCGTCGCCGCGCTCGACCATCAGCTGTCGCTCGGGATCACCTCGTCCGCGGACTGCGGCGTGCGGCCGGAGCTCGTTGACGTGTATCGCGCGATGGACGCGAAAGGCGCGCTGCCGTCGCGGGTGAACGTCATGCCGCTCCGGCGCGTCGATGGCGTAGCGTCGCCGGTGCCGCTGCCGGAGCGATTCGTCTCCGATCGGCTGCGCGTCGACACCGTGAAGTTCCTCGCGGACGGCGGGCTGAGCGGCGCGACGGCGGCGCTGAGCATTCCGTACCGCCACACCGATTCCAGGGGCGTGCTGCGATTCGCGAACGGCGAGCTCCACGAGCTGTGCGCGGAGTCGCATCGCGCGGGCTGGCGCATCGCGACCCACGCAATCGGCGACGTCGCAATCGATCAGGTGCTCGACGTGTACGAACGGCTCGGCGCGCATCCGCGCCGGATTGCCCACCGTATCGAGCACTTCGGGCTGCCCGATGCGCGGCAGCTCACGCGCGCGAAGGCGCTCGGCGTGATCGCCGCGCCGCAAGCCATCTTCATCCACGCGCTCGGGAGGAATTTTCGCCAGTACCTGCCCGACGCGCTGCTCCCGCGCGCCTATCCGATTCGCGCGATGATCGACGCCGGCATCCCGGTGGCGCTGTCGTCGGACGCGCCGGTCGTCGAGGACGACAACCCGCTCGCCGGCATGATGGCGGCGGTGACGCGCATCGACGGCGACGGAGAGCTGATCGCGCCGTCGCAGGCGATTACGACGCGCGAAGCGCTGTACGGCTACACGATGGGCGGCGCCATCGCGAGTGGAGACGAAGCCAACCGCGGCAGCATCGACGTCGGGAAGTGGGCCGACTTCGCGGTGCTGTCCGGCAATCCGCTCGCCGAGTCGCCCGGCGCGCTCACGCGCCTGACGGTCGATCTGACACTGGTCGGCGGCCGCGTGGCCTTCGAACGATGAGCGTGCAGCAGCCGCTCGACATCCCGCGGACGCTCGGCCGGTGGGACCTCGTCCTGCTGAAGGTCGTCGCGATCGTCAACATTAATAATGTCCCTCCGGTCGCCGTCTACGGCTGGGCATCCCTGGGACTATGGGTGCTCGCGTTCATCACGTTCTTCGTGCCGGAAGCGATTGCCGTGCTGACGTTGTCGCGCCGTTACCCAGGAGAGGGCGGGATCTATCTCTGGACGCGCAAAGAGTTCGGCGAAGCGCACGGGTTCCTGTCGGGCTGGTGCTACTGGACCAACAATCTGTTTTACGTGCCGGTGCTGCTCGTCTACATGACGGGCGTCTTCGCGTTTGCCGGCGGCGAGGCGCGGGCGGCCGCGCTCGTCAACCAGCGATCGTTCGTCGCGGTCGTATCGTTCGCGTGGCTCGCCGTCATCACCGTCGCGAACATCCGCGGCCTCGCGGTCGGCAAATGGATTCAGAACGTTGGCGGCTTCGGCGCGTTTCTGAGCGTCGGACTCGTGCTCGCGGCCGCGGCGGTTACCGGATTCAGTGGCGCCGGCGCGCACGCGCCGGCGATTGCGCACGCGACGTGGGAGATGACGACGAGCTTCGCGGTCATGTGCAACGCGCTCGTCGGCATCGAGCTGGCGTCGACGATGGGCGACGAGATCCGCGATCCGGAACACGACCTGAAGCCTGCCATCGCGACGGCGGGCGTCGTGTCGATCGCGTCGTACCTTCTCGTCACGGCGGCGGTTCTGACGCTCGTGCCGGTCGAGCGCGTCGGCGTGATACAAGGCGTGATGCAGGCTGTCGCGGCCGGCGCCGACGCCGCGCAGCAGCGATGGATGATCGCGCCGCTCGCGATCGTGATGGGTCTCGCGACGGGCGGCGCTGCTTCGGCCTGGTTCGCCGGATCGTCGCGCATCCCATTCGTCGCCGGCCTGACGAGTGCGCTGCCGCCGGCGCTCGGACGCATCCATCCGCGCTGGCATTCGCCGCACATCGCCTTGACGGCGTGCGCGCTGTTGGCTGCCCTTTTCACGGCGTTTTCGCTGACGGGATCGACCGTCACCGAGGCGTATCAGGTGCTGTTGAAGGCGGCAGTGGTCATTCAGCTGATTCCGTTCACATACCTGTTCCTTGCGCTTGCCAGACTCGCCGAGGTTGGCGTCCTGTCGCGCGCCGCCGGCTTCGTCGGTCTGGGCACCACCATCGTCGGACTCGGCGCCGCGTTCCTGCCGACCTCCGACGTATCGAGCGTCGCCCTGTTCGAGACGAAAATGATCGTCGGCGTCGTCGGACCGACCGCGATCGGATGGTTTCTGTTCAAGCGGGCACAGCGCGATCAGGCTGAGGTTCCAGCATGACGAGCGACAAAGATCTCGGAATGGATCGGGCGATCACGCGGCGCGATTTTCTCAACGGCGCCGCGATCGGCGTCGGCGGCGCAATCGCCGGCCGCGCGCTGTCGGAGATTCCCTGGCTCGCCGCGATGGGGATCGCTCAGGATGCGCCGGGCTACTATCCGCCGGCGCTGACCGGCATGCGCGGCAGCCACGACGGCTCGTTCGAGGTCTCGCACGCGCTGCGCGACGGCCGGTTCCGACCGAGCGGACGAGCCGTTGCGACGGGTGACACCTACGATCTCGTCGTCGCCGGCGGTGGGATCAGCGGCCTGTCGGCGGCGTACTTCTATCGCGCGCGCGTCCCGTCCGCGCGAATCCTGATTCTCGACAACCACGACGACTTCGGCGGGCACGCGAAGCGCAATGAATTTCGTCCCGGCGGCCGGCTGTGGATCGCGAACGGCGGAACCGCGGGCATCGAATCGCCGTTTCCGTACAGCAAGGAAGCGCACGACCTGATGGTGGCGCTCGGCATCGATCCGGTCGCGCTCTCCGAGCAAGCGGGTCGCGCTGCGGATCGCACGATGTTCCAGCGACTGCAAGCCGCGACGTTCTTCGATCGCGAGACGTTCGGCGTCGACCGGCTCGTGGTCGGGACGCCTGGCGGCGGCCGCGGTCGCGGTCGAGGGACCGCGCCGGACCAGACGTGGGAAGCGTTTCTCGCGAAGACGCCGCTCTCGTCCGAGGCGCAGCGCGACATCGCGCGGCTCGAGACCGCGGCCGTGGACTACATGCCCGACCTCTCGAACGACGAGAAGAAAGATCGTCTGTCGAGAATGAGCTACAAGGATTTCCTGCTGAACGTCGTGAAGGTGCACCCCGACGTGATTCCGTTCTATCAGGTGCGGACGCACGGGTTGTATGGAATCGGCATCGATGCCGTCGGCGCGCTCGAGTGCTGGGCCTATCACTATCCCGGGTTCGAGGGGATGAGGCTCGATCCGAAAGCGACCGGCAGAATGAGCTTCACCGCGCGCGGCGATGCCACGCCGAAGCCGGTGTACAACTTTCATTTTCCCGACGGCAACGCGTCGATCGCGCGGCTGCTCGTGCGCGCGCTGATTCCGTCGGCGCTGCCAGGGCACACGGCGCCGGACAGCGTGCTCGCGAAGGTCGATTACAGCAGGCTCGATCGGCCGGAGGCCCCGGTTCGCATTCGATTGAACAGCACGGTCGTGCGCGTGAAGCACGTCGGACCGCCGGCGTCGGCGCGCGAAGTCGACGTGGAGTACGGCCGCGACAAGAAGGCCTATACGGTTCGCGCCAGAGGGGTTGTGCTCGCGTGCTGGAACAGCATGATCCCGTATCTCTGTCCGGAGCTCCCGGACAAGCAGAAGGAGGCGCTGAAGTACGGCGTGAAGGTGCCGCTGGTCTACACGAGCGTCTCGCTGCGGAGCTGGACCGCGTTCCACAAGCTGGGCATCAACGGCGCGGCCACGCCGGGCATGTATCACACCGGCGTACGCCTCGAGGTGCCGACCATCATCGGCGGCTACAATCCGACGCCGAAGTCGCCGGACGATCCAATCCTCGTCCGCATGACGCGGACGCCGTGCAAGCCAGGTTTGCCGGCCCGCGATCAGCATCGGGCAGGACACGTCGATCTGTTCACGACGACGTTCCAGACCTTCGAGCGCAGGATTCGCGATCAACTCGCGCGCGTGCTGAAGGACGGCGGGTTCGATCCGGCGCGCGACATCGACGCGATCAC
>Ga0070708_100002946_pt1 | contig 13232 bp, 12 predicted proteins | sample KBSK5503metaG_FD_65469 | JGI IMG/M metagenome (GOLD analysis project Ga0070708, IMG submission 65469) | Corn, switchgrass and miscanthus rhizosphere microbial communities from Kellogg Biological Station, Michigan, USA - KBS K5-50-3 metaG | ecosystem: Host-associated > Plants > Roots >...
TTGTATCAAGTGATGGATGCTCCGAAAGGGAATGCTGGGTCTGCAAACCCAGTGTTCATCATTCCTTTTAGAGCATCTTTTCTTTTTTGGCTAGAGCCTTGCTGAATAATCCAGGCTAAAGCATCGCTCAATAGAAGAGGTACTTTCTCCACTTATCGTCGGAGCGGCCCATCAAGCGCATGATGTGACGGCTGGTGTGCAAGTTGAAAGCATGTGGCTCGCGCATCAACTTCATCGCGGCCTCAGCTGGCAACTGGTTCCCCTTCGTCCGATTGCAAGGATGACAGCAGGCGACCAGGTTCTCCCAACTGGAAGCGCCTCCGCGCGAACGCGGGACAACGTGGTCCAGCGTTAATTCACCTGAGGACAAGACCTCTCCGCAGTATTGGCAAGTATTGCGATCACGCAGCAGAATATTTTTTCGCGACAGAGCACGAGTCTGGTGCGGGATGCGGCGGTACTCCAGCAGACGAATGACCGACGGCACTCGCAAGGTCAAGCGCGCGGCGTGCAAAAAATGGCCATTTTCCTCTTCCGCCATCGCCACACCCTTCAAGACCAGCACGATGGCACGGCGCGCGGCGCAGACGTTGATGGGCTCGTAAGACGCGTTCAGCACCAATACCGGCGCGTGTAGCGCCTGGCCATCGCTGTGCTGATGAATGCCGATCCCAAACACGGCCGCGGTGACAGAATGCCGCCCATTGTCTGCTCCCGAGTTGTGCCTGTGTCCCGACATTTTTATGATGCCTGTGCGGCCGTTTCAAACTCCGGCTCGATCTCGAAGCTTGTCGCACTATTCTTCAACGCGCTACCGTCGCCACCCATACCTGTTTAGCTCCAGCCTTCCGCAAAACACGAGCACATTCGGACGCGGTCGTCCCCGTCGTCAAGACGTCATCGATGAGCAAAACATTACGCCCGGATACTGTGTTTAGATGCACAACCCGGAATGCGCCGCGTATGTTCTGGCTGCGCTGTGGACGGGTCAGGCCAATTTGTGACACCGTAGGTCGGCGGCGCTCCAGCACATCCGTCGCCAGCTCGGCCTGCGCCATTGGTGGTTGCTTCAGAGCTGCCCGGGTAATTAATTCCGCCTGGTTGAATCCGCGCTGGCGTCGTTTGGAGGAATGTAGCGGGACGGGAATAACCAGGACCGAACCGGACCCGATTCCCAACTTGCCAATCGCTTCCGCCAGCATTTTGCCCAATGCGCCCGCAGCAGGTACAACCTGCTCATATTTCAGCAGGTGGATGAGTTCGCGCAGGTCGCCTTCATAAGAACCGTAAGCTGCCGCTTTCACAAAATTGGGCCGAGCTTCCTGGCAAGCAGGGCAAGTCTGAAGGTCTGACAAGCGCTGAAGCCCCGGCAAGCGTTCCCCGCAGATGTCGCAGGTTTCGCCCGAGATCGGTTGCATTGCCAAAAGACAGCCAGGACACACCGGGAGGCGGGAAATATTTTCCAAAGGGGTGCCGCAAAGACGACAATCCGATGGGAACAGCGCGGCAAACAGGCCTTGTGCGACGATGGCCGCCCCTGAAACCGCCGAGTTCAGCAGGTTTCGCACCGCGGGAACGGTCGCGCGAGTTGTGTCTCCGGTACTGCTGAAGACCGCCCTCCCTCGCCCGGCGCCTGGTCAGGCTCCAGCCGAACGAATCCCGTTCAGTATAGCGAGGAGTTGAGACACAAGCAATTGCTCAGGCGGCAGCACGTGGCTTCATCGTGGGCCTCTGCCCCCGCTCACGAACGGTTGCGAGCATCGAAGCATTGCTTCTTCGAAAGCAATTGGCGCAACGAACTGGCTGTAGCAGGAAGAGTGGAAGAACGTACTTTTCGAGGACAGAGCGGCGCCGGGATCGGTAAGCGTCCGAACCGCCGCAGTCCGGACAATGGTATTCGCTTCGAAACATCTGAAACCCCCAAAACCTTGACTGGAAGGCTGATCAGACGTGTGGCTACTCACATTATATCTTTGACGCGCCCGAATTCAGCATCCATTTAGAGGCCGCATCGTACTTGTAAATCGGCCATCCGGCATGCTAAGGTGCGGCGCGGCTAAAATCGGGCCATCTGGATACTCAGAGGAGTCTCATGAGCGATTCGAGCACCAGGAAAGCGGCAGAAACCCCCAAGAAACACCAGCCTTTTGTCCCCGAAACGATGGAGATGAAGGAGTTCACCTTAAGGGCAGTTCTGCTGGGACTGGTCATGACGGTCATCTTGGGGGCGGCCAATGCCTATCTCGGCCTGCGTGCGGGCATTACGATCGCAGCGACCTATCCGGCCGCAGTCATTGGCATGGCGGTGCTCCGGCTGTGGAAAGGGACCGTGCTCGAAGAGAATATCGCGCGTACCTCGGGAACAATCGGCGAGGGAATTGCGGCCGGCGCTATTTTCACCATTCCCGCTTTCCTCATGGCGAAGGCATGGCCGTCATTCAGCTTCGGAGACGCCTACCTTAAGACGACAGCGCTGATCATGGTCGGCAGCGTCCTAGGCGTACTCTTCATCTCTCTGGTGCGCCGGGGCATGGTAGAAGATCCTGAACTGCCCTTTCCGGAGTCAGTAGCTGCCGGGGAAATACACAAAGCTGGGCGGCGGGGCGCGCAAGCGGCAAAGTATCTTTTCTGGAACATCGGCGTCGGCGGTGTGATTTATATATTGGGACGTTTTGGGTTGTTCGCCGCCGACCAGGACATTCACCTCAGAATAGGAAATCTGGGCCACAGCCAGGTCCGGCTGGGCACGGCTGCAGATTCCAACGTCCTGGCCGCCGGAGGCGCGACCACATTCGCCGCGCCCAGCGTGAGCCCCGCGTACCTCGGAGTCGGCTACATCATCGGACTTCGGCTCGCGTCCATTCAATTTGCCGGCGGTGTATTGGCTTGGGGGCTCATCGTCCCGTTGCTCATATTTCTCATGGGTCCGCAGCTCAAGAACTATCTTCCCGCGGACACGCCAGACGACTGGGCTGGGATGGCAGGCGCGATTTGGCACTTTATCGTGCGGCCCATCGCGGTCGGCGGAATGCTGGTCGGTGCTGCCCACACCCTTCTGAGAATGCGTAAGAGCCTCACGGTGGGTTTAGGAAGGGCATTTGCTGATCTCCGCCAAACCGCCGCCGATCAATCTAAGCTCGCGCGCACTGAGCGCTATATGAGTTCAAAGGTCGTTTTCAGCCTGATCGCCCTAATGTTTGTCCTCATGTGTTTCCTTTACATTCATCTATCCGGGCCGGGACTGAAGCTGGCCGCGATATTGGCTGCAGTAGTGATGCTGGTCATCGGGTTTTTCTTTGCCACCGTGTCCGGAAGCTTGTGCGGTTTTATCGGCTCCTCCAACAATCCCGTCTCAGGATTGACTCTGTCCACACTACTGATTGCTGCGCTGCTGATGGTTTTTCTGGGAGTCTCCGGGCCCTCTGGAGTGGCAACTGTGCTGGGAGTTGCCGCCGTCGTCTGCGTTTCATCCTCGGTTGCGGGAGAATTGCTGCAGGACTTCAAAGTCGGCTACATCCTCGGCGGGACTCCCGCCAAAATTCAAAGTGCAGAGCTGATCGCGGTCGTGGTTGCGAGTCTTGTGATGTACTTCCCCCTGGCTCTTCTGAATACAGCCTTCGGTTTTGGGAGTCGTCAACTCGCGGCTCCACAAGCCGGGCTCATGGCCATGCTGGCACAGGGCATCGTTGGCGGAGACATGCCGTGGCCCCTGGTGGGAGTCGGCATCTTCTTTGGCATTGCCATGATCATGATGCAGGTGCGCAGCCCTATGCTCGTAGCCGTCGGCATGTACTTGCCTTTCGAGACCACTTTCGCCATTTTTGTGGGCGGAGTTTTTCGCGCATTCGGCGATTGGCTGGCCAAGCGGCGCGGATTCAACGAAGCACAACAGGCTCGCGTCGAGAATGCTGGAGTCTTAACCGCGTCTGGACTGATCGCGGGCGAATCGGTCTTCGGACTGCTTTGGGCAGCCGTGGTAGCGTTGTCTTTGGCTCAGCAACCCTGGTTGCAATCAGCGGCAAGGTGGGCGGCGGGAGTTGCATCTGCGAGGATCTTCGAACATCCCTCGTATCTGGCGGGATTTGTGGTAATGATACTTTTGGCTGCTTTGATGATCGGTCTCCCACTGACCGCTGCTGGCGATCCCAAGGAACCAGCGCCTCCGACTGCGATGATGTAATCCATGAACCACTAAGGGCACAAAAGATCCACGAAGGAAACCCACATCCCCGTGTCTTCCTTCGTGGACCTTCGTGTCCTTAGTGGTTATTGCTCTTATGCCCTTGGCTGAAAACATTGCCGGCGTGCAGCGACGCATAGCAGCGGCCGCGCTCCGATCTGGACGCAAGCCCGGGGCGATCACGCTCATGGCGGTTACCAAAACATTTCCGCCAGAGCAGATTCGAGCGGCCTACGATGCTGGGCTGCGCGTCTTCGGCGAAAACCGGCTGCAGGAGTTTGCCGGGAAGGTCGAATCCATGCGCGATCTGCACGATGTTGAGTGGCACATGATCGGGCATGTGCAGTCCAACAAAGCCGGAAAGGTGGTGGAAGTCTTCGCACATGTGGATTCGCTTGATTCAGTCCGCTTGGCTCGCAAATTAAACGCTGCGGCGTCGGAAATAGGCACGAGACTCTCCGTGCTCATTGAAATCAATATCGGAGGTGAAGAAGCAAAGAACGGGGTAGCGCCCGGTTCCGCAGAATTGCAAGAACTCTTGACTACGGCGCCGGAATTGCCATCGCTCGAGTTTCGCGGACTGATGACCGTGCCTCCGTACAGCGAAGATCCGGGGGCGTCTCGGCCTTGTTTCCGCAAGATGCGGGAGTTGTTCGCTCAGATCCACAGCAGGAAGTTGCCCGCAGTTCGCATGGACGTGCTTTCCATGGGCATGTCCCACGATTTCGAAGTAGCGATAGAAGAGGGTGCAACTTGCGTGCGCCTGGGAACAGCGATTTTTGGCGCGAGACCGTAGACGCGATGCATGACCTGAGAAAATCTCTTTGGAGCAAGTCTTGAAAGCGCGTTTACTTTCGACAGTTTGCATCTTCTTCTCACTCTGGGTTATGCGGGGCCTGACCCATGGCCAAATGGCCGCGGCTTCCTTGCAGGTTTCTCCCACCCATCTCGATTTCGGGATGCAAGTTGTAGGTTCCGAGAGCCGGCCTGAGATAATCACGGTGAGTAATCCTACAAGTGCGACGATTACTCTGGCAGAAGTTATCGCCTCGGGGATCGACTTCCATGAAAAGAGTGACTGCGGGAAGGACCTCGCTCCCGGAGCTCATTGCACGATCGAGGTTTCTTTCGAGCCAGCAATTTCAGGACAGTGGATCGGTAGCGTGTACATCACCGCATCTGACTCTGGCAGTCCGCACTTTGTTGCGCTGGTTGGAACGGGTGAGTAGCTAGTACGTCGAGTACGGCCCGTTACTTCTTGGAAGAGCCACGTAGAGAGATTGCAGGAAACGATCAATTTCGACGACCACGAGCCTGAGTGGAAAGCGAGCCCTGGCCAGCGAGGGTTACGCCTGCGGGGAAAAACTTCGGGACCGAGGCATTGTCACCCCAATCTGGCGGGGTTGGCGCAAGGAACCACAGGTTTCCTGGACGGTCCAGGCATATTCCGATGAGCCAGTACTTGCTCCCCACCGGCGGCGGCAGGCTGCTGGCAACCCGCGCGGTTATGCTTCCGCCACCCGGCAAGTCATCCACGCGAACTTTCAAACCCGGTTCCAGCGGGCGGGCAAAACGAACGCCACAACCTTGCGGATTCACCAAGAGCGTGTGGCAGCTTTCGGAAAACTTGCTCGCTGGATCGAGGCTGGTAACACGCACAGGAATCTGCGCACGGACTCTTGTACCGTGCCGCCGCTGAGGCTGTATGTCCACGCTAGTTGACATGACTTCAATCAGAATTCTAACGGCAGATTAGGCAGCGATTCGCGCCGCATTCGGCCTGAACGCAAACTAAAGTAACGGCAAAAAACGTTATCAGTAAAAGGACAGGGTCCCGAATTGCCTGGCCCGGCGGACGGTCCAGGAGAAGAAGACTACACTGAGCGGCACAAGAACCAGGGAAAACAAGATAAGGATTTCTATTTCTCGACTCAATGCAGCCGAGTTGGACGCTTGCAGCAGCGCCAGCCGCATACCAGTCAGGGAATGGGTGAAGGGCAGCAAAGTGGAGAGCGCTCGAACAGACGGGGGCAAAGCCGCGACCGGAAACAATGTTCCAGCCATGAGCCATGCGCTCGATCCTAGCAGCCAAAGCACGGCAGAGCCTTTGTGGATCGCGACTTGAAGACCGGCCGCAAAGAGTCCGATCGCAATGGCAATCAGCACCGAGAAAATAAAAACCGATGCGCACCCGAAGATGCTCACCTGCAGACCAGAAGCAAAGAGAAACATGCCCGCGCCTACATAAACCAGCAACTGCAGAATGCCTTGGGTGAATGCAGATATTGCGCTCAATGAGAGCAGGACCGCTGGTGGCGTGCAAGTTGTCATCAGCACTTCGAGCGTTCCCGTTTGCTGTGACTCCTGAATCGTTTGCAGGAAGCTGTGAATTCCTGATAGCAAGAATGTGTAGAAACCAGTTCCGACCAGCAAAAACAAGAAATACGGCATGCCTTCCGGGCGAAACTGCGGCCCAACGGCGCGCGACAAATAGTAGAACGTCGCGAGTTGCGCCGCTGGCGAGATAATGGCGAATACGAATCCGTTGCGACAGCGGAGAGCAGTAAGGGCGTCCTTCTTGAGCACCGCCAGGGCCTTGTCGAGGATCATGCTGGCACTCCTTCAGACCATGCTAGAGCGGCTTGTTCGCCAACCGTTTCCAAGTAGAACTCGCGCAATTGCTCGACGCTGAAATTGCCAACTCGCTCGACAGCGAGGAGTTCGCCTCTTTGGAGAACGGCCACTCGGTCGCAGACGGCCGCAGCCTCAGCGAAATTGTGAGTCGCAAGAAGAATCGTGATGCCCGCGAGCGATAATTCGCGAATATGCTCCCAGAGCTGGCCGGCAGCGGCGGCATCGAGACTGCGCGTCGGCTCATCCAGCAACAAGACTGAGGGTTTCTTGACGAGGGCACGGGCGATGCCCAAACGCTGGTACATGCCAGAGGAGAGCTTCATCACCTGTTTGCCGGCTGCATCCTTCAGCCCCATGTTGTGCAGGATGGATTCGACACGGCTGGGTCGCTCGCCACGCGGAATGTCTTCAAGTGCGGCAAAGAATTCCAGGTTCTCCCGTGCGGTAAGGCGCGGGAAGAATGATCTCTCAGACGCCAGGGCAAGCCCGACTTGACTGCGGGCGATTTGTGCCTGGGACCGAGTATCAGCGCCATTGACGACGACGCGACCTCGATCTGGCAGGAGCATGGTGGAGATCAATTTCAAAGTCGTGCTTTTTCCGCTGCCATTCGGGCCCAGAAGGGCGAGCACTTCTCCTGGGGCGGCGTTCAGGGAGACCCCCTTGAGCGCGTGGGTTTCTGTGCGGGTCGCCCGGGGAAAAAAGAACCCTGTCGGGCGAAAGATTTTATGCACGGAATCGAGGACAACGCGGGTCATTTTTCGGGTCGAGGCGGTTCAACAGCAGGCACTTCTGAAATGCGCCATGCTGTAAGAAGATTCTACGGACAGGAAAGACAGTTTTCGGACACAGAATTCGCAAGTGGATATAGTTAGTTCACAGGGGGACCTCGACCTGGCAGCATCGGCACAGATCGAAGTGGCTACAACTCGGCCAGACCCTGTGCGTTTTGAACCAGAATTCGAGTTGCTGCTGGCGTGCTGCAGAGAAAGTTCGGCGGAACACAGCCTGGCGGAGTTCCTGACACCGTCGTTGCGTTGGGACAGCGTCCTCCGCCTTGCGGACCGGCACCGCCTGCTGCCCGCGTTGTATGCATCCGTTTGCAATCGGGACGATCTCCCCGGCAGTATTCAGTCTGCGATTCGTGCGCGATTTGAAGGCCACGCACTCCGGGTCCTGCGCTTTTCCGCGGAACTCTCCCGAATCCTACAGCATTTTGCGGACCGTGAAATTCAGGCCCTGGCCCACAAAGGTCCTGTTCTCGCACGTCTGTTGTATGGCGATGCGGCAATGCGCCAGTTTGGAGATCTCGACTTCCTGGTCAGAGCACGCGATATCGTTCGAACACGATCGGCGCTCCGAGAGCTGGGATATGAGCCGCGTCTGCACCTTTCTCCGCGCCAGGAAGAAGCGTATCTGCGCTCCGGCTACGAATATGTGTTTGGCCTAAACGCGGAGAAAAATCTGGTGGAACTGCAGTGGCAAATTTTGCCGCGATTCTATTCCGTCCAGTTCGATTTGGATGAAATATTTCAGCGGTCAGTCGAGGTTGAATTCGACGGTCATCGGCTGCGAACTCTTCGTCACCAAGACCTCATGCTGGTTTTGTGCGTACATGCGGCCAAGCACGAGTGGGAACAATTGGGGATGATCCGCGACATTGCTACCCTCGCGCGGTTCGAGCTGGATTGGCGCCGGATTGAAGCGGAGGCGAGGCGATTGGGAATTCTGAGGGTCCTGCGAATTTCAATGTTGCTTGCGCGCAATTTGTTCAGCTCTGGAGCGCTCGGATTTCCGGAATTCCTGGCCGCTGGCGCGGAGGAGCTGACATCTGAGATCCAGTTCAAGCTCGCGAGTAGCCAAGAAGACGAACCGGAAAACGAGTCGTTGCGCCGTTTCCGCGTCATGATGCGGACGCGCGAGCGATGGCGAGACCGCATGCGGCTGGCTTGGCGGCTGGCGTCTACTCCCAGCGTCGGGGAATGGCAGACCGTCAATATCCCCGACTGGCTCTTTCCGCTCTACCGTGGAGTTAGGGTGGGACGGCTTTTAGGAAGGCTTGCCGGTTTCTCGTAGAGACGTTGCTCCTCAACGTCTGAGACGTAGCAGAGCTACGTCTCTACGATTCGTTTTGCATCGCCAAGCGAATGACTTCCGCCAAATGTAGTGTGCGCCTTCCCGTGCACTGCTGAATCTGCTCGCGACAACTGAAGCCGTTCGCGACTATGAGCCAGTCTGAAGGCGCTTTGCGGACCGCAGGCAGCAGCTCGAGTTCGCCAATGGCGAGAGACATTTCGTACTTTTCTTTTTCAAATCCGAAAGCTCCCGCCATTCCACAGCAGCCGGGCGCGGGCATTTGATAGTCGAGGCGGAGGTGCCGCAGGACAGATTCCTCGCTCGTCATCTTCATGACGGACTTTTGATGGCAGTGCCCGTGGACCAAGGCTTTTCGGTCAAGTGTTGGCGGACGCCAATGCTGGCCCCGCGTTTCAAGGAATTCACTCAGAAGAAAAACCTGGTCCGAGAGGCTCTTTGCGCGCGAGTCGCCAGGGAAAAGATTGAGCAGTTCGTCACGAAATACTGAAGCACAGCTCGGCTCGAGTACCACGATAGGAATTCCATCCCCGATCTCGCGGTCCAGGGCATCAAGAGTGTGCAAAAGCAAACTCTTTGCGCGATCCAACATGCCGAAATCGTAGAGAGGACGTCCGCAGCAGACTTGGTTCCGTGGCAATCGCACGTGGTACCCTGCCGCTTCCAAAACCTCGACTGCAGCGATGGCCGTTTCTGGATGGAAATAGTTGTTAAAGGTATCAGGCCAGAGGACGACTCGCGGCCCTCCGGCATTCGCGGGTTTTCGTCCTGAAAACCAGGTGCGAAGAGTCTCGGGGGCGAAACTCGGGATGGTTCGTTGCGACGAAATGCCTCCGATTGCTTTTGATATCTCTCGTAGGAGCGGGGCCTGTGTGAAGAAATTTACTAATACAGGAAGCTTCGACCCCATCCGCGCCCAGCGGTCAATGTTTCCGAATCCGTAATGGTTTAGCGGATGAAGGCGGCCTTCATAGTGGTGCGCAAGAAATTCGGCCTTATATGTCGCGACATCGACCCCGACAGGACAATCGCTCTTGCACCCTTTGCACGCAAGACACAGGTCCAGGGACGATTTCACATGCGGGTCTCGCCACTTGTCACGAATGACTTCGCCCTTGGTCATCTCCCAGAGCAGGTGCGCCCGGCCGCGGGTTGAGTGCTCCTCGTCCTGAGTCACGCGAAAGCTGGGACACATTACTCCCCCCTGATAATCGCGACATTTTCCCACTCCCACGCAGCGTAGAGTAGCCTGGGACAGACTTCCGTTGTCCTGCGGAAATTTGAAATGTGTTTCCGGCTGCCAAGGCCGATAACTCGCGCCCAGCCGGAGATCTTCATCCAGTTTGTTGGGACGAACTAGCTTGCCCGGATTCATCTTCCACTCCGGGTCCCACAACGCTTTGAACTTTTGAAATGCTTCCACTAGCTCAGGCCCGAACATTTTCGGAAGTAGTTCGGCGCGCGCCTGACCGTCCCCATGCTCTCCCGACAGCGAGCCACCGTAGGAGACAACCAGGTCCGCCGCCTCTTCCACAAAGCTGCGGAACTTCTTGATGCCCTCCGCCGATTCCAGGTCGAAGTTCATGCGGTTATGCGTGCAGCCGTCCCCAAAGTGGCCATACACAACACAGCGGTAGTCGTAGGCTTCGGTTAGTTTCCGCAGATCGCGCAGATATTCCCCCAGCTTCTCGGGAGCGACCGCTGAATCCTCCCATCCTTCCCATGTCCGCGGCTCTCCGGGAACGTTAGAAACCGTGCCCAGAGCCGATTCGCGGACTTCCCAAGCTCTTCTCGCCTGCTGCTTATCGGTGACCAGCCGGAAGCTTGGAGGATGCGTGGACCGCGTGAGCGATTCCATCAATCCGCGTGCCTGCGATTCAGCTTCGCGTGCCGTTCTAGCGCCGAACTCCGCAAGCAACCATCCCCCGCCTTCAGGAAGCAACGCCAATCCCTCGGGATTGATTCCTTTGCGGCGTGTGTATGCGATGAGCAGATCGTCCATGCCCTCGAGTCCAATCGGATGATGAGACATCACTTCGGGGACGAGGTCGGCGCATTCATAGACGTCCGTACAGCCGATCACCAGCAGAACCCGTTCTGGGGGACTTTCTACTAACCTGCAAGTAGCTTCGAGCACAGTTGCACAAGTGCCCTCGGAACCAACCAACGCGCGCGCAACATGAAAGCCATTCTCCGGGAGCAGGAAATTCAGGTTATATCCGGAAACACGGCGAGGGATGTTGGGAAAGCGCTGGCGTACTGAATCTGCATATTGATCACGAATCGCCTTCAGTCCCGCATAGATCTCGCCGCTACGGCCGCCGTTGCGAATGATGGTCTCGCGTTCCGCATCGCTTGTCCGTCCCACGCGAAGGCGAACGCCGTCATAGGTGAGGACTTCCATTTCCTCAATGTTTTCGTCGGTCTTCCCCGCCATGACGGAATGCACGCCGCAGGAATTGTTGCCGATCATGCCGCCGAGCGTGCAGCGGCTGTGGCTAGCTGGATCGGGGCCGAAAGTCAGGTTATGCTTCTCGGCGGCGTTTCGCAGATTGTCGAGAATGACTCCCGGCTGAAGCCGCGCGATCCGGCGCTGCGGATCAAGCTCAAGAATTTCCGCCATGTATTTGGAGAAATCGAGCACGACGGCAACATTGCAGCATTGCCCGGAAAGCGAAGTTCCTCCACCGCGGCAAAGGATAGGCGCACGATTCTCCCGGGAGATAGAGACTGCTGCGATTACATCATCCGCATCGCGAGGAATGACCACCCCGATCGGAATCTGGCGGTAGTTAGAACCATCGGTAGCGTAGAGAGCACGGCTGCCGTTGTCGAAGCGGACTTCGCCGCGGATATGGCGGCGGAGAGCAGATTCCAGGGCTTCAGCGTCAAGATGCGGAAGTTGTGCTGAGCTCTCAGGCATGAAGCGAGGCTGATGTCACGATCAAAGATAACATTCAGCAATCAGCAAAGCTGGAATGGATGATTGTGGAGGTTCCCGCTGGACGGGCGAGACGCCCGTCGCTCCACAAACCGTTGTTAGCCGAGCGTTCTATCCGGCATAGCGCGAGGAGTAATCGGTCAGGCTCAAGAACAGAAGCAGAATCAGCCAGCACACGGCGAAGATCAATACCGCCTTGGTCATCTTTTCGCTGGTGTACTTCACCTGCATGAAGATGAGCACGACGAGAGTAGCCTTGGTGGTGGCGATAACAAGGGCAACGATGGTGTTGAACAACCCAAGGTCGATCTGCGCGACCCGATAGGTCAAATAAGTCGCCACCATCAAAATCGCCCAGATCAGCCAATTCAGTTTGCTCGGAACAATGTGCCCGGAATGTTCAGACATAGGTTTGCTCACGCCCCCGGTCGTCGGTCGATCAGATAGAGCAGGGGAAACAGATAAATCCAGACAATATCTACAAAGTGCCAGTACAGTCCTGCAATTTCGAGTGGCGTGTGATATTCAGGCGTGAATCTCCCTTTCCAGGCCATCCATGTAATCACGCTGAAAATGCCAACGCCGACAATCATGTGGATCGCGTGCATACCGGTTAAGGCAAAATATAAGGAAAAGAAAATCTGCGAGCGCTGCTGAATATCCGCTTCTCTCCTTTGAAGCTCCAGAGCCTTGCTGAGATCGTTCTGCAGCTTGTCGAGTCCAAACAGCTTCTGGTTTTCGCGCATCAGATTCTTGGCGTTGAAGTCGAAGGTGGGGATGTGATGCTCAGTGTACTTGTCATGCCACTCAAAGGCCTTGACACCCAGGAAGACCAGCCCGAAAAAGAGTGTTGCCAACAGAAGCTTCACCTGCAGCATGCGCTTGCCCATTTGGGCTGCGCGAACCGCTTGCGCCACGGTCAGGCTGCTGCAAATGAGCACTGCTGTGTTCAGAGCACCAATCTGAAGGTTCAGGCTGCGACTGGCTGCGGCGAACTCCGGGAAGTACTTGATCCGGTAAATCAGATAGGCGCAGAACATGCCGCCGAAGAACATGATTTCGGTGCCCAGAAACCACCACATGCCGAGCGAGGCGGCATTGCGCTGCTGCTCTTCGTCGGCGAAGTGATGGCGCAGTTCCGGACGTGCTTGGTGCTCGGCGTGTTCCGCGACCAAGGGACTATCGCTCAAGCGTCACCTCTTCCGGAAGCGGCATTTTTTCGTATTCATAAGCTTCCCAGGTCACTTCTGGAGTTTCATCAAAGTTGAAAGTTGGCGGAGGCGATGACGTTCTCCACTCCAGGCCAGTCGCGCCCCAAAGGTTGTCTTCCGCGATCTTGCCGTAGCGCAGCGACCACAGGAAGTACACCATGGGCAGCAGATA
>Ga0070708_100002948_pt1 | contig 13229 bp, 4 predicted proteins | sample KBSK5503metaG_FD_65469 | JGI IMG/M metagenome (GOLD analysis project Ga0070708, IMG submission 65469) | Corn, switchgrass and miscanthus rhizosphere microbial communities from Kellogg Biological Station, Michigan, USA - KBS K5-50-3 metaG | ecosystem: Host-associated > Plants > Roots >...
ATCGTGACCCTGACCGTCGATAAGTCGGAAATGGGCCAGGGATCGCAGACCGGGCTCGCGATGATCCTCGCCGAAGAGCTCGAGGCAGATTGGCCAACGGTGCGACTCGGACCGATGCCGGAGAACCCGGCGGGATGGTCGCGGACGATGCGGACGGGTGGCAGCAACGCGATTCGCAGCTCGTGGGAGCCGCTGCGCACGGCGGGCGCGGCCGCCCGGGAGATGCTGGTTACGGCCGCGGCGGAGACGTGGAACGTGGACCGCGCGACATGCCGCGCCGAACGTGGCACGGTGGTCCACGGCCCGAGCGGGCGACGCCTGTCGTACGGCAAGCTCGCCGCGAAGGCTGCGACGCTCCCGGTGCCGCAGCATGCGCCCCTCAAGGATCCGCAGGAGTTCCGCCTGCTGGGCACGCGCGTGGCGCGGCTCGACACGCCGGGCAAGGTGGACGGGAGCGCCGTCTTCGGGATCGACGTGACGGTCCCGGGCATGCTCATCGCCTCGATCGAGCGCTCTCCCGTGCTCGGCGGCCGTCTGAAGCGCTTCAACGCCACCCGTGCCAGGGCGATGCCCGGGGTGCGGCACGTGCTGGAGCTGGCGCCGAGCTCCTGGATGGGCACCGGCGGCGCGTGGGCGGCGGGGTGCGCGGCCGGCGTGGCGGTGGTCGCGGACACCTATTGGCAGGCAGTCCAGGGGCGGCGGGCCCTCGAGATCGAGTGGGACGAGGGAGAAGCAGCCACGCTCGACTCGGCAGACGTCCGAGCACAGCTCGCCGCCCTCGCCGATCAGGCGGGCGTGGTGGCCCACACCCACGGCGACGTCGGGGCCGCGCTCGCGGGCGCCGCCAAGCGAATCGAGGCGGTGTACGAGGTCCCGTTCCTGCACCACGCCACCATGGAGCCGATGAACTGCACCGCCCACGTGCGCGCCGACAGCGCTGACGTGTGGGCGCCGACCCAGAACCAGGGTGACGCGCAACGCGTCGCCGCCGATGTGGCCGGCATACCCAAGGACAAGGTCCGGATCCACACGACCTTCTCGGGCGGTGGGTTCGGGCGGCGGCTCGAGCCCGATTTCGTCTCCGAGGCGGTCCGGGTGTCCAAGGCCGTGGGTGCCCCGGTGAAGGTGATCTGGTCGCGCGAGGACGACATGCGCAACGGATTCTACCGCCCGGCGAGCTACAATCGCTTCGCAGCCGGGCTCGACGCCTCGGGCCGGCCGGTCGCGTGGACCCACCGCATCGCCGGGACGCCGCTGCGGCTCAAGTTCGGACCCCTGGAGAAGGGCCTGGACGACAGCCTCGTGGACGGCGCCGACAGCCTTCCGTACGCGATCCCCAACGTGTTCGTGGATCAGGTCGTGCTCGAGTTACCGGCGGTGCCGCGGGGCCCCTGGCGCTCGGTGGGCGTGTCGCACAACGGCTTCGTGACCGAGTGCTTCCTTGACGAGATCGCAGCGGCGGGCGGGCGGGATCCGTTCGAGCTGCGCCGCGAGCTACTGCGCGACAAGCCGCGGCACCTCCGGACCCTGGAGCTCGCGGCCGAGAAGGCCGACTGGACTACGCCGCTTCCGGCAGGCCGGGGCCGCGGGATCGCGCTCGCGGAGTGGGGACCGACGGTCTGTGCCGAGGTGGCCGAAGTCTCGGTGGACGCGGATGGCTCGGTCCGCGTCCCCCGCGTGGCGTGCGCCGTAGACTGTGGTCCGGCGGTGAACATCGGCCAGATCGAGGCGCAGATGCAGGGCGGCATCGTCTTCGGGCTCACGGCAGCGCTGTACGGCGAGATCACCCTCGAGCGCGGCCGCGTAGTGCAGGGAAACTTCGACACGTATCCGATGGTCCTGATGGCCGAAGCGCCCGTGGTGGACGTCTACATCGTCCCGAGCAACGATGCGCAGGGCGGCACCGGCGAGCCGGGCGTGCCACCAATCGCGCCCGCGGTCTGCAACGCGATCTTCGCCGCCACCGGCAAACGGATCAGAAAGCTGCCAATCGGGAAAGTCGTGTGACGAGCGAGCACGTCGTTATGAGGGACTGAAGTCCCAACTCGGCCCGTGCTGCGTCCTTAAGGACGCGCTGCAGCCGAGTACGGACTTCAGTCCGTCATAAACCACGCGGAGCAATCCTATGGTATCCCGCATCACCCGCCGCGACTTCGTGAAGACGGGCGCCGGTCTCGTCATCGCGTTCCATCTCCCGGCCCGTGTCGCCCCGGGCTTGTCGCCCGCGCCGGCCGGGACGGGCTTCGCCCCCAACGCCTGGCTCCGCGTGGGCCCCGACGGCATCGTGACCCTGACCGTCGATAAGTCGGAAATGGGCCAGGGATCGCAGACCGGGCTCGCGATGATCCTCGCCGAAGAGCTCGAGGCCGATTGGTCCCGGGTGCGCCTGGCGCCGGTGCCGGAGAACCCCGCAGCCTGGTCGCGCCGCATGTCCACGGGCGGCAGTACCGCGATTCACACCTCCTGGGACTTGCTTCGCAAGGCGGGGGCGACCGCCCGTGAAATGCTGGTCAGCGCCGCGGCGGACACGTGGCGGGTGGACCGATCGACGTGCCGCGCGGAGAGTGGGGCGGTCCTCCACGCGGCGACCGGGCGGCGCCTGTCGTATGGGAAGCTCGCCGCCCGCGCCGCGCGGCTCCCCGTCCCCGAGAACGTCCCGCTCAAGGACCCAAAGGACTTCCGGCTCATCGGTAGCCGCGTGCCGCGGCTCGACACACCCGCCAAGTCGGACGGGAGCGCCGTATTCGGCATCGACGTCAAGGTGCCCGGGATGCTGATCGCCTCCATCGAGCGCTGCCCGGTGTTCGGCGGCAAGGTGAAGCGCTTCGACGCCGAGCGAGCCAGGGCCGTCCCGGGCGTCCGGCACGTCGTCGCGCTCGAGGCGAGCCCGTGGACAGGGATGAATGGCGTCCGCGGCGTCGGCTGCGCCGCGGGGGTCGCCGTGGTGGCGGACAGCTACTGGCAGGCCTACCAGGGGAGGCGGGCCCTCGAGATCGAGTGGGACGAAGGGGAGAGCGCGTCCCTCGACTCGGACGGCATCCGGACGCAATTCGCGCGGTTCGCCGACGAGCCCGCCGTCGAGGCCCGCAAGGAAGGAGATCCCGCCGCGGCGCTCAAGGCCGCGGCCCGCCGGGTCGAAGCGACCTACGAGGTGCCCTTCCTGCATCATGCCACGATGGAGCCGATGACCTGTACCGCGCACGTCCGGCCCGACGGCTCCGAGGTGTGGGCGCCGACCCAAAACCAGAGCGACGCGCAGCGGGTGGCGGCCGAGCTGACCGGGCTCCCAAACGAGAAGGTGCGGATTCATACGACGTTGCTGGGCGGGGGATTCGGGCGGCGGCTCGAGCCCGACTTCGTGTCGGAGGCGGTGCGGGTCTCGAAGCTGGTCGGCGCGCCCGTCAAAGTGATCTGGTCCCGCGAGGACGACGTCCAGCACGGGTTCTATCGGCCCGCGAGCTACAACAGGTTCGCGGCGGCGCTCGACGCTTCGGGGAGCCCGACCGCGTGGACGCACCGTGTCGTGGCCACGCCCATCCTCCTCAAGTATGGGCCGCTCGAAAACGGGCTCGACCGGACGCTCGTGGACGGGGCGGCGAATCTCCCGTATGCGATTCCCAACGTGCTTGTGGACCAGGTCGCCGTGGATCTCCCGCCGGTCCCGCGCGGGTTCTGGCGCTCGGTGGGGATCTCCCACAATGCGTTCGTCGTCGAGTCCTTCTTCGACGAAGTGGCGGCCGCCACCGGGAAGGACCCGTTCGAGTTGCGACGCGCGCTGCTTCGCGACAAGCCGCGCCACCTGCGCACGCTCGAGTTCGCCGCCGAGAAGGCGGGTTGGGCCACGCCGCTGCCCGCGGCCGGAGCGGCGCGGCGAGGGCGGGGTATCGCGCTTGCCGAGTGGAAGCCGACGGTGTGCGCACAGGTGGCGGAGGTGTCGGTCGATCCGGACGGCACGGTGCACGTGGAGCGCGTCGTCTGCGCCGTGGATTGCGGCCCCGCCGTCAATCCGGGACAGATCGAAGCGCAGATGCAGGGCGGCGTCGTGTACGGGCTCACGGCCGCGCTGTACGGCGAGATCACGCTCGAGCGCGGGCGCGTGAAGCAGAGCAACTTTCACGATTATCCCATGTTGCATCTGGCCGAGATGCCCGTTGTCGAGGTGCACGTGGTGCCGAGCACCGACAAGCAGGGCGGCATCGGCGAGCCATCCGTCGGCCCGATCGCGCCCGCCGTGTGCAACGCGATCTTCGCGGCTACGGGGAAACGGATCAGAAAACTGCCGATCGGGAAGGTGGTGTAGTGGTGCGTCCTTAAGGACGCACTCCCGCCGAGTACGGACTTCAGTCCGTCATAAAAGACGTGCCGGATCCCCGAGCACCCACATCTCCACGTCTTCGCATCCTCACGCGTTCTCTTTCAACTCCCGGAGGTCAACCGATGCCGGCTCGTTCCCGCGCGACGGCGCGGGCGCTCGCGGCGATCGCGACGTTGGCGTTCGCGCCGTCCGCCCGCGCTCAGCTCCCCACCATCAGCGATTACGCGAAGTCGTTCGAGAGGCGCGACGGCTATTTCCCGCTGTATTGGGACGGCGCGAAGGGACGCCTGCTGCTCGAGGTGCCGGCGGGCCGGCTGGGCGAGCCGTTCCTTTACCTCCCCTCGCTCGCCACCGGGGTCGGCGACGTCCGTCTGGGACTCGATCGCGGCACGATCGGCGACGAGAAGCTCGCCCACTTCGAGCGGCCCGGCCCACGGCTGGCGCTCGTGCTCGAGAACCCCAAGTTCCGCGCGGTCTCGGACGACGAGGCGCTCGCGCGCTCGGTACGCGAGTCGTTTCCCGTCTCCACGGTGGCGTCCTTCGAGGTCGTGGCCGAGGAAGGGGGCCGGCTGCTCGTGGACGCCTCATCCTTCCTGTTGAGCGACATCACCGACGTCCGCGACGCGCTGCGCGCCGGCGACCAGGGAGCCTTCCAGCTGGACAGAGACCGAAGCACCGTGTACCAGCCGCACACCCGGGCGTTCCCGGAGAACACGGAGATCGAGGCTTCCCTCACGTTCACGAGCGAGAACCCCGGGCCCCGCGTGCGCCGGCACGCCCCCGACGCCCGGGCGATCACGCTGCGTCAGCATCTCTCCCTCGTGAAGCTTCCGGGACCGGGCTTCCGGCCGCGCCGGTTCGACCCCCGGATCGGCATCTTTCCGCTCACCTTCTACGACTACGCGAAGCCGCTCGACCGCGACCTCGTCACCCGCTACGCCATTCGCCACCGGCTCGTCAAGAAGGAACCGAGCGCGGCGACGAGCGAGCCCGTGAAGCCGATCGTGTACTATCTCGACCGGGGTGTGCCCCAGCCTTACCGCTCGGCCTTCCGCGAGGGGGCGGCGTGGTGGAACCAGGTGTTCGAAGCGGCCGGGTTCAAGAACGCGTTTCGCGTCGAGGACATGCCAACCGATATAGACCCGATGGACGCCCGCTACCACGTGATCCAGTGGGTGCACCGCAGCGAAGCGGGCTACTCGATCGGGCCGTCGTTCGTCGATCCGCGCACGGGGGAGATCATCAAGGCCGCCGTGCGCATGGAGTCGCACCGCTCGCTCAGCGACTACGACATCTATGCGGGCACCATCCCGGTGACCGGCGAAGGGGAGGTGGACGCCCTGTCGGGCGACGACGCCCTCGACGACTGGCTCGCGTCCCTCGACTCGAGCGCCAGCGCGGAGGCATTCGCGATGGCGCGCCGCCGCCAGCACGCTGCCCACGAGGTCGGCCACACCCTCGGCCTCGCGCACAATTTCCTGGCATCGGCGTACGGCCGGGCGTCGGTGATGGACTACCCTGCCCCCTTGCTCCGTGTCACCGGCGGCCGACTCGACCTCGCCGGCGCGTACCGCAACGGACCTGGGGCCTACGACACGCTCGCGATCCGCTACGCCTACACCGAGTTCCCGCCCGGTCAGGAGGAGGCGGGCCTCGAGCGCATCCTCGCCGACGGCATGCGTCGCGGTCTCCGCTTCATCACGAATCCCGACGAGGCCGACGCAAGCTCGTACCCGGAGGCGAGCACCTGGATCAACGGGGCCGACGCGGTCGCGGAGCTGGCCCGGGTCACGGCGGTGCGCCGCCTGCTGCTCGCCCGGTTCGACGAGCGGGCCATCCATCCCGGCGAGCCGATGGCGCTGCTCAACCGCCGCCTCGTCCCGGTGTACCTGCACCACCGCTTCACGATCGCGGCCGCGATCAAGGCGATCGGCGGGATGGAGTACCGCTACGGCGTGCGGGGCGACTCGCTTCCGGTGACGGAAATCCTCGCGCCCGAGCGCCAGCGGCGTGCGCTCGAGCTGCTGCTCGACGCAATCCAGCCGGCGGAGCTGGCCGTCCCGGAGCCGGTGCTGCGACTCCTCGCACCCACGCCCTTCGGCTACGACGGCGACGACTGGGCCTTCCGGTCCCAGGCGGCGCCGGCGTTCGACCAGGTGGGGATCGCGCGCACCCTCGCGACCCAGATCGTCCGAGGCATCCTCGCCCCCGAGCGCGCGGCCCGGCTCGTGGCGTTCGCCGACCGGGACCCGCGCGCCCCGACGCTGACCGAGGTGATCGCCCGGATGATCGATCGCACCTGGGGCGTCCCGACGCCCGCCGCGCATGCCGCCCTGAAGCGCGCCACGGAGCGGGTTGTGGTGGACGAGCTCGTCCGGCTCGGATCCGACCCGCGCGCCACGGTCGAGTCGCGGGCGGCGGCGGAGTGGGGGCTCGGCCGCATCGCCGGGATGCTCAGGACCCGGCGGCAAGGGGGACCCGACGATGAGGCGCACCGGGCTCTCGCCGCGGCAGACATCGAGCGGTTCCTCCAGCGTCGTGACGCTCCGACGCCGGCGGCGGAGCCACCAGGGGCACCCGTCGGAACACCGATCGGGGACCGCGAGCGGCGGGAACCCTAAGACGCCGGCGCGTCGCCGTCCGCCATCCAATCCAGCATATTCCTACGCGACGCGCGGAGGCGCTCATGCGGTAGGCCTTGCAATTAACGGGGACGGACGGGGGGAATCCGACGTCCCGGCGGCGTGAAGCGTCCGGAACCGACCGGTGTAGAACACAGACCACATGGAGCGCCCCATGGAAACTCCGGGTTTCAGCGCACGGCAGTTTGCGCTCACCGCGTTGCTCGCGGCGACCGCCGCCGGCGTCGCCGTTCCTCCCGCCGCCGCCCAGTACTTCGGGCGCAACAAGGTCCAGTACGGCAGCTTCGACTTCGAGGTCCTGAAGACCGATCACTTCGACGTGTACCACTACCCGGCGGAGCGGGCGGCCGCCGAGCAGGCAGGGCGCCTGGCGGAGCGCTGGTACGTCAGGCTGTCCAAGATCCTCGACCATCGGCTGCACAGCCGCCAGCCGCTGATCCTCTACGCCAGCCACCCGGATTTCGAGCAGACGAACGCGATTGGGGGGGAGCTGGGCGAGGGCACCGGCGGCGTGACGGAGATCCTCAAGCGCCGCATCGTGCTTCCTCTCGCCGGGCCGCTCGCGGAGACGAACCACGTGATCGGCCACGAGCTGGTTCACGCCTTCCAGTTCGACATCACCGGGCAGGGTCAGGGCCGCTTCGGCGTGCCCGGCGCCGCGCGCCTCCCGCTGTGGTTCATCGAGGGGATGGCGGAGTACCTCTCGCTCGGCCCCGTGGACCCGAACACAGCCATGTGGCTGCGTGACGCGGCGCAGCGCCACAAGCTGCCCACGATCCGGCAGTTGTACGACCCGCGCTATTTCCCCTACCGCTACGGCCAGGCGTTCTGGGCCTTCATCGCGGGCCACTTCGGCGACGGGATCGTCGGGCAGATCCTGCGGAAGGCCGGGCGGACCGGGGACGCCGACGGGGCGCTGCTCGCGGTCACCGGTATCCGCGCCGACTCGCTGGCGCTGCGCTGGCACGCCGCGGTCGAGGCCGACTACAGCGCCCTGGCGCAGGAGACCAAGGCGCCGGATGCGTACGGGCGGTTGCTCGTGGGCGGCGACCGCCATCCCGGGCTCAACGTGGCCCCCGCACTCAGCCCCGACGGCCGTCACCTGGTGTTTTTCTCGGAGAAGGACCTCTTCTCGATCGACCTCTACCTCGCCGAGGCGCGCACCGGCGAAGTGACGCGCCGCATCATCAAGACGGCGCTCGACCCGCACTATCAGAGCCTCGAGTTCATCAACTCGTCGGGCGCGTGGGACGCCACCAGCAACCGGCTCGCCTTCGGCGCGGTGAGCCAGGGTAAGCCACTGCTGTCCGTGCTCGACGTGGAGCACGACCGGGTCGCGCGCGAGATCCGGCTCCCCGAGCTCGGCGAGATCTTCAACCCCACCTGGTCTCCCGACGGCCGCTACATCGCGTTTTCGGCTCTCGTGAACGGCTTCACCGACCTGTTCCGCTACGATCTGCAGGACAGTCAACTGGAACGCCTGACCAACGACGCTTATGCGGACCTCGAGCCTGTCTGGTCGCCCGACGGGCGCAAGATCGCGTTCGTCACCGACCGTTTCTCGACGTCATTGGCGAACCTGGACCCCGGTAACTACAGGCTGGCGTTGATGGACGTGGCCACGGGCCGCATCGAGCCGCTGCCCAGCTTCGCCGAGGGCAAGAACATCGACCCGCAGTGGGGACCGGACGGCAAGAGCCTGTACTTCGTGTCGGACCGGGACGGAATCTCGAACGTGTACCGGCTGGATCTCGGAAGCCGCGCGCTGTTCCAGGTGACGAATCTCTACACCGGCGCGAGCGGGATCACGCCGCTCAGCCCCGCGCTGTCGGTCGCGCAGCAGACGGGCCAACTCGCCTTCAGCGTGTACCGGGCAGCGGGCTACAGCCTCTACACGATCGACTCGCCGCCCGTGCTCGCGGGCACGCCGGTGACAGGGTCGGTCGCCGCGGGCAGCTCCTCCGCCTCGCCCCCACCCCGAGCCGTCCTGCCGCCGCGCGACCGGGTGCCGAGCGAGATCGTGGCGCTCATGGCACAGCCGGACTCGGGACTCCCGGCGGACACGGAGTTCGCGGTGAAGCCGTACGGGCCGGGCCTGTCGCTCGATTACATCGCGCAGCCGTACCTCGCCGTCGGTGCCGACCGCTTCGGCACCTTCGTCGGCGGCGGCGCCAGCCTCTACTGGAGCGACATGCTGGGGAACCGCAACCTCGTCACCGTGCTCCAGGTCAACGGCGGCTTCAAGGACGTCTCCGCCCTGGTCGCGTACCTGAACTCGAGTCACCGCTGGAACTGGGGCGTCGCGGCCCAACAGGTGCCGTACTACGCCGGGGCGTATGGCGCCAGCGTCGATCTCACAAACGGGGTGTTCTACGAGCGGGTCGACCTGCTCCGCCAAATCAACCGCCAGCTCGCGGTGATGACCGCGTATCCATTCAACCCCGTGCAGCGGGTCGAGCTTTCCGCGGGGGTGAACAACATCAGCTACGACCTGCAGCGCGAGGAGCGCTACACGTCCCTGACCACCGGGGCTCTGTTGTTCGACACGACGGAGTCGCTCCAGCATCCCCCAGCCATCAACCTTGCCACGACGAGCGCGGCGCTCGTGTTCGATAATTCCTTCTTCGGCGCCACGAGCCCCATCCTCGGGCAAAGCTACCGCCTCGAGGTGGACCCCACGGTCGGGACGATCAACTGGGTCGGCGTGCTCGCCGACTATCGCAAGTACGTCATGCCGTTCCGGCCATTCACCCTGGCGGCGCGCGTCCTCCACTTTGGGCGCTACGGCAGCGGCGCCGAGGACCCGCGTCTGGCACCGCTGTTCCTCGGATACCCGAGTTTCGTGCGCGGCTACGATTACGGCTCGTTCAGTGCGGCCGAGTGCCCCACCGCCTCCACCACCACCACCACCACGTGTCCGGCGTTTGACCGGCTGCTCGGCTCACGGCTGTTCGTCGGCAATCTCGAGCTGCGCTTCCCGCTGCTCGGGGTGCTGGGGGTGGGAAGCGGATATTACGGCGCCTTCCCCATCGAAGCCGCGCTGTTTGCCGATGGCGGTGTGGCGTACTGCGGCGGGAACAACACGTTCTTCTGTAGGGGCGACAACAGGGTGGTTTCGAGCGCCGGGGTAGCGCTCCGCGTGAATCTGCTCGGCTACGCGATCGGCGAGATGGACGTCGTGAAGCCGTTTCAGCGGCCCGACAAAGGCTGGTATCTGCAGTTCAGCCTGACGCCGGGCTTCTAAAAACTGTGAGCGGTGAGCGGTGAGCGGTAAGCGGGCCACCCCCCGCTTACCGCTTACCGCTTACCGGGGTCCAACATCCGCCCGAGGAAGAGAATCGTGCCAGACAGATTCTCGCGGATCGCGAACAGGAACGGGCGATCGACCGTGACCCTCTGGCCGACGCTCGTGACGCCCACGCCGACCGACGTCACTGCAGCCGCTTCGGTCCCCTCTTCGTTCACGTCCACGAACGCCTTGTGCTTGACCCTGCTGATGCACGCGTCGCCCGCGGCGCGCATCCGCGTGAAGTCGGTGGGCCACGGGCCGCAGAACGCGTGCGGCATGCCGAGGGCGCTCAAGACCCCTTTCAGCCCCGCGTCGTAGGCGAAGCGGAACTTGGGCAGCGACACGTCGAGCGAGGCGGAGTCGAGCCCGGTCACCCACGCGCTCCACTGCTCCTCGGTCAGGCTCGCGGCGAGCGAGTCGATCGCCGCGGGGCTCCTCGGAAGCACGATCGTCATGCTGAACGCCCGCCCTCCGTATGGCAGATCGAGCACGGTCACGCCGTCACGGTAGGAGACGCGCACCGCCGCCGGCTTGTCGGTGGACATCATCTGCACGGTCGCGCTCGAGCCGTCCCGCAACCGGAACGGCGCCGGCTGGGTACGGTCCTTGGCGAACTGCTGCGTCCAGCTGCCTTTGAAGTAGATGGCGTTGAGCAGGTACATGATGTCGTCCGGGGGGAGCGGGTCATCGACGATCGAGGTGATCCTTCCCCGCGTCCGGTCGCTCACCCAGGCATTGATCGTGCGCGCGGCCGTCGGGCTCGCGAAGTCGAGCGACTGCACCGTGGCGTCGAAATAGGTGCGGTTCGCGTCGAGGAACGGTTGCTCGAACGTCCATCCTTCCCGATACCAGATCGAGTTCGCGATCTCGAAGGCCACCTGCCCGTCCAGGCCCCGCAGCAGGTCGATGAGACTGCGATAGGAGGTGTCAAGCTCGTCGAGCGTGAAGCCGTCGAGCTCGAGCGCGGTCGCCATCTCCTGCGCAGTCGCGCCCGCGGCGCCGTTGTACGTCATCCCCAGCGCCATCGCCACGCTCAGCGGCGAGACGAATAGACTCGAATCCGCGGGCACGCTCTCGGCGATCTGGCGGAACACCTTGAAGGCGAAGCGGTTGTCCGCCGTGACCAGGCGGCCCTCGGCCGCGGTGAGCTCGCGAGGGAGATGCGTGATCGGCGAGGGAGCCGTGGGCGGTGCCTCACGGCACTGCGCCGCGGCGAGCCCGATTGCCGCGAACAGGATCGGGCGGAAGATTCTTGCCATGGGTCCTCCTTGCGTTCGCCTATCCTCCATCGCCGCCGGCCTGGCGTTCACGTTGGCGGCCCCTCAGGGGTCGAAGCCCTCCTGCCCGCTCGGGAACGACGGCGGCGCGGCGGGCGACCCCAGTCTCTACTGTATCGACCTCGTCCCGGTTCCCGATCTGCCCCACGTCGCCGGCATGGCGGAGATGCTGCCGCCCGAGACCCCGTTCGACGTCGCGGTCGATCCGGACGGTCACCTGCTGCACGATCTCCTGGTAACCGCGAGCGGCCTTCCCGATCCCGCCACGCTCGGCCCCTATTCCTCTTATGTGGCCTGGGTTACGACCCCGCTGCTCGATCCCGTGGTGCGCCTCGGAGGAGTGTCGAACGGCCGCAACAGCCTCGGTCGAGTGGGATTCAACAAGTTCCTCATCCTCGTGACGGCCGAGGCTAGTCCGCCGGGCGAGCGCTGGAAAGGAAAGATCGTGCTGCGCGGTAACTCCCCCAGCGCGCTGATGCAGCCACATGCGATCCGAATGCTTCCGGCGCAACCAATGCACGGGCACGCACGGCACGCCTCCGGGTGGCGCCCGCCCCCGATGCATCCCGGCGTCCCGGTGATGATTCCCGGACTGGAGGCGCTCGAGCCGAGCGTCGCCCCGTTCGAGCCCGGGGTCGGGGTCGATCCCGCGACCATGCCCGAAGCGCGGCCGCAAGAGAAACTGGACCTAAGGGACGGCGACACACTCGCGCTCGCCGCCGTGCCGGTGCGGCGCACTATCGCCGGACGGCGAGTCGTGATGTACGGCTATAACACACAGTACCCCGGACCGCTGATTCGCGTCACCGAGGGCGCCACGATCGTCGTCGAGTTCACCAACCGGATCGACCGGCCGACGAGCGTGCACTGGCACGGCGTGCGGCTCGAGAATGCCTCGGACGGTGTACCCGGAGTGACCCAGGCGCCCGTTCCGCCGGGCGGGCAGTTCCGCTACCGGGTGCATTTCCGCGACGCGGGGCTCTATTGGTACCATCCCCACCTGCGCGCGGATGCCCAGCAGGACCTCGGCCTGTACGGCAACCTGCTGGTGCGCTCACGGCGCCCGGATTATTTCGACCCCGTGGACCGTGAGGTCGTCCTGATGTTGGACGACCTGCTCATGGACGGCGATGGCCTGCTGCCGTTCGGCGACGAGGCTCCGAGCCATGCCCTGATGGGCCGCTTCGGGAACGCGTTCCTGGTGAACGGGGCACCGGACTACCGGCTCAGCGTGCGGCGCGGCGAGGTGGTGCGCTTCTTTCTCACCAACGCTTCGAACGCGCGGACCTACAACTTGTCCCTGGGCGACGCCCGGCTGAAGCTCGTGGGGGCCGACGGCGGGCTGTTCGAGCGCGAGCGGTGGGCGGAGAGCGTGGTGCTCGCGCCCGCCGAGCGCTACGTGGTCGAGGCGCGCTTCGAGCGGGCGGGCGAGCTGGCGATCACCAACCGGGTGCAGGCGATCAACCACGTGGAGGGGGCGTTCTTCGCCGAGGTGGACACGCTCGGGCGGATCAGCGTGGTCGACGGCCCCGGCGCGAGCGGTCGCGCCGCGCGGTTCGAGCGGTTGCGGGTGAACGACGACGTCGTGCGCGAGATGGCCCACTTGCGGGCGTGGCGCGACCGTCCTCCGGACCGCACCTTGCTCCTCACGCTGCGGGTGAGAGACCTCCCCTTCGGCCTCGTCCAGGTGCTCCGGCTCGACAGCG
>Ga0070708_100002949_pt1 | contig 13227 bp, 15 predicted proteins | sample KBSK5503metaG_FD_65469 | JGI IMG/M metagenome (GOLD analysis project Ga0070708, IMG submission 65469) | Corn, switchgrass and miscanthus rhizosphere microbial communities from Kellogg Biological Station, Michigan, USA - KBS K5-50-3 metaG | ecosystem: Host-associated > Plants > Roots >...
CATGCTGACTTCGATCACGCTATCGGTGGCTGCTTCGCGCAAGAGTGGGCCAGGCTCGGTGTTGAAGGACTATAATTCGTCGCCGACGAAGACTCCCGCAAAGCCTGCGCAGCCACAGAAATAATCTGGCGCCAGCCGCTTATGATCCACGAAATCCTGCCGGTCGGGCCGCTTCAGTGCAACTGTTCCATCATCGGTGGCGAGACTACGCGTGAAGCGATGGTCATTGACCCAGGCGACGATATAGGCAACGTTCTTGCCCTCATCCAAAAGCACAATCTCCAGGTCAAACGGATTGTCATCACGCATGCCCACATTGACCACGTCGGCGGAGCCATGAAGTTGCGCGCTGCAACTGGCGCACCCATTCTGCTTAATCACAATGACTACACCCTGCTGAAGATGCTCGATCTTCAGGCCGCATGGATAGGCATGGAGTCCCCCGGAAAAGTCGAAATCGACCACAGCCTCGGTGAGTCAGACAAAGTCGAGGCGGGAGCACTGCTGGCAAACGTGATGCACACTCCTGGACACACTGAAGGCAGCATCTGCCTTTACTTCCCTGCCCAGAAAAAACTGATCGCCGGGGACACGCTCTTTGCCGGCAGCATCGGGCGGACCGATCTGCCCGGCGGCTCCTTCGATAAAATCATCAGCTCACTGCAAGAGAAACTGCTTGCGCTGCCTGACGAAACTATCGTCGTCCCCGGCCACGGCCCGCTGACGACGATCGGCGCCGAGCGTGACAGCAATCCTTTTTTGCGGAAAACATAGTTGACGCCAATGCATAACGACTACTCCATCTTCCCCACCATCAATGCAACCCTGAATGGCACCAGCGCGGTGTTGCTGGTAAGCGCGCACCAGATGATTCATCGCGGGCGGATGGCCGTACATCGCGCGCTGATGCTCACGGCAGTCGTCACTTCTTCCCTGTTTCTTGCCTCCTACCTTTACTATCACTGGCATGTGGGTTCGGTGCGGTTTCCGGGACACGGCTGGTCGCGTCCGGTGTATTTCAGCATTCTGATCTCGCACACGATTCTGGCAATAACCATCGTACCGCTGGTTATCATCACGCTCAGCCGCGCGCTTCGGGAGCGCTACGACCGGCATCGGGCGATCGCCCGCTGGACTTATCCGCTGTGGCTTTATGTCTCGGTGACTGGCGTGGTGATCTACTTCATGCTGTATCACGTGTTTGCGGCCTGAAACCATCTCTTGATTTCCTGTTAACCATTTCCTGCTCTCGGGCGTTGTATAGAGTGACGGGCTGAGTAGCATAGCCCGCGCAATTGGAGCCAACATGGACGAAGACATTATTATCGTGCCAGTAATCCTTAGCGCGTTCAGTTTCATGTTCTGGACGCTCTTCAGCACTATCCGGCGTTTCAAAATCGCCAAGTTGCAGGCCGACGTCCAAGCCAGGCTGCTGGAGAAATTTGGCACCAGTCAAGACCTGCTGGCCTATGTGCAAACCGACGCTGGAAAACAGCTTCTGGAATCGTTGAGCGTGGAGCGGACTTCGCCCTATTGGCGGATCATAGGGGCTATCCAGGCAGGCATAATTCTCTTTCTGTTCGGAGTGGCGTTGCTATTCCTGCGCGGCAGAGTCTCCGGGGCGGAAGAAGGGTTCCTGGTGTTCGGGACTATCTTTGTGACGCTCGGAATCGGTTTTGCGATTTCCGCCGGAGTGTCCTATTCCCTGTCGAAGTCTTTCGGACTGCTGAATGGCGCAATGCCTCATCGTTCATAAAGCAGCCGAATGCGTGCCGAGACGCGAATTCGGGCGGCGCGAGTGGAACTAGTTGCAGAGACTTCACGTTCCATCGATGAAGCCGTGGAACCACGCCTGATCATGGATGAGGACGCCTTTCGCCGGTTTTATGAGCGAACTGCCCGTCCTCTGTTCGCTTATCTCCTGCAGGTCTCAGGACGGCGCCACATCGCGGATGACCTGTTGCAGGAATCGTATTGCCGATTGCTCTCAGCGAAGCTGCCTGCAATGGATGAAGCGCAGACGAAAAGCTATCTCTTTCAAATTGCGAACAACTTGTTGCGGGACCGTTGGAGACGAAGCGAAGATGTTGGCAGGACGGAACCAATTGAGGGCTCCAGTTCGGGCCCAAACCCAGAACTGCAAACCGACATGCGAAGAGCTTTCGAGCAACTGAAGCCCCGCGAGCGGCAATTGCTATGGCTGGCGTACGTCGAAGGGGCGAATCATAAGGAAATTGCCGACTCGACGGGATTGCGAACCGGCAGCGTCAAACTATTACTGTTTCGAGCGCGGAGGAAGCTTGCCGACCTGCTTCGGTGCAATCCAGCTGACTCAAAAGAGAAGGTGAATGTATGAACGACTTCGGCTGTGGCAAAGAAAATCAAGTATTGGAAGCGCAGCGCTCAGATGAGATCAGTCCCGAACTGATGAACCATGTGGCAACGTGTGCCGCGTGCACCGATCTCGTGCTGGTGTCGAAGTTCCTGCAGAGTGAAGCCGAAAACGTCAGGGAGGCCGCGCTGCCCGATGCGGGCCTGGTCTGGCGCAAGGCACAATTGCGATCGAGGCACGAAGCTCTCGCACGCGCAACCTGGCCGATTCGATTCGTCGGAGGCGTTGCCGCTCTGGCATCAGTTGTCGTTGGGTTGTGGCTTGTATTCAGTGTCACAGAATTGCCGACGTGGCTCTCTGATATCGGAAACTACGGACTCCAGGCCGAACACCTTTGGAGGGGATATTGGGCGGAGGTTGCATTGCGCGGCGGGGCGGGCATTCTCCTCTGCGCATTCCTTGGATCGCTCTATGTGCTGTTGCCAGACAACGCCAGGATGCGATTAGGTCGCCCTTCACTTTCCTAGCGCTTCATTGAGCAGCCTAGCCAGGCGCACGCCGGCCAAAGCCAGCCGTTGGTCCAGGCTTCCGATGTTGTTCCGGTAATACGCTTCGTCAACTGAGCCACCGTCGTTCAACCAAACTTTCTTCGCCAAATTAAAGGATTCGTTCGCCCAGGTTTCTGGAGTCCCAACCGCTTCACGCTCCAAGTCTTGGCGTGAAATCAGCTGCTCAAGACGTGCGACGTACTCTGCTTCCGTGCGGCGGGTGTGCGCGATAAGAGTGACGTCCCAGACAAAATGGAGATTGCAGGGACCTTTTCCGCACTGGGAAGAGCCAAATTCCGAAACCCGAATATCGTTGCCTCCGCGTGCTTCCCCAATCGCGTGCAGTGGCTGATGGAGGTCCGCGACGAAATGAACCAGGAATTTGAGCGCCTCAATGCGATCAGATTGCGGCGCATGGTTGTCACTGAGAGTTTGCTGGAATATCAGAATCCTGTCCACCACGCAATTGTGGTGATCTGCTCTCGTCTAAGCATGTTTCTCGTCAGGACGATAACAATCCCGCCGCTCGGAAAAGCCACTGGAGTTCATGGGAATATCCACAAAATGCCAGCCAAAGGTTTCAGGCCGCTGGGGTCTGATTTCATCTGCCCAGGTTGAAATGGCGGCCAGGTCATCGTTTCCGAGCAATTCGCGGACGTGGCGTCTAGCGGTTTCGGTCAGATGCGAGCGGACAATGTCGGCGACGATCTGGTGTCCTTCCGGTCCCCAGCCGAACAATGGGGTACTAACCCATGCGAATAAGACCAGTTGTGTTGTCCACCGGATTACAGACACAGAAGAATTTTAGCGGCAGAACCGTTGAGAAAATCTTCACGGGGATTTATTTCTCTGCGACGCTTGTTATTCTCGCTTGCACGCACGGGCTTTGAGCAATTCCCACGCACCAAACTAACTAACAACTCCAGCGGCTACAATCGTTTGCCCACGTGCTACTCTCAACTTGCTCTGGTATTTGTTGCTCCCGCGAACGGGTGGCAGCACAAAAAGAAAATTTCCGGCGGTTGTTGCGCACGGTTGAAACTCTCTCCGATCTCGGTCCCGAGATGACGGCTGAGCGGGAGTTTACTCACACTGCGCAAACCATGCTGTCCGCGCTGATGCATGCAGCCGGGGCTAGCGAAGGCGTGCTGTTCGTTTTTATCGAAAAGCCGTCCATGCTGACTTCGATCGCGGCACATGGCTTTGCGCTTATTCCTGAACCTTCGGTCATTCCTCTCTTGCCGCGTCATGTTCATGCGCTCAGCTCCACACAAGGCGCGGTGCTCCTGGCAAAATCGTCCTACGATACTTTTCTCAGTGCGAACGGAAACGTAGCGCCTGAGCTGTTCCGGTGCGTTGCCCCACTCAAAGTCTCTGGCAAGCTCGTAGGAGCAGTCGCGCTGGGCCGGCGTGATACCGATTCCCTCTATGACGAGGAAGGCTTGCAGTCTCTCGATCTGCTGTGCCACTACGTGGCATTGGCCGTCCAGAACCATGCGCTCACTCAGACTCTCGCGCAGCGGGTGTCGGAAAATTTGCGGCTCATGGCTTCCTTGCACGGCTTCTACGACAACGCGCTCGAGGCCTTCGCCGCCGCCATCGACGTAAAACACGTAAACATTCACGGACATTCTCTGCGAGTGGGGCGATACGCGTCTGCAATCGGAGACGCGATGGGAATGGATTCGAACGAGGTTGCCGCCCTTCGCTCGGCCGGGTATCTGCACGACATTGGCAAGGTGGCGGTTGATAAGCGCCTGTTCGGCAAGCCGACAACGCTTGATCCCGAAGAATTCCGGGAGATGGCCGATCACACTACGGTTGGCCATCAGATTGTAACTGGCGTGCAATTCCCGTGGCCGCGAATTCCGGAAATCGTACGCTGGCACCACGAGCGCGCCGACGGATCGGGATATCCCGATGGCCTTCTAAACGACGACGTGCCAATGCAGGTGAGAATCATGGGGCTGGCAGACACTTTTGATGCCATGACCAGCCTGCGGCCCTACCGCGAGCCGATCTCGCTAGGCTCAACCCTGAGCGAGATTGTGAGAATTACTCCGCAGAAATTTGATCCGAATGCGGTGCAGGCCTTGTTGGTTCAACTCCGCCGGGATGCCGTTGGAAGCAATCGCACGCCTTTTCTGGAGAGCTCAGCCGGCAACCTCGCGCCAACTGATATCGACCACCTGGCCGCAAATCTGCAGCATAAAGTGTCTAACGGGCGGACCTATTTGACGTAGCCGTCAGCCTTGGCTACACCTCGACCATCACATCCCCGTTCTCAATCTTGATTGGATAGACGGCCAGCTTCGACTTGGGATCGCCTTCAACTGCGCCTGTCTTCGGATCGTACTCCCAGCCGTGCCACGGACAGACGAGCTTGTTGCCTTCGATGTATCCCTGCCCGAGTGGACCTCCCATATGCAGGCAGACGTTATCCATGGCAGTGATAGTGCCGTTCACGTTAGCGACACAAATAGTCTTGTCGCCAAGCTCGAATTCTTTGGCTTCTCCCTCAGCGGGAAGTTCAGATTGGGTGGTTAGTTTGACGTAGGGCACGGTTCGGGCTGTGGTTTACGGTCTTCAGTCTAGGGTTGGAGAAGACGAGTGTCAATTTTCATCGCTGCATTCTCATCCAGAATTTTCATCAGAGCACTCGACTTGTGAGAAGCTAGTTCCCAGATGGCTCGAACCGCAACCCAATCCTCCCAGCGCCAGAAGGCAGCCCAAACATTTCATCGCTGGTGGGTACGTGCTCGCACGTCGTTCCTGTGGATGGTCGTAATTGCCTTCGTGCTGCGGCTCGCACTCATCCTCATTGCTCACACTTACAGATTCAAAAGCTACGACAATAACTTCAATTTTGGCTGGGAGATGGGCCGCATCGGGAGTGCGATTGCGACGGACCGTGGTTTTGCCGATCCGTTTGATGGTCAGACCGGGCTGACGGCGTGGGAGCCTCCGCTATACCCGTACATTATTGCCGGTGTATTCAGATTGACGGGCGTCTATACTCACGCTTCGGCTCTGATTTTACTCAGCATCAACAGTTTTTTTTCTGCTCTCACTTGCGTTCCTATCTTTCTGATCGCGCGAAAATGCTTCAGCGAAGAAGTGGCGGTTTGGACTGCCTGGTCGTGGGCGTTGCTGCCATCGGTGATGTATTGGTGCACGCGCTGGGTTTGGGAGACCAGCCTTGCTGCCCTGCTTCTGGCGGTCATCTTCTGGTTCACTCTGAAACTCGAAGAGATTGCCGGCGCACAACCATGGATCGCTTTCGGCCTGGTTTGGGGTGTGGCTGCGCTAACCAACACTTCCCTCCTTTCATTTCTGCCTGCGTCGGGATTGTGGGCGTGGTACCGTCGCCGGAAACAAGGCAAGCCATCGCTCGCGGGAGTTATGCTGGCTTCACTGTTCTTCGCCGGCGCGATAGCACCCTGGCTGGTGCGCAACTATGAGACTTTTGGCAAATTCATGTTCATCCGCTCGAACTTCGGGGCCGAGCTTCGCCTTGGCAATGGGCCCGGCGCGGACGGCACTTGGATGTCGTACGTCCATCCTTCACAAAATGTTCTCGAAATGCGCCGCTATCAGCAGATGGGAGAGACTGGCTACGTTGCCGAACGCAAGCGCGAGGCGACAGAATTCATCCGTGCCGACTACGGGCGCTTCGCCTGGATCAGCATCAAGCGATTTATCTACTACTGGGGCGGGCTGCCGCGATCGTCTGAAATCCCAGCTCTGGCGCCGTTAAAAAATTCCATATTTCTGGCTTCATCCGTGCTCGCGTTCTGGGGACTCGGACGGGCATTACGAAAGCGTCAGCCGGGCGCGTGGCTGTTTCTGTGGCTGATTCTGTGTTACCCGGCAGTCTACTACTTTGTGTTTCCGCATCCCCGATACCGCCATCCCATCGAGCCCGAACTCGGGATTCTGATCGTTTACGTCATCTCAGAAGCCGAATCATCTCGCTCCCATAAGCTGCCATCGAACTAGCCAATCCTCCAGTACGTTTCCTGCCCGTTTGGCTGATGCGTCCCTTCTCGGCACGGCGCATGATGAGATCGAAACAACACCTAAGGAGAAAGTAATGGCAGCTTCAGGAATCGCGGAATTTTCAGACGACTTGGCTATGGCCGCAATGCAGTCGGGAGAATCAGTAGTTACGGTGTTCGGTCGCAGACGGATACCTTCAAGCGGTATTCACTGGCGCGCAGGCATTGTGGTGACTGCCGATCACACAATTCAGCGCGAGCAAGAGATTAGTGTCCTCCTGCCCGGAAAGAAACGCGTGGAAGCCAAATTGGCAGGGCGCGATCCGGGAACGGACCTCGCGGTCCTCAAGCTCGACGGTGGCAACGCGCGTGTGCCCGCGTTCGACGATCCTACAAGGCTCAAACTTGGCAACTTTGTTCTTGCTCTGGGGCGCACGCGCGCGGGAGATCTGGTCGCCAGCTCCGGGATCATCGGGGGCATCGGCGGCGAATGGCGCACCTGGCGGGGTGGTCGCATGGACCAGAACATCCGGCTGGCTCTCGAACTTTATCCGGGATTCTCCGGTGGCCCACTGGTGAGTGTGGAAGGCAAAGTTCTGGGCGTCAACACCAGCGGACTGGGCCGAGGCCGGCCAACAACGATTCCCGTCGCCACGGTCAATCGCACGGTCGATGAACTGCTCGAAAAAGGTTACATCGCGCGGCCTTATCTCGGAATCGCCATGCAGCCAGTCAGAATCCCACAAAGCCTCGCGGGCAAGCTGAAGTCATCGCCTTCAGGAGGGCTCATGGTATTGCACGTCGAAACAAGTGGACCAGCCGACAAGGCCGGAATCGTTTTGGGCGACGTCATCGTCGAATTAGAGGGTAACCCTGCTCTGGATATTGAAAACATCCGTGAGCTGCTGGCCTCGGCAAAAATCGGCGACACCTTCCGCACCACAGTGCTCCGTGCTGGAGCTCCGGTGGAGCTGTCTGTGAAGTTGGCGGAACGTCCGGCGAGATAACGATATGGATCGCAACTTGGCGAACGGCAATGGGAGCCGTGCAGTCCGCGTCTTGCTTGCCTCCGCTTCCTCCGTTCGCCGGGCCGGCCTCGAATCGCTGGTGAAGTCTGCTCCAGCTCTCCAGCTAGTCGGGAGCTTGCAAGGCACTCAGACGATTGCCCAGCGAGCGGTGGAGTTACAGCCCGACGTCATACTTGCGGATCTCGATAGCGAATCGTCACTCCGTTCAAATGGATCGACAAATTTCCCGACAGTGGCCTTGATCGACAAGCCAGACTCGTCTTGGACGGCTCAGGCCCTGCGATCCGGGGTCAAAGCAATTTTGCCTCGAGATGCTGGAATCGAGGAAATTCTCCCGGCAATCCTGGCCGCGTTCGCAGGTTTGGTACTACTCGATCTGGAAGTCGCTCAGAACCTGGTGCAGGGTGTTCGCAGCCCGGCATCTCCGATGCCACCCCCACATGAGGATCTGACTCCGCGTGAAATTGAAGTTCTCGCCATGCTGGCTGAAGGACTCGGCAACCGGCAAATTGCTGATCGGCTTGGAGTTTCTGACCATACCATCAAGTTTCACATTAGCTCTATTCTGGACAAACTTGGCGCTTCAACGCGCACCGAAGCCGTAACTCTTGGCCTCCGCATGGGGCTGATTCTCCTCTGACTCACTATTTGCTACCTGCCTCGTCTAAGCGATATCCGAAGGAGGAAATATGGAACGCAATCGGCGGTTTGCCACTTGGACGGGAGCGATCCTAGGCGTCTCTCTGGCCGTGGTGTTGAACGTTGCACTGGCCCATGCTTCCGACAATGACAATGACGGGGCGGTCGTCACCGAGGAGTTTCACCATACTTATCCGCTGACTGCGAATGGCCGCATCGAACTTGAGAACATCAACGGTGCCGTTCATATCATCGCCTGGGACCAGAACCAGGTGAAGGTCGACGCGGTGAAGCGCGCTCGAAATGAAGATCAGTTGAAGGATGCGGATATCCTTATTGAAAACCGCGCGGATTCCATTTCGATTGAAACCAAGTATCGCGAAAGGGACAAGGATTACCGTTATTTTGATGCCCGGAACAATCCCGCCTCAGTCGAATACACCCTGACCATCCCTCGCACTGCCCGCCTGGATGAAATCAAACTCATCAACGGGTCGCTGGACGTAACTGGCGTCAGCGGTGAGGTGCATGCCTCCTGCATCAACGGAAAACTAACCGCGCGCGGGCTGGCGGGCCGCGCCAGGCTGGCGACGATCAATGGACATCTCGACGCGAATTTCGACCGGCTGCAAGCTACTCCGATCGAACTTTCGTCGGTAAACGGCCCGGTTGATTTAACGCTGCCTTCCGACGCCAAGGCCAGCATAGAAGCCACAACCGTGAGCGGAGGAATTGACAACAGCTTTGGACTGCACACAAATGATCATCGTTTTGTGGGTCACAACCTGCGGGGAGAGTTGGGTGGCGGCGGCGTACAAATCAGGCTGAACAACGTAAACGGAAGGATTGATGTCCGGCATGCGAACGATGGACACGCGCTCAGCCCGGCCCGGGACATCGGCGGCAACGGTGGAGAAGACGAAATCTAGACTGCTGCTGGCTGCGTCACTTCCGCCAACGCAGACGCAAATGCCCCGAGGGCGTGGTCAATCTGCTCTTTGGTGATGATGAGAGGCGGCTGGAAGCGGACCACGTTTCCGTAAACGCCTCCCACGCCTACCAACACGCCCTGACGTAACAAGGAATCGCGAATAGCTTCGGCTTCAGAACTAGCTGGGTTGAGCTTTTCGTCTCGTACCAACTCAACTCCAATCATCAGCCCGAGTCCACGAACTTCGCCAATGAGCGGATTCTGCTTTTGCAGTCCGCGCAGTTTCTTCATTGCGTATTCCCCTGTTTCGGCGGCGCGCGCGGGCAAGTTCTCATCCTGCATGAACTGAATATTTGCCAGCGCGGCGGCGCAGGAAACCGGGTTCCCGCCGAAGGTCGAAAGATGATCGCCCGGTTTGTAGGCGGCCGCAATCTCCGGACGAGTGGTGAACGCGCTCAGTGGGAATCCGTCAGCAATGCCTTTCGCAGTGACCAGGACGTCGGGCGGGACGCCGTAATGCTCAATGGCGAACATCTTTCCGGTGCGTCCGAAGCCAGACTGTACTTCGTCGGCAATAAAAAGAATTCCGTGCTGGTCGAGAATCTTCTTCACTTCGCGGAAATAATTCCTCGGAGGAACAAGAATGCCGCCTTCACCCAAGACCGGTTCCGCGATAAAGGCTGCTACATCGCCGGAGGTTGCGAAGCGAATGATCTCATCGATAGACTTGGCGCACTGGCGGCCGCATTCCTCCGGATCGTTGGGCCAAAGCGAACGATACGGATATGGTGCGGGAGCAAAGGCGACGCCCGCCGCATATGGGCCGCCTCGCTTTTTCCGGCTCTGGTTGCCGGTGATGCTCAGTGCTCCCCAACTGCGTCCATGAAAACTGCCGTGCAGCGCGATGAATTCGTGCCTGCCGGTGTAAAGCCGTGCCAGCTTCATTGCGCCTTCGATGGCTTCCGCGCCTCCATTGCCGAAGAACGACTTAGTGAGCCCTTGCGGAGCGATTTGCGCGATCTTCTCAGCCAGATCAGCCACCGGCTGCACGTGATACAGATAGGACGAGCAGTGTACCAACTTGTCGATCTGCGCTTTGGCGGCTGCAATCACTCGCGGATTGTTATGACCGGCATTGACGACGGAGATTCCGGAGAAGCAGTCCAGGTATTCGCGCCCGTTTTCATCCCAGACTTTGGCGCCGCTGGCCCGGTCAATGACGATCGGAGCCACGGACTTCACGAAGCCGGTCATTACGTAGTCTTTGTATTTTTGGATGGTGTCAGACATAAGTGCCTCGGTAAATTGAACCCTTCGTATCGGAGATACTAGGCTAGTGCCTGGGCCAGATCGGCGAGAATGTCTGCCACATCTTCGATTCCCACAGAGATGCGGACCATTCCATCGGTGATACCGATCGCCCTTCTTCCCTTTTCTCCCAGTGCGGCGTGGGTCATGGTGGCGGGGTGCGAGATCAAGGTTTCGACTCCGCCTAGAGATTCTCCCAGTGAGCACACCCGCACGCGCTTCAGCATTTTTGCTGCATTCGGCAACGATCCAGTTTCAAAAGTAATCATTGCGCCGAAGCCGCTCATCTGATGCCGAGCGAGTTCATGCTGGGGATGGTCTTTCAGTCCGGGATAAAAAACCTTTCTTACCCTCTTGTGACGCACCAGGAATTCCGCGACCGCCCTGCCATTGCAATCGTGTTGAAGCATGCGGACGGCCAGAGTCTTTGTCCCTCGTAGTACCAGCCAGCATTCGAAGGGTGAAAGAATGGCGCCGGCGGCTTTCTGGACAAACCCCAACCGCTCGGCCTGGTCCTGACGCGTACAGACGACGACTCCGCCCAGGCCATCGCTGTGACCGTTCAAAAATTTCGTGGTTGAGTGGACCACCATGTCCGCTCCCAATCTGAGCGGCTGCTGGAAATATGGCGACATGAAGGTGTTATCGACCACCAGTTCGACTTTCTTGCGGCGGCAGATGCGCGCAACGGCTTCAATGTCACTCAAGGCCATCAGGGGATTGGTCGGGGTCTCCACGTACACCATGCGCGTGTTCTTGCGGATGGCGCGCTCGACATTTTTCGGGTCGGACGTGTCCACGTAGGTGAATTCAAAGCCATAGCCAGAAAGCACCTGATTAAACAGTCGTGGCACGCCTCCGTACAGGTCGTGGCCGCAAACGAAGTGGTCGCCGCTCTTGTACATGGCACAGATGGCGTTGATCGCCGCCATGCCGCTCGCGAAAACGCGAGACGCGACTCCACCTTCGAGCGAAGCCAGGTTCTGTTCCAGCCGATCACGCGTGGGATTAGAAACGCGAGCGTACTGGTATCCCTTGTGCTTGCCGAGTTCCTCCTGCACGTAGGTAGAACTGGCGTAGATGGGAACATTGACCGCGCCGGTTAGGGGATCGGGCTCCTGGCCATGGTGGATGGCGCGCGTGGCGAAGCCGGGTTGGGGATGTTTGGTCATAGCCTCACGGCAAATTCGTCGTCGGTCGTTGGTCGTCGGTTGGCAAGAGCTACTGAGGACAGTGACCACACAATTTTTCAAGTTTTTGGCCAACGACCGACGACCAACGACCAACGACTGCTCCTCAAATTCCGCCCTCAAAAATCTTTTTCGACAAATACCGTTCGGCCGAATCGGGAATCATCGTCACCACCCGCTTCCCTGCCCCGAGTCTTCGCGCGATCTCTAAAGCCGCGAACACGGCGGCTCCCCCACTTGAACCGGAAAGAACTCCTTCCTTCGCGGCTAGCGTGTTTACGGTGTCGAACGCGTCTTTGTCAGTAACCATAAGAATCTCATCGCAGACCGAGCGGTCGAAATTTTTCGGGATGAAACTCGCCCCTATACCTTCCACTTTATGCTTTCCGGGCGGTCCGCCTCCGAGCACCGACCCCTGGGTTTCTACCGCTACGGTCAGCACGTGCGGCAATTTCTTCTTCATGTAGCGCGAAACTCCGGTAAAAGTCCCCGCAGTGCCTGAGCCGATTACAAATGCATCGAGGCTGCCTTCCATTTGCTCGAAAATTTCTTCGGCAGTCGTTTCGTAGTGATAATCCGGATTCGCGGGATTTTCAAATTGTCCGGCCATGAACGCGCCGGGGGTCTTCGCCGCGTATTCCTGCGCCCGACGAATTGCGCCTGCCATGCCTTCGTCATCGGAAGTGCGGGTCACAGCCGCACCCAGCGCGCGCATAATCTTCACTTTTTCTTCAGAGAAGCGCTCAGGGACGAACAAGGCAACCGTGTAACCACGATTCACCCCGATGAGGGCCAGGCCGATGCCGGTGTTTCCAGCCGTAGCTTCTACGATCACTCCGCCCGGCTGGAGCCGCCCTTCCTCTTCAGCGCGGCGAATAATTCCAATCGCGGCGCGATCTTTCACGCTGCCACCTGGGTTCAAATATTCGAGTTTCGCAAAAATGTCGGCTGAGGCGGGCGGCACCGTCCGCCGGAGGCGAAGCATCGGAGTCTGGCCCACCAGTTCGGTAATGTCGTCGGCGACACGCAGGTTGGCGTTGGAAAGAATCGGCACCCTACAGGGTACGGAAGAGCGGGGGAAGCGTCAATTCATTGAAGCAGTCATTGAAGCAGTCGTTGGTCGTCGACTGTTGGTCGTTGGCCAGAAGGCATAATCGGCAGTCGGAACTCGGAGATTGTCTGGTCACTGTCCGCCGCCTGCGCCCTGGCGCTCCTGGCCGGGATAATAACCACTGCGGGTCCGCACGGTCAGC
>Ga0070708_100002950_pt1 | contig 13225 bp, 9 predicted proteins | sample KBSK5503metaG_FD_65469 | JGI IMG/M metagenome (GOLD analysis project Ga0070708, IMG submission 65469) | Corn, switchgrass and miscanthus rhizosphere microbial communities from Kellogg Biological Station, Michigan, USA - KBS K5-50-3 metaG | ecosystem: Host-associated > Plants > Roots >...
TTCCTGTACCATATACAGTAGAGCATGCCGAAGCGGAGGGCACTTTCGAGGTCCGTTCGCGACCAATTGTCGCACCTCGACCTGCGGATGTCTCAGCATGGGCGGAAGAGCCTGTGAATACCTTTCCACAGAAACGTTTTGTCGATGTCAGCGATGGCGCAGTAGGGCTGGGTGTACTCAATCGCGGCCTACCAGAGTACGAGATTGTGCAAGATGCACAGGGCCAAATGGCAGTGGCAGTCACGCTCTTGCGCTGTGTAGAGTGGCTCTCACGCGCCGATCTCTCAACGCGCCGGGGTCATGCCGGGCCAATGGAATTTACACCAGAAGCCCAATGCCTGGGACACCAGGAATTCGATTATGCGCTGGTACCACACAGCGCAGATTGGGAGGCGGAGGAAGCCCTTGTGCTGCGCGAAGCCCAGGCTTTCAATACGCCGGTGCGTGCGCTGGCCACCGAACAGCACGAGGGGCAGCTCCCTTCGCGAGCCACGCTGGTCGAGGTTGAACCACGTTCACTTGTAGTCAGCGCTATCAAGCGGAGTGAGACCGGTCAGGGTATGATTGTGCGCGTGTACAATCCTCTGAGCCATGCAGTAGAGGCCAACTTACGCCCAGGATTTGCCTGTACCAAAGCTTTTGTGACAAACTTACATGAGGAACAACAAGAGCAACTCTTCTGGAGTGGTGTAGAGGATGGATCCCTCTCTGTTGGTCTACGCTCAGGAGAAATTGCAACCATACTGTTTCAATAGGCATGCTGAGCAGGGGTCTTAGGGCCAAGGCGCCCGCGAGGGTCGCCCCTACCATGCCACGGATCGGCCTGCCAAGCCCGTGTAGAGTAGGGGCGGGGCTTGCCTCCGCCCTGCTAGGACTCAGTTTGTGACGCGGTACCTCTTAGTCCTATATTGTCGTTATTATGCATATCTTTATCGTTGTATAACTTGTATTGAGCTATTTCTATGCTGAAAGGGGCGCTGTACCTGTGAATATGGATAGTATCGTCGTCTTAGCCACTCCATCATCTGGTAATATACTGGATACCTTAAGTAAGGCACTGGGAGTCGTGGTTGGCTTTCTAGTAGCCTTTATTGTCATTTTCTGGATTAGTTTGATCGTGTGGACTTTCCGCGATATCCGCTCGCGCTCGCAGGATTTGCTGGTGCAGGTACTCTCCACTTTGTTGGTCGCCGTATTCTTCATTGGTGGCCTCTTCATCTACATGATTTTGCGTCCTCGCCAGACATTGGCAGAAATCTACGAGCGCCAACTGGAAGAAGAATCGCTCCTGGCAGAGATGACCGAGCGCCAGAGCTGTAACAATTGTCATGCCCGTATCGAATCAGACTTCCAGATCTGCCCATCATGCGGTCAAAAGCTCAAGCGGCCCTGCCCCAAGTGCGAACGTCTGCTAGAACTGCGTTGGGCATTCTGTCCTTACTGTGCAACAAACCTCGCCGTGCAAAGTATGCCAGGCATGGCTATGCAGGGTATGCCAGGGGGGCCAGGCGTTCCCATGAGCGGCCCCATAGGCGGAAATCGCTACTGATTTGATTCTGCTTGAATTTGCCTGTCGAGCGGTTTGGTGGTATAATGGGTGAGTATGAAAATTGGCAGTATTGCCAAGTTTTCTTCATTAAATTGGAATACCTTTCATAGGTGTAGCGATAACGTGAGGTCGGGCGATGGGTTCCCCAGCCCACTCGCCGCAAGCATAGGTTCCCAGGCCGCTCTGCTCATGCCTCTGCGTCCCCCGGATGACGTGGGAGGCATGCATTGAGGTCCCGCAGGAACCTCTACGACGTCTCCTCCGTCAAACGCCTGAATCCTTGTTCGCATCAATGACACTGAGGGATGCGCTATTTCTATGGCAAAAACGAGAGAATCAATCATGACAGAGCAAATAACCGGCGATACAGGTGCCCTAATCACACCCGCCGAACATAAAAGTGGGAATGGCAATAGTGTAGGGAAAACGAACGGCAACGGGAATGGCAACGGGAGTTACAGTGAGCAAAATATCCAGATTCTCGAAGGCCTTGAGGCAGTACGTGTACGCCCTGGCATGTATATTGGCGCTACCGACCAGCGCGGCTTGCATCACCTGATTTATGAAGTTGTCGACAATAGCATCGACGAAGTGATGGCAGGCTATGCCGACACAGTCAAAGTTATAATCCACGCCGACAGTTCCGTAACTATAGAAGACAATGGACGCGGTATCCCCGTAGAGGAACATCACCAACGCCCCGGCCTTTCTACGCTTGAAGTAGTCATGACCATCCTGCACGCCGGCGGTAAGTTTGGCGGCGGTGGTTATCAAATCAGTAGCGGCCTGCATGGTGTGGGCGTCTCAGTTGTGAACGCTCTCTCGGAGTGGTGCCAGGTCGATGTCAAACGCGACGGCATCCTCTATCGCCAGCGCTACGAACGAGGTATAGCCGTCACGCCCCTCATGGAAGTGGATCTTGTTGAAGAGGACGATACAGGTACCATCACCTCCTTCTTACCCGACCTGGAGGTGATGGAGACACGCGATTACAACTTTGATGTCCTGGCCCAGCGTTTCCGCGAGATGGCTTACCTGAACCGGGGTATGACAATTTACTTGCGTGACGAGCGTACCGACCGTGAAGTGACCTTTTACTTCGAGGGTGGGCTGGTTTCTTTCGTGCGCTACCTCAACAAAGACCGGGGTCGTTTACAGGCTCGTCCGGTCAGCACCGTCCGTGAACTGGACGACGTAAAAGTCGAACTGGCATTACAGTACAACGATAGCTGGAACACCACCGAGTTCTCTTTTGCCAACGGCATCAACACGGTTGATGGCGGCATGCACATCACCGGCTTCCGCAGCGCGCTCACCCGCACGCTCAACGACTATGCCCGCAAGGTTGGCCTGCTCAAGGAGAAGGACAGCAATCTAACGGGTGACGACGTGCGTCAAGGTCTGACCGCGGTGGTCAGCGTCAAGATTCCCAATCCGCAGTTTGAGGCTCAGACGAAAGCCAAACTGAACAATGCCGAGGTGCGCCCTATTGTTGAGACTGTAACGGCAGACATGCTGACCAAGTACCTGGAGGAGACACCCAGCGAAGCCAAGGCCATCATCGCCAAGTGCGTACTCTCCTCCCAGGCACGCGAAGCCGCTCGTGCCGCTCGCGACCTTGTCCAACGCAAGAACGCCCTGGACACAACGCTCCCCGGCAAGCTCGCCGACTGCTCAGAGAAACGCGCCGACCGCTGCGAGCTCTACCTGGTAGAGGGCGATTCCGCGGGAGGCTCGGCAAAACAGGGCCGTGACCGCCATTTCCAGGCCATCCTGCCTCTAAGAGGGAAAATCCTGAACGTGGAACGTGCCCGTCTCGACAAAATGCTCGGTAATGAAGAAGTAAAAAACATCATCACCGCTATCGGCGTAGGCGTAGGCGAACACTTCAACATGGCCAAACTGCGCTACGGCCGCATCGTAATCATGTGCGACGCAGACGTTGACGGTGCCCACATACGCACACTGCTGCTGACCTTCTTCTTCCGCTACATGGAGCCACTGATCACAGACGGGCACCTGTATATCGCGCAGCCCCCGCTCTACCACATCAAAATGGGCAAAAATGTCCAGTACGTTTACACCGAGGAAGAGCGCGACAGGCTGATCGCAGAATACAAAGCCGCCCACAACGGCAAAGAACCAGAAGTCGGCCGCTACAAGGGCCTAGGCGAAATGAACCCCGAGACTCTCTGGGATACCACGATGGACCCGGCCCGCCGCACAGTCCTGAAAGTCAGCATCGAAGAAGCCGTAGAGGCCGACAAGATATTCAACATGCTGATGGGCGACGAGGTTGGCCCGAGGAAGAGATTCATCGAGAGCCACGCCAAGAGTGCGAATCTGGATGTGTAATTTTTTGTAAATTATCAGAGTTTTTGGGCCGACGATCATAAATATTGGGCTACATCACAATTATTGGGCCAATGTCGGGAAGAAGGCATGGTGATACAGATGGGGACAGAGATGACAAAGAGAGGGTGAATTGAAGCTCTTGCCTACCCTGTCTCACGCAGTGCTGAGAGTGCCTGTCTCGAAAACCATCTCTGCTTCCCGCCCATATCTTGCAGTGGCTTCATTTTGCCTTCCTTCGCCCACCGATCAATCGTAGCCACGCTCACGCCGAGCAAATTCGCCGCCTCGCCGACAGTGAGACGCTCGTGTCGCCATTGCACGAGCACCGCTCTATCAAACCGATAAGTATGGCTCCCGTCGATGTCAGGGCCGGTGACTGTGGGGAGTCGTCCCGCTTTCGCCCAGCGCTGGACTGTGAGTTCCGTGTAACCCAGGATTTCTGCTGCCACGTCCGTCATCACGTAGCGTTCGCTGAAGAAGGACACATCTTGAATCGCATACCACTTGCGAGTACCTGTTGGTCCCGTCTCAACTCTACAGGGAACAAGCAATCCAGATTCATGCCAGCGTTGCAGCACAGGAGGCTTACAATGGAGGTACTTACAGGTCTCTTCAACCGTATACACGTGACGTTCCCTGGCCTGCTGTATTCGTTCTAAGTGGGTTATGACATCTGGTTGCTCAAACCAAAGACTTTGCAGTCCAGTAGCCTCCTGATCGCGGAAAGCCGGGAAGGACCCCTGCTCTATTGCTTGTAATAGACCAGGCAAGCGCTCACCAATGGCGCTGAAAATGCGTAGTACCTGTGAAAGAGACAACAAGGCATTGCTTGATGATGTCGAAGGCTTCACAGGGAGCCCGCCTAACAGTCGCTCTAGAAATTGTTGCAAAGCATCTTTTGTGAAACTCCAGGTTGGGGACTTATCTATAAGAGGGCCATGTTCGGCACGCACTAGCCCCATCGCAACCAAAGCTACGATTTGCTCCTCGCTTGTCCCACAATAGGCCGCAGCTTGAGCCAAGGCAAGGAATGATTTGCGTTCAACCTGGAGTTGTCTCACACTTTCAGCATCAATGATGTACCATTGGTGCGGTATTCCCTTCGATGAGCGAGGGAGTGTACGTAAATCCCCTCTCTCTAAGTGATGTTTGAGACGAGGCTCTCCCATTCCGAGCAGACGAGCTGTTGTCTTTAAGGTGAGTGGAGGGGGGCGCTCGTTCATATCATTTTGTTGGGTCATATCAAGATTGTTTAGGCTGTCAGGAAAGTACTTTTCTCGAAAATATCGTTGGAATTGGTAGCTCGGTTCAAGCTCACCGAAATCTGTCTTAAAATATTCCTCCAATTGGTAAAAGTAGCGAATCCAGGGATAGATATCAGCCTTTTGTGCGATACGCCACCACATAAATTCTACCCAACTCCGGTGCAACCAGGTCCATGCAGCACCGGTGAATTGCTCAGCCAGTATACGCGGAAAATGCACGGTTCTAGGGGTTCCCGATGACTCTGCTTCTATCAGCCGCGCGAGTGTCGCATACCAAGCGTTTGGCCAAGAAAGGATCAGCTTCACAATGGCCGCAAGCACGCCATGGGCACTTGCTACATCTGCGCTCCACAGGTCTGCAGGTGGTGTGTCCCAGCTTGTACCGGGGAGCAAGTTTACCGGGTCAAAGAGGGGATTGTGCGGATCGCGCGCTACGAGAAGATGGGCAAATCGCCAGAGAAACAGGTTCAGGTTCGGCGCGGACATCTGTCTTAAGGGATGGTCGTAATCGAACGGTGAAGATTTCGGTGGAAAACAAGCAGGATCGCACAAAATTGCAGTCCACACTATGTTAGTCAATGTCATACTTTCCAAGTGGTCACGAATGGAAATCGTTGCAAGCGTGCTCACTTCCTTCCCGCAGCCAGCGCATCTTCCATTGACAAAGTCTGTGCGCAATAGCTCCCCGCAATCACTGCAGCGGTCGACAAGGAGGACGGTGTGGGTGAGACAGCAAGTGACATGGCGAAGCGACCAGGGTAACAGCGCGACGCGCTGCTCTTTCCAGCACAATGGACAAAGCTTCCAGTATCGTTGTCCATGCACATATCGTGCCAGCCCGCGCGTTTCCCACATGGGCATGTTTAGATCGCCAAACTCCGTTGGCAAGCGCGATAATTCCTCCTGCTGGTAGTAATGAGGCACAAAGCGATGGAGGGTCAGTTGTTTTAGCATATCCACACTCAGTCCGGTTAAATCGGCAAGGGCCTGGTAATGTGAGGCTTCGCGTAGCAGGTCTAACCGATGCTGGCGCGAACCCGGTAAGAACTCTTGAAACCAGCTTGCTTCTTCGTAGTAGTTTGCCTGCCGTAGCCGTTCCAGGAAGCTTGCCAGACCCTCGAGCGGAGCGGGGTGGAGTTGATTGATCAAACGCATACTTCTCTCCGAAAGAATGAAACGTCCTCGCCGTTTGCACTCTCCTACAAGACATCCTTGAGTGTTTCCTGGCGCACACGCTGGGAGCGACTTCGCCGGTTGGTGCCACCCTCTTTGCCCTGCGTACCTGGAGGCAGACGATGTGCGCGTACGGGAAGATCACCGATGAACGGATTCGGGATGCTGCGGCGCGATCCGGCCAGCCGTTGCGTAAAAGCTTGAGCCAGCAAGACGTCATCCAGGCGTTCGCACCTCTGAGTGAGCGCAAGGTAGGTTGCCCTGCGTATGAGCGCCATCAGATAGCCAATGATGCCATCGCACGCGACAAAGCAGCGCCAGGCCGTCTCACGATTGGCGAGATGCGATGGTTCGTTAAGGGGCAGGAGACGCTCTAGCTGGCTCAGAAAGGTGCGAAATTCCTGGATGGTTGCCGGGCATCCTTCATCCCATGTGAATGGGGCAAGGACATAGGGATCGCCAAAGAGTCGAGCCAGTTGCGGGTTTGCATCCACCACCTGCTCTGCTTCGCCCTCCAATCCAACCAGCACGCAGGCCACCTTGGTTTCCTTTACCAGGGTTTTCAGCCAGTTACTCACGTTCTGCAGCACTTTCTGACTGTCGCGATCCACGAAGTGCTGCAATTCATCGAGCATCAGCAATTCCACCCGACAGTCTCGGAAAAAGTTGATGAGTCTCCGCGCCATACCCCCGATGGTTCCCTGACCTGCGCGGGGGTCGCCCAGCGCGTCAAGCAAGGTCGTCTCGAGATTTTTCACAGTGGCCGGAGTGGGAATTGTGGATTGTACAATTGGCCGCTGGATGCCGGTCTCGGTGAGGTGCGCAGGATAATCTCGCGTGTAGGAATCAATCAGTGTGGTTTTGCCCGCCCCTGTCGGCCCAACAAGCATCAGGCATTGAGGCTCCGCCGCCAGGGTATTCATCTGGTGGCAGCGACGGATTTCCGCGACGATCTCGTGCCAGCGCGGGTAGAAGACGCGCACCTGCTCGACCCAGGCGAGGCGCTCGGGTCCAGGGAGGCGGCAGATCTCCTCAAGAGTCAAAGCAGGCCTCGTATCAGTAGCGATCATGGCACCCTCTCTTTCAGGAATGTTGAGATGCATGCTGCGGCAGGTTGTAGTCGCCGCCCCAACCCTGTATATCAAAGACATCAGGCTCTGAGTGAGGTGTCGGAGATGAAGGAACCGTCGCCTCTCGACGCGGCCTCCCGCGAGGTCGAGATGTAGAGTGTGGAGGGCGGTTGCTCTCGCTTGCGCTTCCTTCACTTTGAGCGGCAACCGGATTACCTGCTCCAGTCTCCGTCGCGCCTCGCTCAGGCTTTGCCGCCCCTTTCAATGCGGCGGGAGCTTCATCGACGGTACGCAAAGCGGCGGGTGTAATAATAGCGGCGGCAGGAGATTGAGGAGACGCCGTTCCAATATCCAGGAACCGCGCGGCTGTTTTACGCCCTCGGCTCTTGCGCGTCTGGGCAAACTCTCGGGTCACGATCTCCTGAATATGCTGCTTGGCTGCCGCCAGCGCGTAGATATCGACTTCCTGTTTTTGCCGAAGTACGTAGCTGCGAATCACGCGATGCTTCCACAGCGACAAACCCTGTGTGTATGCCATATCCACAGCAGGCACACGCAGCCACGCTCCGCCGCCGGTCGGATCGAACATGTACAGGGCAGAGAGGTCCGCCGGATCGTATTTGATGCGCACCCTTGTTCCTTCGGGCAGGGTGCTGCGGAGGCGCGCGAGCGCGGGGGATTGATATCGTAGCGACTCAAAATCAATGCCGCTGCGCTGCACGGTGCGTTCCTCACTCCGGTACAGCAAAATGCGCACTTCCTCCACCGTGTTGTGCAGGCAAGGGATGAAGCCAGCCTGAAGGTTCTCCTCCCATACCTTGGCAGGAATACCTCCCACGCCCTCGTGCCAGCGCTGCGCGTAGATATCCAGCAGAAAGATGTGCAGAATCTTCCAGAAGGCGGAAAGCGAAATGCAGGCGTGTTGAAACACATCGTAATCGCCGCGTTCGAGAACATTTGAGAAAGTGGTGCCGGGTAAGGTGTGGATGAGGCCAGTGTTATTCGTGCGAAAGAAGCGTTCAACACTCCCTTTGAACCATGGCGTCCGTACCGGCATCCGTTCCAGGATGATGCCAAGTTGCCCGCAGGCATCATCAAGGTCGCGCCCGATAAACTCTTTGGCGTTGTCGATCACCAGCGTCTCTGGCAGGCCAAAGGCGGACCAGGGATGCTGCGTGCCGAACAGCGTCCGAGCGTCCGCCTTGGGGAGGATACCGTAAAGGAGGCAGTGTTGGACAGTACGATAGCTGGGAGGCTCGAACCCCACGTAGAGGCCAAAGGGGAAGCCGCTGTACACATCCAGCGCGTAGGTGAGTGTTGGACGACCAATCGGAAGGCGATCCTCTTCATCAACGAGAAAGAGGTCAAGCGTCGTATGGTCGATCTCGACGCGTTCCAGGATTCGCGTGGGAGATGGCCCGGGGAAAACGGCGTTCTCGGCCTGGGCTTCCTTCCGGCTGGCACGTCTGCGAAGCAGAGAGGCTGCACCCTCTGCCCGGATACGGCGGTAAACGGTTGCCGCTCCAGGAAGCGCCAACTGCCCTTCTTCGGGAAGACAGCGGTTTTCCTCGGCCACACGATTGACGATCATCAGGTAGACCTCCTGCGTGGTGCGATACATCGGCGCGGCAGTGCATTCTGCCAGCACGCCCGCGATGAGCTGTTCGAGGCGGTCATTCAGTCGGCGTTTCCCTTTCCCCCCTTGTTGGCCAGTGGCAGGAACCAGCGAACGGATATCGTAGCCGCTACTGACAAAAGCCGTCATCCAACGCTCAAGGCTGGTGCGGCTGATTGCCTCTCCAACCGCTGAGCGCTTCTTTCCCGGTTTCGATCCATCTGGGCGGGGAATCTCTGCTCGAAGCGCGGCGGCATGAGCGGCAATGGCTTGCCGTGTTCGTTCTGCGGGTGGCAGGAGGAGCAACGGGCGAATGAATTGATACCGCCGCCACGCCTCATTACGCAGCTTGACCGAGAGATGTTGAAAATCTGCGAAGGTGTACGAGGTGGCAAGGGAACTCTCAGAGCGGCGTTGCGTATTGGGACCATACACCTCAAAGCGCAGTTCATCACATGCCCAGGCAGCGCACAATTCTTCCTGGGTGACCGTGAATTGTCCCCCAAAGCTCTGGTTTTCGACGAGGAGCCGATTGTCAACGAGCACCTGGCGGACGATATAGACCTGCCCTTGCAGCACGTATCGCGTTCCAAGAGTAAAGCGCATGCGGGCCATGAGAACCTCCTAAAAAGGGCTGATCGGCAGCTGCAGCTGCACGCAAGTCCTGAGTGAAAGCGGTTGTGTGAGGTCAGTATGAAGGATGTGTTCAAATAATAAGCGGTAGAGATAGGGAAGAAGCTCGAAGGAGGAGGACGTGTTAGAGTGTGCTGCCGCGAGGGCTTCCAGAGAGAGGCCATCCGGCTGCGCGATGAGGATGCTCCGGCATCGCTCGATAAAGGGGGGAGGGACACAGAGCCGACTGTAGCGCCAAAGCAATTTGAGGTTTGCCAGGCGATGGCCGGTACGCAGGTCGGTATCGGTGATGACGACGAAGAGATGCTGGTTGACATCGGCCCATGCCTGGCCGAGCGCCAACTGCTGTTGCGCGTGCGCCTCGTTCAGATGCGCTGTCGGCTTGCACTCGACGATTTCCTTGCTGTCGGTGCGGATCACCTGAAAGTCGGGAATATAGCTGTGCGCAGTGCCATCGGCGGACGAACCGGCGATCACAAAGGGCTGCGCCTGATAGCGCACAACGCTCGCATCGTACTCCAGGAAGAAGAGTAGATCGCGCTCGATCGTGGATTCGTAGGGGATCTGCTCGCGCATCTTGAGACTGGGGAAGGTACCAATCACATTTCCCCCGCCATTCCTCACCCGTCGAACACCCATGCATCGCCTCCTGTATTATCGACACATCCTTGACCAGAACAAACCAAAAAGCTATGATACAGGATAAGCAGCGTGCAACAAAGTGACACGAATTCTGCCACGCCTTGTCTCAATTATAGTACATGGGTTCTAAAAAATCAAGAGATGTCTCTCTAAATACGATGTTAAAGGAGGCTGCTCATGCCCACGGTTGTAGAGCGATTGCAGCAGCGCAACCAGGAAATCGCTCTGTTCTTGGCTCAGGCGCGGAAGCTGCAACATCGGTCAGTGACAGAATGCGCTGAGCGTCTTGCCACGTCTCGCCGCCGCTATAGCGCAATTGAACGAGGAGAAGCAGCCGTAAGCGTCGCCGAATTAGAACTACTCATGGACTATCTGGAAATTCCTGCTCACATGCTCTGGAAGGGGGCAGACTCGCAGGCGGAAGTTCAGCACGTTGTCGTGCAAGCAGCGCCAGGAAAAATCGTGCAGGTGGTGGTTGAGGTACAGGGTTAAAGCCCAGCATCGTGCAGCGTCCGTACGTGACGAGGAACGATGCTGGGGAGTTCTTCTCGGTCGGCAATTCTTGCTTCCTGTTCAGGAGAAGGCTCTCCAACATAGCGCCCGTAGCGCTGCCTTTGTTCCTCCGTCAGGAAATCAATGGGCATGATTCAATCCCCTCGATGAATCCATTGCTAAGGTGATTGATTTCTGCTACTATAGCTTTGTGGAAGTCGATAAGGCAATTTCCCAGGACTTTTTTCTGCTAACGTTCCGAATATCCCTCGTAGAGCATTTCTGCTCAGGTCTTTTCACAGATGAGGTAGATATGAAGCGGCAAGCTAACCCTCCCCTCTCACCTTCTGGCGAGTTCGCACTGGCGCAGTACGAGCAGACCCTCCGTGAGCAGAAAGACCTCACAGGTGCTTCCGTGCGCAATTATCTGAGCGACATTCGTCACTTCATCGCCTGGTACGAGGCATGCCGAGCCGAGCGTGAAGCTTCTGCCCAAACCAACGGCAGCTTTGACCCACAAGCCATCACTACACCTGCGCTTACAGGCTATCGTTGCTACCTTCAAACGATCCAGCGACAGAAACCAGCCTCTGTCAATCGCTCACTGATCAGTTTGAAGCGGTACTTTGGGTGGGCGAAACACCATCACCTCATTACCTACGACCCCTCTGTTCCAGTGAAGTTGGTGGGACAAGAAGAAACCAGTCCCCGACATTTAGACGATCAAGAAGAACAGGCGCTGGTAGCTGCCGTGACACAAGAAGGAAAGCTTCGAGATCGTGTCCTGATTATCCTGCTGTTGCATACCGGTTTACGCGCACGAGAAATCTGCCAGCTTCGACAGGATCAGGTCAAGCTCGGCAAACGGAGCGGCTTTCTCGAAATTACTGGCAAACGCAATACGTATCGCGAGGTTCCACTCAACGCGACCGCGCGCCTAGTGCTAGAGGAATATCTTCCAACTCTTCCTCCTGATGGAGCATTTTTGTTTCCGTCAGGCAAAACGAAGCAGGCGTTGTCAGAACGTGCCTTGGGCTATCTCGTCAAAAAAATATGCGAGCGCCGCAAAACTCCCCGATGTGAGGCCCCACGATCTGCGCCATCGATTTGGCTATCGAATGGCTGGGTCCGTGCCGTTGCATCGATTAGCACAGATCATGGGGCATGATTCTTTGGACACGACCAAATGGTCTATTCAAGGCACCAAGCACGATGTGCAACAGGCCCGGACCATCGCCTGGACATGAGAGGAGAGAGAAACCTATGCAGGACAACACCATCGTCTTTCCGGAGCCCCCTCCAGGTGACACAGCCCGGCTTGTCACGCATGCCCTCCCTGTCCCGCTCACAAAGCTCGTTGGCCGTGAGCACGAGGTGAAGGCGCTCCAGGCACTGCTCTTGCGCCCAGACGTCCGCCTGCTCACCCTCTGCGGCACGGCTGGCGTGGGCAAAACGCGCCTCGCGCTCGAGGTCGCTCGGGAACTGGTAGGTGACTTCGTCGATGGCGTTCACGTTGTCTCCCTGGCTCCCGTCAGCGATCCCACCCTCGTGATTCCTACCATCGCGCACAGTATGGGACTCACGGAAAGCGGACTGCTGCCGCTGCTGGAACTACTCAAGACCTCGCAACGTGACAAGCAACGGCTGGTGCTCCTGGACAATTTTGAACACGTCATCACGGCGGCGACACTGCTGGTAGAGCTGTTGGAAGCCTGCCCGGATGTCAAGATCCTCGTCACGAGCCGCGAGGTGTTGCGCCTGCGGGCCGAACACCAATTCGCCGTCCCACCCCTTGCGCTCCCAGACCCTGAGCATCTCCCCGATGAGCGATCGCTCGCCCATATTCCGGCGGTGAACCTGTTCATCCAACGGACACAGGCCATCAAATCTGATTTTCACCTGACGACGGACAATGCTGCGACCATCGCCGAGATCTGTCTCCGACTCGATGGGTTGCCGCTGGCCATCGAACTAGCGGCAGCCCGCATCAACTTGCTCCCACCACAGGCACTCTTGGCCCGGCTGACGTCTCGCTTGAGCGTCTTGACCAGCGGCGCACGGGATGTGCCAGAGCGACAGCGAACCTTACGCAATACCCTTGCGTGGAGCTATCAGCTCTTACCTCCCCAGGAGCAACGCCTCTTCCGGCGCCTCTCCGTCTTCGTAGGTGGCTGCACCTTAGAGGCGGTCTGTGCCGCTCTTGATGCCAAGACCACAGCGGCCTCGGTGTTCGATGGAGTAGCCTCACTCCTTGACAAGAGTTTGCTGCACCAAACGGAGCAAGTGGATGGCGAGCCACGCTACCTCATGCTGGAGACGATCCGCGAGTATGGATTGGAGTGCCTGCAAGCGTGTGGGGAGCTGGAGGCAGTGCGTCGTGCACATGCGGCATATTATCTACGACTTGCAGAAGCGGCGGAACCGCAGATCA
>Ga0070708_100002953_pt1 | contig 13218 bp, 9 predicted proteins | sample KBSK5503metaG_FD_65469 | JGI IMG/M metagenome (GOLD analysis project Ga0070708, IMG submission 65469) | Corn, switchgrass and miscanthus rhizosphere microbial communities from Kellogg Biological Station, Michigan, USA - KBS K5-50-3 metaG | ecosystem: Host-associated > Plants > Roots >...
GCCCCCTCCGAACACAGCCTTCCCCGTCGCCCGAACCGACTTGATCGCCTCGATCTTCGCCAGCCCGCCCCGGGCCTCGACGGCCTTCGCGACGATCTCGTCCACCGTGGGGGTCTTCGCCGGCTGCGCCGGCGCGGCCAGAAGGAAAGCGGCGATTACCAACGCAAAGTGCATGGCAAACCTCTCTGAAAGTAAGGTCGAGATCATAGGCGAACTGCTCTTCCCGTGATTGAGCCTCGAAATCTCGCTGTAACTTTTTGGCTCGGCGATTCCCACGGCGGCTTCCATGTCAGAATAAAGGCTTCAGAATCGAGGTTGTCATGGATGTCATGAAACGCGCGCTCGCCTTCACCGCGGTCCTTCTTCTTTTCGGCGCCGCCGCCGCGCAGGCCGAGCCCGGCGCTCAATACCGGTTCTCGAATCGGCTGCTGGGAGACGTCGTCGAAATGACCCGGGCGGGCCTCTCCGACGAGACGATCGTCGCCTACGTCACATCACGCCGCGCGCGGCTCGACGCGGACGTCAGCGCCCAGGACCTGATCCGGCTTCGCCAGGCCGGCGTCAGCGAGTCGGTCGTTCGGGCGGTCGCCGGAGCGTCGGGCGTCTCTGACCGCGAGGTCGGCCGTCCCGGCCAGACGACCTACGATTCGAGCGGCGTCGAGGGAGAAGCCGCCGAGGTGTCCGGCGAAGAAGACGTGGCCTACGACTCTCCGCGTCCTTATGGCTATCGGCCGTACTGGTACGCCTGGTACGGCGACCCCTGGTGGTACGGCTACGGCTACGGCCCGTACGTTTCGAGCACGTTCTTCTTCGGCGGCGGCCGTTCCTTCCGCCGGGGCTTCGATCACCGCGGACACGGGCCCGGGCACGGGACCGGTGGCCACCGCGGCCGCCACTGACGCTCAACTCTCGACTTTCCCCAACGCCTCCAGGAGCCTGTCGCGATACTTCCGTCCCACGGGCAGCCGCGTCCCGGTCGAGAGAACGACTTCGTAATCTCCGTGAAACATGCACTCGACTTCGCGGATGCTCTCGATCCGCACGATCGCGCTGCGGTGAATGCGGATGAAGACATCCGGGTCGAGGCGGCGTTCGAGCTCGGCGAGCGTCTCCCGGATGAGGGGAACCGCCCTGGCTGTATGGATCTTCAGATAGTTGTCGGCGGCTTCGAACCAGTGGACCTCGTCCACGGGGAGCGATTGGATGCGCCCGCCGGACCGGATCGCGATCCGGCGCAGGGGACGCCGCTCGCCGGCTCCGGCGGCGAGAAGGCGCCGAAGCTTTTCCGCGAGCTCCCCGGGATCCCGCCCGAGCTGCCGCCGGACCCGATCGAGGGTCTGGCGAAGGCGGGCCCGGTCGAACGGCTTCAGCAGGTAGTCAATCGCCTCGACCTCGAACGCCCGGATCGCGTACTCGTCGTGCGCCGTCACGAAGACGACGGCGGGGAGCATCTCGCCGGCCAGCTCCTCGATCACCGCGAACCCGTCCATCCCCGGCATCTGGACATCGAGGAAGACGACATCGGGGCGCTCCCGCCGGATCCGCTCGGCGGCTTGCGCGCCGTTGCCGGCCTCACCGATGACGCGGAACCCCTCCGCTTCCGCGAGGAATCTCCGCAACTTGTCGCGGGCGAGGCGTTCGTCGTCGACGATCAGGACTCGCAGCTCGCGGGCGTGTCCCGGGGAGCTCAGGCGCGGACTCCTCCCGGCGTCCGGTAGGGCACGGCGAGCTCGACGAAGAAACCGCCGCCGTTCCCGTTCCCCGTCTGAAGGCTCGCAGCGCCGCCGTAGAGCTCGTCGAGCCGGGCGCGCGTGTTCGTCAACCCGATCCCCTCGCGGATCGGTTGCTCCCTCGGGCCCGCTCCGTCGTCCGTGATCCGGACGACGAGGCGCCCGTTCGCGCGCCGCCCTTCGATCGCGAGCGAGCCTCCCGATTCGAGCGGGCCGATGCCGTGCCTGACCGCGTTCTCGACGAGGGGCTGGAGCGAGAACGCCGGCACGAGGCCGTCCAGGGCCGCCGGCTCGACGTCAATGCGGACGCGCAGGCGCTCCTCGAACCGGATCTTCTCGATCTCCAGGTACCGGTCCACGAACTCGAGCTCCTCGCGCAAAGTCACCTCCTGCGCGCCGTTGTTGTGGATCGTCGAGCGCAGGAGGTCGGAGAGCCGCGTCATCATGCGGTCGGCCGCCTCGGTGTCGGTATACATCAGGGAAGAGATCGAGTTCAGAGTATTGAAGAGGAAGTGCGGGTTCAACTGCGTCTTCAGGGCGTCCAGGCGCGCCTCGGTCAGGCTCACCTTCAGCCGCGCCGCCCGCCCGGCGTAATCGAGCGCCCAGTAGACGAACAGGATGAGCCAGTAGGTCGGAAGGCTCGAGTGGAAGTTGCGCTGGAAGACCTTCAAGAGAGACCCCTCGGTCTCCGGCACGCGGACGGCGTACAGGAGGATGAGCCCGGCCGCGGCGAGCTCGACCGTCGTCAGCACGATGCTCGCCGCGGCGTGGACCGGCAGCGCAAGCCACCCCTGATTCTCGAAACGGAAACGGCGGCCAAGAAACACGACGACCGGCACGAGCGCGCCCCAGATCCAGTAATGGGTCAGGTTGACCGCGAGCGCGTCGCCCCAGGGACGCCGGAAGTCCGACGGATAGGCGAGACGAAGCTGCGTCGCGAAGTAGACGCCCGCGACGGTCGCGCCGAAGAACACGAGAACGACGGTCTTCGCGCGGAAGCGCTTGGGCATTGGAGCGATTTTAGCCGGACGGCCGGGTCGTGCGTTGTGAGTGGTGAGTCAGGGCGTTTTGAGTCTGTCGAGTTTGTCCTGGATGGACTGGCGGATGAGCTTCTTGCGGTCTTCGGGCATGGTCTTGTCGGATTCGAGGAGCAACATGGCCTTACGGCTGTAGTCCAGCGCCTTTTCCCGATTGCCCGCCGCCACGTAGCCGTCCGCGGCGCTGTCGTAGGCGTTGGCGGAGGCCGGGTGCGCCTCGATGTTCAGCTCGAAGAGCTTGACGGCGTCGGCCGGCGGACCTCCGCCGAAGAGGATGAGGTATCCCGCGAGGTTCAGATCGCTTTCGGCGACGGGAGACTCGCCCCGGTCCTTCCAGCCGCGGCGGTACGCGGCGATGGCCGCATCGACGGTGCCCTCGGCGATCTCCGAGGCGAGCTCGAGGTCGGTGATGGGCGCCGGAAGGGCCCGCGCCGCCTCCGCCGTGACGAGACCGGCCGGGACCCCGTTCTCCGCCGGGCCCCGCGCGAGGAACGCCTTCGCCTTCGTGTCCGATTTCAAGTGGGCGTCGAAGAAGGCCAGCGTGTAGCGGTGGAACGCCTCGAACGTCGCGGCGACGGAGGCGGCGGCCTTCGGGCGCATGCCGACGAGCGTCGTCGCGAATCCCGCCGACTGAAAGTCCAGGTGGTCGAGATCCGGGTTCTCGAACACCAGCGACGTGCGGTCGCAGTAGCGCATCCGGCTCCAGAGCTCCCGGTCCTCGCGGGCAACCCACTCGCGGCGGACGAGGTGAAGCACGGGCGCGCGCACGAGGTCCGGATTGAAGAGGGGCATCCGCCGCCAGATCTGCCCGACCGCGTCGTTGAAGAGCATGACCGAGTCGAGCGAGACCATCGCGTGGACGTCCAGCGGCCGCATCGCTTCCGAGAGCCCCCAGCGCCCGCCGGCGCTGAATCCGACGACGCCGATGTTGGAAAGATCCGCGGCCGGGAACTCGTGCATCGCGTCGAGGAGGTAGTCCATGTCGCGGATCTTGTTCTCGAGATCGCGCGCGTCCTGGCCGTCCTGCGGGAGTCCGGAGTACGCGCCGAGGCGCGGCATCTGCGCGACGACGTAGCCGTGGCTGGCGAGGTACTCGGGGGTCACGTGGGCGAGAGCGGCCGAGCCGAGGCTATAGAGAATGAGCGGGAACTTCCCGGACGCGGGCGCCGCGTCGCGATGGGCGCGGCCGGGCATCGCCTTCAACTTCTCCCGCTGCTCGGGAGTCATCTCGCGGAAGATCGGGAACTGAAAGAAGGTCCGCTCTCCCCGCGCGATCTCCGCTTCCGTCAGAGGACCGAACCGGCCCTCACCGGCGACCATCGCGACGTAGTCGCCGAAAGTCAGGGGCCCGCCGCCCGGGACGCCGCCGGCCGGATACCAGATGCTGATGCGCATCGGGCGGGCGCTTTCTCCCGACCGCGGCTTCCCGTCGAGGCCGCGCGCCGGCCGGTATGGCCGCGAGTAGTCGTACCGCTCGAGCTGCCGGAAGCCAACCGCATGAGGGCCCGGCGCGAGAGGGCCCCAGAGGGGTGAGGAGGCCGCGTCGGGCGATGCGGCGCCGGACAGCGCGAGCACGAAAGCGAGAGCTCCGACCATGGTCGTTTACTCCTTGAACCGGTCTCACGGTTTCCGTCGCGATTATCCGGAGGCAGGCCCCAGGCCCGCGTTTTCCTTCCGCGAGCCGCGTTGCGCGAGGGCGAAGCGGGCGGGGAAGGGGTGAATCGCGCCGCCGTCCGCCCCTCGCAGGCGGGGATCGCCACAATCCGGACCGGACCGGACTGTTCGCGCCGGAAACTGCCGATCGAGATGTTCACTGAGGATCGCGATGCCGCTTCCGCGCCGGCGCGAGACGGGAAATGGTTCGGCCATCCGCGCGGGCTTTCCATCCTTTTCTTCACCGAGACGTGGGAGCGCTTCAGCTATTACGGCATGCGGGCGATCCTCATCCTCTACATGGTCGCGCCCCCGGCGCAGGGGGGACCCGGCTTCTCGACCGAGAGAGCCGCGTCTATCTATGGCTGGTACACGATGCTCGTCTACGCCGCGGCCATCCCCGGTGGCCTCATCGCCGACCGCTTCCTCGGCCATTCCCGGGCGGTCCTCGTGGGCGGGATCCTGATCGCGTGCGGCCACTTCTGCATGGCGATCCATGGACTCCCCTTCTTCTTCGCGGGGCTCGCGCTCATCTGCGCCGGCACTGGGCTTCTCAAACCGAACGTCAGCACGATGGTCGGCGAGCTCTACGCCTCCGCGGATCCGCGCCGCGACAGCGGCTTCTCGATCTTCTACATGGGGATCAACATCGGCGCGATGCTCTCGCCCCTCGTGTGCGGCTACCTCGGGCAGCGGGTGGACTGGCACGCGGGCTTCGCTGCGGCCGGGATCGGAATGACGCTCGGGCTCGTCACCTTCGCCGCGGGCAAACGGTGGCTGCCCGAGGCGCGGCCAGGAGTGCATCCGGGTCATCCCGGCGAACCGTCCTCGCGGCGTTTCACGGCCGAGGAGCGGCGCCGCCTCTCGGTCATCGGGATCCTCTTCTTCTTCGCCGTTCTCTTCTGGGGCGCGTTCGAGCAGGCGGGGTCGAGCCTGACTCTTTTCGCCGACCGGTACACGCGTCTCTCGCTCTTGGGCTTTTCCTTCCCGTCGAGCTGGTTTCAGGTCGAGCAGCCGCTCTTCGTGTTGGTTCTCGCTCCGGTCTTCGCCTGGATGTGGCTCCGGATGGGGAAGAGACAGCCCTCGAGCCCCGCGAAGTTCGCGGCGGGGCTTCTGCTCGTGGGCCTCGGCTTCCTGATCCTCGTTCCGGCGGCGGCCGCCGCGCAGTCGCGCGGGATCCGGGTCAGTCCCCTCTGGCTGACGGCGCTCTACCTCGTCCACACGTTCGGAGAGCTGTGTCTCTCCCCCGTCGGGTTGAGCCTCGTCACGAAGCTCGCCCCGGCGAGGATCGTCGGTCTGATGATGGGCGTCTGGTTCCTCGCGACCTCCTTCGGCAACAAGCTCGCGGGCTGGGTCGCGGGCTTCTTCGATGTCGTCCCGGTCGCGCGCCTCTTCCTTCTCGTGGCTCTCACCGGCATCGGGGCCTCGTTTCTCCTCGGCCTCCTCATACGGCCGATCCGCCGGCTCACCGAAGAGCAACAGCCGGGCGCGGGCGTCGCACGAGAGCCGCTCGAAGCCGGAGGCGTCTCATGATGAGGGCGGGCAGGCTCCTCCGCCGGACGGTTGGAGCGGTCGTTTTCATCGCGCTCTTCCTCGGCCTGGCATGCTCGAAGCGACAGGCGCCGGACGCCGAGATCGCCGTGGGCGAATACAGCTCGATGACCGGAACGACGGCGACGTTCGGCCAATCGACGGACCAGGGGATCCGGCTGGCCGTGGACGAGATCAACAAAGCCGGCGGCGTCCTCGGCAAGCGCCTGAGGGTCTTCCTCGAAGACGACCAGTCCCGGCCCGAGGAGGCCGCGACGGCGGCGACGAAGCTCATCAACCAGAACCACGTCGTGGCCATGCTGGGCGAAGTCTCGTCCTCGCGTTCCCTCGCGGCGGCGCCGATCTGCCAGGCGAACCGGGTCCCGATGGTGTCGCCCTCTTCGACCAATCCCCGCGTCACCGCGGTCGGCGACTACATCTTCCGCGTCTGCTTCATCGACTCCTTCGCCGGCGCGGTGATGGCGAGGTTTGCCGCCGGAAGCCTGAAGTTCAAGCGCGTCGCGCTCCTCGTGGACATCCGCAACGACTATTCGATCGGGCTCGCGACTTACTTTCGCGAGGAGTTTCGCAAGCAGGGCGGCGAGATCCTCGCGGAACAGTCCTACGCCGAAGGGGACTCCGACTTTCACGCCCAGCTGACGCAGATCAAGGCCGTGAATCCCGAGGCGATCTACGTTCCGGGTTACTACACGGAAGTCGGGACGATCGCCCGCCAGGCCCGGGATCTCGGAATCAAGGTGCCCTTCCTCGGAGGAGACGGCTGGGACTCCCCCAAGCTCTGGGAGATCGGCGGCGAAGCGCTGAACGGCTGCTACTTCGCCAACCACTACTCCGTGGACGACCCGAACCCGGCCGTTCAGAAATTCGTCGGCGACTACAACGCGCGCTACAAGGCCGTCCCCGACGCGCTCGCCGCCCTGGGCTACGACGCCACGAGGATCCTGGCCGCCGCCATCCGGCGCGCCGGGTCAACCGCGGGCGAGAAAGTCCGGGACGCCCTCGCAGCCACGAAGGATTTCCCCGGCGTCACGGGCAGGATCACCCTGAACGCCGACCGCAACCCGATCAAGCCCGCCGTCATGCTGCGAATCGAGAACGGCCGCTTCGTCTACGTCGAGACGCTCAAGCCGTAGAAACAAGTCAACAGCTTACAAAGAGGAGAGCAGATCCTTCGTCGCTTCGCTCCTCAGGATGACAGGGCCTGGCTACCGGAATGGGAAGGGGAAGACCGCGTTGATGAAGGCGCGCCACTCCGACTGGGTCTTGCGGGGCTCGAAGAAGCCCGGATAGGTCGTCTGGCGGCTGTACCAATAATAGGCCGCCCCGGCGCCGACCGGGCCGGCCAGCGGGAACCGGGCCAACGCCCGGAAGAACTGCAGCGTGTTGTTCTTGGAGACGCCGTTGACCGTCCGCGCCCAGGCGACGCCATATCCGGCGGCGAGGACCTCGCGGCCACCCAGGTACGCGCGTGCCGAGACCCGCGCGCCCCCGCCGGGCGCGTAATCATAGTTGCGGCCCGTTTCGGGGTTCTCGAAATCGGTCGTCTTGATCCCGGCGAGCGGAATCACGATCACCGACGCGTCGGTCAGCCCCACCAGGTTCTTCCCGAGGCTGTACCGGGACAGGAGGCCGGCGCCGAACATCTGCGCGCCGAAGACCTGCGACTCGTTGTTCAGGTACTCGTACTCCTGGGTAAATCCGAAGATGTGGCGCACCTTGTCGTCCCGGTCGGTCAGTTCCCACCCTTTCAAGATCCCGCGCTCCTCGATCCGCGACGCGAGCACTCCGCCCGGGGCGTTCAAGTCGATGCCGAGCCAGAAGGAGTCGAAGGGGCGCGACAGGTCGCCTTCGAAGGGATTGCCGTACAGGAGAGACAGCGAGAGGGTCGCCTGGTCCGGATGGGCGGCGCCGCCGCCGATGTGCCGGTAGCCCAGGTCCGCCGACAGGACGACCGCGCTCGGGAATCGGTCCGGGGGATTTTCGAAGTCGCGGCCGACTTCGCCGCGGAGGAGGCGGTTCAGGGAGCCGACCGGGTTCAGAATCGCGGCGCCGATCTCGCGGAAGATCCGGCTGGCTCCGGTCGCCGTGTTGTCGAGAACCATCGCGGACAGGCGGTGCGCGACCTCGCCGCGGGTCATGCCGCCGAAGGTCGTGTTGACGAGGTCGTTGATCGAAGGCGCCGTGTTCTCCATGCAGCATTCCCAGATGAGGCTCCCCGTCATCGCGAAGGCGCCGGATTCCCAGAAACCGTAGCCGTTGGACCGCGCCGCGTCGAAGAAGAGGCTGCCGTGATACGGGTGCGAGGACTGGTTGACGGGAAAGGTGTCCCGATCGTAGTGAAATCCGGTCCGGAAGTTGTTCCGCACGGTTCTCGTGGAAATGAAAGCGAAGTCTTCCCGGGTCACATAGCGATCGAAGGCCCAGGGCCCTGCTTCGAGGAGTATCAGTTCCCCGGCCGCGGCCAGAAACCGTTTCTTTCCTCCCGTTCGAACTTTCTCGACCGAGGGTTCCGGCAGAAGGCGGGCGAAGAGCCTCACCGGAGCCGCCTCGGCGGGCAATGCGGTCTCGTCCGCCACGACACCGAACGGCTCCCGGCACGGCGCATCGTCGGCGGCCGCGGGGCGAGCCAGAAGCGCCGCCGCCGCGACGGCCAGCCCGAAGCCATACCGCTTTCGTGACCACGAAACAGAATTCATGCTCTTCCTTCCGTCAGCACTGAACACGCCGGCACCCGGGTCAGGCGGGTCACCCCGCTCGAAAGGCCGGGATCGCAAACCGACCCTGCCAAACGGATGCCAGATGCTGAACTCTCGGCCGCCCGGCTCGTATGAGAAAGGACGTTGATGACTCTCCTGCTCTTCCTGGCTTTCGTTTCCACCGCGCCGGCCGCGGCGCCGGCATCGCCGAAGAGTAACGCGACGCTCGTCAAGGAAGCGCGGGCGGCCTACGACCGCGGCGACAAGGCGGCTTTCCTGGCCATCTACGAGGAGCTGGCCAGGCGCCGGCCCGGAGAGGTCTTCACCCTCTACAACCTGGCCTGCGGGCAGGCCCTGAACGGGCGAGCCGAGGCGGCCGTCCGCACTCTCGAAGAGATCCTCGCGCATCGCGTGGCCTCCAACCTCGATGCGGACACGGACTTCGACTCCATCCGCCAGACCGAGGGTTACCGGCGCGTCGCCAATCAGATGGCGGCGCTTCGCAAGGACCGGGTCTCTTCCGGCGCGGCGCGGGCGTTCACGATCCCGGAGAAGGGATTCGTCGCCGAGGGCGTCGCCTGGGACCCGGTCACGAAGGCGTTCTTCGTGTCGAGCGTGCGCCGCCGCAGGATCGTCCGGATCGGGCGGGACGGTCCGGTGACCGACTTCGTCACAGCGGGTCGCGATGGCTTGCGGAGCGCCCTCGGCATGCGTGTGGACCCGAAGCGGCGCGCCCTCTGGGTCGCGAGCGAAGTTATCCCTTCCATGGACGGCTACAAGAAGGGAGAGCCACGCGCGGCGGCCGTCTTCGAGTACGACGTGGATACGGGACGTCTGCGCAAGGAGCACCTGCCGCCCGCGGACGCGGGCGACCCGCCGGGCTTCGATGACCTGACGCTCGCGCCCGACGGCAGCGTCTTCGTCAACGACGGCTTCAGCCCGCGCATCTGGAGGATCCCGCCCGGCGGAGGGCTCGAGGTCTTCCTCGCTTCCGACGCCTTCGGAGGCACGCAGGGAATGGCCGTTTCAACCGATGGCAGGACGCTCTACGTTTCCGACTACCGGGGCCTCGTGGCCGTGGACATCGCGTCCCGCCGAGTGACTCCCATCCGCGTGCCGCAGGATCTCTCGCTCGCCGGAATCGACGGCCTGGCGCTCTCCAGGCGGAGCCTCATCGCCATCCAGAACGGGATCATCCCCCACCGGGTCATCCGGCTTGACCTCGCCTCCGACGGAGTCACGATCTCCCGGGCGCGCATCCTCGAGATGAACCACCCGGACTTCGACGAGCCGACGCTCGGCGTCGTCGTGGATGGGGCTCTCTACTTCTCCGCCGGCAGCCAGGGGCAGAAGTTCTTGAACGAAAAGAACCCGATCAGTCCCGCCGACATGCGCGAGGCGGTGATCCTGAAGCTCCCTCTCTGAGGTTCCGCCTTAAGGGAGATTCAAGTTCCCCCGGGGGCGCTTGACACGTGATGCGAGGAGTGGCAGTTTGTGAGGCAAACAAGGAGCCCCCCATGCGCTCGACAGCTCGAAACGTCACCGCCCTCCTCCTCACGGTCGCTCTCTTCCCTCTGGCCTGCCAGAACTCCAACTCGGTCACAGGTCCCTCCAACGGCGTCGCGGCGCCCGCGGGAAGCCTCACCGGCTCGTGGAGCGGGACATTCCAGTCCGACGACATGTCGGGCTGCGGCGGTTCCACCGCCTCCGCGACGTTCCAGCAGGTCGGCGCGAACGTTACGGGGAATCTGGTCACGTCAACGTGCGGCGTCGGAGGCCTCTTCATCGGGACGCTGCAGGGCAACACGCTCTCCGGAAAGATCGCGATGGAAGGCTGCGTCGGCGGCGGCGTCTACGGGACCATCAACGGCTCCGAGCTGTCCCTTTCGGTCGGCGACATGACCAAGCCCCTCGTCACCTTCGACAAAACGGTCATGACGGGCGGCGTCGTCACACTCCGTCGCTAAAGCGACTGCACGGGATCTGGGCCTTCGGCCCACCGGCGATCGGCTCGGCCGGATGCGGCCTTCGACCGCTCGCCTGATCCCGCGCAATCGCTTTAGCTCCCGCGGCGCGCGCCTCCTCCCTCGGTTACTTCGGGAGACTTCGCGCGCCGCGAGCGTAAGCCCTGACGCCTCGGAAGAGTCCCGTCGCTCAATATCGAACGCTGAGACAGGGCTTAGCGGCCCACCCTCTCTCAATAGCTCGCGGCGTGAGTAGTCTCCCGAGCGAAGCGAGGGAGGAGGCTCACGCCGCGGGAGCGAAGCGCGGAGCGAGGGACCAGGCTCGCGGTCGAGGCCCTTTGGCCGAGCCGCGAGCCGGTGCGCCGAAGGCGCAGGTCCCGACCGCAGCGCGGAGCGACGTGTCGTGGTAAATACTAGACCTGATGTCGGCCCTGGCTGAATTCCATCCCTCGGTTCGGACCTGGTTCGAGGAGCGGCTCGGCGAGCCCACGCCGCCGCAGCGGCTGGGCTGGCCCTCGATCCGTGAGGGACGACACACGCTGATCGCGTCGCCCACGGGCTCGGGAAAGACGCTCGCGGCGTTCCTCTCGGCGATTGATTCGCTGATCCGCCGCGGGCCCGCCCTGCCCGACCAGACACAGGTCCTCTACGTGTCGCCGCTGCGCGCGCTCTCCAACGACGTTCAGAAGAATCTCCTCGGGCCTCTCGCGGAAATCCGAGCGGCCGACCCATCCGCTCCCGAGGTGCGCGTCCTCGTGCGCACGGGCGATACGCCGTCGAGCGCGCGAACGGCCATGACCCGCCGGCCGCCGCACATCCTCGTGACGACGCCCGAATCGCTCTACCTCCTCCTGACGAGCGCGGGCGGGCGCGGAATGCTCGCGACCGTCGAGACCGTCATCGTGGACGAGATTCATGCCCTCGTGCGCGATAAGCGCGGGAGCCACCTCTCCCTCTCGCTCGAGCGCCTCGAGAACCTGGCAGGCCGACCGGTCCAGCGGATCGGACTCTCGGCAACCCAGAAGCCCCTGGACGAAGTCGGCCGCTTCCTCGTGGGCGCCGGACGCGAATGCGCGCTCGTGGACGCCGGCACCTTCCGCGAGCTCGACCTCGCCGTCGAGGTGCCACCCTCTCCCCTGTCCACGGTCTGCTCCCACGAGCAATGGGCGGAGATCTACGCCCGGATCGCGGAGCTCGTGCGCGAGCACTCGACCACGCTTGTCTTCGTGAACACGCGCAAGATGGCGGAGCGGATCGCCGGCCAGTTGACGCGGCTCCTCGGCGAAGACGCCGTCACGAGCCACCACGGCAGCCTGTCCCGCGAGCGCCGGCTGGATGCCGAGGAGCGGCTGAAGACCGGGAAGCTGCGGGCGCTCGTGGCCACCGCGTCTCTCGAGCTCGGCATCGACATCGGCGACGTGGACCTGGTGATCCAGATAGGCGCCACCCGCTCGATCGCGACGTTCCTCCAGCGCGTCGGCCGCTCGGGCCATGCGCTGAGAAAAGTGCCGAAGGGACGGCTCTTCCCTCTGACGCTCGACGAATTGGTCGAAGGCGCGGCGCTGCTCTCCTGCGTCAAGGGAGCCGTGCTCGACCGCACGCCGATTCCCCCCCGTCCCCTGGACATCCTGGCGCAGCAGATCGTCGCGGCCTGCGTCGCCGAGGCGTGGAACGAGAGCGATCTCTTCGCGCTCGTCACGCGCGCCTTCCCCTACCGCATCCTCGAACGCGGGGAGTTCGACAGGGTCGTCGCGATCCACACCGCGGGCCGCCACGCTCTCCTCCACCGCGACGGCGTCCACGGCCGGCTGATGGCCACCCGACGGGCGAGGCTCGCGGCGCTCCTCTCCGGCGGCGCCATCCCGGACACGGCCGATTACCAGGTGCGGCTGGAGCCCGAGGGCACGCTCGTCGGCACGGTGAACGAGGACTGGGCCGTGGAATCCAACGGCGGTGACATCTTCCAGCTCGGCAACGCATCCTGGCGCGTCCTGCGTGTCGAGCCCGGCATCGTGCGGGTCGCCGACGCGAAGGGCCAGCCGCCGACGATCCCGTTCTGGCTCGGCGAGGCGCCCGGGCGAACGCGCGAGCTCGCCGCCGCGATCGGGACGCTGCTCGAGGAGTGCGTGGAAAGCGAGGCCGGGTCCGCGGAGTTTCTCCGCTCCGAATGCCGCTTCGAAAACGGAGACGCGTTGCCCTCGGGCGCCGCCGTTCAGATCGCGGAATACGTCGAGGCGGGACGGAGCGCCCTCGGGGCGATTCCCACGCAGAAACGGGTCATCCTCGAGCGCTTCTTCGACGAGAGCGGGGGAATGCAGCTCGTCCTCCACGCGCCCTTCGGTTCGAAGATCAACCGGGCGTGGGGCCTCGCCCTCCGCAAGAAATTCTGCGTGGGGTTCGGCTTCGAGCTTCAGGCGGCCGCCAACGAGGAGGCGATCGTCCTCTCGCTCGGCCCGATGCACAGCTTCGCGTTGGAAGACGTCTTCGATTACCTGCACCCGAACACCGCGCGCGAAGTCCTCGTCCAGGCCCTGCTCGCCTCGCCGCTCTTCGAGACGCGGTGGCGCTGGAACGCGCAGCGCTCGCT
>Ga0070708_100002954_pt1 | contig 13216 bp, 10 predicted proteins | sample KBSK5503metaG_FD_65469 | JGI IMG/M metagenome (GOLD analysis project Ga0070708, IMG submission 65469) | Corn, switchgrass and miscanthus rhizosphere microbial communities from Kellogg Biological Station, Michigan, USA - KBS K5-50-3 metaG | ecosystem: Host-associated > Plants > Roots >...
CTCAAGAGCCATGAACGGACCCGGCCGCCCTTGGGGTGGCCGCGGGAGACGGACTCGCTCTGCCCGCGCTGCGTGGTGGAGACGCGCCAGGCGATCCTCCGGGGCGAGCGCGACCTGGCGGACCTGGTGGACGGGCACGTCGGAGAGATCAAGGCGCGCATCTCCGAGGACGACGGACGGCTCCTCATCCGCAAGACCTGCCCGCAGCACGGGCTGTTCGAGGACCTGCTCTCGATCGACCCGGAGTTCAGCCGGGTGATCGAGTCCCGCTATCCCGGACGCGATTTCCGCACGCTCGGCGACGAGCTGATCCACCGCCACGGCAGCTCGACCATCAAGTACGGCCGGGGCGCGGTGCTGACCATCGACCTGACCAACCGCTGCAACATGATGTGCAACCCCTGCTTCATGGACGCCAACCAGGTCGGGTACGTCCACGAGCTCACCCTCGACGAGATCAAGCAGATCCTCGACGACTCGATCTCGTTCAAGCCGCGCCGGCAGATGTCGGTGCAGTTCTCCGGCGGCGAGCCCACCATGTCCCCGCACTTCCTCGAAGCGTGCCGCTACGCGAAGGAGGTGGGCTACTACTCGGTGCAGGCCGCCACCAACGGGCTGCGCTTCGCGCTGGAGCCGGAGTTTGCCTTCGCCGCCAAGGAAGCCGGCTTCGACATGGCGTACTTCCAGTTCGACGGCGTGTCGAACGACGCCAACAAGCACCGGCACATCAGCAACCTCTTCGACGTGAAGCAGAAGGCCATCGAGGTGATGCACGCCGCCGGCATCGACATCACGCCGGTCACCACCATCGTCAACGGCGTCAACGACTCGCAGGTCGGACCGCTGCTCGACTTCCTGCTGGCGAACTCCGACAAGATGGGCGGCATCAGCTTCCAGCCCGTCTCCTTCACCGGGCGCGACGAGGGCATCACCGACGAGGACCGGCGCCGGCAGCGCTACACCATCTCGCACATGGCGCACGAGATGCAGCGGTACTACGACGGGAAGATCGATCCGTATCGCGACTGGTACCCGCTGGGAGCGATGGGCGGCTTCACCGCGCTGGCCGATCACCTGCGCGCGCTGAACGGCCCCGACCAGCCCAGCTTCGGCGGGATCTGCTGCTCCTGCCACCCCAACTGCGGCAGCAGCGTGCTGATCGTCTCCAACCGGAAGACGAAGTCGTGGTCGCCCATCACCCAGTTCTTCGACATGGAACGCTTCATGAAGGACATCGTGGTGATCTGCGACACCGCCCGCGGCAAGAAGATGACGCTCACCCAGGTGGCCCTCTCGTTCCTGCGCAATTTCGACAGCCGCAAGGCGCCGCCCGGGATGACGCTGTTCGAGTTCCTCAAGCTCTTCAACGGCAAGATGGGCGGCTCCCTGATGGCGAAGGAGCGGGAGCAGGACTGGACGGTACTCTGGGTGGGCGGCATGTGGTTCCAGGATCTCTGGACCTACGACTTCCGCCGCACCGAGATGTGCGTGATCCCCTACGCCACGCAGGAGGGGGAAATCTCCTTCTGCGCCTACAACACCGGCGTGGGCTGGCGGCAGATCGTCGAGAACATGCACATGGTGGCGCGAACCAAGGACTGGTTCGAGACCCGAGGCAGGCACAAGATCTACGCCGGCGACCGCCCGATGGAAGTCCCCGGCGTCAAGAAGCTGCGCGTCCTCAGCGACACCCCCCAACCGATCCCCGGAGCACACATCACCGCCTCCTGAGATCTGGGGACACCATACGGAACTTTCGTCGGAGTTCTGGGGACACCTTACGTAACGTGACGTAAGGTGTCCCCGACACTCTGCCGCTAGCGGGTGCAGACTGCTTCGACGTTGTTTCCGTCCGGGTCGAGCAGGAACGCCGCGTAGTAGGTCGGGCTGTAGTCCTTGCGGATTCCAGGGCGGCCGTTGTCGCGGCCTCCCGCTTCCACCCCGGCCCTGTAGAAGCGGTCCACCGCAGGCCGATCGGAGGCGCGGAACGCCACGTGGACGCCGGGTCCGCCCGCGCCCCCCTTTCCCGCAGGGTAGAGCCAGAGCGCCGGCTCTCCTTTGGGCCCGATGCCCGCGCCCGATTCGTCCCGCGAGCAGACGACGTAGCCGAGCGGCTCGAGCGCCTGCTCGTAGAAGCGGACGCTCGAGTCGAGATCCTTCACCTTCAATCCGATGTGATCGTACATGACGACCTCCTGATGGAGGTCATCCTGCCGCGCGGGCCGACAGCCGTTCTTGGAGAATCTTGCGCTCTTTTTTCGCCGCGTCCCGGAACCTCCGGGGCGACACTCCGGCCGCGCGATGGAAGGATCGGACGAAGTTCGAGAGATCTCCAAACCCGACGTCGTAGGCGATCTGGGTGATCGACGCGCCGTCCGCGGCGAGCAGGCGCGCCGCGCGCCGCAGCCGCGACCGCACCAGGTACTGGTGCGGCGTGACGCCGAGCACCTTCGAGAACAACCGCAGGAAGTGGAACGGGCTCAGTCCCGCTTCTTTCGCCGCCGTCGAGAGATTCATCGGCTCGCAGGCGTTCGCTTCGATCCACAGCGCGGCCGTGACGGCGCGGCGGCGATCGCGCGGCCCGACCAGGGCTGGCCCTCGCGCGCGCCCAGAAGCGGCCTCCACGACCCGGGCGGCGAAGGCGGTGCCCGCCTCGTCCAGCGCGACGTCGGTCTTCCCTTCGGCAGCCGCCTGCGCCAGCTCGCCGAGGACCATCAGCTCCGGAATGGGCGGAATGCGGCCCACCCGCCACAGGCCGGGCGAGCCGCCGAGCGAGCCGGCCAGCTCGGCCGAGAGGCGAAACGAGAGACATTCATCGCCCGCGACGTGGTCGTGGGTGCACATGTACTCGTCGCCCGGATGGCCCATCAGCACCGCTCCCACGACCAGCTCGAACGACTTCCCGTTCGCGCGGTAGCCGAAGCTGCCCTTGCGGACATAGGCGGCGTTGAAGCCCTGGTGCACCTCGAGGAAGGGGGCGTCACCTCGTCCGGCGGTGCAGCGGTAGTCGACGACGGAGATGGATTCGCACTGCGCCAGGGTCTTCGCCATCATGGCCGGCATTCTAACTTCTCGAGGACGGGGCGGCGCTCGCGGGCCTCGCTCCGGCCGCCGGGATCGGATCGGACGGAGCGCTTTCGCGTCGGGCGAGGAACAGGAGCGGCAGCGCGAAGAGCTCGAGCCCGGCACTGACCAGGTACGACGCCGGGTAGCCCAGGATGTCCGCCACCCTTCCCAAGGCCGGCTGGAAGATCACCCCGCCGGTGGACGCGAGCAGGTTGTCCGAAGACAGGACCGTGGCGCGCTGCGCGGAGGGGATGAGGCCGTTGAGGTAGGACTGCCGGATCGGCGTGGTGGCGGCGAAGATGATCGCCCAGCCCGCGAGCAGGATGAGGACGATCCAGAAATTCCTCGCCAGGCCGATGCAGAGCAGCGCCGATGCGCTGGCGATGGAGCCGAAGAGCAGCACCGAAGTGCGGCGCCGGAAGACTCTCGCCGCCACGGGCACGATGATGCCGCCGGCGATCTGCGCGGCGGCGACCGCTGCCGCGGCGAGCCCGGCAACCGCGTACGAGTCGCGCCGGCCGTACAGCTCGAGCAGATACGGCTGCATCGCGTAGAAGGCGTAGATCGGCACGCCCCCGCTGAACAGGCCCGCCAGCATCACCCAGCGCACTGGCGGCCTGCGCAATCCTTGATCGATCGAGTCCTTCAGCACCCTGCCCATCTCGCCGGCCACGGTGGCGCCGCGCCGGGGAGCGAAACCGACGTCGTGCATCCAGATGAACGCGACGACGAACGTGAGGGCGAGGGTCAGCGCCCGCAGCAGATACGGCACTCCCAGATTCGTCGCCTGGGCGACCACGCCGCCGGCGATCGTGCCGGTAAGCATCCCGGCGCCCAGCGCCATCTGCCCCTTGGCGAAGGCCGACTCGAGCGTCCCTTTGTACCCGGTGGCCTTCAGACCATCGACCAGCCACGCCTCGGTCGCGCCGGAGAAGAAGGTGAACCCAAGTCCCAGCAGGATGGAGGAGAGCGCCCAGCCCCAGAACGGGCCGTGGGTCCACCACATCAAAAGGTACAGGATGGTGGAGACGAAGAGCGTGGCCGCGCCGAGCAGGTACGACCTCCGCCGGCCCGCCGTGTCGGCGACCACGCCCGTCGGCACCTCGAACAGCACCTCGCCGGCGGTGAAGAACGCGTTCGCCGCGAACGCCTGGGTAATGGACAGGCCCGCATCGAGCAGGAAGAGCGTGTTGATCCCCCAGATGAACGACGACGCGAAGGTGGAGAGCAGCGTCAGCGCCACGTAGGTGGTGAGGATCCGCCGGGGGGTCATGCTAATACGGTCCGCGGGCATCGATGCGCGCGGCCATCGTACACACATTGCTGCTCCCGTTGTCGCTGGGCGCGCTCGCCGCGCCAGCGCCGCTCCGGCCATCCGTGGAGCAGTACCGGCAGGCGCACGAGGCGAGCATCGTGCGGGAGCTCGCCGATTTCGTCGCCATTCCCAACCTCGCGTCCGACACGGAGAACATCCGCAGGAACGCGCGGCGCTTGGCCGAGATGATGGGGAAACGCGGCGTCGAAGCGCGCTTGCTCGAGCAGCCGGAAGCGCCGCCCGTGGTGTATGGCGAGCTGCGCTCGCCCGGCGCTCGACGGACGCTGGTGTTCTACGCGCACTACGACGGACAGCCGGTCGACCCGGCGCAGTGGAAGTCGCCGCCATGGGCGCCGGTGCTGCGCGACGCCCAGGGCAAGGACATCCCGCTGCCGGTGGCGGGCGGCGGGATCGCTCCCGAAGCGCGCCTCTTCGGCCGGTCCGCCAGCGACGACAAGGCGCCCATCGTGGCGATGCTCACCGCGCTCGACGCGCTCCGGGCTTCCGCTGTGGAGCCCTCGGTGAACCTGAAATTCTTCTTCGAGGGTGAGGAGGAAGCCGAGTCGAAGCACCTCGAAGCGTTCCTGGAGGGCAACCGCGCGCTCCTCGCCTCGGACGGCTGGATCTTTTGCGACGGCCCGGTCCACCAGAGCCGGCGCATGCAGGTTGTCTACGGAGCGCGAGGCGTGGTCAGCCTCGATCTCACCGTCTACGGACCGGCGCGCGCCCTCCACGACGGCCACTATGGCAACTGGGCTCCGAATCCCGCCGCTCGGCTCGCCTCTTTGCTCGCCAGCATGCGCGATCCGGAGGGGAAGGTGCTGATCGCGGGCTTCCACGACGGCGTCCGGCCGATCGGGGAGTCCGAGCGCGCGGCGATCGCGAAGATCCCGAATGTCGACGACGACCTGCGCAAGTCGCTGGGTCTCGCCCGGACCGAAGCGGACGACGCGCCGCTCCCCGAGCGCATCCTCCTGCCGGCCTTGAACATCCGCGGCCTCCAGGCCGGACGCGTCGGCAAGGAGGCCGCGAACGCGATCCCGACCGAGGCGCAGGCCTCCATCGACCTTCGCCTGGTTCCCGACCAGAAGCTCGAGGAGGTCAAGCAGGCGGTGGAGAGACACATCGCCGCGCAGGGCTACTTCATCGTGCGCGACGACCCGGACGCAGCCACGCGCCTGTCGCATGCGCGACTCGTCCGGGTGCGCTGGGGCGGCGGCTACCGGGGCGTTCGCCTCCCGCTCGACGCTCCCCTCTCCTTGGCCGTGGCGAGCGTGGTCACCGGAGCGATGGGCGATGTGCCCGTGGTGCAGCTCCCCATCCTCGGGGGAAGCGTCCCGCTGGCGACCATCCAGGACGCCCTGGGCGCCCCCATCGTCATCGTCCCCATCGTGAACCACGACAACAACCAGCACGCCGCCAACGAGAACCTGCGCCTGCAGAACCTGTGGGACGGAGTCCAGATCTTTGCCGCGCTCTTCGCGGACCTGGGCAAGGCTTGGGAGAAACCCGGAGCGCGGTCTCCGTAGCAGACGGGAGCAAACGTCGCGAAGCGAACACGCGAGGAGCCTTTTTCCCTTCCGGATGCCTTGCCGGGTCCTTACCATGCACGCGGGCAAACGCCCGGGAGGAGGGCACCCGATGGACAAGATACGCGTCGATTGGAACCTGCTCTCGCCGGCCCGGATCCCGGACTGGATCCGAGCGTCGGTGGAACGGCATCTCTCGCTGCTCTGGCAATTCCTGGACTGCGCCCGGATCCGCGATCTTCTCCCCTGGAACGGACCCTGCCGGTCGGATGCATTCGAGATCAACCTGGGGAGCTGGCGCTTCACCTACGAGATCGACCTGTCGAGCGGCACCGCGGTCGTCCGGCACGCTCGAGCGGACGCATGATTCGTCCACGGCCTCTGCCGTCCTGAGGGGATGGGCCAAGAAGGCTTCGGTCTGGCGGAAGTAGTCGAGCTCAGCGGACGAAGGCGAGCAGCTCCCGCCAGGGCGCGACCAGCTGGAACGTGCTGCTGACGCCGAACCGGACGTAGAGCCCGAGCAGAAGGCAGATCGCCAGCACGAAGAGCTCCATCTCCACCAGCTCCTTGGCGACGGAGATGCCCAGCATGTCCCGGACGACGTACCCGATGGGGCCGGCGAGATGCCGCCGCGCCTCGGCGATGTCCGGAAGCGTGCTGGTGAGGAACCGATTCGCGTTGAAGACGACGAGCGCCCAGACCAGCGCCGACCCGGCGAGACGGCCGTAGAGCGGACTGCCCAACCTGTGCACCGTGAAAGCGGTCGCCGCCAGGAGCGCCAGCTGGGAGATGGTGAGTGAGAGCCCGGTTCGCAGCCGGTCCCGCACCAGCCGCCGGATGTACGCCCGGACGTAGTCGCGCGCGTACGCCCTGGCGCTCCAGCCTCCCGCGCCGAGAAGGAGCAGACGGTACAACCAGGCGAACATGCACCCTCCGGCACACGACTGTAGTGCGCCATGCCGTCTCGATGCATGCGCTCCGGGGTACCCCGTCCGGGGTCAGAGCTGCGGCGACGTCCTACTTCCGCGCGTCCTGCTCGGGCTGGGGAATCGGGAACGCGGAGTGCACGAACGTTCCCGGATCCTGCACGGTGCTCAGCTTCCCGTACCGGCGCAGGTCGATCCACCGGTGACCGCCCTCGAAGAGGAGCGAGTAGCGCTTCTGCTTCAAGAGCTCGTCGAGGATGTTGGCGGGATTCAGGTCGCCGCGAGGAGCCAGCCCGCCCGAGCGCTGCCGGATGAGATTGATGTCAAGGATCGCGTCCGCGATGCTGGGGCCAGTGTTCAAGCCGATGTTGGCCTCGGCCCGCAGGAGGATGAGCTCCTCGTTCCGGATGATCGTCACTGGCGTATCCGACGTGTTGTAGATGAGGAAGCCCTTGTCGGAGGTCACCCCCTGCAGCGTCTTGGGGGTGACCGTCGTGACCTTGGTCGTGTACCGGTCGTCCAACCCCCCTCCGGGCTTCTGCTCGGCGTCCGTCTGGATGGACGGGTGCGCATAGATGAGCGGATCGTCCAGCCCGTTGCTGAGGTCACCCGACCCGTTCGAGAAGGAGTGGTAGACACCCAGCTTCAGGTCGCCGTTGGGGTCGAGGAAGGACGCTTGCAGCGCCGTCAAGGCCGGGGCGAAATTGCCCCGGTACACTTCGACGCGGGCCTTGAGCGCGCGGTTGAACTTGAGGAACGTCGGCGGCGTGTCGAACCCGGTGAATCCCCTGCTCAACGGGAACGGGAACGTCGACCCGCCGTTGCCGAGATTGATGACGGCCGCATCGAGCAGGTCGGCGATGCGCGTGAACACCTGGTCCTTGCTGACGAACGGCGCGAACTGGCCGGGAGGAAGGTCGACGTCGATCGGCGCCCCGTTCGTGTCGCGTGTGTTGATCACCTGGAGGAAGTCGAGCGCCTGGATGGTCTTCGCGAATCCGCGTGTCGCCTCCTTGTTCGCGTCGGAGAACGTGGCGACGGGGATCTTGGGAAGGGCGTCGAGGATCAGGTTCGCATTGCGGATGTTCGCATACGGTTGCGTCCACAGGTTCCCCCCGATGGCCGGCGTGCCCGGGTCGAGGTTGGGGGCCTGCAGGAGCTCGGTGACGAATCGGGGATCGCCGTTGTCGAGATCGTACGACTCGCGGCCGAGGACGCCGAGCAGCGAAACGTATCCGTTCCGCGGCGAGATGTAACGGCGCGTGCCGACCAACAGGCCCGTGGACGCGGATGCCACCACCGCCGCGGTCGGGTTGCTCTGCAGCACGTCCAGGCTTGGATTGTTGAGGTCTCCGGGATCGTCGCAGGCGGCGACGAGGAGCGCGCCGGCCAGCATCGCGGAAAGCGTTCGGGGAGCCATGTCGATCCTCCTACTGGAAGCTGGCGTCGATCGACGTCCAGAAGCTGCGGCTGGAAGGGTAAGGAGCGACCTCGATGTTGCGGAAGATCGGCTGGTTGCCGAAGTTGCTCACTTCGGGGTCGAAGCCCGAATAGGGGGTGAACTTGAGGAGGTTCCGCCCGCTCACGCTGAAGCGGATCTTGCGCATCGCGCTCCACACGCGCGTCGAGAGGCTGGTCGGGAGCTCGTAGGAGAGAGTGACCTCCCGCAGCTTCACGAACGTCGCCGATTCCAGGTACGCGCGCGCCGACGTCTTGAAGGTGTTGAGCCGCGCGACTCCTCCGGTGGTGAAGTCAGGGCTGTTGGATGCCAGATCGTAGAAGAACCGGGTCAGGTTCAGGACGTCGCTGCCCTTCTGCCAGTCGACGAGGAAATAGAGGGTGAAGCCGAAGGAGGAGAGGCGGTTGATGAACGACATCCGGAAGGTGGGCTCGGCGTCGCCGATCTGGCGCACCACGCAGCAAGAGCCGTCCGGGTTCAGGCCGTCGTTGCCGACGAACTGCGTGGCCGAGGCGCCTTGCTCGATGCGGAACGCGCCCAGTGAAGTCCCGAAGCCGCCGGTGACGAACGCCGGCACCGGGAGCGAGGTGATCTTGCTCACGTTCTTCGCGAACGTCACGCGCGACTGCCAGTTGAGCAGGCTCGAGGCGAAGGGCGTGGTATCGAGCGCGATCTCGATCCCGCGGTTCCGCAGGACACCGCCGTTGAAGAACTCGTTGGTGAATCCGGTCGAGGGAGCCAGGCCGCGCAACAGGATCAGGTCGGTCAACTGGCGCTGATAGACCGTCAGCTCGAGGTTCGCCCGGCCGCCCAGCAGCGTCGCGTCGAAGCCGGCCTCGATCTCGTGCTGCCGCTCGGGCTTGATGTCCGCGTTGCCCTTGATGCCGACAACCCCCAGCGCCGGATTGCCGTTGATGTTCGAGTTGGTGGCCAGCTCGGTGAACTTCATGCCGTACAGCGGCTGATTTCCGGTCTCGCCATAAGCGGCGCGGATCTTGAACAGATCGATCCGGGGAGCCAGGTCGAAGAAGCGGTAGGCGGCGCCAATCTTGGGATAGACATAGATCCGGTCGGTGTGGCCGTTGGCGGTGCTCAATTCGCCGCGCAGGCCGCCGCTCACGGACAGGTGGCGGTCGAGCGTGAGAATGTCCGACTGAAGGTACATTCCCCGGTCGATGACCTTCTCGCGCTGCTGGAAGGTCTGGACGTTCGTGCCCGCGGCGAGGCTCTGCTGCCCGCCGGTCAGGTTCGTGCTCAGGACTCGCGCGATGTCCAGCTTGCGCGACTCGTATTGGAATCCGGCGGAGCTGGTGGCGGAGAAGACCGTCGAGTCCGGCGCATAGTTGTGGAGCAGGTTGATGCCGCCGTTCAGGACGAGGTTGGTGCCGTCGGTGAACAGCGACGCTCCCGGCTGCGGGCTGGTCTGCTCGAAGAAGAGCGAGGAAGGGAAGAAGAACTCGTCCTCCTGCTGGAACCGATCGACGCCGCCGTTGGCGAGCAGGCTCAGGTCCTGGTCGTCGGTCTTGAACAGCCTGTAACTGGTGTCTGCGGATGCGATGAACCGCCAGACGCCCTCGTCGGTCTGCGCCAGCGCGGCGGTCTGCAGCGGGTTCGAGAGATTGGAGATGAACGGATTGGCTGGGAAGACGCCGTTCTGTGCGGCCTTCAGGTCGATGAAGTTGGGCGTGAAGGGGATCACCGCATAGTACGACGCGTTGGCGTTGTCGTTGTTGACCACTCCTCGCCGCGCCTTGGAATGGATGAGATTCGTGTTCAGGTTCGCATGCCAGTCGCCGGTGATGTCGCGGCCGACGTTCACCCGCAGCGATTGTTTTTCGTAGCCGGTGTTCGGAATGATCCCCTCGTCCGTCCGCTGCGCTCCCGAAACGTAATATTGCGTGGCTTCCGAGGCGCCGCTCGTGCTCAGGATCGTCTCGGTGGAAGGGGAGCGCTGGGATGCGAGCTCGGAGTCGTGGTTGAACGTCACGCCCTGCCGCCAGAACTGCGCCGCGGTGGGACCGAAGGCGGCCTGGGCGTCGGCCAGCGAGGTGAAGGTGCGCGCACCGAGCTCCTTGTCCGGGAAGTAGAAGCCGACCCGCTGGGTGATGTCGAAGCGCGGCGGGCCCGGTTGTCCGCGCTTGGTGGTGATGAGGATCACTCCGTTCGACGCCTTGGCCCCGTAGATCGCCGCCGCCGCGGCCCCCTTCAGCACCTCCACGCTTTCGATGTCGGCGGGATTGAGATCCGCGATCCGGTTCACCACCGAGTCCTGCTTGGGAGACGGGTTGGAGCCTTGCGTCGATTTGGTGATGAAGCTCAGCCCCGACGGGATCTCGACGTTGCTCACGATCTGTCCGTCGAGGACGTACAGCGGCGAGGATTCGGCGTTGATGGTGGAGACGCCTCGCAACCGGATCTGCACGCCTCCACCCGGAGCGCCGTCGTTGCGCTGGATGTTCGCGCCCACCACCTTGCCCGAGAGGGCCTCGTCCACCGTCTGGGAGGTCACCGCCGCCAGGTCTTCGCTCTTGACCCTGGACACCGCGATGGGCGACTGGCTCCTCTTCACGCCCGACACGCGCCCGGTGACGACGATCTCCTCGGTGGTGAGCGAGGCGGGATTGAGCGCGATGCGTGCGTCCTGGGACACGGCGGAGAGGCGCAGGTCGGCGCGCGAGTAGCCCGGGCTCTCGACCCGCAGGACGACGTCGCCTCGCACCGGCGCGGGCAAGCTGAATCTCCCGTCGCTGCCCGTCACCGCGGAGAGGTTCGTTCCCTCCGCCGTCACCATTGCCCCGGATATCGGCTGCTTGGTGACCGAGTCGATCACCGTTCCCCGGACGACGCGCTCCTCCTGCGCCGCCGCTCCGCCCGCCATGAAGAAAAGTACAGATGCCGCAAGGAAAAGACGACGCGTCTTCATGCGTTCCCCCAAGGTCCCGCAAGACAGCGCTACGACTTCTCGGCTCTGCGCGGGCAACCTAGAATCTTTCGCGGTCGATTGTCCAGCCGGCCGGCTCGTCGCACGAAACCACCGCCATGCAGTATAGGAATGCGTCGTGGAATTTTTGCGCAGGGTGGCACAGGACTACGGCGGCGTCGGGCTCGCGGTGCAGGCCGCGATCGTCGCCGGCACAGCCGTCCTGACGACGGCCATCGGCATCGCGATGGTGGTGTGGATCCCGTCGGATCACTTCCGATCCGATCGGCCGCAGCCGGCGTCGTGGTGGCGCAGCCAGCCGGTGCTGTACGGCAGCGTGCTCGTCCTCAAGAACGCGGCAGGGTTCGTCTTCTTCGCGCTCGGGGCCGTGATGGCCCTGCCGCTGGTCCCGGGTCCGGGGCTCGTCTTCATGCTGCTGGGCCTCAGCCTGCTCGACTTTCCCGGAAAGCGGAGCCTGGAGCGCAGGCTGCTCGCCATCCCGGCAGTGATCGGCTTTCTCAATGGAGTCCGCGCCCGCTTCGGCCGTGCGCCGTTGGTCCTGGATGCTCCGGGGACCGCTCCGGACCGGCGCAGCGCGTCTTGATCTTCACGCGCGCCGTCCTAGGGTGGCGCCGCGGGCCTCCGGCCTGCGTCAGGGGGCATTCATGGCGGCGGATTCTGGTCTGTTCATCGGCTTCCGGCTGCCCGTCGTCGGCCGGGAGGCCAACGCGGTGGAGATCTTCGGCTCGTTCATCGGCTACCTCGGCAAGCAGGAGGCAGCGGGCGCCATCGAGTCCTTCGAACCTTGCTTCCTCGCGCCGCACGGCGGCGATCTGGGAGGCTTCATCCTGGTTCGCGGCGATCGCGCGCGACTGGCCCAGCTGAGGGCATCGGACGACTTCGAGGAGCTGGTCGCGAAGTGCCTGGTGAACGTCGACAACTTCGGCGTCATCGAGGCGTACGTGGGCGACTCGATCGCGACGCAGCTGCAGCGATTCGCCAAGAACATTCCGCGCTGAGCTCCGGCGCATCGCGCGTTCATGTCGTGGGCGGCGGAGCACCGTCGCCCGAGAGCAGCTGCTTGGCCGCGGCGACCGCCTCGTGCGTGCCGGCCAGCGCCAGGACGTCGTCGGCCCGCAGCTCCTCGTGGCCGGTGGGGACCAGGACGCCCTCTCCCCCGCGCGCGATCGCGAGCACGGTCGCGCCGGTTGCCCCACGCAGATTGAGGTTTGCCAGCGTTCGTCCCACCGCGGGGCTCCCCGCCGCGAGGGTGAAGCGCGCCGGCGAACCGAGCCCGGGCAAGACCGCTCCCACGTCGATCTCCGGTTCCGCCTTGCTGGCCGGTGTTTCGCCGCGCGCGTGCGAGAACGCCGAGGCGAGGACCTGCGCCCCGGCGCGCACATGCCCCTGAAGCTCCGTCACCGAGCGCCAGAGCCTCACGGCGAAGAACAGCAGCGCCGCGAGGAAGATCGCGAGCGTCACCGGGAGGGGCAGGAACGTCTTCGCGGCGAGGAAGAGAGGCAGGCCCAGGGCGACCACCGCGGCGAGCTGCAGGGCGACGATGAGCGCCCGTCGCGGCGCCGCGGCGAGATCCACCTTGCCGGGAGCGCCGGCGGGCAGTGCCTGCGTCGCCAGCGCCACCGCGAGCGCCCCAGCCAGTCGGACGATCCCGATGAGGAACGGAGCGGCCAGCGCGAGCGACGCCGTCACCGCGACGACCTCGGCCGTCCGCGCGCCCAGCCCCACCCGCGACTGCAGCCAGACGACCACGTCGGTGAAGCGCCGCGCGCAGACGACGAACACCACCGCCAGGAGGACCGCGTCGCCGACCAGCAGGCGCATCAAGTGCTGCGCGCGAGTCCGGCGAGGTCCCGGAGCGCGCAGGCCGTCGATCCAGGACCCGTACAGCGCAACGAACGTCTGCAGCGCGTGAGGAAGCTTCCGATCGACCCATGCCGCCACCCTCCCCGAGGCGCGGATCATCCAGGGCGTGGTCAAGGT
>Ga0070708_100002956_pt1 | contig 13212 bp, 16 predicted proteins | sample KBSK5503metaG_FD_65469 | JGI IMG/M metagenome (GOLD analysis project Ga0070708, IMG submission 65469) | Corn, switchgrass and miscanthus rhizosphere microbial communities from Kellogg Biological Station, Michigan, USA - KBS K5-50-3 metaG | ecosystem: Host-associated > Plants > Roots >...
CGCCGGATGCGTAGACGTCGAGGTACGTCGCCTCGACTGGCGGACGTGGTCCGGCCTTCCCGGCCATCACTTCACGCTTGTCTCGGCCAGAAAGCCAGCCGCCGGGTCCCACAACTAGCGCAATAACTCTCCGTCTGAGCGGTGGGTGTGATCTCCCGGAATGCCGTCAAAGCCGCCCCGAACGGCGGATACGGATCGCGAGGCGACAGCCAGCATAGATCACGGTACGTAACGGTCTCACTATCCGCCTGAGCGCCGGATCGCCGACTCGGCGCTGGTGACTCCCAGGGCGTAAGGATCTCTGAGGACGTACAGATTGACCATTCCGGTGCGCATCGGACCCGAAGTCATGAGCGGGGATGCTAAGCAACGGCCCGCAGCAGCGAGACTCGTCGGTGCCGGTTGGTAGGACGGCGGGGATGATCGCGTCAGTCATCAGCACGCTCTCGCATGCCAGATGCCGATGAGTGGATATCCCGGACGGGTAGCGTGCTTGGACAGCGAAAGCCGGATAGCCGAAATCGTCAGCACGGTGCGCAAGACTGACGGCATGCAACGGGGGGGGTCCACATCGACACGAAAGTTGACCGCGTACTTCAGCCCGTGCACCGAGAAGTGCCCGTCGCCGGTCGGGGAGGTCCGGGTTGCCGACGACGGCCACGGCCTTCCATTCGAGGGGATCGCCACAGCGTTCGGAAGTCTCGGCGGCTCGGCGACCGCGGCATCCCCGAGCCCGGCTGACCCGGCCGTATGGTGAACGCGGAAACGCTCATCTACCGGCACTGTTGCGACGACTCCATGAACCCGCGGAGGGATTACGGGCCTGAATTCGACCCGGCGAAAGTCGCACGGGGAATGGAGGAGCAGGCCAGGAAGGCCCGGCAGCTGACTCGGGACTTCATAGGCTTCGTCCGCGTCCGCATTTGGTGGCTCGTTGAGCGGATAACGGCATTCAGGCCCGAAGCCGACGAGATTATCCAGTTCCAGCTCGCCTGGATGCGGTACCTGCTGCGAGCGGAGGCAATCGCCGGCTGGTCCGAAGACGACAAGCGACCGGATGCTGAGTTTGATGCGACCTGGCAGGCTGAGCTGGAAGCCAGGAACAAGCTGATCGAGCAGGTAAAGCTGCTCGCCAACCTGCCGCATCCGCCCCGGGCACGACGGGGTCACCATCTGATGCGTCGGCGGCAGGCAGCCCGGATCGCTCGCAGCCGACAGTCATCTCTGCCTGGTTAAGTTAAGGGCAGCTCATGCTGGCCGGTCGTGGCCGAGCTGGGAGAGAGCCTGGTGGGCGGTCTCCGGGTCGTCGCGGATGGCGGCCCGCAGTTGGTGCCTGCGGAATGTCTCGCGGCCCTGTGCGACAGCGGCCTTCCAGCCGTCGCGCCTGTCGGCCAGCTGCTCGATGATCAGGAACTCGATGACGTCTTCCAGGATCGGGCGGTAGCGGCGGTCACCTGCCGGGAAATGCAGCCGTTCAAGCTCCCGCGTCGGCGTGCCGTCATGGACGAAAGGGCAGTGCTCGCCGCAGTCGATGTCGTGGTCGCCGCTGAGCCCGGGCGGCCATGCGCGGAGCACCTCGGAGACGCCGTAGACCTGGAGATGCGCCTCGGCGTATCCGGCCTTGCCGCGCTCGTAGTCGAACCTGCACAGCGGCTGCCTCGCCTGGGCGCCGGCGTAGACGCCGAACACCGATGAGGCTACGGTCAGGTACTCGCCCTCCCCGTCCAGGCACAGTTGGTAGCCGACGCGAAGCCAGCACCGCGGCGTGCGCCGGCCGACGGTAACCGCGAACGGCGCGTGCTGCAGCTGCTGCTTGCTGAGACCGTAGCCCGCGAGCACGAGATCCGGCGACACGGGCACCGCCGAGATCCGGATCCCGTCACAGACCGTGGCGTTGAGCAGGCCCGCGATCTGGGCCGCGAACTCCCTGGCCAGGCGCGCCAGGTCACCTGCCATCGCGGGAGCCCGCGCCGTCGGGCAGCGTCCCCCGGATCAGGGCCCACAGGTCGGCGGCGTCAGCCGAGGCGAACTGCCCTGCGCGTGCCTGCCAGGCCAGCTCGGCGTAGGTCAGCCCTAGGCCGGCGAGCGAGCGCTGCGCCGCCGCCTGGTACTCATCGGCCGTCATCTCCACGACGTCGACGCCGTCATCAGCAGCCGACACCTGCCGCCGCGACGCCATATCCGCCTCCCCAGGCCGTACACATTTGTTCGCTGCAACGAGGGTAGCAACATATCTTGCAGTGCCGCGAACCTCACGGACCGTGCGCTGGCCGACGCAAGGCATATGAGCGCACGCACGCTCCCGACGCCCGGCAACGTTTCATCAGGGCGGTCAGGTCCCATGGTCACGGTGTGTCTAGGTGCTCGGGATGTCCCAGGCGCCGTTGCCGAGGATCCGGTTGCATCTCGGCATGCGGGACATGGTCACCCGCACGTCGGGAACGGGCTGCGGCGTCACGTCAGCTCCCAGCTCGGCGCACCGTCTGAGCATCTGCCGGAGGTCTCCCGAGCCGATGGTCTCGACCGGGCATGCCCGGCAGTCCCCGGCGGGCTCGTGCCCGGGTTCGCCGACGAGCAGCCGGCGCTGGTGGTTGAAGGCGTGGGATGGGGAGTCGGCGCGGATCAGGTACCAGGTGCCGTCCTGATCATCGTGGCCGAGCGTGGCTGCGACGGCGGGGTTGCGCGGGATGTAGAGGAGGTCGCCGTCGTGCTGGAGCAGGAACAGCCGGTCGATGGTCTCGGCCTGGTCACTGGCGGGCTGGTGCTGGTGGTGCCAGGCCAGGGCGTCGGGCAGCGTACCGGGGCCCCACAGCCACTCGCAGGGGTAGTAGGTGGACTCGTACGGAGCGTCATACTCGGGCAGTCCGGGGTCCTGGGGGTCGGCGAGGACCAGGACGCAGGTGAGTTCTCCCGGTGCGACCGTGGTGAACCGGCTGGGCGGCGCCCAGGTGACCTGCTCGGCTGTCCAGGCGATCAGCATGACCTCGCGGTGAACGGGCCGTCCCGCCGGGGCGCCCCAGAGCCGGCTGATGAGGTGCGCGACGTCGGCGATCGCCCGCTCGGCGTGGTCGGGGCCGTGCAGCTGGTAGGTGTGATGGGCGCCGTTGTTGCGGAACCACCTGCGCGGCTCGTCCCGCATCCGGTCGCGGAGCAGGACGCAGACCGTGGAGGCCGGGCTGCCCGAGATGAGAGGGCGGAAGGACTTCTACTTGCTGGTGGCTGGTGACCTCAGCGATGCTGGCATGCTCACGGCGAGCTTGTCGGGGATGGTGTCGGACTCAGCGCTGATGGACCGGCTGACTACCGTTTCGGCAGGCAGTTCGTGAAGTTCATCAGCCCTCCCGGGTAGCCAGAGTGCGACGGCTCGGTCGAAGGGCACCTCTGCGGCGAGCGCTACCGCCGCGTGCGGAGGAAGCCACCGAGGAAGGGGTCACCGACGAACTGCTGGAGCCGCTGCTCGCCTGTGTCGTTCCGGGCGAGCCGTTCGCCGAGTACGGGGTGGTGGAGTACCGGTTCCGCTTGGCATATCCCGGGCTGTTCAGGGCTCAAATCCGGGAGCAGGGCCACGTCCTGACCGGCCGGCGGCTGTACACCGCGTCCGGCGTCAGGTTCGGCGTTGCCCTGGCCAGGCTGGCTCGCTCCGGCGAGCTGCTCAGCCGCTACGGACCCGCGACCGGCGCATGGGCCTACAACGGCCAGATGACCTACTGGGCGGTACCACCGCAGCCGCGCGGGGACCCGCTTACGTGGGCAGCGTTCTGCACGCAGCTCGGCCGCCCGGCGGACTGGACGGATGAAGACCGGGCGGCGGTGGCGTGAGCCGCCAGTTTCCCGATCCCAGGACCGCCACCGTGGGCAGCCTGCTGCACTACGCTCACCTCATCCGCTGTCCGCCCGCAGGAAGCACCGATGTGCCTTGACACCGGCCCTGGCGCAGATCCAGTCAGGGTGGCGGACCTGCGGGCTGAATGCTCGGGGCGCCTGACGTGGCCCGCCGCGACAGCTTCCGTGCGTCGGGCTGCTCGCCTTGTTCTGCTACCCGGGCACGCTCAGCGCTGATGGCATCCCGCAACCGCCGAAGTACGACCTCAGGCAGCGCCAGGCGCGGCGGCAGCGGGGCGGGCGGAGCGCTTCGGGTTGCCCCCGGCACCCGGCGCGACAGCGGCGGGCTGGGCCTGTCGTCTTCCATCTGCGAGACCTCCAAGCAGACCCGGGTGCGATTCGTTCAGCCAGCCGACCACAGGATCAGTGCTTCCTCAACCACTATGAGCTGATTGCCACGAACTCGCCGGGGCCGGGCCGGCCTGGCCATTTGTGTCGGAATCGAGCAGGCCGGCGAGCTTACTGGTCTTCGAAGCCGTAGACCTCGAACTTCAGGGTGCTGGCGTTCTCGGTGACGTTGCGTACCTTGTCGTCGGGGTAGCCGTCGGGCTTGCGGGCGGAGATCTCGACCCGGATCTCCAGGTCGACGCCCTCGGGCGCGGCGAGCTGCTGGATGATCTCCTGGGAGAGCCGGGTGAGGTCACGGGCGTAGCGATCAGGGCTAATACGAGCGACGCCGAAGAACCGGGTGTTCTTCGGCCCGGGCCGTGGCTCCGCGGCGATGGATGTGCCCGTTCCGGGTTCGGCGATCGCTCCGCCAGGCGGCACGCCTGCCGTACCCGCGGGGACAGAGCCCTCGGCTTGTCCGGCTGATAGCCCTACAGCCGCGGCGCGCTCGGCGAGTTCCCTTTCCCGCTGGGCGAGGGCTAGGTCGGGACGGACGAGGAGGGTCTGGTCGGTGACCTGGCCGATCTGGTCCTGATGCGGGATGGCCAACCCGAGGAGGCGGCCTGTGTGCTCGTCGTACCCGCTTGCGACGGCGAAGGCCTCGGTGTCCCAGGTCAGCTGGTTGGCCACGCCGAGGATGCCGTCCTCAAGGACGGCCCGGTCGCGGAGCCGGGGCAGGTAGGGGTGACGGCAGTAGTAGGTCCACAACTCGCCGACCTGGATCCAGCCGTGCTGCCAGACGCTAGCTAGCCGGTTGTCTAGGTCGTAACGGATGCTGCGGGCCCCGTGCACGATGCGCAGCAGGTCGGCCTGGCAGAGCTTGTCGCTGGCCCGCTCTGCGAGACGTTCCCGCGCGCCGTCTGCTCGGTGCACTTCCCAGCCGATCGGCCGGTCTGGCTGCGGCTGGACGGGCACGAGCAGCCAGTGGTAGGCGCAGGCGATCCGCAGCGACACAGTCTGGTCGGTGCCCTTCAGCCGGTTTCGGGCCTGGGCGGCTTGCTGGGCGGACAGGTCAAGCTCTCGGATCCGCTCCTCGCTGGCAGCGATCGAGCGCCAGGCGAGGTATTCCCGTGCTGCCTCTTCGAGTTCTTCCATCCGCCTGGCGTCAGGAGCGAGGAATACGACCATATTGCGGTTCACCCGTTGCGACGAGCCGCGGGTTTCCAGGGCCCGGCGAGCGAACATCATCGCGGTGGACGCCTCGTCGCCCCGGGAGTGGCGGTAGCGGGGATGGACGATCACCAGCCGGGCTGCCGCGTCGTCGGGAATGTCCCCGGTGTCCTCCGAGCCTATGTGAACCCGGGCGAACGCGCCGCGGGCCCGCAGCTCATGCTCGGTTAGCCGCCTGACGATCTCCGCCCAGGTGTCGTCGGGGCGCTCCCGGAGCCGGTCGGCGTAGTCCCGGGCGATCCTGCTGACCGAAGCTGAGATGTCGTACCAGTACCGGTCACCGTCGCTGTAGAGATAGGTGGCTCGGTCGGACAGCAGGTGCAGCGCAGAGCCAAAGTTGCCGACCGTGTCCCCGGGCACCGCGACGCCCAGCCAGACCGAGGGCTGCTCGATGCCCCTTGTGCGCCGCCTTCAGCGTGGCCGCCGAGCCGAGGAAGATGGCCCGGGCGATCCGGCGGGTCACCTTGCGCTGGCCCAGCGTGGACCGGCTGGCGTCGATGCCGGCCGGGGTGGAGCCGTCGCCGTCGATGTCAGCATCGATGACCGGCTTGAAATCGTCTTCCAGGTACTGGGTCAGCTCGCTGCGAACCCGCTCGGAATCGAGCGGCACCCCGCCGGGCATGATCAGCGGGGCAGCATCCCCGGCGTGCCACAGCGCGTAGATCACCGCGCTCATCAGCCGCAGCACGCCGCGGGTCCGCTGAAACCGGGCCAGCGTGGACCAGTCCTGGTACAGCCGGTCGAACAGCTCGGGGTGGATCGGGTAGGCGGCCTTGATCCGTTCCTCGAACCCGACCTCCGCCGTGCCTGGCGGGAACTCGCCGCGGTGCCTGGCGTAGAACTCGGTGAACGTCCGGGCGACCACGTCGATGTCGGCGCGCATTATTGTTCTGTGCCCGAGCCTTCAGAGCCTGTGGTGCTGCCCGATGACGTGATGCGCGTGCTTGGCGCGGCTGCGGGCATTGAGCGCATTGAGCTGACCGGGTTTCGCGGCCGGGCTACGCCGTTTTCGGACTGGGATTTCAGGGTCGTGGCGGCCGACTTTGACGAGGTCCGGGGTGTGCTGCCTGAGCTCGTGGCTTCGCTGCGGCCGGTCGTCGCCCAGTGGGACCGGCTCAGCCGCACGTGGTGCTACATGCTCATCTTGAGCGGCCCGGCGAAGGTGGACCTGATCTTCGGCCAGCCGCGCGCGGTGCTGCCGCCGTGGCGGGCAGGCGCGTCGACTCTGCGCGGGATCGACGATCATTTCTGGGACTGGGCGTTGTGGCTGCGGTCCAAGCAAGTGGCTGGCAGGCGGGGCCTCGTCGCGGCTGAGCTTGGCAGGCTGCACGAGCATCTGCTTGGCCCGCTGGGGGTCATGCCCGCCCCCCGCACCCTCGAGCTGGCAGTCACCGGCTACCGGGCAGCGCGCGACGAGTGGGAAAGACGGCTGGGGATGCGGATACCGCGGGCGGCCGAAGAAGCCGTGATCGGGGCAGTCCTTCGGCAGGCTCCCCCGGCTGCCTGGTGATCTTCCGGGAGCGGGCCGGCGTTCCGGCTTGCTTACTGCGGGCTCGCGCTGATCATGGTCATTTGTGACCGGCCTGCTGTCACCCCTGGCCCGCCGGCCGCTCACACGGATTCGCGTTCTGCTGCGAAAGCGGAGTGTTGACGGCCGGCTAAGAGCAGGTTCCACGAGAATGAGCAGGTGCACAGCCAGGTTCTTGCCGTCGATTTCGCGGGCCTGGCTGCGTGGTGCGACCGGCATCTTGGCAGCCCGGCTGTCGGGGAACTGTTTCGGGCCGGGCACCTTGCACGCGTGATCGGGGTGCGCCTGGCAGACGAGCGCGAGGTGGTCGTCAGGGTTCGTTCCCCTGCACCAAGGCTCGCCGTGTGCGCAGAGGTGCAGCGTCGTCTGTTCGAGTCTGGTTATCCATGTCCTGAGCCGCTGGCAGGCCCGGTGCCGTTCGACGACTACGAGGCCACTGCCGAGAGTTACCTCCCCGGCGGCGCCATGCTGCCAGCCTCTGGACGGGCCGCCGGGCCATTTGCCGTGGCGCTCGCCCGGCTGGTAAGCCTCGCCCCTCGTCCCGGGGAAGTGCTTTCGCTTGCGCCCGCCCCGGCGTGGACGGCCTGGAACCACGATGAGGGCGGGCTATGGCCATGGCCCGATGATCAGGATGTCGACCTGAACGGGCTGGATGGACCCGGCTGGATCGATGACGCTGGCTGGGATGCCAGGCGGCGGCTGCAGACCGGTCAGGGCGAGATCGTGATCGGTCACGGCGACTGGTACCCGGAAAATCTCCGCTGGCACGGAAACCGCCTGCTCGTGGCCTATGACTGGGACAGCCTCATCGCTGACAGCGAGGCCGTGATCGTCGGGCTGGCGGCAGCCGTCTACCCCACGTCCCGCGCTGGAGGCGAAGCCACCGTAACCGAGACCCGGGACTTCCTCGCCGCCTACGCCGCGGCTCGCGGGCGCCGGTTCTGCCCCGGCGAGCTCCAGCGGTGCTGGGCGGCAGGCGTGTGGCTGCGTGCCTTCGACTCGAAGAAGCAATACGCCGCTGGACAGCCAGTCCGCACCCTTACCGAAACAGAAGCCCGGGAGCGGCTGCGCCGAGCTGGCATGCGCTGAGCACTCCGCAGCCGTGACCGCGCCCGCCGCGTGCTCGCCTGCGGGCGCCCGCCAGCGCCCGGCTGGCCGTGAGCCGATCTTCCTGGCGCCGGCCGGGTGTGTCGTGTTGATTACTGAAGGCTGGCTGGTCACAAACTTGGTCGCCGGGGCGGGTGCCGACTATGCCTTCGACGCGGCATGCAGCAGTTCCAGCGAGTACCTGAGGGTCTACCGGATCGTGGCTGGCGTCGCCTACCGGCTCGGCACAACCGCAGACGCCTTGCTCGGCGGCCCGCACCATGCGTGGGCGGTGACCTACTTGGCGCAATATACGGAGCTCGCGCCGGAGCTCACTCCGCTGAACGGTGGCCGGGCAGTCACACTCAAGACCAGGACCGATGCGGTGGCCGATACGGCGGCCGGCTTGGCGGTGGTGGCTTACCACGAACGGGCGGGCCGGCCGGACACCGTCGAACTCGTCGACCCGAAACCGGCGCGCTGGTGCGTCGGCTTGCCGAGGGCTCACCGATGGGCGCCGCCGACCACGTCGTGCTGGTGAGCCTCCCCGGTTTTGGGGTGCCGCTGACAGACCGCACGTGCACCCGGGAAAGCATCGACCTGACGACGGGGCGGCCAACAGCCACGTTCGAGTTGCCGGCCGGGCGGGTCCCGGTCGCGGGTGCCGTCTTCGGCCCCGACGGCACAGCGGCCGTCTTCAGCCCCGACGGCACAGCGGTCGCCTTCCAGCTCGCGCGGGCAGGCCGAAGATGTAGCGGCCCTGCCAGGCAGGCCGCCTGGCTGCTCGTCCGCTGTGCATGTTGACGAGGGGAACCCAACCGGCTTCTTGCGGATGCCGCTTGCGCGGTGAACGGGCTGTGACCCCGCATCCCCGCGCCTGCCATGGCCTGCATCCAGCCTGCGCCCGCTGGAGCGGCCCGACGCCTACGAGGCGGTGCCGCGGCGAGTCCTCGGCGGCGATGGGCAGACCCGGGACGCCAGATGACGCCCATGCCGCGGCTGGGGATTCCTGTTGTTACCCCTGCATTGGTGGCAAGTGCAAGAGCGCCCGGATCTCCTGCGGGTCGCTTGCGTTCTGGGCCTGCATGCAAGCCTGGGCGATGCGGACGGGCCGGTCAGTAACCACTCCCGTTCCCACTCGTCTATCTCTCGCTGCTCCTCCGTGATCCGGGCTGCGCAGGCCGGGCAGTAGGGGCCTGATGCCCGGCAATTCGTGTGGCCCAGGTCGCGCCGGAGGTCGCAGCGGCACAACTGCGGGAACCGCTCCTCGCCCGGAGGGATGCAGCCGGGCTCGTCGTCGGCGAACCGGCGCCGGCATGACTGGCAGCGGTGGACGTGGATGCTGCGCCAGTCAGCGCTGCGCAGCATCCACGAGAGCCACACTCCTGCCTCCCCTCTGCACGTCACTGAGTGTAATGTCCGGCGTGTCCGATCGCATGTCCGCTGTGGCCGATCCTGGTGTCCCTTGTGGCCGCCGATGGCCAGCGCGGTCAGAACGGACACCGGTTTCCTGCGAAAACGCAAGCAAGCCCTTCCGTGCCTGGGCAAAGCTTCGCTGGCTTCGACGCGCGCGCTCGTCACGCCGTGTCACGCGGCCTGCGGGTGCGGAATCTCGATCGGGCCGGTCGGTGGCTTCAGGTGATCCGGACGCGGGGATCGAGTAGCGCTCGGCGCGGGAACTCGCGAAGCGTTCCCCGGCCTATGGGCGGCTGCCGGAGGAGGCCAGGGAGGCCATGAAGCAAACGCCTGCCGAGACCATTGCAGTCCAGCTGGATCAGCTTGCCGCCCAGGAGCGCAAGAGAGGCGCGGCCGATGGTGCGATCGTGACCACCTGGGCTTGGCCGTCAATCGCGGTGATCATGCTCCCTCTCATCGCGCTGATCGTGATTGTCGCTTGACGGTACGTGTGTGTGCGGCTATCACGCTGCAGCCGGTCTGACCCGGCCGCGGCTGTGGGCGTGCCAGCGATCTCGATGTCGAGCGCCACGTCCGCGGTCGGCCGGATCGGTTCCATGTGCCTGCCTGCAGCCTCGACGTTGTCTTGTAGCCGCAGCAGCGCGGAAGCGGCCGCGCGGGATGCGGGTCTTCTCCGAGCTGACCGCAGTCACCGTCGGCCGGCGTTCCGCGTGATCGGCCACCCGACCGCGCCACCGCCCGGCAGGAAAGCACACTCGATCACGCCGAACACGAATTCACCCGCCGTGCGGGGCAGAGTCGGATGCTCGCCGACAGCAAGCGGGCGTGGACGCGCCGCGACCCCACAGCATCCGGTGCAGGCGGGCTGTAGCGTCGCTAACGTGACTGGCGCTGGGGGCGTGCCGGGCTGGCGGGACATGGAGCTGGGCGCGCCTGAGGTTGCACGGCTAGGCATGGCCCGCTTGAACGCTGCGCGCGTCGCGCTGCTGGGCACGCTGCGCCGCGACGGATCCCCTCGCATCAGCCCCATCGAGCCGCACATCGTCGAGGGCCAGCTGCTCATCGGTGCCATGGCATGGTCTGGGAAGGCAGCCGACCTGCGGCGAGATCCGCGGTACGTGCTGCACAGCGCTGTGACCGGCCCGGACAGCGGTGAGGGGGAACTCAAGCTGTACGGATCGGCCGTGGAGGCTGGCCAGGACCTTCGCGGTGCGGCGGCCGGCGCGTGGTGGCTGGCCTGGCCGCCGGACAAGGCGATCGTGTTCTCCCTGCGCATCGTGCAGGCAGTGTTCGTCGACTGGGATAGCGAGCGTGGCTTGATGACGGCCCATCAGTGGTCCCCGCGAAGCGGCTACGCCCAGGCCAGCCGCCCCTATCCGTAGGGCGAGGCCTCAGAGCCAAGGGTCGGCGACCAGCTCGCTGTCGTCGGCTTCTTATGCGGTGGACTCCGACGGCCTGCACAGGTCTGGGTAGACCCCAGGATGTAACCGGCCATCCGCATCCCACCGGCTCGTGGGCGCGCAGAACGACCAGATCTGGCCTGAGAGAGTCTTGATCGGCAAGAGCCGCTGTCCGCGCCGAACGGCGGATCCGGCACGCTAGCGCCGTCGCGCCCTGTCACGTTCGGTCACATCGCGGGTGGTGGCCGGGTCTCCACCAGCGCCTCGAGCGCGGTGGTGCGGCTTTCCCGGTAGGGACGGCATGGGCCGGGGTGCCGCCTGCCGCAGCCACGAACCTGGCTCAGTCGGTCAGCTGGCGGCTGACGACGTTGTGCATGCACGGGCTGAACTTGGCGGCGAGGGCTCGTCTCGGCAGGTCTGCTTGCGAGCAGCAGTGCCACGCAGAGCAGTACCACTGCGCCGCCGAGCAGGGTGGCGAGGGTGAGGCGCTCGCCGAGGAGCAGCGCGCCGAGGGCCACCGCGACCACCGGATTGACGTAGGCGTAGGTGGATACCGCCGCGGTGGGCAGCCGCCGCAGCGCCGCCATGTAGCACGTCATCGCCAGCAGCGTGCCGGGGCCGGTCAGGTAGAGCAGCGCCAGCCACGACCGGACGCTGACCAGGCCCGGATCGAGGTGGCTGAACTCGCCGGTGGCGGCCGCGAGCCCGGCGAGCATTGCCCCGCCGGTCAGCATCTGCAAGACCACGCCTATTCTGCTCATGACCCTGCCAGCCTGACCTGTCAGGCCGAGGATCGGCAGACTCTTGACGTGAGGGGCTCTGGGCAGGCCCGTACTTCTCCAGGCAGGACAATCATCAGGGTCGCGGCCATTCGTAGCCCATAGCCCCGTCGTCGACGTGCAGGCACGCCTGGATGGGCCTGACTTTCTTGTCTGCGGCCGCAACAGGGGCAAGTATTTGTTCGTGGCGCCGGGCTACGGCAGATGAACCGGGCGGCCGCTACGGGTTCCGGCCGCGTACCCATGGCAAATACCTCCGTGCTGGTGAAGGTTACAGTGTGGCGACGGCGCGTACGGTGCTCTTCTATGCCGGAGTCATGATGTATCACGATGGTGGCAGGCTGACCCCGGAGGAGCGGGCCCGGCGGGAGCAGGTGCGCCTGGCGGCGGCCGAGCTGATCGAGGCGGGGGCTAGCGACCGGGAGGTGGCCCGGCGATTCCAGGTAACGCGGACGTCGGTGAACCGGTGGCGGCGGGCGCTGGCGATCGGCGGCAGGCAAGCGCTGGCCTCGAAGGGTCCCGGTGGCCCCCACTGCAAGCTCAGCCCGGCTCAGCTGCGTGAGCTTGAGGCGGTGCTGGGGGCTGGTCCGGCCGCCTGCGGCTGGGATCAGGATGAAAGGTGGACGCTAGCCCGGATCGCCGACGTCATACACGACAAGTTCGGTGTGTGCTACACCCTGTCCGGGCTGCATTTGCTGCTGCACCGGATCGGCTGGAACGTGCAGGTCCTGGCCTCGCAGACGGCCTGGCGGGATGAGGCGGAGATCGCCCAGCGGACGGAGGAGGCCTGGCCCGTGGGGAGACCGCGGCGGACCTGGGCGCTTGGCCCTGCTTCGAAGACAAGGATGAAGACGAATCCCGCGACCTGGAGAGCAACCTTCAAACCCATAGAAGGGCCGGAGGCGACAAATGAGCACACGATGACCGATGGCGGATTGTCCAAGGCGGCGCCCTGCCGATTCTCGATCAGTGAATCGGCCCCCGGTCGGGTCAGGCGTACTCGTAGCGGAGGGTGCGCCGCCCCACCGCCTGCGACCAGGCCCGCGCCGAATCCCCGATTATGGACGTTCCCCAGCCCGAGCGGCATCAATCCGAGGACAGTACAGAACGGCGGGTATGCGTGTTACCCAGACTGGGTGCCCACTACATAACGTAGCCAGTCGGCGAACAAGTGTCCTCGCGGCGACGCGAGCGCCCATACGCGCTCGACGAGGCATTGGCACTCGGCAGCGGGGTCACCCGGGCGGGCAGCTTCTTTCGCCCAAGAAGATGCTGGCGGCCGGTCACCACCACAGGCCAATCGGGCCTAGGGTCGGTATCGACAGGCAGGGTCCGCAGATCCGCGGAAGGAGGCGTTATGAGCGCACCGCAGCGGGTTGGCGCGGCGGCCGACCTCTCGCCGGGCACGGTGGTGGGCGCGGGGCGCTATGCCGTCGGGAACGCCGGCGGGCGCTACTTCGCGGTCACGCGCCGATGCCGGCACCTCGGCGCTGACCTGGCGGGGGGCAGCATCGATGAGAACGGCTGCCTGGTGTGTCCCTGGCACCGCTCGGCCTACGACGTC
>Ga0070708_100002958_pt1 | contig 13205 bp, 15 predicted proteins | sample KBSK5503metaG_FD_65469 | JGI IMG/M metagenome (GOLD analysis project Ga0070708, IMG submission 65469) | Corn, switchgrass and miscanthus rhizosphere microbial communities from Kellogg Biological Station, Michigan, USA - KBS K5-50-3 metaG | ecosystem: Host-associated > Plants > Roots >...
GCGTGGCTGGGGCGCGATCAGATGCGTGAAGAGGATGTCGGCGCGTGGCTCTCGGTCGTGGCGCGCAATCTTTGCATCTCTCACATCCGGAAACAGAAGAGAGCGGTTCCGACCGAGGTTTTGCCAGAAACGCCAGACGAGGTCGCCGATCCCGCGCACGTCGTTTCGCGTCTCGAAAGTCGCCGCGCCGTGCGTCGCGCGCTGCGGCAGGTCGGGGGACGTCACGGTGCAGCGCTCTTCCGCCGCGAGATCGAGGGCGTCGACTACGAGGAGCTCGGCACCGAGTTGGGGCTGACCATCGCCGGGACGCGCACGGTGATGTTCCGCGCGCGGCGGATGCTTCGCGAGCGGCTGGCCGCCGCAGGCGAGGGAGTCGGCGGATGGGTCATCGGCGTGCGTCTCCGCGTGCGCGCGGTGTGGATGGACGCGACACGGATCGCCGACTCTGCGGGGGCCGCCGCTTTTCAGGCGGGCCTCGCACTCGCTGTGGCTACGGGACTGAGTGTCGGCGGCGCAGGTGTCGCTGTACCCGCACCCGCGACCATCGTTTCGCTGCCGAGGGTTTCCGCCCACCGAACGGTAGAAAAGCGCTTCACCGTTCAACGAGACCGAGCCACGCGGCGGGATACGCCGGTCAGCGTGAGTCCCGCCGGCGGGGGAGGGGGCTCATCCCACTTCGGAACCGCCATCACCCGAGATGGGAACGTCGACGGCCCCGGTGCGAGAACGTACAACAAGCCGAGTGAAAACCCTCTTCCGTACAACGGCAGCATCTCTCAAACCGTCATCGATACCACTGTCGCTGCGACGTGCTCGGCTTCCCCCGAGACATGCGACGCGATCTTCAACGACTAAAGGAGGTTCGATCGTGACGGCGAGGAGACGGCTTCGGGTCACCATCCTCGGTCTCGCGTTCGCCGCAGCACTAGGTTCACCGTTCGCGAGCCAGGCGGGGAGCGGTGAGGACAAATGCGTCTACCTCAAGCCCCGTCCTCCCGTAACGCGGGAAGGGGCGACGATCTGCTGCATGTGGGCTGACCCTTTGATGCCGTTCTGGTTGGGGAACAAACTGTCCGAGATCGAGGATCGGCTGCCGCATCCGCACGTATGCAGCTACACACCCGGCTGATCGAGTCGGTTTGAACCTACCCATCTCGGCGGATACTCTCCACGCGCGCAAATCACTGGAAAAAGGGGCCGCCGATGAACGTCGTCGTTTTGGTGAAGCAGATCCCCGATCCGAACAACCCGTACCAGCTCGACGGGAACCGTCTGAAGCGGTCGGGCGTGCAGAACGTCCTCGACCCGGGTGACGAGTTCGGCGTCGAAGCCGGCCTCAAGCTCGTCGAAGGGACCGAAGGCGAGGTCACCGTCGTCTCGATGGGGCCCGCGTCCGCGATGGAGGCCATCCGCAAAGCGCTCTCGATGGGCGCCGCGAAAGGCATCCTGGTGACCGATGACTCCCTCGCCGGGGCCGACGCGCTCGTGACCGCGCGCGTGCTCGCCGCGGCGATCAAGCGGGTCGAAGGTGTCGACCTCGTGATCAGCGGCGTCGAGTCGACCGACGGCTCGGCCGGCGTGCTGCCCGGGATGATCGCCGAGTTGCTCGGCATGCCCCAGGTGACGTTCGCGAAGCACATCGAACTGAAGGACTCCACGCTCGTGGTGAACCGCCAGACCGTCGCCGGTTACGACGTGATCGAGGCCACCTTGCCGGTCGTGTTGTCGGTGACCGCCGGTGTGAACGAGCCGCGGTACCCGACCTTCAAAGGGATCATGCAGGCGAAGTCGAAGCCGGTCGATCAGCTCTCGGTTGCGGACCTCGGGCTGAGCGCCGACGACGTGAAGGCGACGCAGGAGGTCGCGGGCGTCAACCCCGCCCCGGCGCGCGGCGCCGGAGAGAAGTTCGAAGACGACGGAACCGGAGCGGCGAAGATCGCCGACTTCCTCAAAGAAGCGAAGGTGATCTAGGTGGCGAAGATCTGGGTCTACGTGGAGATCGGATCGACCGGTCCGGACAAGACTGCGCTCGAGGTTCTGACGAAGGCGCGGACGCTCGGCGGCGAGCTCGAAGCCGTCGCGCTGGGGCCGGGAGCGACCGAGGCCGCGCCGACTCTCGGCGAGCACGGCGCGACGACCGTGTACGCGAGCGACGACGCCGTGTTCACCGAACACATCGCGCAGCCCGCCGCCGAGGCGCTGATCCAATTGATCGGCGAGCACTCGCCGGACGCGGTGCTGTTCGGGTTCAGCTACGACTCGCGCGACATCGCCGCCCGCGTGGCGGCGCGGCTCGGATCCACCGTCATGAGCAACGCCACCGACGTGCTGGGCGCGGACAAGGCGCAGACCGCGATCTTCGGCGGTTCGCAGATCGTGGACGTCGGGCTCGCCGGCGCCGGGCCGAAGCTGGTGCTCGTGCGGCCGAAGTCGTTCGAAGCTGAAGCCGGCGGCGGAACCGCCAACGTCGTTCCGGTTTCCGTGACGGTCGGCGACGAGCTGAAGAAAGCGAAGCGCGTCGAGCGGCACGAAGAAGAGGCGACGGGCCCGAAGCTCGAGGACGCGCCGGTGGTCGTATCCGGCGGGCGCGGGCTGCAGGACCCGGCGAACTTCAAGCTGCTCGAGGATCTCGCCGGTGCGATCGGCAACGCTGCAGTCGGCGCGACGCGAGCCGTTGTCGATGCCGGCTGGGTGCCGTACGCGATGCAGATCGGCCAGACCGGGAAGACCGTGAAGCCGAAGGTGTACCTCGCGATCGGGATCAGTGGAGCGACGCAGCACATCGTCGGTATGAAGTCGTCGGACCGGATCATCGCCGTGAACAAGGACGCCGACGCGCCGATCTTCTCGCTGGCGGACCTCGGGATCGTGGGCGACGCGCTGAAGGTCGTGCCGAAGCTGACGGAAGAAGTGAAGACCCGCAAGGGGTAGAGCTCTTTGGTTTTCTCGCTGCGGCCCGCTCGGATTTCCCCGGCGGGTCGCTTGCGTCGATAGCCTGTAGGTCCAATGGACCCGTGTCCCGTCCTCATAGGTCGCGAGGAAGAGATGGCCGCGCTTCGGGCGCTGCTCGATGCTGGGGGCGGCGTCGCGATCGTCTCCGGCGAGGCCGGGATCGGAAAGTCTCGCCTCGTCCGCGAGTTCGCCGCCGAAGCTGCCGAACGCGGCCGGGTTGTTCTGTGGGGCCGGCCGGAAGAAGTCGCGCAGCCGGGCCCATTCGCGCTGATCGTGGATCTGTTGGAGTCGATTGCGGAACGGGGAAAAGGCGAGTTGAAGAACGAGGCTCGCGCTCTAGAAACGGAGATGATTAGGCGTGAGGCCGATGATCAACAACGCCCCGCACCTAACCCTCGAGCGGTAGCTGCAGAAATCCGCGGCATTGTTGCGCGGCTAAACGCTCCACCGATGATTGTTTTGGAGGACTTGCATTGGGCGGATGAAGCGTCGCACTCAGTTGCTCTACACCTGGCGCGAGCAGCAAGGGATGATGGACACATCATAGTTGCCTCGACGCGTACTGAAGGCTCGTCAAACGAAGCTCCGCTCCAACGCCTGGTTGACTCTCTTATTCGGGATCGAATCGCTACTGTGGTCCAACTTAGGCCGTTTACGTCACAAGAAACTGCTGTGATGCTAGAACAACTTTGGGGTCGGCCACCCCGAGATGGTGAGCTACACAGGTTGTCGCAAGTTGGGGAAGGTGTCCCTTTCTTCATCGAAGAGCTTGCTGCTGCTGAAAGTCTTGGATCAGCAATCCCGCAGAATGTGGAGCAGTCGGTTCGAACACGCGTGAGAAAGCTCGGACCAGATACGGAGCGGGTACTGAGGACTGCCAGCTTGCTAGCGGGGACCTTGGACACGGAAGTTCTCGCGGTTGCATGTGACATGGCAGAAGACGCGGTGGCCCAGGTCCTCATTCATGCAACGCACGCATCTATTCTCATCGACCTAGACGGAAGGCTTCTCTTTCGCCACGGCCTCGTGCGAGACGCGGTTGCTGCGGGGATGGTCTCCATCGAGGCTGCCCAGATCCATGCCCGCATCGCAAAGGCCATCCTGCAGGTGCACGATGGCGGCCTTGCGCCATTCTCTGAAGCCCTTGCTCTCCACTACGAGGCGGCCGGCGACAAAGAGGAAGCCTCGAGATACGCGGTGATTGCGGGAGAGCGGGCGCTGTCCCTAGGAGCGATCGAAGAAGCTCGTGGACATTTCGGGAAGGCGTTGGAATCGTCCCCTGACGCACCCATCGAGGCGCTTCGCGGACTCGCAGAAGTCGAATTCAGGGACGCGAATGAGCGGGAGGCCGCGCGACTCTATCGTGTAGTCGTCGATAAGTTCAAAGAAGAGGGAGATCTCCGTTCTGCTGCATTGACCCTGGGGCGGCTTGCTTGGGTACTTCAGGGATACACAAGTGTTGAGGCAGCTCTAGAGGCAATCAATGAGGGTCTTGAACTGCTGGACGCGGCTGACACCGTCGAGTTCGCCCGACTCAAAGTGCAGATGGGAAGTCTGCTCTGCTTTCAGCAACGGCAGGCTGCCGCTGCAAGGCCAATTCTTGAGGAGGGTTTTATTGCGGCGACGGCAGCAGATGATTTCTCCCTCGTAGCTGAGGCACTCGATGCTTTAGCTCAAGCCTCGGACCAAGAAGGAGAACTCGACGAGGCCCTTGGTTTAGGTGCACAGGCCATTGACTCCGCCCTCAAGTCAGGCGATGCGGAGGTTTCAGGGCGCGCTCATCACAACCACGCCGTCAAGCTCGCTTCATCGGGACGATCTATTGAAGCCCTTGAGGTGCTTGCGCACGGTCGCGAGTTCCTACGCAGCGTTTATGGGCGGGCTGCAATTGGAGCTCTTGATGTTGGAGAAGCCTGGGTGTCTTGGCTATTGGGGCGTCCTAGAAGCGTGGAGCAGCTGACTGCGCGAGGCCGGCATGCCTGGCAACGATGGCGTGGATACAGATGGCTTCTCGAAACATGGGCATCTATCGAACTAGGTGACCGTAACGCGGCCCGAGCAACAATAATGCAGGCGTGGACGGAGCTGGGAGGTTCAACTGTTCATGACAAAGCGATTTCAGGTGAGTTTTCCGACCCAGACTCGGGCCACGCTCTCCATGCGGAGGCGCTGCTTGAACTAGCGAACGCAAGAGGAAATGTCGGTCCGATAACTGCAGCCGTGGTGAGTTTCTACGAACGCGACTCCGAACCCTTCGACCGTGGACAGGCGCTTCTCCTTCACGGCCGGGCACTGGCGGCCTCGGGTGACAATGGGTCCGCTCAGAAAGTGGTTGATGAAGTCGCCGATCTCCTCAAAACATACCCCTATCCATATCTAACGGCAGTCCTGGCGGAACTCCAATCGACCGTGGCCGCCGCACGAGGGGATGAGGGCGTAGCACGGAAGCATCTCTCAGATGCGGTCAGAGTCTTCGAGTCTTGCGCCAATGCCTCCGATCGCGCCCGCTGCATCCGATTGCTTGCTGAGACGTCAGTCAGAGGCGCGAAGCTAGCGGAATCGCAAACAATTGCACTTCTCAAAGAGGCGCGCGATCTCGCTCTAGGTTCCGGGAGCGCTGTCGAGCTGAACCATATTGAAGCCAGTCTTCGATCTCTCGGCGTTCGACCAAGAGCGGGACGCCCCCGTGGGGCTGTGGGGACCAAGATCGGTGGCCTCTCCGCTCGTGAAGCCGAAGTGGCGGCATTGGTCGCCGGCGGCGAGACGAATTCTGCAATTGCCGCGAAGCTGTTCCTATCTGAGCGAACGGTGCAAGATCACATCACGCATGCGCTACGAAAATTGAGTCTTCCTACTCGTGCCGGATTGGCAAGCTGGGCTGTGAAGCAGGGGATTATTTAGGCAATCAATGGCAACCAGCGCATAAGACCAGCGTCCGTCTTGAGATTCTCGTTACGCTCGGCCATATAGCTCGTTTGGCCTACCGGAAACGCTACCTGTGGCCTATCTACCGCAACGGGTGGTCGACCCGATAACTCACCCGTCAAGCCAATCAGGTCGCTGAAGCGGAGGTCCAAGATGAGCGTTCGGAAGACGATCGTCGCGTTGATGACCGCAGCTCTCGTTGTTCTGGGCTCGGGTATCGCTCAGGCGGGAATTCTTTCGCGCCCCCACTGGTAGGCGCGAGCAGTATCCGAGGGCCTCTCCGCAGAGAGGCCCTCTCGCATTTCCACTAAATGACGAGTTGTGAACCCGTGCTTGCGCTTACCAGTTCGGACGAAGGAGACCGGCTAGCGAAAATCCATGGGCAATCGAAACAAGGATGATTCCGGTCGCGAATACGACCAAGCGTGCAAATGCCTTGCTCATGAATCCTCCCGTCCAGTATCGATGTCAATAGAACTGACCAGCGTGTAGCGACTTGTATAGCTTGAACCCGAGTGTCGCTTCACAGGCAACTCTCGCTAATTTCCTTTCACCAACTTGGCCGGCCAAGAACTGTCTGGATGATCCCCGAACCAACGGCGAGGATCCCCAGAACCGCCACGACCCCGAATAGGGCTCGAAGCCTCATGACACCTCCCGTCTAGTTCGCTTACCAACCCGGCTTCCAGCCCGGCTTCATCGTCAGTGCTGACTGGAGGATTCCGGACCCGATCGCCAAGACAGCCAGAACTTTCACCGACATCACCAATGCGCGGACCTTCATATGTTCACCTCCTCCGTCGTGAAGTTCTGGGGAAGATCTCGGGGAAGGGCCCGGGTGGAGCAAGCCCCCATTGCGGCTCGGGGGACCGGTGACGAGTCATCCGATCAGGTTCCTGAGCTCGTCGACGTACGTGAGCTGGCCACGAAGCTTCTCGATCTCGGAGAGCGGGAAACGTCTGTGGCCGCCCAGGGTCGCCAGGTACGGCAGGCGACCCTCCTTCGCCCATCGGGAAACAGTCTTCGGGGAGACGTGGAGCATGCGTGCAACCTCCGACGTCCGTAGATAAACCGGCCTCGGCATACGAACCTCCTCTCGCCAGGGGAAGGGCTTGCTCCACCACCGGGGCCCCACGTTCTCACCACCCCCTTCCATCGTCGCGGCCCTCCCGAGCCGAACCGATCCTCGCGTACGCCGCTCACCTCAGTAACCGGAGAAAGACGTATGAAATTCGTGGGGGAGGACGTATCTAATCCGCCGCCGGTGCCTCGGAATGCTCCAGCCGGTCGAGCCGGATCACGCGGCGCGGGCGAAGTCGCGGCTCAGCACGCAGATCTTCCATCGCGAGAACCCCGATACCGACCGCGAACGGCACGAGCTCGGTACGCCGGGAAACCCCGGCTTTAGTCATGATGTTTTCGACGTGTTTCTTCGCCGTGCCGAGGCTGATGTACAAGTCGTCTGCGATCTCTCGGTTCGACCGTCCCAGAACGATCAAACGGAGGATCTCCGTCTCGCGCTGCGTCAGGTGCCCCGGAAGCGTCGAGCGCGGCCGCCCGCGATTCCTGCCGGTACGCTCGACGAGCCAGGCGCCGAGCTGCGTTGCGCGCTGTGTAGCCCCGAGACGCTCGTACACCCGGAGAGCTTCTTGGGCTCGCGCCAATGCACCGGAGCGATCGCCGATCGCAAAGAGCGCCTCGCCCGCCACCTCCATGACGCGCGCTTGTTCGAAGGCGATGGAACTCGGGGCCTCGAGCCAGGGGTTCACCAGATCGATAGCAGCTGGCGCGTCGCCGAGCGTCAGCTCGATCTTTGCCTGCAACCGATCGACGGCTACCCGCCAGAAGATCGCGCTTGGAAGATGATGCCGCGCTCCAGTCAGCGCTGTGCGAGCCCGCTCGAGATCGCCGATCGCCAGACAAGCTTCGCCAAGGACGGTGTACGTGTAGCTGTATTCCCGCGGCTCGACGCCGGGCTCGTCCAGCGCCAATACCTCCGACAGGATCGCTGCCGCCTCGCCTGGCATGTCGTTCTCGAGCAGGGCTGAAGCGAGCGCGTCGTGCGCGTTGATCACATCGGCCGGGTTCCCCAACCGAGATGCAAGCCGGATCGCCCGCTGCGCGCAATCGAAAGACAACGCGAGATCGCCTCGAAATGCGGCGAGCCGCGCTCTAATGCATGCGAGCGTCGTCTCTTCCTGGATGTTGCCGGCAGCGATGGCGGCATTCATCGCCGTGCTTATCAGGAGCTCGGCGTCGTCCCATCGGCCGATGAGCACGAGCATCCAGGAAAGGTTCGCCTGAAGGTGCAGCGAATACGCGGGATCCTCGGTCTTGCCCAGCGCGTCCTCCTGCAGACTGACGCCGTTGAGCAGTTCTCCACGGAGGAACGCCACGATCCCGAGGTGTCCTATCGCCTTGCATTGCGACGGCGTGCCTTGGCTCTCCACCGCGAGTGCGCGGAAGACCGTTTCTGCGTCGTCGAGTTCCCCGCGCACTCCGTGCATCGCACCGATGGCATGACGGATGTCGAACGCTTCCACCGCCTCCGCCAAGGGCAAGGCTTCCTCGAGATCGGCGACAGCGGGGTCGAACATCCCGGCAACCCGGTGAGCTCGGGCGCGCCCGAGCAAGAGTCGGGCGCGCGCGGCCGGCTCCATCTCGAGCTCGAGCGCGTACGAGAACAACCGAACCGCTTGTACGGGATCGGATCGGATCGTTGACGTCGCTTGCCCGGACAGTGCACGAACGAGTTCTCTTGGCTCGTCGGCGGCTTCCGCGAGATGCCCGTACCAGATCGCTGCTTCTTCATGACTGCCGGCGCTTTCGGCTTCTGCCGCCGCCGAGGCGACGAGCGCGCGCAGGTCATCAGGAGGATGCAGCGCCCGCACGGCGTGGTGAGCGAGCTCGGAGGCGGAGACACGCTCGCCCGAAGCTGCGCGATCACGAAGGCCACCGGCGACCTTTCCGTGGACGGACGAGATCAGTGTCGCACCAAGATGCTCAAGCAGTGACGCGGCGTACAACGGGTGTGCGATCCGGTACCTCGGAGCCGCATCACCTTCGCAGGAAACGAACCCTTCGTCCTCGAGGACGCGCAATCCCTCGACGAGGTATTCGGGCGTGGAGTCGCACGCGCTCGCGATCTCTTCGAATGTTGCCTCCCGGCCGATCACTGCAAGAACTCCTGCGATCGAAAGGCAGTCGTCATCCAATCGCGCGAGACGGGATGAGATTATTTCCTTGAATGATCCGGGGTCGCTTGGTCCCGCGTCCGCTGCAAGACCGATAAAGCCGCCGGTTGATTCCAGGACTCCATGGTCGATCCACGCCTGAAGTGCTTCCGCCACGAATAATGGATTGCCCAATGTGCGGGCAAAGAGCGCGTCGGCAAGAGATGGCAAGACCTCGCGACCCAGTTCAATCGCGGCGAGCGACGCCACGGCCTCGGGATCGAGGCCGCGAACCTCAATGTGATCAATCCACAGATCGGCGGTCGGCGCTGGAAGGGGTGACTGCGGTTGATCACCGGCGCCGCGCAGACGAGCCGAGGCGACGAAACAGACCGGTGCTTCCACCACGCGAAGAGCTGCGATCAGGAGTTCGGTACCTTCGGACGGAGCCCAGTCGTAGTCATCGATGAACAGGCCCAGCGGTCCCAAGCGCGCTGCCTCTTCGAGCGCGTCTGCGATGTGCGGAAGCGAGACGGCGTAATCGTCGACAGAAGTTGCGCCGGTGAGCGTCGCGACGACGCGTCGCAGACGATCGGGCGCCTGAACCTCGCGGTCGCTGAAGGCTGCCAAGAAACCCTTCAGCAACTCTCCGAGCGGGAAGCGCGGCGGCAGTCCGGCGGTTGAAGGGACGCGTACGAGCGATGAGATTATCCCTCGGGCGTCCGCGTGCGCTCGCGCGAACCGCAGCAGAGTGCTTTTACCGATCCCCGGAACGCCGAGGAGGAGAGCGGCTCGCTTCGCACCCGCGGCCGCATCGTCAATCAGGTTCGCAAGTCGCGCCGCCTCCGCGTCCCGCCCGACCGGTGGAGCGTCGCCGGCGTGCCGATGTGACGACAACGCCATAGACGGCAATCATGAACGAAAGCGAAGTGAAGTCCAGAACGACATTCTCGGCGCGAATCGACCAAAGGGCGCGATGGGAGAGAAGGATTACTCGGGAACTCCGCTCTGGAGGAAACTCGGGATCCGCGAAGCGTCACGCGTGATTATCGTTGGTGCTCCTGCGCGTTTTCGTGCCCTGATCGAGCCTCTACCGAAGAACGTTCGTATCTCGACGAAGACGACCGGTGCACCGGCCGACGTGATCGTCACGTTCGAGACAGGTGAACGTCGGTTACCGAAACGGTTCGCGGCCCTGGTGAAGGGGCTGGATCCGGCGGGCGGACTTTGGGTCGCGTACCCGAAGAAGTCCTCGAAGATCTCGACCGACCTTACCTTCGAAAACGTCCAGGCCATCGGGCTGCGGGCGGGGCTCGTCGACAACAAGAGTTGCGCCATCGATGAGGATTGGTCGGCCGTCCGGTTCGTCTACCGGCTGAAAGATCGGCCACGCTAAATTCTGCGTTTCCGCAGCGTAAAGGTTCTCTTTCGTCCCCTCGCCATCAGGTTTACCGAGCGAGTCCAGTGCACATGTATCAGTGGGAAACCACCCGAACGGGCTATCGCCAACTATCAGGCAGAAGGTGCATCCTTCGGACAAGATTACCGAGCATGGAGTGCGCAGTGGACGCGATCGTGAAGGCGACTTGCCCTCAGTGCGGCGATGTTGAACTGGAGCCCGCCGACCTCGTGCTGCGCATCTGCTCCATAGCCGACGCGTGCACGTATCACTTCAGCTGCCCGCGCTGCGAAAAGCTCGTCGTGAAGCCCGCGGCCGACGGCCGCGTCGTCACCTTGCTGCAATCGGTCGGCGTGCCGACGGTCAGCTGGGAACTTCCCGCCGAGCTCTCCGAGACGCACGAGGGTCCGCCCCTAACCATCGACGACCTGATCGACCTGCGCCTGCTGCTCGACCGCCCCGATTGGGCGGAGCAGCTCGCGACCACGTAACGCCCAGTTGTAGCTCCCGCTCAAGCGTCACGCGAGAGACCCGGCTAGACACCCAGGGCTTCTCCCGTGGCCGTGTCGACACGTTTGGTATCCATGCCCAGGAGTTGCAGCAGCACGGCAATGGTGCGCGGCTCCGCAACGGCCACCGGCCTCGGCGGCTGCTTCTTCGCGATCGATGCCGGGCGGGCGACGGCCTTTCGTGTCGGGACGGCGGGGCGATGGATCCGTGGTGAAGAAGAGCGTCTCCCGGCGAAGTCTTCGGTGACGTACACGGTTCCGTGCTCGTCGAGCGCGACGCCGACCCCGACCTGGTTGTAGTCGCGGTCGAGGATGTTCGCGCGATGTCCCGGCGACGCCATGAACGCATCATGGATCGATTGACAGTCCGGACCCATCCCGACGTTCTCACCGGCCGCGTACCACTTCCCCGGGATCTCGTTGCCGAGGTTGTTGTTGTGGTAGATCGTGTGATCGTTGGCCATGCGCCGGCTGTGCCGCCGCGCGATCACCGTGAGGTCGTCTTTGACCACCAAACCCGGACGGCCGACGTGGCTCCGCTCACGATTGATCGCTCGGTAGAAGCACGTTTCGATACTGGAGAGCGCGGCCGCCGGCCGGACGTCGATACCGATCAGACCGCCGACGAGCACGAGCATCATGGTGATTGACGCGGATCGCTTTCGCATTCTGTTCGGCCTCCCCCTGCTCGAACAGACAGCCCGCCCTCCGCGTTGCCGGAGTGACGGGCTTGCGATCCCGTTCCCTTCGGCGGCCCGGCCGACCCCAATTCCAAGGTGCGGGGGTCCCGTGACTTTGCGTCCCCATCTCGCGATGGGTTTGCCTTTTTCGTGGGGAAGACTGTCTAGGTCGGGTGTTTTTCAGTCGGTCGTTCGCATCCTCCAGTGGTCATGAACAAGACGGCGATGATGGAGATCAAAGCGGCACGTGTGAGCGGCAGCGAAAGAAAGTCCGAGATGTGCCCGAGGGTCGGAACACGGACGACCAAACGGCCGACTTGATCCTCGGCGTCGAGCAGCCAGCTCTCGGATCCTGCGCTCGCATCGCCCTTGGTCGTGACGTTGATCGCTCCGCCGTCCTCCGATCGAGCGATGAGTCGGTGGGTCACCATCGGACCCCAAGGATCCCACCCGGGAAGGGTCACGATGTCTCCGACCGCGAGGATGCGTGCCGGTATATTGCGAACGATCACGGTATCGCCGGAGCGCAGAGTCGGAGCCATGCTGCCTCCGTGAACCGCGAGCGGACGAAGGCCGGCGAATGCCAGGACGGCGGGAGCCACGAACACTCCGACGATCCCGGCCGCGATGAAGCCGCTGCAGAACCGAACGACCCGCACCGCGCTATCCCATCGCCGTTCGTAGCACGCGGATGAGTTCCTCGGGCTCGAACGGCTTCGGCAAGACATAGCTGGCTCCGGCGCGCCATCCATCCCAGGTGGTTTGCTCGTCGGTCTTCGCGCTGAGCATCACGACCGGCAATTGGTTGGTGGTGGCGTCCCTGCGAAGCTCGCGCAGGATCGTGATCCCGTCCTTTCCGGGAAGCATCACGTCGAGGACGACCGCCGAATAGCCACCGGAGGACACCGCACGGGTCGCAAGTCGTCCGTCGTTGATCACGGTCGACTCGAAGCCTTCCATCTTGAGCAGCTTGCTGAGCATCGGCCCGATATCCGGGTCGTCTTCCACGATCGCGATACGTCTGCTCACGATGGTCTCCTCATCGGGTGTAGGGGGCGTCGATGTTGGGACGGGTAAGGTCCACGGTCCCGCGCAGAAGGGGAACCTTCCGCAGCCGCTCCGTGGGGGGGCCGAAGAGGTACCCCTGGCCGAACGACACTCCCAGCTCCCGGAGCACCGCCCGTTCCTCATCTGTTTCGATTCCCTCGGCGACGACGGAAGCGCCGATCCGGGCGGCGAACGACGCGAACAGGGAAGCCAGCGCCGCGCGTGCTTCATCTCGCGCGATCCCGTGGATCAGGGACACGTCGAGCTTGAAGATGTCAGGTCCCAGGTGGAGGACGTGACGGAGACTGGCGAAACCGGCGCCGACATCGTCCACGGCGACTCGGACTCCGCCCGCACGCAGCGGCGCCAACGCATCGATCAACGGTTCGTAGTCGCGGACCTCGTCGTGTTCGGTCACTTCCAAAACGATCCGTTCGCGGTCGGTTCCGAGGGCTGCGAGCGCGTCGCTGAGGCTCGGTGCCAGCAGGGTTCCGGGCGAGATATTGACCGAAAGGTAAGC
>Ga0070708_100002959_pt1 | contig 13199 bp, 19 predicted proteins | sample KBSK5503metaG_FD_65469 | JGI IMG/M metagenome (GOLD analysis project Ga0070708, IMG submission 65469) | Corn, switchgrass and miscanthus rhizosphere microbial communities from Kellogg Biological Station, Michigan, USA - KBS K5-50-3 metaG | ecosystem: Host-associated > Plants > Roots >...
CGTTAAATTCGCTTCACCTCTATTTCGTCGCGCTACCTTCAACGGTAGCGCATTTTCCTTTCCTATAGCCGACACCTCGCTCCGCCGCACCACGTCACCCCGCCTGTGATCGCGGCAGGATTTCCAAAGGGCATGATAGCGGACACCCACAGAAAACGCATCCCTGGGGCATTTTAGGAAGTCGATTTTTACGCGGGTTCCATTTCGCACTTGAACATTCAAGGTCGGGTGAAATATCCTCCCCGCCGCAAACGAGAACGCCTAGTAGCTTTCCCCCCGCTTGTAGGTGTTCTTTGCTTTTCCAGCAATACCATCGCAAGGGTCGGGTCGAGAAAGCCCGTCCTAGAGCAATCCGGGAGATTCTTGGCAACTATCCCGCTAAACTCAGCCTTAAAATCGCCGAATATAGACATCACACTGGCTACCTCGTGGCCTTTTGTGATTGGACTGAGGGTCCACAATTATGAAGAAATTACTAATTGTGCTTGCCGCCGGGATATTCGCGGTGGCGATGGCACGAGCCGATGATCGCATAGTATTAGAGAACACCATGCGGCTCCATTACTCCCTTTCTCCGCCCCCTTTGCGTCCTGGCCGACGAAGCCTTGGCGAAGTCTGCTTAGCGGGAGATTTCCCAATTTTTCGGGCTTCCAGAGCTACTTCTTGAAGCTCACGCGATCGTCGGTTTCGAGATAATCGACGAGGGTAGTCTTAGCCGGATCAAGTCCGAGCGCTGCGCATTCTCCAGCAAACCATTCTTTGCTTTCTGGATTCTCGTACGGACGTGTCGCTTCGACAGAGTCCGACCAAGCTTTGATTTCATCGGCGCTTTTCGAAGTGCCATGTTTGCTGAACCAAGCCAGGATCTCATCATCGCTAGCTCCAGATGCCAGCACCGCTTTCACGTCATCGGCTACGACCCCTTTGTAGGTGAAAAGTTGCTGATCGAGAGGACACGCGAAGTGATATTCCCCGACAGTTCCATTCAGAGTCGCGCGGCCTTTATCGATCATGCGCGCCATTAGGGCATAGTCGCCGATGCGGATCCGCGGGCTTCGAGGGGCTTCTTTAGTCAGGTCTTTTGCAGTTGTCATATGTAGTTTGTTCGTTTTTCGGTTTCTTACTGGAGAAATTCTTGCCGGCAAGGCTGCTGGGGCTAAAAGGGCGGCGGTCCTCACAAGCGCTGTTTCCAGCAAGCACTAACCTACAGTTGCAGTAAAAACGTCAGATGTCGTCAATACAGCACTTGGTGATCAGTTTGTCAACCGCCGCCCTTCTTGAAGATCGATACAAAAAGGCCGTGGCATCCTCGCCAGCCCGCGAGATCGTGTTGCGTCCCTTTGCTCAATGCCGCAGATCGGATGGCGAGATTTGGACGACCGACGCTTACAAGATCGCATTAGATGTGGGGGTAGAGAATGCAAGCCAATACGTAGGGCATCTGGTTACGAGAGACTATGGGGAGGAGATTGAAAAGGTCCGTCAACGTTATTACCGCTTTCGGGATTCATTGTTCTACGCATATGTGAGCGCTCGGCCTCGCATTTTCCAAGAGGCCGTTCCTGAGCAGTTCGAGCTCGAGTGAAAAAGCTCACCCTGTTTGTGGTAGCGCTCATTGTGCCGCGTCCGGCTCACTGGCACGGTCCCGGACTTCCTTTGCTCGAAAGTCTGCCGCATCGAACGGCTTGATTTCTGCCGCCATCAGGGGCTCACACTCCCACGAGGCAAGAATCTAGGAATCCTTCAACTGAACTGCTCTTTTGTCCCGTTGGGCTTCATTCGAGGCTCCCGGTGCAAACCACTTAATCGCTCCAACTATGCAAATGAAGCATACTACCCACAGCACGATTTGGATCGTCGGAGCCTTAATCTTGACAGTGAATGCCTCAAATTCGAGTGGTTCCTGCGCTACGGCGGGCAATGCGATTACTAAGGCGAACGCGCCCAAAGCAGCACATGGGATGCCGATTGCGATTAAGCCGTTTGTAAGCAAAGCTTCGGCTATCGGACCGCCCCATTCGGTAAGTAAAATGTACGCCACGCAGGCGAAGTACGCAGCGCCGATAGATATTAATGCTGACAAGAAGATTAATGATGCCACCCTGATCGCCTGATCCTTAAAAAAAGGAAAAGAGTGACCAATACGACCGTCAGGACGAGCGCTCCCAGTATCCCTATCAAGGGCGGCCAGAAGAGAGGAAAATCCAGCATCATCTAGATTTTAGCGTTTCCCGCCAAAGGATTGAAGCAAATTTCAATCGCATGTTGTTTACAAAAACAGAGCGAATTTTCCGCGAGAATAAGCCGGAAGCGGAATTGTTGGGTAGTGCTCCGCAAACATATTTGGTGCCGCTCGGTCGTAAGTGTCTACGGCCGAGACTCTTGCATTGCCTCGCATTATGAGGACTCCTTCACGTTTCCCGGTAGTGCGGAAGTGCCCTTTTTCCGCCTATACTCGGCTGGGGTATGACATCTTTGGTCAATTCCCCTCGAAGGAATCCCAATTCCGGGAATTTTGTGGAAGCCCAATTGAACGGAAATTCAAAATTAAAAATTTACTTTCCTGGTGCATTCTCAGGGCTCTTAAGCACCCGCAGCGATGATAGGTCTAGGAGGACCCGCGACTTTATAGGAAAAGCTCGAACCCACCTCCGATGAGGACTTCAGAAGCAATAGCTTCGCCTGTGGAGTGGCTCTGGTGGCTGAGCCGCAGACATTTTATATCGCTCCGTATGTAATTGCTGTGACAATTTCCGGTGGCTCAGGGTCGTTCCACAACATCGCCGCAGCTTGTTACTGCCGTTTGTATTGTTGGTGAACATACTCATCCCTCGATACTATTTCAGAGATTCATCGCGGCAAATCATTCGGTGCGGGTAGCCCCTAGCTGGTAGCGCCTAACTAATTCACCGAAAACCTGACTAGCATTTGCAGCAATGGATTCGTTTCAACTAGGCGGGTATCTGCAGGCACAAAAAGGCTCGAGGTGTTAGCTCTCGAGCCTGATTGCATTCTATGGTGGGAAAATGTTATATTAACTTTTACTGTTGACTGAGATGGTCTCTCAACGCGGTAAGCCTTTCACCCACAATGTGAAGTTGTTTTTCAAGTGCGGCAACATCTACAGTCTGACCAGGATTCACTAGGGAGCGATTGATGTAGAACTCCTTGAACGCAATCACGCTTGCATGGTTGCGAAAGTCTTTCTTCATCTCTGTCGCTATGCGGTCCCAGCCGATGCTCCATCCGTAATGAGCTTCTGCGAGTCTTAGAATCTCTGCGCTCTCGGCCGAACTAACTAGAGCTTGGAGTTGCGATTCGGCGACACGAACAGCGGCAGTGAGCCGGTCGACCGAATCCCCACGACTCGCGATAACTTCCAACTCCTGTCTAGCGACGATCAGCCTAGCTTCGAGGTCGGCAACCTCTGCGCGTTTTTCGATCAGCGGCAGATTCGGTTTTCCGTATCCAGTTGGACCTTCAAAATCATCTGCGGCCGTCTCCAGTGCTATCAGAGCGTCGTCGATAGCGCTCAATTCTACCTTTGGACCTTGTGGCTTGTTAGCCTGTCGTTTTGCTTCCAGTGCGGCAGCTCTGGCTTTGCGCTCCTCCATGTCCTGCAACCAAGCTGCATGATCGGCGGTGCGTCCGCCGGTGTCGCCCGCTCGCTTCACAAAGCCAATCGTCGGTGCGACCGGTTCTGTGTGAATGTTATTCTCGTTTGATGTGCTCATATGCCGACCGTGCTGCTGTCATCCAACTGTATGACACCGCTGTTTCGTGTATGGCTATCGATTATCCGTTTTACGAGATCAGCGCAGGAAAGAGGAAAGGGTTGCACGGATTTCTATTCGTGACGGAATCCGAATTTCGGCAGTCAGGCGAGAGCCGAGCGAAGGAGATCGAATACGGTCGCATACGCTCCAAGCGCATTAGCGCAAGCCTCGAAGCTAAACGCAAGTTCAGCGAACGCCGCGCCTATCGACGCAAGACCGAGCCTGAATTGCGAGCCCACGAACTTGAACTCAGGCGCAGACGGAGAGACCGGATGACAAGAGCGTGATGCTTGAAGGCTTATTCTTTTTCCTTCACCGTGTTTCTAAGTGTACTCATGTTCGCCGCCGATGGTCTGTCATGATTCCATCGGCGGTTTCTTTTTGCTGCGATACATCTGGTTTCCAACGCGATCCCTTCGATAGGTAAGCACTGTATCACTCTCTCGGGTGTGAAATAATTTGCCCGGTCTGGGAATGGTGATGCCGAGAGCGCCAGGCTACTTTCAATCCATATGACCGAGATAGCCATGCAACCCGACGATACAGACGTGATATCCCTGGACGTTGAAGCGTTCCTCTCCGGGACATCTTACGGCGCAGAGCGCATCAAACAGATGTACTCCGCAGCCACGCTTGACGGCGTTATTTGCGAGTGCGACGGGGAAACCTACCTTGTGACCGATCTAGGTCGCATACAGAATGCTGCCGGCGTTCCTGTGAGCCCATTACCAAGCGTTTTCCGAACATCGGAGGCCCAATCATCCTGCCAAAATCGAAAGGCCTTAAGGCCGTATAGCTCGAACTGATTTGAACCCAGACAAGCACGGTCACTGATCGATTTTGACCCCAGAGCGTTCAAAAGGTGTTGGCTGATAGATTGAAACGTTTGAACCTTATTCCTCGCGTCCAGCCAAGAGCAGCTGTGCCAGCGATGGCTTAGAGTCGGAAACGGTTTCCGCCGTGGCGTCTGCTTTAGTGCCCTTCACTCGCTCGATCGCCGCACTCAACGCGTTAACACCTTCCTGGTGCTGCCGTTCGTACGCCCCGATGATATTTGCTCGCGCTTGCTCTGGAGAAATTGTTGTCATGCCCTTACCGCCGGAGTCATCCGCAGCAGCGAACGAAAGAACGATGAACGCTGAAGTTGATCAGGCTCTTGAGCTTATTCGGCAAAACGCCACAAATAGTCTTCGGTACAATCAACAATACCTACGAGCGAGGAATCGTCGTTTACCTAATCCGCTTTGCTCTCGATCAGTCCAATCCGCGTAAGTTATGGAAAACTGTTCGTGTTGCCGCAATCGAACAGCTTGGGATGGGCGTAACCAAAGCACAGATCGATAACGAATCAGACATTCTCTTTAACTCTGTCGTCAAACATCATTTTCCTGAACTCACCGATCCGCAAATAAACGAGCTATATCGAAGCTTCGAAGAGGCTATCATTAAGAGGGTTTGGTAATTGAGGCCCTCGCGATTACCTGCCTTGATCGGCTGCTCGCCTGAAATGGGAATTGAATCCCCTTTGGCAGAAATTCCTGCCATTCAGATCCTTCGAGCCGGTCAGACAATGGCGTTAATAATTCCAGCTTATTAATCTCGCCGGTCCGTTCTATTAGCGGGTGTTACTCGGATGACGGATGTTTTTATCACTAATAAATGAGCGTTTTTAGCTGTCTATTCGGTTTCGGGAAACTTGTCGAAAAGTCACAAGGTCCCAGTCCGGTACACGCTACCGATGTAGGTAACGGGTTCGCGATGGTACTCTACAGCGATGATTCTGTTCGTACGCGTTCGATGCGCGACCCCGAAGTTCGGCGACTTCTGCGCGTCTGAAACGTCGCCTAAAGTCGCTTTGATCGCCGTCTAATCACCTGCACCGTCGCACACATTTAGCGCCCTAGCTCGTTTCTGGCGCTCGGCGAAGCTTCGGACTCGATCGCAGACAACCGCGTTCTGGGAGGCGTTTACGATGGTTACTTTGAGACTCGGGAGAAACTGTTGATATGTCGGCCCGTCTTTCGCGCTAGCTGGCGCTTGAACATTTGTCGACCTGCGATCAAGACTTTGAAGAACATGCTGTCGTTCTCCATCGCGAATCGAATAACGTCTTCCGCTAGTGGTCCGTAGTTCTGTAGTATATACTCTCGGCTCATAGTGGTGCTGGTGTTGGGTGTCGGCTGCCGACTACTGACGGCGTAATGTCAAAGAGCCTTAGCCGCAAAACCACAAAATTGTATCGAGGCTCTAAATTTTTTTGCTCGCACTTCTAATCTCTCCCCTTCAGGGGAGATAGATATTTCAGAGACCGCGGGAGTTTTGAAAATAAGCGAGGCGGTAGTTTTGCGAACCCGCTTAGATACAGTAAACTCCCGCCTTGGTCCAAAACTCCCGCCTACTTCGTTTTTACGTAATAAGCGTAAAACTGGAGTTTTGAACATGTCATCAAAGCGGGAGTTTTGAAACGCCGCAAAATCACAAAGTTTTGCTATTCTTCGACGGATTTGAACGGATCGCTGCTGGGTAGTCCTAGCTTCTCCAACTCCTATGGTGTCGCCTTCGTTAGGGTGGATGGCTTGCGGCGCTTCATGATTTCATCACCGAACTCGTGCGGGGATTTGCCGAACGAGTACACTTTCGCATCCTTGCGTCCTGGATGTATTGCAACCTTGCTGCAGAAGATGTTCACGTTATCGACAAACTCATTTGCGAACGAAAGTACCTTGTTCTTGCCTGGAGCACCGTCGACGGTATTAGCCCAGTCCTGCAACTCTTGCGCCGTGACGAATCGTTTCTTCTGGATCTGCTCGCGTACCATTCGCGTTTGAGCAGCTCTCTTGTCGATCCTCTCCGGCAGCGGAGCTGTCGTGTAGTGGACCTTGCCGTCTTTGTCTTCGTACCTTCGGATCGGATCGCTTCCGCTCTCGTGCTCCGCAAGCATCTCTGCAGCATCGACGAACATTTGTCAGCGGTCACTTCAAACCAGCCAGCAATGGTCGAAATGACCCAGCCACTCTAATCTGTGTAAGTCGGCATTTTTCTTCCAACCAAACCCGCCGCAACTCGTTGGTATCGGGCTTGTTTGGAAGAAAAATGCCTCTCTTTTCATCACACCTTATGCAGGATTCACTGGCTGGGTCATTTCGACCATCCGTGGCTGGTTTAATTTCGACCGATGACGAACATTTGAGGCGGATGACCCAGATCTGCGCCTCCTCTCATCTTCAGCGTAGACTGTGAGATGTCACCGTACTCGATGATGGTTTCGCGCACCCAGTCCTGAACTTCCTTCACTCTGCCTGATCGCTGCGACTGCGCCTTTGTGGTCGACTTACCTGCCCTGACTCCATCAAGAACTTCCCACGCAACACGGTCCTTCGAATGCTGGATGCGCAGGCTGTAGATCGGTTTCCCATCTTCATCTACGATCCCGGCTCTCTTCGCTCTCTTCTGGAACTCCAGCTTGAATATGCGCTTCTCCCAGTCCTCGTAACTGATAGTTACAATCTCTCGAGCCCAGTTAGTTAGGTCGGTGCTTCCGAGCGAATCGTAGATCGACCGGCGCTCTTTTTCTTTTTCGCCGTTACTGCTTCCGTTTGATCTTGGTGGTTTGCCAGTATGATGGACGAAGGCGAGCATAACGCCTGTCTCGTTCAGGATTGGCTGAATATCTGTTCTCAAAAACTTCGACATATCCTTCTGTGCGGACACATCGCAACCAGCATAGGAAAGCAGAGGATCTGCAATCACTATATCCGGCTTGTGCTTCTTTACCTGTGCTCGTAGGTAGTCGGCGAATGCTTCTCCGGTTTTAGTCGCTACCTGCTTGAAAATGATCCGCTTATTTGACTCGCCAATCTGCTCGTTATTGAGGTCGCGAGATGAAAGTAAGCCTTGAAGCGGAGTTGCCAAATCGCCTTCGTCGTTCTCCGCCTGGATGATGAGACTTTTTAATGGTCTTGCAGGCGCAAGTCCAAACGGTCTCTCTCCTAACGCCCAATCTACCGCGAGAGTCATGATGAAGGATGATTTTCCGACTCCTGTTGGTCCGGTGATAAGTAGCGAACTTCCTTCGCACAGCCATCGATTACCAATTAGGCTCTTCGGATCGTTTTCCAGGTCGTAGTTTAACAACTCTTCGACCGTGAAAGTTTTCTCGTCCTCGGCATCCGCTGCCGTCGCTCGAACATCCTCTTCCCACTCGTTCCATGGTTTTCCTGGAACGTTGACCGCGAGTAGTCGCTGTTGGTCGATGATAGGCTTTCTGTCTGCGCCGAGAATTGCTCTCCAGTCTCCTTGTTTACGCGCATACGATTCCCGTTCGGCATTCGAGAGTATCGGCTCGGGTTCGTGTTTTGAGGATCTACCTCGAGTCCTAACGACTCTCGGCAGAACTCGTGAAGTAGGGCTACCCTCTTGCGGTATTCTTCCCTCGTCGAGGCATCGATTCTGACCCAACCATGAATAGACTTCCCGGCAGTGTCGATGATTGCGGTAATCGGTAAGCCGATCTTTCGCAACGCTCCGAGCTGCGATTCTTTCGAGCCTTTGTCGGCTTCAATAAGCGCGTGACGGAAGGAAGTTACGTAGGTATCTAGCGGCAGTTTCTTTCCCGGCTCTTCATCGTTCATTTGCCGCATTGGATGATGCGAACAAACAAACCGTCCTTGGTTGTCCAATGCCTGTTGATCGGCTTTTCTGCTAACCACCCGAGAAAATCTTCGCGAGTGAAAGTTTTGCCGCGAGTCGGGTTAATTTCGCCTTCCTCGTTCTCGAATGTATCACCGATGCAAATGTACTCTCCCGGCTCGAACGCAGTCTCCATCAGGATTCTGTCGCCGTCCTCAATATAGGCCGGCAGCTCTTCCGGCTCGGTCTCGATCTTTTTGAACTTCGGCGTTCGCCTCGGTTGTGGTCGGTTACTGTACCGCGTCCCATGCCCGATTGGATCTCCGGGTTTGCTCTCGTAGCCTTGCCGGACGCACTTTCTGGCTTGCGATTCGCTGAGACCGTCCGCCATCGCTCGCGGAACTATCGCCGCCATCGCCTCGTCGATTGAATATCCGTTCCAGTTAAATTGCTGCGCAGCCTTGTAGGCCGAGTCGTCTCGCTGTCCTTCTGGTGCTCCGTGCTCCAGATAGTCGAGCGTTATTTTAGGTAGTTGACTGAATGTGCTTTGGTACATAACTGATTACTTCTAAGTGTTGATGAGCCGATCGGTTGCCTGCTGATCGGCTTTTCTCTTTTGGTCTTAGGTCGCGAATATCCAGACCCAGCGACACGAGCAGCAGGACGACATTTGCGAGCAGCCCGCGTCGAGGTTGCGAAGTTGACTGCTGGTGCCCTGATCTTTGACCGGATGGTGACATCTAACTCTAAATCGGTATTCATTTCGCGACCCTCCTCATGCGTTTTGCCCTTCGAGCTTGTCGCACTTCCTCAACCGTGAGCCTAGGGTCGGCCATCTCAAATTCCGTCTGCCTCCCAACCTGAGACGGAATATCGAAGGTCTCCTGATACGAGATCCATTTTTCCGATCTAGAAGTAAATCCCCGTAACTTATTGCCCTGCTTCGCCGCAAAAGCGTTAGGATCTACTCCCTGGCAAAAGATCGGTCCTGGCTTCTCCGGACGGAATGTCTGGGCATCATCGCGGAAGATGGTCGGTCTGGTTTCGACCGATGGTAGTGCTGATACCGCCTTGTTCTTCCGTCTGCCAACCAGTCGTTTCGTCGCGCTCATCGTGCGGCGCTCCAGCGTTCGAATTTCTCGAGTGCAGCGATAACCTTCGCCGGATCGAAAAGGATAACCTTTCGGACCTTAATGAAGGGAACGACCCGTTGAGATCTCCAGTTTCGTAATGTTCTCGGCGTGACCGATAGCCTCGCCGCCATCTCTATCTGATTTGCGATGCTACATTTTGGTCAGAGCATAAGGATAATGGATCTTGCCGCCTATTTGGGTATCCATCGCGTCTCGTTTGCTCGTCTCGCTCGGACGAGAGCGATCCCTGGATTGGCACGCACCACGACGGGACGGTGGAGGGTGGAGGACACAGAATCCTTCGAGAAATTCGCCGACCAATACAGAGCTGAAGTCGTTGCGCGTTGCCGCAAACTGGCAAGATTCAATACTGAGAAGGAACAACAGCTTATGGCAGGAATCCGGTTCCACGAGCAGCGATTCCCCTGGGAGACCGAAATTCCCGATTGGAATAGAAGGGAAATCGAACGCCTGCGTTCACCTGGGATTGGCGACAGCTACACGACAACGGGCTTGGCGAAGATTCTTCGCATCACAAGCCAAGCAGTCAGAAATTTGCGAGACAGAATCCCAGGGGCAAAGGTCGTCGGGCAGCGACTGCGGTTCGAAAAGTGCGATAAACTAATTGCATTCCTGACGGCGAAACAGTCTCTCCCTACAGAAGGGTTTCGCGTTCGAACAAAGCCTGCGTTCAATCATCCCGCCCAAGACGTGATGCTTCTAATTTTGAATGGTAGCGAATCGATATGTGATGATCGAGGGACTTGCGTAGATGAAGGTTTCGTTGCTGGTGACGGGCAGTCAACTTTCTTGGCGCAGCTCGGGTTTAGGCGACGGCGAACCGAGCTGTTGGTGTCTATGATGGGAATCGGTCGCCGAACGATGGTGGCTCACGCAGCAAACGCGATGATCGTAGAGCCGGATTTCTTGGATGGCTTGATCGACCAAAATTTCTCCGCTTCGGCTTTCGATGCGGCTCGGTAGTAGCTATTCCACATCACTTCCTTGCTCTCGTGGCCGCTAAGGATCACGAGCCGGTCAACGTCATTGTTGTTGTGTGCGAGCCAGTAACTGCAAAACGACTGTCTTGCCCCTTGCTGAATCCAGCGACGCTTTGGCTTGCCTTCCTTCGTTACGCCGACAACACGCGCCCAGTTCTCGCGGTGGTGGTCGCGTAGCTCACTCGCTTTGAGCAACATGATCAATCCTTCCGTCTTGCCACCTCTTTTTCGGTACTCGTTCAGCCATTCAAGAGCGTTGTCGCTCACATCGACAAACCGCAGTCGTTTCTTTTTAGTGATCTCAGCCCGTAGTTTAAGAACTTTGTCGGACCAATGAAAATCTTCCCATTCAACGCGCAAAAGTTCTCCGTCAGGTCGAACACCGCAAAAGAAACCAAAAATTCGGTAGGGTAGGAGTGCCAAGTCATTCGTGAGGCAATCGTTGAGAAGCGCTTGGATCAACTTCGGCTCGAATATCTCTGTCTGTCCTTTGACCACTTCTTCGAAATCCATTTTGGCGATCGGATTGCTCGACAGATAATCCCGCTTTACGCCCCAGTTAAACACAGCTCGTAGATACCGCATGAAGGCATTCTTGACGGTCGATTTCTCATTCTTCAGAAGTGCATCTAGATCTCGAACTGTAATATCGGACGCGAGGCGATCGTGTAATACCTGGAGGCTGTCCTTTGCCCATTTTAGCTGTGTGCGATACTTCGGTGAACGCTTCGCCTTTGCATCTAAGAAGAGATCAAAAAGCTGTCCGAAAGGTATGCTCGCCTTTCGCTCCTGGTGATCGTTGAGAAAACTTTTAACTGCATCGAGCAAATCTATGCCCTGTTCATCAAGCAGTTTGTACGCTTCGCTAGCCTTTGCGATCCTAGCAGGGGTCATGGTGTTGAGAGAGACCGCAAAGTTATCTTTCCGGGCTTTCAGCCGTTCGCATTCAGTGTTCGCCTCCTCCTTGGTGGCGAAGAAAAGCTGTTGACGCTTACCGTTCTCGCCGAGGTGGGGAGGGACATTAACGCACCAGGCCGCTAACCCTTTCTTAACGCGTTCCTTCCTGTGCTTCGGTTTGATCGATGGAGTTCTCGGCATTCCCTATAGTTGCAAATAGTTGCGCTAAAACAAGCTATTTCGTGGCTATCATGTCATGCCATGCCGCTATGTTCCTAGGGGAGAGTTATTTACGTAGGTATGTTAATCTGACTACGGATCAGAAGGTTGTGTGTTCGAATCACGCCGGGTGCATGCCTAATAATCAACGACTTACGTGAGTGACGGCTTTACCCAAGACTCCAGATCTTAGCCACTTCTTAGCCACTTTGTGATTTGACTCCTGTTGAAGATTTGATCCAAACTTAAGTCTGTGTAACGGACGCCGGCGCGTAACCACATGACTCTTAATCACTGGGTTGTAGGTTCGATTCCTACACGGTGCATCTTTGTCATCAACGGCTCAAATGCGGGCTGATCACGCGGTACAATTTTCGAAAGCTCCGTAGAAGCCGAGTTGCCGCGCTGATGACGAGAAATTCGAAGCCAATCGATTCTAGGAAGTGTTCCTGCACGCTGAGGGGTGCCCGCTGTCGGTCAGCCGCGGAGGCCCGAGAGGTCCATCATGCGGGCGGTCTCCCTGTAGGCTTCCTCAACCCATTCGACGATGTGCGACGGGTCAGGCGAATATTCGAGCTCGATGGCGACGGTGCCGTTGATGTCCAGTTCCTTGATCGCCTGGAGATACGGCTCGAATTTGATGATGCCGCGGCCAGGGGGCAGGTCGCCGTGGACTTTGCCGTCGCAATCGCTGATGTGGACATGGATGGCTTTGCCTTTGAGCTTGGCCAGATCAATCGGGCTAGTGTCGGCCAGCACGAGGTGGCTGATGTCGATATTGGCGCGCACGCGCGGGTGGGTGCACTCGTCCACGAAACGCGCCATGGCGGTCACACTATTGAGCAGGCTCAGCCGGAAAGGCTCCAGCTCGAGTGCGATATCGATTTTCTTTTGGTCGGCGTAATCGCCGAGGATGCGACAGGTCTCGATAGCCCAGCGCCATTGCTCGGCCGGCGGGATGACTTCTCGCTGCCAAATGTATTCGCCGAGCACGAGGAGAATGTTTTTCGCACCCCACTCAGCAGCAAGGTCGATGAAGGCTTTGCAGCGCTGCACGTGGAAGGCGCGTACGGGTTCGGTGAAGTCGATGAGGCCGGCCGCGACGACGGGAAGCGAAACGATGGGCAGGTTGTTTTTCCGGCACGTGTCCAGCACCAAGTGTTTTTCCTCCGGGGTAATGGTCATGGCCTCCGTGAAGATGTCCACGCAATCGAAGCCGATGCGGGCGATGTGCTGGAGGCCGATTGCGGTGTCCACGCCGGCCTGGCCGAACGCGCTGTTGATGATGCCAAGTTTCATAGGTTCTGGATGTTCGGAACGTTAAAAACCAAATTCTGCAAGCTGCACCGCCCGGGCCTCCTGCGTTGAGCGGTAAGCAGCTTCGACGAGTGCCATTGTCTTAAGATTATCCGACGCGGATAACGTTGGCGCCGCCCCCGTCTTTAAAGCGTACTGCAATTGCTCCATGACACCGGCAAAGGCATGCGGGAACCATCTGGTATCCCAGGATGGTTGGACCCAATGACCATCGGTTGTCTTCCTGG
>Ga0070708_100002960_pt1 | contig 13197 bp, 3 predicted proteins | sample KBSK5503metaG_FD_65469 | JGI IMG/M metagenome (GOLD analysis project Ga0070708, IMG submission 65469) | Corn, switchgrass and miscanthus rhizosphere microbial communities from Kellogg Biological Station, Michigan, USA - KBS K5-50-3 metaG | ecosystem: Host-associated > Plants > Roots >...
GGTCGGCGTACTCGTTGGAGTGTTCGTCGGGGTGTTGGTTGGCGTGTTGGAAGGGGTATTCGTCGGCGTCCGCGTCGGCGTGTTGGTCGGCGTATTCGTTGGGGTGTTGGTCGGGGTCTGAGTCACCGTCGGGGTGTTGGTCGGGGCGCTGGTCGGCGTACTCGTTGGAGTGTTCGTCGGGGTGTTGGTTGGCGTGTCGGAAGGGGTATTCGTCGGCGTCCGCGTCGGCGTGTTGGTCGGTGTACTGGTAGGCGTATTCGTTGGGGTGTTGGTCGGGGTCTGAGTCACCGTCGGGGTGTTGGTCGGCGTACTCGTCGGCGTGTTGGTCGGAGCGCTGGTCGGCGTACTGGTTGGAGTGTTCGTCGGGGTGTTGGTTGGCGTGCTGGAAGGGGTATTCGTCGGCGTCCGCGTCGGCGTGTTGGTCGGTGTACTGGTAGGCGTATTCGTGGAGGTGTTGGTCGGGGTGTTCGTCGGCGTCCGCGTCGGCGTGTTGGTCGGGGCGCCGGTCGGCGTCCGAGTCGGCGTGTTCGTCGGAGTACCTGCCGTGCAGCCGCCCACGTTGTTATCGACGAAGCCCGATACGGTACCGCTGAACTGTGAGGAGGTCGTCGAGCCGGTGGTCGTATTGACGACCACTACGAAGTTCGACTGCGCCGCCACGGTAAACGAGTACGAAGCGGTCGTGACGGTAGTCCCCAGGCCGGAGATTCCGCTGTCGCCAAGGTAGTTCGTGCAGAGAGCCGCCGGGTTGTAGCTGCCCTGATACGCCGCGCTTTCGATGTCACCAGCGCCGCCGGCGGCCGCGTTGATTGTAACGGTAAAGCAGGTGGGCGCTCCGCTGCTGTTGGTGAAGCTGAACGTCTTGAAGTTGCGTGTTCCCGCCGTGCCGATTCCTCCCGGGCACCCTTTCCCTGAGCACGTGCTCGGGTTGCCATCGCGGCCCAGTCGGTCGCTCTGGGTGGGATCACTAAGCGTGATCGAGCTCGTGGGGATCGTCTGGTTGGGGCCCGCGCAGGTCGGCACGCTGAGCGCGAGCGACTTGCTCCCGCTCGCATACGTGAGATTGAGCGACAGAGCGATGTTGGTGCCGCAGACGAACGTGCTCGATGTCTGGATCTTGAATGGCGTGGAGTTGACACCGCTCGCATCGATGACCATGTCGGGATACGTCGCGCTGCCCTGGACAACCGTCACGCCCGGAGTGGACGTCGTCAGTGTCGCGGAGATTGCCGACTCGGTGGCGCAGCCAATGTTCTCGACGCCGACGTTCAGGCTGACGCACTCGTCGCGGTTGACCACGCCGTTGCCGTTTCCTGACGAGTCGTCGATCGTCACGCCGTTGGACTGGAGGTTCGAGGTCCCGGTCATGCAGAAGTTCTGGGTGGCCGTGCCGCCGCTCGTGGGACTGACGGGGGCGGAGGCGGGCGTCGCGCTTGTGCAGTTGCGGTCCGCGTCGGCGGCCGTCGCGGTGTAGCTCCCGGCAGGCACAGAGATCGAGTAGATGCCGTTCGCGTCGCTCGCTCCGGCGAAGCCGTTGCCGAGGGTCACAACCACTCCGGGAATCGGAGCGCCTGTCGCGCACGAGGTGATCGTTCCTGTAACCGTTCCCCAAGCCGCGGCAGAGGTGCATGACGGGAACCGGTACGACGCGATGCGCGTAGACCAATTGAAGGCGCCGTTTGTCTTCAAGTACTCATTCGTATAGTAAAAGGTGCACTGATCCACCGGGTCCAGCGTCATTGCGCTGTAGTCGCCCCAGCGATTGCCAGCGCTGCCGGTTCCGGCGGTACTGAACTGCACGCCCGAACCAGCCTGCACTTCTGTCTCGGTGCCTAAGGTGTTGATGGTGTCGGTGCCGAGCCGCCCGTTGATCCATATTGAGGGTATCACCGAGGTGCTCGACTTGCTGTAGCCGAGCGCGATGTTGTGGTCTTTGTCCATCGCGATCGATCCCATCCAGCGGTAGACGGTATCGGGATCAAACGTGCTGGCCTGGAAACTGGTGGGAGTGGTCGTCGAGCTGCCGGCGTTTCTGAACTCGAACCAGCGAACGGCTCCGTGGGCGGGCGTGCTCGCACTGCCGGCGGTCGTTGCATTGGCGACGAGAGACTCCTGAACGGGACTGCCGCCGAAGTTACGATAGGCCAACCGGTACATGTAATGGAACGAGAGGTTGTCGAGATCGTCCGTTGCGACCGCCGGTGAAGGCTGTGGGACGCAGTCGCGGTTCATCTGGCCGGAGGTGTTGCTGTCACAAGGCGCCGTGGTTATGCCGATTGCGATGGTAGCCTCGGTCAACGTGATCGTGGGCGTCGGTCCCCACGTTACCGCCACCCTGGTAGAGTCGGTCCTATTAGTGAATGCAGGATCAGGCCCAAGGACAAACGACGCCTCGCCGGCTGGCGGTGGCGTCAGACTGTCGAGATCAGCCGGGAGAAATCCGAACTGGAATCTGTTTGACTTCTTCGACAGGTCTGCCTGGACCATCCGAGCGGCGAGGCCCTGGATCATCTGCGGCCGCTCGAAAACGTAGACTCGACTGGCGACCTGGGCGGTGCCGGCCGCATTGAACACATGCGCGGTCATATAGTAGCCGTCCGGCCAGACGCCGATTTTGGGGTAATCGACGAAGTTCGTCGAGTCGGTAACGAAGTCGTAGAGGAAGTACGCCCCGAGGGCATCCTGGGTCTGCGAGACCGCTATGCACTGGTGCGAGAAATTCGGGCTCGCGCCGACGACGAGCTGGGAGAGGATCCAGCGTCCCGCGAGAATATCGTAGGCGACCACCGGGTCGCCGTCGTTGTGCGAGGCGCAGGCGCCACCGAGCGGCTGGAAGAGTGTGTTGCCAGCGGCGGGCCCGTAAAGCAGGGTGCCGGTCTTGCTGAACACCGCGAAACTGGTGTTGTTCCACTGGACGTATTGCGTCGCGCCGACGCGGCCGTTTGTATCAGGAGGATTGCTCGAGGGGGTGAATCCGGCAAGCCCCACACCGACGCCGTCCCAGCTCACGCCCGTCGTTGTCGGCGCTGAGAGCGCGGATCCTGAGAGGGTCTGGGCCGGGGTGTCGGGGCCGCCTGTGTCAGTAGGCGGCTCGGGACGGATCGGTTCCGGGTGTTCATGGGCTGGGGCCAACCACGGGGGGATTGGCGGCACGTCGCGTAGCGGGCGGCTGCGAACCGGGAGCACCCCCGCATCGGCGGGCCGAGCCGCTGAAGCGTTGGCGAATTGCGTCTGCGCCGTTGCGCCCGAAGGTATTCCCGTAGCTGTGGCCGTGTAGACGGTCGTGCCTGAGGACGTCGCAGGACCGTTCTTGCTTGGGGCGCTGCTGGGTGGATCGAGCATTATCGTCGTCGCCGTGAACGCGCCCAAGTCGTCGGCTATGGCCTGAAGCGTCGTTCCTTCGCTACTCGGGTCTGTGCTTACGACAATCGTCACGGCCTCTCCCGGCGCCCAGTTGGTGCCGGTGAAGACGATGGTATCGCCGGGCAAGTACTCGAGCTTGTCCGTGACGATGATGGGCGGTGCCCCAGCGTTCTGCGCGCGGCTCGGGACGCCCACCATTCGAGAAAACTTGCTCACGAGCCCCCTGGCATGGCCGGTCGTAGAGAAACCGACCGCCGCGCCCATCAACGCGACCATTCCCAGCAGCGCGAACGCGCGAAGATCCGATCCGAGTTTTTTCATGGATTCCCAATCAGCACTTGTGCCCGATTGAGATGTCGAGAATGACCTTCCGGCGTGAGAACGATTTCACAAGACTCGAAACGCCCGCGATGGTCTCGGTGATGGCCGGCGCGCCGTCCCGGGGGAGGCGGACCATTTCTATTGAGAGCGCCCGGCTCGGGAGGACTGCGGCGCCAGCGGTGACCGCCAGCAAGACGACGAGGACACACGCCGTCGAAGACCGCAACGTGCGACTCATGGATGTCCCCCGAGAATGTGCCCCATTATTGCTGACCTTTTGAGCAAAGCGTAGCTGTCCGGCGGGAAAGCGTCAAGGAGATTCCCCGCGCCTTCCTCGTCTCGGCCCTCCTTGCGCGGGACCGAGTCCGGTAAACTATAGTCGGCGGCCCGGTCTATTGAACTTTAGTCTAATCCCTCGTTGGTCGGGCTTCGCAGTGTCGGGAGTCGGATAGCGTCAGCCTGTGCTCATGCTGCATAAGGAATGCGAGTTTGCGCCGGCACGTCCTCCCGAACCGCTGATTTCAGTCCGCCCTTTTGGGGTCGGCGCATGCAAGTCACTGCTTCCTCGTCACCTGACTCATGGAAGAAGACAGGGCGATCCCGATCACGGTCGTGCTGACTTGACGACGGACCTGAAGAAGTAAGCGCCGCAGGGTTACGGTTCCGCTGAGTGACCCGTCGTCGGCGCCGGCACGGCCGCGATCTCTGCGGCGTGTTCCGGCTGCTCGAGCCGGGACATGATCAGCGCGGCCGCGGCTCCGATCAGGAGCATCGCCACCCAGAGCGCCTTCGCGCCGAAACGCGCCAGAATCAGCATTCCGCCCCAGGGGCCGACCATGAAGGCCAGGCCCATGACCATCTGGGAGAGCCCCATGTACTCGCCGCGGCGCGCGGCGGGCGCGATGTCGGTCAGGTAGGCCGCCATGCTCGGGAAGAAGAACATCTCCCCGAAAGTCCAAACGACGACGGTCGCCACGACCGACCAGATGTCCCAAGCGATGGCGAGGCCACCGAACCCGATTCCGAAGAGAAGCGCGCCGAGCGCGAGGGTGCGCCGGTGCGGCCAGTGGGAGGTCGCGATGTTGAGCGGCACCTCCAGGAACACGATCATCAGGCAGTTCAGGGTGAAGAGGAGGCCGTAGGTCGCGGCCGAGAAGTGGAGGTCGTTGACGAGGAACACCGACATGCTGGCGATGTGCTGGAAGAGGATCACCGCGACCGGGAAGACGCCGGCCAGGAAGAAGACCAGCCTCGGGTCGCGGTAACCCCGCGAAGGATGGGCGAAGGGAGAGACGGCCGCTTCGATCTGTTCCGTATCGGCCTCGTGGCGATGCCGCGGGAAGGAGGCGGCAGCGAGGATCGCCCCCGCCGCGAGTGAGGTCACTCCATTGACGACGAAGAGCGAGCGGAAGGAGACGGTCGCTAGAAACCCGCCCGCCGCAGGCCCGACGCTCATGCCGAGGTTGATCGCCAGCCGGTTGACGGCGAAGGCTGTCTTGCGCTCGGCGGGAGCGACGAGGTCTCCGAAGATCGTCAAGTTGGCCGGACGGAAGGACTCTGTGGCGATCGAGAGGGCCAGGGTCAGGAGGACGACGAACGTCAGGCTCCGCGCCAGCGGAAAAACGAGCAAGATCACCCCGGACAGGAGCAGGGACGCCCGCATGATCCGGATCGGGCCCAGGCGGTCGCAAAGGTACCCCGCGAAGGGCGCTGCGACGAGCGCGCCGACCCCGTAGAGAAGGAGCACGGTCGCCGCCGTCCCGACCGAGAACCCGAGGCTCCGCGTCAGATACAACACGAGGAACGCGAGCACCATCGAGCCGGCCTTGTTCACCAGCGTCGCGGTGAAGAGGACCCACACCTCCCGCGGCATCGCGCCCAGTCCCCGCCAAGGGTTGATCCGTTCCCACGAGGATCTCTTCATCGCCGCCGCTGGATATTACGGAACGCGCTTTCCTATGTTTCTCCTGGGCGCCCCGGTCGGGACCCGACACGCACTCAGTTTGCCCCGAGGCTGATTCCGCGGCATCAATGGGTATGAGTACGGAATTCCACGTAAGCCTCGACCGCCCGACGTCTGCTTGTTCCCGGCATCGCTGGTACGTCATCGATGTCCAGCCAGACCGGCCAACGCTTCGCCAGACCGACGAGACTAACTGAGGCGTCTCTGCCGATCCTCCTCCGCTTTCTCCAGCCATCCCTGCAATACGGCGCGGTACTGCGGCTCCACGTCGATGAAACGCATCCCTACGCCCCCCGGGTGCGCAAGCGAATAAAGAATCTCGGCCTTAGCTTCGAAAAAATCGGCGCCCGCGGAGATTTTCACCCGAACAAGCATACCCACGGGAAGCGGATTCATCATGTCCAAATAACAACCGCCCAGGCTCAGCTCGGTCACGCGCGTAACCATCCGCATATCGGATCGCTCTTCCACAAGCTCCGCGTTGGCGATAAACGGATACCTGGGGACCTGACGTCGTTCGTGTTCCACTATTCTGTCCTCCTATTTGGCTGAGGCAAGTAACGCCTTCGCAACAGCCGTAGCGGAGCGTCGTCTGGTTGGATTGTTCTCCAGGCGCTGCTCGAACCGGCCGACATCGCGCGTAAGCGTCGAGCCGTCACGTTGGAAGTACCGAGCCATCCAGCTTTACGATATCCCTCCCAGCCGCCCGCCCAGATAGCCCGAGAATCCGGCGTTGCTCTTGGGGTCAGGCTTGCTCTCGCGATGCTGGCTCAGCCACACGGGCAAACCAAAGAATTAGGTCCTTTTCTCATTGCTTTTCCAACCCTAAGGCTTATCGCGTTGCCAATCCGACGCATCATAGGATACCGAACCGGAAACTAAGGACCATCCAAGGTGTCCGTCTCACCGACATCGGAGCTATCCGGCGTGTGCCTTCCCGCGGCGGGAAACCGGGACATGGCGGACCGACCTCGGGGCCCAGCTGTCCTGGTCCAGGCACGTCGCTTTTTGGCCGGAATCGCTCGGAGACCGAGCAAATATGCGTCACAAACCGGAGGGCTCCATGAGACTTGGAGCAACCGGAATTCCTGTCCTTTCGGACAGGGTAAGTTGTACTGCACTGGCCGTTTGAACAGGTTTCCGGAAGAGCCCGAGAGACTGTTTTTCGCGGCGTCGGAGGACCGGGCACGACGGTTGCTCGTCTCGTGTCTCAGCTTTTCGACCTTTGAGACGCGGAGGAGACGTGGCGGGCAAATGTCTACATCCATTCTGCGTGATCACTCTCTCGGTCTGCGCCGTGGAGGGGCTTGCGCATGTTCGCGCCACCGCGCCTGCCGGGAATCACGTGAAGCACCAACGCGATGGCCGACTAGAAGTTGGACAAAAGTACTGGAGACGATCGTCTAATTGAGGAAGTAGCGAACACAGGCCAAAATTCCAAACGGCGAAATCAGGAAAAAACGAGAGACACAAAATCGTATGACGCGGATTACTCCGCCCCGCCGGATGCAACTTCCTTGGCAGAGGAGCAGACCATGAAGACCATGGCGAAGAAGACTTGCGCTTTTGCGATGAAGTTACTGGGACTGGCGGCGGTGCTGACGATTGTTGCGTCTTCGCTGTCCCGCGCGCAGCAGCAACAAGCGATTGGAGGCTTGAGGATCGAGCGCACCGGCCATACGGCGACGCGGCTTCAGAACGGAAAGATCCTGATCGTCGGAGGTGAGAACGGAAGCGGCGCGGTGCGCGATTCCGAGGTGTACGACCCGGCTTCGAGGACCTTCTCCGTCGCCACCGGGTTGCTCACGGCTCGCGCGGACCATACAGCGACGCTCCTCCCAGACGGTCGGCTGTTCTTGATCGGCGGCCGCGCCTCCGATCGGCTTCTCGACTCCACCGAATTGTATGATCCCGAGACAGGCGTCTTCTCTTCCGGCCCAGCCCTGACCCGGGCGCGCGCCGGTCACACCGCGACCCTCCTTCCGGACGGCCGGATCGTGGTCGTCGGCGGCGACGCGGACGGCAGTATCGAGGTGTTCGATCCCGCAGCCGGAGCGTTCAGCGCCATCGAGGCTCGATTGGCAACCCCGCGCCGGTTTCACGCGACGGCCTTGCTCCAGGACGGAGTGCTTCTGATCGCCGGAGGAGTCGCCCAGGACGGCACCGTCCTGAAGTCCGCGGAACTGCTCGAAACCGGGAACCTCTCTTTCCTGTCGGTCTCTCCTTCGATGCTCGCTGCCCGCTCGCGGCCGAGTCTGCGCGTGCTTCCGGACGGCAAGGTCCAGGCCATCGGCGGCGACGCCGAAGCCACGATGGAGCTGTTTAACCCGGATGGTCGGTATTTCACATCGCTCGCGCACCTGGCGGGCACCCCCGACTCGCTCTCCGCCGCGCTCCGCAACCCGAGCCGCGCGGCGCTCATCGGCCGTCTCGGGCCGAAGAAGCTGCTCGCCTTTGCAAACTCCGACCTCTCCCCCGCCGCGGAAGACCTGCTCGACCGGACCGGCGACTCGCTCACCGAGATCCCCGAGCTCCACGAGGCACTCACGGTGGGCGGAGTCAAGACATCGGGTCAGCTCCAGACGAAGGCCGCGCTCTTCAGCAGCTCGTCGGCCACCGTCACGACCGACAAGACCGATTACCACCCGGGCGAGACGATCATCATCACCGGCACCGGCTGGCAGCCGGGCGAGACAGTCAACCTGAACATCCACCGGGACACCGGCGTTCCGCCCGACACGCTGCTGACCGCTGTTGCCGACGCAAGCGGCAATATCCAGAACTCCGACTACGTCGTGCAGGAGACAGATCTCGGCGTCACCTTCCTCTTGACCGCCTCCGGTCTCTCCTCCGGCTACACAGCGCAGACGACGTTTACGGACGCAGGAAACTATACCTATAGTCCTACGGCTACGACCTTGACTATCGCCGCCGGTAACAACAGCAATTTCAGCCAAAGCGTAACCTCTCCAAAGAATAATGGAACTTTTACGGCACATCTCGCTTTCGCGGGAAGCGGCGGAAGTCCGATTCCCGGCACTTGGGTCTCGTTCAGCCCCACTTCATCTTCACCGCAAACCTTCGTCACCACCGGAAGCCTTGGCGATACGAAGACCTGGAATGTCACGGTGACTGTTCCTGCGCTTACTACCCCTGGAACCTACACCGGGACCTTGACGCCCGTCGTCGATAGCGGGTCTGGACCCGCCCTTGGCACGGTCCCAACCCTGACTGTAACAGTCCCCGCAGGAGCGGCCACCAAGCTGGCGTTGAGCGGTTCGACAGCGGACCTGGGCTCAGGCGCGACGCGGACGCTAACGGCGACCATTCAAGACTCGAACGGCTTCACGGTCACGACGGGCGCCGACAGCACGCTGAGCGTGACCTTCGCGCAGACCTCCGGCACGGGCAGCGTGACCGGACTGGGTTCGAGCACCGCCGTAGCCGGCGTGGCGAGCTTAACGGTGACTGGCAACGCGCTGGGCTCCGTCACGATTACGGCATCGGCGACGGGCTCGGGGGGAGCTTTGGCTGCGGGCACGGGCAATCCCATGAGCTTTAATGTGGTGGTCGGGGCAGCGAGCAAGGTGGCGCTGAGCGGACCCACGAGTGACTTGACGTCCGGCGCCACCCGAACGCTGACGGCAACAATTCAAGACCCAAACGGCAACACGGTCAATAGCACGGCGAGTGTGACCTTTTCGCAGACCGCTGGCACGGGCAGCGTGACCGGATTGGGTTCGAGCACGGCCGTAGCCGGCGTGGCGACCTTAACGGTGACTGGCAACGTGGCCGGCTCGGTGACCATCACGGCAACGTCGAGTGGTTTGACAGCAGGCTCGGGGAACCCCATCAGCTTTAACGTCGTGGTTGGGACAGCGACCAAGCTGGCGCTTAGTGGCTCGACTTCCACCCTTGCTTCGGGCATCACGCGGACACTGACAGCCACGATTCAGGACTTCGGGGGCAACACGGTCACGGGAGGTGGAGACAGCACCCTGAGCGTGGCCTTCTCGCAGACCTCCGGCACAGGCAGCGTGACCGGACTGGGTTCGAGCACGGCCGCTGCCGGCGTGGCGACTCTGACGGTGACCGGCAATGTGGCGGGCCCGGTGACGATTACGGCCTCGGCGACCGGCTCGGCCGGAGCGCTGGCATCAGGGACAGGAAACCCCATCGCCTTTAGTGTGGTGGTCGGGACAGCGACCAAGGTGGCGCTGAGCGGTTCGACCACAGACCTGACGTCGGGCAGCACGCGGATACTGACAGCCACGATTCAGGACTTCGGGGGCAATACGGTCAACAGCACGGTGAGCGTGACCTTTGCTCAGACCGCTGGCACGGGCAGCGTGACCGGATTGGGTTCGAGCACGGCCTCAGCCGGCGTGGCGACCAAAACGGTGACTGGCAACGTGGCCGGCCCCGTGACGATTACGGCCTCGGCGACTGGCTTGGCAGCGGGCGCCGGGAACCCCATCAGCTTTAACGTCGTGGTCGGTTTGCTAGACCACTTCAAGGTTGAAGCCTCAGGCGGCGGAGCTATTCCCGCCCAAATTGCAGGCACGCCGTTCAACATTCGCATAACCGCTCAGGACGTGAATAACAACACCGTAACTTCGTTTACGTCCACGGTGTCCCTGACCTCGACAACCGGGACGCTCACGGGGAGCCCGGTCACGTCGGCAAGCTTTACGGCTGGCGTGCTCGATCCGCAGAGCGTCACGATCACCAGCAGCGGCTCGGTGAGCATTACGGCTACCGCATCCGGCAAGGCTGGCACGAGCGCATCATTTGCTGTGAGCGCGGCGGCAGCCACTACGCTGACGGTCTCCGGGCCAGCATCCGCCACGGCGGGCACGGCCTTCAACTTCGCTGTCACGGCCAAGGACCAGTTCGGCAACACGGCCACGGGCTACAGGGGCACGGTGACTTTCAGCAGCACCGATCCGCATCCCGCGACGCTGCCAGGCAATTACACTTTTACGTCCGGCGACAACGGCGCGCAGACTTTCACGAGCGGGGCCACGCTGTTCACTACTCCGTCGCAGACCATCACGGCGACCGATACGGTAACCAATTCCATCACCGGAACCTCCCCCGGCATTACCGTGAGCGCGGCGGCAGCCAGCAAGCTGGCCTTCACCCAGCAGCCCGATGGCTCCGCCACGGGCGGCTTGCCATTCCCCACGCAGCCGGTAGTGACCCTTCAGGACACGTTCGGCAACACGAAGACGGGCATCGCCCAGAACGTCACTGTGTCGATCCAGAACAATGCAGGCCCCGGAGGAGTGCTGAGCGGGACGGCGATTGTGGCTGTAAACACGACCACCGGTCTGGCGACCTTCACCAATCTCTCCATCGACAAGGCGGGCACGGGCTACACCCTCACGGCCAGGGGCTCGACCGTCAACACAACGGCTGGAGTCATCATTACTAACGCGTTCGATATCAACGTCGGCCCTGCGGCGAAGCTGGCCTTTCTGCAGCAGCCAACCAACACCGTCGCCGGCGCTACGATCACTCCGGCGGTGACCGTCCAGGTGCTCGACGCGGGCGGCAATCTCATTACAACCGCCACCAACTCCGTCACCATGGCTATCGGGGCCAATCCGAGCGCAGGCACGTTGACAGGGGGCGGAGCTGTGAGCGCGGTCAATGGCGTTGCCACCTTTAGCAGCCTTTCGATCAACAACCCGGGCACCGGCTACACGCTATCGGCCTCCAGCGGCGGCCTGACAGGCGCCACCAGCGCCGCCTTCAACATTACGCCAGCTGCGCCTTCCACGCCGGCGCTGACATGCCCGGACCCGGACGGCATTATTTCAAGTGCATGCGGCACCCCGCCGGCATTTACAGGTACGGCGCAGGCCGGAAGCACCGTGAAGATTTTTGACGGGGCGACGCAGATCGGCAGCGGCACGGCCGCCGCTTACGCCAGCCCCGCCGGCATCACCACCAGCGCGCTCACCACCCCGGGGAACCACAGCATCACGGCCACGGCCACCGTCTCCACGGTTGTTTCGGCCCCTTCGGGCACTCTGGTGCTTACGGTTCCTGGCGCGGTTAGCGCGGCAACAATCGGAACACAGAGCACCAACAGCCCAGCAAGCACCCTCACTCAGACCGCAACAATCGCTTTGCACAACACGATCTTTGTGACCATTGCCACGGATCCAGTCGCGGCGACCTTCACGGTCTGCGATGCCACCCCCTGCAGCAGCGGTAACACCTACACCCCAGATGCCGACATAACCAACAGCAGCCACGTCCGTACCCTGATCTTCTCCGCGCCCGTAACCCACGCTTTATCGAACGGTACGATTACCGTCAATTCCACAGCAACCGAAAACATAGCGGCCACTTTCATCACTGCCAACGGCCTTGTGTCGCCAGCTCCTAGAGATCAATCGCAAACGGCAACCGGAAATTCCACCACGCCGAGTTCGGGCAACACTGCAACTACGGCGCAGGCCGACGAGTTGCTGATCGGCGCGATTGCCTTCGATGACAGAAGCCAGAGCGTCAGCGCCGGCGCAGGATTCACGAATCTATGTGCTCTTAGTGGTGGCGGATGTGCTAGTGCGAACGGTGGTCAGGCAGGTGCCGATGGCGTCATGATGCAGCCAGAATATGAGCTCGTGGGTACCACCACCGGTCAGTATGCGGCGAGTTGGTCGGGAGCAAATTCCAATAAGAGCACCCAATTCGCCGCCGCCATCGTCACTTACAAGATAAGGTTTCCAACCTTACTCTCGATCGTGCGGCAGGTCGGAGAACCGAACCCAACGAATAACAACACCACCGTGCATTACACGGTCACGTTCAGCGAGCCCGTCTATGGAATGGACGCTGAGGACTACGCGCTTATCGAGAGCGGTGTCACCGGCTCTTCCATATCCGATACCGACGTGACCACGAGCGACAACATAACCTGGACCCTCGCCGTGCACATCGGCACAGGCACCGGCACCGTTGAGCTGGACTATCACGACGACGCCGATTTCACGGTCAATGGCAACAACATCCCCCTGAATGGCTCTGGAGCCGGAGTCGTGATCGTCGCCGGCCCTGCTTACTCGACTCCGGCCTGCACCGCGCCGAGCGGTGTCAGCGTTTCGCCGAATGGTCCGGTCGCGAAGGCAGTTGGAGACTCCCTGACCTTTACGGCCAGCGTTTCCAGCGGTTCGGCGACTCTGCACTACACCTGGAAGAAGGACGGCAGCACCATCGCCGGAGCGCCGGATAGCGCTAACTACACTGTCAGCTCCGTGGCACTCGCCGATGCAGGCACATACACCGTAGTGGTTTCCAACGACTGCAGCGCCGGCGTCACCTCCAGCAATAGCGCCGTTGTGACCGTGAATCGGATTGCGACCGCGCTGAGCGTGGGTTCCGCCAGCGGTACGTACGGCGGCAACACCTCCTCCGCCCTCACCGCGACCCTGACGGCCGGCGGGACCGGAGTCAGCGGCAAGACTATTAACTTTGCCCTCAACGGCACGAGCGCCGGCAGCGCGACGACGAACGCCAGCGGTGTGGCGACCCTGGCC
>Ga0070708_100002962_pt1 | contig 13192 bp, 20 predicted proteins | sample KBSK5503metaG_FD_65469 | JGI IMG/M metagenome (GOLD analysis project Ga0070708, IMG submission 65469) | Corn, switchgrass and miscanthus rhizosphere microbial communities from Kellogg Biological Station, Michigan, USA - KBS K5-50-3 metaG | ecosystem: Host-associated > Plants > Roots >...
GGTACGCGAGAAGATCAAGGCCACCTGGACCTATCCCCGCGCGGCGGGCGAGCGGGGCATCGAGGGCGAGGTCGTGGTCGAGTTCCGCATTGCCAAGGACGGGCACCTCGAATCTGCTGATGTGCGGCGCTCGTCGGGCGCAACCATCCTGGACGAGTACTCGATCAGGGCCGTGCAAACAGCCGCGCCCTTCCCGCCGGTGCCTGATGACGTGGCGAAGGAGGCACTGACTATAGAAAGCACCTTCCGCTATTCATTCCGGAGTGTCGCTCCACGGGGGAAGTGAAACATCACCTGGGGTTCAAGCGAGAACTTTCGCCAAGACCATTTGTTTTCGGGCCAGCTGCACGGAGCCGAACTGGATTCCAGCCACTCCAGGTGATTCCTGAAGACAGGTGTCTGACCAGGTGATCGTTCACCGCGCTTTCGGTGATTGCGGGGGGCGCTTTGGATTGTCGCGCAGGCGCGGAGTTAGCGCCCTAGTTCCACGGCGCGTTTCTATCGGCGGTCCAGCCTAGGCCTCGAGCAGTCGTCAACGTATCGCTCGACGTTCTCCACCCCTAGGTTTCGCCGCAGATCCAATGAGCATGATGGCGTTAATGGCAGAGACGTCTTCCTTTACCTCCTCAGGTATGTCCTACTTCCGTCCAAGAGCCAGCCGCCTCAGAATCGTCTTCAGATCTCCCTCCTGTAGGTCCCTTTGTAGAACCGCCGAAGGGCGATCAACAAGTGGGCCACAAGGCCCGTCATCTCCCAATGCGCGCGGGCGGAGAGAAACATGCCCGGAGCTAGGCCACCATTCGCACGATGAATTGTCGTCGCCGTAAGAAGACGAGCTCGAAGCTTGATGACCCAGCAGGGCCTCGGTTTTGCCGGCGTGGATATGAGACATCGTCGCTGAATATCATGACGGCGCGCTCCTGTTGGCCTCCGGTACTCAGCACCGAGGAGCTCATGCTCGCCATCGAGCGATATCTCACTCGACTCCGTTCAAGGCCGCTTTCCCGGATACCGGCCAGGACCTCAAGGTGATGGGCGTGCGCGAGGACGATCGCCTGGCCGTGACGGTGGCTATGCCCCTGTCGTGCCAGCACATCGGGTCCGAAGCCGCGTACTTCGCGCGGAAGGAAGAGATCCTCGATGCCCTCTCGAGCCGTTTCACCTCCGCCCCGTTCGCCGTCGACTGGCAGCTCAACTGCCTCGATCGGCGCGGGCAGGGCACCGAAGGCGTGTATCTCACGCTGACCGGGACCTCGGCCGAGGACGCCGACTCCGGTCATGTGGGGCGAGGCAACCGCTGATCGCCTTCTCGCGGCCGACCGGTGGCGAAGCGACCGCGGGCAAGAATCCCGCGGCGCACGCCGGGAAGGTGTACAGCGTGCTGAGCCACCGGCTGGCGCGGCTGATCCACTCCCGGTGCCCGGCGCTCCGCGAGGTCTACGTGCACATGGTCGTGCGCATCGGCGAGCCGGTGGATCGGCCGTGGACCGGCGTTCAGGTGGTCCTGCCGGCCGGTGCCGCGCTCGAACACGTGGAGGGGGAGATCCGCCACGTCGTCGAGGTCGAGCTGGCCCGCATGCCGGCCTTCCGGGCCGAGCTGATCCGGGGCGAGTACCCCGTCTGCTGATCGGCCGCTGCCGGGGTGAGGTTGTCCCACCTGAGGCGCGACTGCTCGTGCTTCCGTGACCGCTGGGACATACGTTTCCTTTCTTTTCAGCGCTCTACGCGAGGGTACGTCACTTGCAAGCGCACGGGGCGTCATGCACGAGCGATTGAAAGAGCTCCTCGGAATCCGGGGCGTGAGCTATCGGGTGGTCACGCATCGGGAAGCGTTCACGTCGCAGGAGGAAGCGGCCCGCATGCATGTCTCCGGGTGGTCCTGGGCCAAGACCCTCGTGGTCAAGGACCCGGTCGGTCTCGCGCTGGCCGTTCTGCCGGCGTGCTGCACGGCTGACCTGAACCGGCTCAAGGGCCTGATCGGTCGCGGCGAGACCCGGCCGGGGATCATCGGACCGCGATCCGGATGCGGGCCACGGACTACGTGAGGCTCGCCGAGGCGCGACTCGGCCACTTCGCGGTTCACGAATCGGAGGTTCCCGTACACCCGCCCCTCCGGAGCGGAGCGGCGGGCACGAGGCCCTAGCAGGAGGAGAATCGGATATGGCTCACAAGCTAGTGCTCTTCCGTTCCGAGGCCCGGGAGCGAATCCTGCGTGGGGTCATCGCCCTGACGGACGCGGTGCGCGTCACGCTCGGCCCGAAGTCCAAGTGCGTGCTCCTGGAGAAGCGGTTCGGGCCACCCGTGGTCTGCAACGACGGCGTCACGATCGCCAAGGAGATGGAGCTCCGGGACCACGTGGAGAATCTGGGCGTCCAGATGATCCGCCAGGCCGCGGAGCGGACCGGCGAAGCGGTGGGGGACGGGACCAGCACGTCGACCCTCCTCGCCCACGCCATCTTCGCCGACGGGGTGCGCAACGTGGTGGCGGGGGCGAGCGCGGTGGATCTGAAAAAGGGGCTCGACCGGGGCGCCCGCGTGGCGGTCGAGGCGCTGAGGATGCTCTCTCGCCCGGTGAAGAGCCGGCTCGAGAAAGCCCAGATCGCCACCATCTCTGCTCACAACGATCCGAGCATCGGCGAGCTGGTGGCCGACGCGATGGAGAAGGTCGGCAACGAGGGCGTGATCACGGTGGAGGAGTCCAAGACCACCGAGACCCAGCTCGAGGTCGTCGAGGGGCTGCAGTTCGACCGCGGCTATCTCTCGCCGTACTTCATCACCGACGCCGAGAAGATGGAAGCGGTTCTGGAGGACACCCTGGTTCTGCTCACCGACCGGAAGATCGGGGTGATGAAGGACCTGGTGCCGATTCTCGAGCAGGTGGCGCGGACCGGGCGCTCGATCCTGGTCATCGCCGAAGACGTCGAGGGCGAAGCGCTGGCCACCCTCGTGGTCAACAAGATCCGTGGCTCGCTGAAGTGCGTGGCGGTGAAGGCCCCGGGCTACGGCGACCGGCGCAAGGAGATGCTCGAGGACATCGGCATCCTGACCAGTAGCCGGGTGCTCACCGAGGAGATCGGGATCAAGCTCGAGGCCCTCAACATCGAAGATCTCGGTCGGGCCACCCGGGTCGTCGTGGACAAGGACACGACGACCATCATCGGCGGCGCTGGCGACAAGGCCCAGATCGAAGGGCGCAAGCAGCAGATCCGGGCGCAGATCGACAAGACCACCAGCGACTACGACCGCGAGAAGCTGCAGGAGCGGTTGGCCAAGCTCTCGGGGGGCGTGGCCGTCGTCCGGGTGGGGGCGCCGTCGGAGTCGGAGATGAAGAGCAAGAAGGAGGCGCTGGACGATGCGATCGCCGCCACCAAGGCGGCGGTGGCCGAGGGCATCGTGCCGGGCGGCGGGCTCGCGCTCCTGCGGGCGATCGAGGCGGTGGAGCGAGAGGAGGGCAAGTGCGAGGGCGACGAGCGCACCGGCCTGCAGATCCTGCGGCGCGCCCTCGAGGCGCCCACCCGCCAGATCGCGGAGAACTCGAGCGTCGACGGCGGCGTGGTGGTGAATCAGATGCGCGCGGGGAAGGGGAACATGGGCTTCGATGCCGCACGCAAGGAGTACGTCGACCTGGTGGAGGCCGGCATCATCGATCCCACCAAGGTCGTGCGGGTCGCTCTGGAGAACGCGGTCTCGGTGGCGAGCCTCCTGCTGCTGACTGAAGCCACGCTGACCGAGGTGCCAGAGAAGAAGGAAGAGCCGGCGGGAGCTCAGGGACTCGAGGGCATGTGAGCCATGCTCGTCAAGGACATCATGCAGACCGATGTCGTCACCGTCACTCCCGACACCCGCTTGCCGCAGATGCTCCGCCTGCTCCAGCCACGCGGGTTCCGTCACGTGCCGGTGACCGAGCATGGCTCGCTGGTCGGCATCATCTCCGACCGCGACCTCAAGCAGGCCATGGTCTCGCTCGCGGGGGCCGGCGCGGGGGGCGCGGCGCTGGAGCGCGCTCGAGAGCGCCTGACCGCGGCCGAGATCATGATGCGCGGGGTGACCACGATCGGGCCGATGTTCCCGGCCGAAGAAGCGGCGCGACTCATGACGACGCAGAAGATCAGCGCGCTGCCGGTCACCGAGGGCGATCGTCTCGTCGGCATCGTCACCGAGACCGATATCCTCCAGCTGTTCGTCCGGGCCATGGGGGTGCTGGAGCCGTCCAGCCGCCTGGACGTGATCCTTCGCGGGCCCACCGCGGGGCTCGGTGAGGCCGTGCGCCTCGTCGAGGAGACCGGTACCCGGATCTCCAGCGTGATGACGCTCCAGAGCGCGGTCGGGGAGCGGGAAGTCGTCCTGCGCGTCACGACGATCAATCCGGGGCCAGCCGTGAAGGCGCTCGAGGCCCGGGGGTATGTCGTCCGGGATGCGGATCGGGGCGCGCCCGCGCGGTCGTGAGCGCGATGAACCAGCGCGTCGGCGGCCGGCATCGTGAGGCCGCCAACTCTGCTCGAGCAGCCACGGCTGGCTGCATGGACTACCTGGCCGCCGCAGTCGCCCGATGAACGAGCATCGGGCTACCACTTCACGTCCCGTATCCCGATCCAGTAGCCGAGATGATTGACGAGCATGTGCCCGGCCGCGGTGAGCAGGAGGATCGCCGCCAGATCGACCCATGACAGCGCCGCCTGGCCCCAGACCAGCGCGAGCGCGCCCAGGGCGAAGTCCACTTGATCCCAGGGGATCCAGGGATCACCCGGGGCAACCCCGAGGCGGCGCTTCACGAAGCTCTTCGCACAGTCGCCCGCCATGGCGCCGACGCCGAAGCGGACGCCGAGCGCCGCCCACTCATCGTACGCGACGAGCGCGCCCGGCCGGGCGAGCCAAGACTGGATGAAGGTCACCGTGACCGCCGCCAGGACGCCGATTCCGACGCCGATGACCGTCTTGTGCTCGCCGAGCCACCGTCGACTGAGCGGCCGGTTCCACCGCTTCCAGTACCGGACAAAGGGCGGGGCCATGTTGGCCGCGTACGCCGGCGCCATGAAGTAGAGGAGCTGAACCGCATGCGAGACGGCGGTCCCGAGGGTAGCCATGCCTGCGCGATGGGAGCTTGCCATGGCTGGTCGTGAACACCAATTGCAAGCATTGGGGTAAGCGCGCCCCCAACGGAGGCGCCGGCGCCCCGAGAGACGAGAAACCCGAGCTCCTAACTCCATGAATCGATGGCTATCGCTGCTGGCACCTCGGTTGCACCAGGGATCTGCGGGGTGATGAGCCAATGAACGCGCAGACCGTGAACCGTCACAAGCTCGGGCTGGTGCTGGGAGCCTTCATCGGCGGCTGGCATGCCGTCTGGTCGACTCTCGTCCTGATCGGATGGGCTCAGGCGGTGATCGACTTCGTGTTCTGGCTGCACTTCCTCACCCCGCCGTATCAGGTCGGGTCGTTCGTTCTGTGGCGCGCGGCCGCCTTGATCGCGTTCACCGCCGCGATCGGCTACGGCGCGGGCTGGATCATCGGCACGGGCTGGAATCGACTCCACACCCCCATGTGAATCGATGTCGAGGGAGGGTCTGATGATGGGGATCCTACCGTGGTGGTGGCCTTCGCTGGCCATGGCTCAAGAACGCGCGTACGAGTGGGGAGGGGCCATGCACCCGATGTGGGGGATGTGGGGCGCGTGGGGCATCGTGATGATGCTGATGATGCTCGTCTTCTGGGGCCTAGTGACCGTGGGCATCGTGCTGGCGATTCGATGGCTGATGCATCAGGGTAAGGAAGCGCGCGCGACGGACGCGGCGCTGGACATCCTGCGACAGCGCTACGCGCGGGGCGATATCAGCAAGGAAGAGTTCGAGGCGAAGAAGCGGGATCTCTCATGATCGCTCGTGACCTGATGACTCCGGATCCGCTGACCGTGACGCCGCAGACGAGCATCGCCGAGGTGTGGGACCTCATGCGTGAGGTGGACGTTCGGCACGTTCCCGTCGTCCAGGGAGGTGCCCTCTTGGGCATGGTGAGCGACCGCGATCTCGCCCGCGTCGACATGGCTCGATTGCTGAGATTCGAGGGAGCCGACGCGCTCCGGCAGGAGCTGGCGACACCGATCGTCCGGGTCATGACCTCGGACGTGATCTCCGTCGAGCCGGACACCGAGGTTGGCGATGTGATCGCCCTCCTGCTCGATCACAAGATCGGAGCCCTCCCGGTGGTCGAGGCCGGGACACGGGAAGTGCTCGGAATCATCAGCTACGTGGACGTGCTGCGAGCGCTCCGGGGCCTGCTCGAGGAAGAAGACTGACCGGGGCGCCGTCTTGCATAGCCAGGTCGAGGTAGTCGAGATCTGGGGCATCCCGATCCGGGTTCACTTCAGCTGGCTGCTCGTCTTCGGGCTCGTGACCTGGTCGCTCGCGGCCGGCTACTTCCCACACGACTACCCCGGCTGGGCGGCCCGGAGCTACTGGGCGGTCGGAGCGACCACGGCGCTGATCTTCTTCGTGTCCATCCTGGTCCACGAGCTGGGCCATTCATGGGTGGCCCTCCGGAACGGGATCCCCATCCGCGGCATCACGCTGTTCGTGTTCGGCGGGGTCGCCCAGATCGCCCGCGAGCCCGGCACGCCCGGTGTGGAGCTCCGGGTCGCGATCGCTGGGCCTCTCACGAGCTTCGTGCTGGCCGGCCTCTTCGCTGGCAGCTGGCTGCTGGTCCGGGACATCCCGATCCTCGCCGCGCCCGCGATCTGGCTGACCCGCATCAACTTCATGGTGGCCGCCTTCAACCTGATCCCGGGTTTTCCTTTGGACGGCGGCCGCCTCCTTCGCGCTGTCGTCTGGCGCTGGACCGGGAGCCTCCGACGCGCCAGCGAGGCCGCGTCGTTCATCGGCCAGCTCGTGGCCTTCGGGTTCATCGGCTGGGGCATCCTGACCGTCCTGGGGGGCGACGTGATCGGGGGCATTTGGATCACCTTCATCGGCTGGTTTCTCCAGAATGCGGCCGCGGCCAGCCAGACCGAGGCCACCCTGCGGGAGATGCTGCGCGACGTGACGGTGGGCCAGGCCATGACGCGGGACTGCCGGCGCGTCGAGCGGGGCGCGCGCCTCGATCGGGTCGTTCACGAGGAGGTGCTGAGCGCGGGAGGGCGCTGTTTCGTCGTGACCGAGGCCGGGCGGCTGGTCGGCCTGCTCACGCTGCACGAGATCAAGGCCATCCCGAAGGACCGCTGGGCCGTGGTCACCGTGAGCGAAGTGATGACGCCGGCGGACAAGGTGACGGCGGTGGATCCCAAGACGGACCTGCTGGGCGCGCTCGAGAAGATGGACGACGCCAACGTGGCGCAGATGCCGGTGATCGAGTCCGGGGAGCTGCTGGGCATGATCGGTCGGGAACAGGTTCTCCACTATGTCCGGGTCCGCGCCGAGCTGGGCCTGTGAGGCGGCCGTCCGCTGCGAGGTGAGCGAGGAGGCCCGGCGAGCGTGTCCCGTCTGGGGCACGCCCGCCTCATCTTCACGAGGCCGCCCGCCGCCCGGCCGCGGACAAGGCGAAGCAAGCGTAGAGATATCGCGTCCCTCAGAGAGGGAGTCGAGGTGGCACAGGCGATGCTCTCGTTGTCTCCTGACGTTGCCGCGTCGTGACCGCGAGAGGAGGAACCCCATGCCGACTTATGTGGTGCTGACCCGACTCACGCCCGAAGCCGTAAAGACTCCCGGCGAGCTGAAGCGCCTGGAGAAGGTGGTCGCCGATCATGTCCGAAGAGACTGCCCGCAGGCGAAGTGGGTGGCCAACTACGCGATCCTGGGGCCCTACGACTACATGGACATCTTCGAGGCTCCCGACGAGACGATCGCCGCCAAGGTGGTGATGATCATCCGCTCATACGGCCACGGGCAGACGGAGACCTGGACCGCGATGCCCTGGGAGCGGTTCGAGATCGTGCTCCCGAGCTAGAGCCATGAATGGCGGGCCCATAGACGCGCCCATGAAGGTCGGCGACGTGAAGACTAGGAATCCAGCGGTCGTGGACCTCGACACGCCGGTGAGGGAGGCCGCCGACCTGATGCGGAGCAACGGGATTCGACATCTCCTGGTGCCTCCCACGAACAGCCCCACAAGGATGACGACGAGGGCCGCCAGGATGCGAACCGCGGGGGAGAACCGCTCGAACTCTGCGTCGTTCGAGAAGCCGAGCCACGATGCCAGAAGCAGCGCGAGAACGAACAAGCCCGAGCCCACGACGACCGACGCGCGGCCCCGACCCCGAGCGAATCGATAGCCCATCGCCCCATCCTCTCTGGCCGGTCGAGCATCAGAGACCGACCGACCTACAATGCAGGAGCAAGCTTCGTGCCTCGCGCTCGAGTCCCGGCAAACGTGCGCAAGACGACTACATCCGGGCAGGGTGGCGTGGGCATCGCGCCGGAGGCTCCGCGCCTGATGGGGACCGTCCGCCCCAGCTGAGGAGGAGGAGCCTCACCGGAGCTCCGGTCGACGGCGCCTAATGTCGTGGTTCGGAAGCGATCGTGATCGCCGCCGATTGGCAGGTGGGTTGCACCTCAGCGAAGCGCGGGCCGAGACCGAGCCCGAGGGGGATTTCACGAGCCACCGGAGAGCGCGATGAAGGTCAAGGACGTGATGGCCAGAGACCCGATCAGCATCGATCCGCAGGCCCCGGTGGGTACGGCGCTGGACGTCATGCGTACCAAGCACATCCGTCACCTGCCGGTCGTGGACGAAGCGGGGGCGCTCGTCGGGATCGTCACTGATCGCGACCTCCGCCACGCTGCCCTCGCTCCCGCGCTGCAGGAGTACCTGTCGGTCCGCGCTCACCGCCGAGCCCGGCAGCTGGGTGAGACGCTAGAGAACCTGCGGGTCAGGGATGTGATGACGTGGGCGCTCGTCACGACGGGCCCGGAGGCCCCGCTGCTGTCCGCGGTGCTCATTATGTTCGAGAGCCGCGTGGGTAGCCTGCCGGTCCTAGAGGGCGGACGCCTCGTCGGCCTGCTCACGGAGCAGGACGTGCTGAAGGCCCTCATGCTGGAAGGCAAAGTGGCCGAGTTCGGCGAAGGCTACATGTGGTAGGGAGGAGCACATGATGGCAAAGGCGAAACCGATGCGGGCCAGGAAGACGATCGAGGCGGCCCGTTCCCGCAAGGCGGGCCGGCCTCCGGAGACACGGGCGATGCCGGCACGGGTGCGCCGTCGACAGAAGACCGCCCACGCCGCATTCCGCAAGGACACGACGATTCATCAGGCGGCTGAGGGGCCGCGCGTCGTCTGGGCCGTCACCAAGCCCAAGATCAAGAAGGGCTAGACGATGACCAAGAGAATCCTGCTGGCGGTCGATCGTTCCCCCCGGGCGGATGCGGTCACGGCCATCGTGGCCGACACCGCCCACGGTGCTCACGCCACGGTGCGATTGCTGCACGTCGCACCCGAGTCATCAGCCGTCCAGGACGCCGAGGGCCGTGTCGTCGTGTATGCGGATCAGGAGACGGAGAGTCTCACCGGCGCTGGCCTCGACTACCTGCGGACGCTGGAGGTTCACTTCGGCGGTGTGCCGGTGGAGAGTGTCGTGCGCTTCGGCGATCCGGTCGCAGAGATCCTCGCCGAGGCCGAGGTCTTCGGCGCCGATCTGATCGTGGTGGGCACCGCGGGACGGAGCGGCATCGGCCGTGTCCTGCTGGGCAGCGTGGCCGAGCGGGTCTTCGGGAAGGCCACGGTCCCCGTGATGCTCGTGCGGCCCACGGGGGTCGCCGCGGCCCAGAAGGGCCGCACGTGAAGAACTTCGAGGTGGCCCGGCAGTTCGAGCACATGGCCGACATCCTGGAGCTCAAGGGCGAGAACCTCTTTCGCATCCGGGCCTACCGCGGTGCCGCGCAGAACCTCCAGTCGCTGAGCGAGGACATCGAGGCGGTCGCCCGAGAGGAGCGGCTGGAGGACATCCCAGGCATCGGCGCCGACCTCGCGGGCAAGATCCAGGAGTACCTCCAGACCGGGAAGATCAAGGAAATCGCGGCCGCGAGCAAGGGCATCCGGTCGCGCAGGCCTGGAGCATTATCCGGGCGCGGCACGTGCGCCATCTCCCGATGCTCGAGGTCGACCGCCGGCTCATCGGGATGCTCACCGATTACGACCTCAGGCTCGTGATTCTCGAGCGGTGCCTTCAGGGAGAGCCGGGCCAGCTGGCGCACACGCTCGCTAGTCCGAGAGTGAACGAGATCATAGCCTGGGAACATAGTCCGACAGGCGTATGCCACGCGGCGGGCTGCCGCTGCAAGCACTTCATGCCAGAGATTCGCCTCCCGAGGCCTCTTGCGGTGCGCGCTCCAGCCCTGCTCGCCGATCAGGGGACGAAGGTCACCTCGTGAGGTTCTTTGGCAGCCAGGTCCGCTCGACAGGTGAGGAACATCATGTTGATCGAGGAACTGACTAGACAGGCGAGTCTGGATCTCCTGGCTCGTACGCGTCTCGGCAGACTAGCGTGCGCACAAGGGCCCCAGCCTTATGTCGTGCCATTCTATTTCGTTTACGACAACAACCAGCTCTATAGCTTTTCCACGGTCGGACAAAAGATCGAGTGGATGCGCGCCAACCCGCTGGTCTGCGTCGAAGTGGACGAGGTGGTGAGCCCGGAGCAGTGGGTGAGTGTCATCGTGTTCGGCCGCTACGAGGAGCTACCAGATACGCCCGGATGCCAGAGCGCGCGTGCATTCGCCCACACACTGCTGAAACGGAACGCCGTGTGGTGGGAGCCCGCTTACGTGAAAACGATCCTCCATGGCACACAGCGCCCGCTGGTGCCGGTCTTCTACCGCATTCACGGTCTTCAGATTACCGGCCACCGCGCCATTCCTGACCCGGTGACGGGGCCTGCTACTAGGTTGTCGATGACCGACTCGGGCAAAGACGGTTGGCTGCAAAATCTTCTGCGGCAGGTCCTGGGTAAACTGAAAGCGTGACCCTCACTCGGCCGTGTGCCGCGCTTCTTCCTCGCCAGTGTGGCGCCGCGCGTGCTGGCGACGGCGAGGGCACGTGGCCCGACATCGAGCGCCGAGCGCGTGCCCCAGTTCAACGCGAGTAGGCTCCATCGCCCGCCTCATCGGGCCCGCAGCGTCTTCTGGAGCGAGGCGGCGGTCCCGATGAGCAGCGCGCCGAAGGCGAGGGCGTAGATGCCCAGCGCGCAGACGACGTAGGGCTGCGAGGCGTGGGGGAGCATTGTGATGAGCAGGGCCAGGAAGAGGGAGAACACGCCCCCCGTCGCCAGCAGCCAGTAGCCGACCCCCTCGCGGGGGAGGAGTGCCGCCGCGACGATCTCCAGGACGCCGGTCAACAGGCCCCAGATCGCGATCGCGCCGACCAGCTGGCGGGGAACGAGGGGCCACACCAGCGCCGCCCGCCGACGACGAGGCTCACCGCGCCCTCGAGCAGGACGGGCCAGCCCGCGAGCGACCTCCGCGTGACCCAGAGCGCCGACGCGATCGCCCAGGCGCCGTCCAGGGCGGCATAGACGCCGAAGAGCACGACCACCCGGTCGAGCGATGCGGTCGGGCGAAGCAGGAGCAGGATGCCGAACAGGATGGCGAGCGCGCCCCGGGCGCCGACCATCCACCAGTTCTTGCCGAGCGTGGTGAGGAGGACGTGTCCCTCCGGCCTGTCACTGATCATCTCGGTCTCCCGTTCGCGTCAAGGGTGAGAGGTCACGATCCGCCGGCGGCTCGCCCGAGCGGCGGATGATCTCCGTCCGGGCGCGGTCGCGGAGGCGGACCATGGCGGGCCATCCATCTGGTTCGGGGGTGATCGGAGCGCTCACCGCGACCGTGATGGGGCCCGGCTCCGGCAGCCAGCTGCCGTCCGGCAGGATCTCACGGGCTCCCTGGATCGTCACCGGAATGACCGGAGACCTGGTCTCGACCGCCGCCTTGAAGCCGCCGAGACGGAATGGCAGGATCCCGGGCGGCCGCGCGAAGGTGCCCTCGGGGAAGACCAGCACCGACAGGCCCTCCCGCAGCGCCCGGGTGACCCGCTCGGCGTCGGCCACGCTCCGCGAGGCCTGGCCCCGCTCCACGGTCAAGTGCCCCACCTTGCGAATCACGCGGCCCACCAGCGGTGCCCGGACGAGCTCGCGCTTGGCGACGAAGCGGAAGGCCACCGGCAGCGCGGCGAGGAGGATGACGACGTCGAGATAGCTCGCATGGTTCGCGGCCAGAATGACCGGGCCGCGGGAGACCAAATGATCCTCACCCTCCAGGCGAAGGGAGCAACCCGAGATCGCGAGGATGACGCGACACCAGAGCCGCACCGCCCGGTCGGCGGCCGGGCCCGTCGGGACCAGGAGCACGGCCAGCCAGAGCGGCTGGACGGTGAGCAGCAGGAGCGTGCCGAGATAGGCGCCGCGGACAAGGGCGGGGAGTCGACCGGCGGCGCGCCGCACCCGTGCCCCGAAGGCCCCCAGCAGCAGACGGGTCCATTGCACCGCGACCGAGCGCCCCGGGCGACCCGTGGCGCCCTGCAGATAGGCGGCACGCGTGGCGCTGCGCCTTACCTTGCCGCTGGACGTCTTGAGGACGGCGTGAGGGTCGGCGATGACCACGACATCCGCTGGCACCCCGAGCGCCGCCACCACGCCCGCCATCACCGCCGCCCGGAGCCGCTCGCGCTCGACGAGTCCCCGCGCGCGCGTCTCGGCGACGACCACCAGCCGCTCGGTGCCCATACTCGGGTCGTGGACGCCGAAGGCGGCCACGCAGCCCTTCCGGATGCCCGGGATCGCGCCCACGATATCCTCGACCTCTTGAGGATATAGATTGCGGCCGGCCTTCTTGATGAGATCCTTCTGCCGGCCGGTGATGTACAGCTCGCCGTCGGCCGAGTAGCCGAGGTCCCCTGAATCCATCCACCCGTCCCGGCGCACCGCCCGCGTCGCGGCCGGGTTCCTCCAGTAGCCCGCCGTGACCGAGGGGCCTCGGAACTCGATTCGGCCCTCCACCCGCTCACCCAGCGGCTGGCCGGCCCCGTCCACCACGCGCACCTGCTGTCCTGTGAGAGGCGGGCCGCACGAGACGAAGCGGAACGGGGCCTGGGGCTCGTCGGGAGAGGCGGCCGCCACCCGGCCGGAACCCTGGAAGGTCTCGCGGGAAACCGTGTCGATGCGCGGTCCGGCCCCGGGGGTGGGAATCGTGAGGGCTACCGAAGCTTCCGCGAGCCC
>Ga0070708_100002963_pt1 | contig 13192 bp, 11 predicted proteins | sample KBSK5503metaG_FD_65469 | JGI IMG/M metagenome (GOLD analysis project Ga0070708, IMG submission 65469) | Corn, switchgrass and miscanthus rhizosphere microbial communities from Kellogg Biological Station, Michigan, USA - KBS K5-50-3 metaG | ecosystem: Host-associated > Plants > Roots >...
CAGGTCGCGCGCGGCCGCGAGCACCGCGTCCGGGTCGGCCGGGGCGACCTTGGCCGCGGCGCGGACGGCGATGGCCTTGATCCGTTTGGCGCCGAGGACCGCGCCGAGCCCGCCGCGGCCGGCGTGCCGCCCGTCGTGGGAGATCGTGGCGTAGCGGACCCCGCGCTCGCCGGCCGGCCCGATCGCGGCCACCCGCCAGCCGCGGCCGAGCCGCTCCCTGACCGTGGCCCCGGTCTGGGCGGCGGTCAGGCCGGCCAGGTCTTGCGCGTCGCGGAAGCGCGGCCCGTTCTCGTCGACGAGCAGGACGGAAGGTGCGGGGCGTGCGCCGCGGACCACGATCGCGTCGTAGCCGGTGAGCTTCCCGGCGATGGCGAAGTGGCTGGAGGCGAGCGCGTCGGTGAGCAGGCCGGTCAGCGGGGACTTGGCCACCACCGCGAACTTCGCGCTGGTGGTCAGCGGCGTGCCCACCAGCGGGGAGAACACGTAGGCCAGCGGCGCTTGTTCGCCGAGGGGGTCCGCGTTCGGCGGCGCCAGGCGGTGCATCAGCCAGGCGCCGAGCCCGGCGCCGCCGACGTAGGCGCGGAGGATGTCGTCGGGGAGGTCCAGCGTCTCCGCGGCGCCGGTGCTGGCGTCCACCACCAGCGCCCGGCCGAAATATCCGCCCGCGGTCATCGCGGCTCAGCCCCCGGCGTCGGCGGACAGGAAGAAGACGGTGTCCCCGGCGGCCAGCGGGGTCTGGCCGTCCCTGGTGATCTGGTCCCCGTTGAGCGCCGCGGTCACGTGCCCGAGGTCGACGCCGGCGGCCGCGGCGGCTTCGGCCACGGTGGCCGCGCGCACGGTCTGCGGGGCGCGGTGCCCATCGGCGCCGGCCAGCACGCCGAAGCGCAGGATGGTGATCGGGGGGGCGGGCTGTTCCCTGGCCGTTCGGTAGTCATCTGGCTCGTTGACGTTGACCACCGAGTCCAGGCCGGGGTCGAGCGCGGCCAGCACAGGATCGTCCCTGAGCGCGGCCTCGTCCAGCCGGGTGACCTGGCACTGCTCGAACAGGAAGGCGGGCCGGAGGCGATCTTCGGTGACGAGTTGCTCGGCTATCGCGGCGAGGCTGGTCCGGTAGGCGGCGGCCAGCGGCTGCGGGTAGCCCCGGGCGACGGGGAGCCCCACGTCGGCGCCCTCGTGCACCGCGCGCAGTACCCGGCGGATGAAGGCGGGGTGCAGGAACGGCATGTCGGTGGAGCTGACGAAGGCCACGTCGGCACGACCGGTGAGGGCGCCCAGGCCGGCGGCCAGGCCCTGCACCGGGCCCTTGCCCTCGCGCGGGTCGTCCACCACGCGGACGTCGGCGGGCAGGTCGGGCAGCTCCTGGCCGTGCGCGCGGACCACGACCACCGGGCCGCCGGTGGCCCGGGCGAGGATGCCGACGGTCCGGCGCAGCAGCGTGGACCCGTGCCACTCCAGCGCCGCCTTGGGCGTGCCCATCCGCGAGGACCGCCCGCCCGCCAGCACCACGCCCGCAGAACCCGGCATTCCCTCATGCTAGTTGCGGTGCCGGGCGCCAGTTGAGGGCGGGGCGTCAGGGGTCTGGCTCGGGGATGTAGTGGCGGCTGTGGTCGGCGGGGTCGATCCAGACCCGCATGATGGTGCGCGTGCTGGGGTCGCGGAACCGCTCGTCGGTGGGGATCCAGCCGGCGGCGGGCTGGTCGGCGTGCGCGTGCCCGCGCCGTGTCCGGCCGCGCCGGGGCCCTGTGGTTCCGGGCGCTGTGGCTCCGGGCGCGGCGGAGGTCGGGGCGGCGCCGGGCAGGTCGGCGACGGCGGCGGCGGCCTCGTCCAGGTACCGGGCGCTCAGCACCAGGCCGACCCGGCGGTCCAGCTCGTCCAGGCCGAACAGGCCCACCGCGTAGTGCTCCCGCAGCAGCGCGACCAGCCGTTCGCGGTCGGCCTCGGCGGCCAGCGGCCGCGGACCCCCCGGGCCGGGCACGGCTACGTCGTGGGCCGGACGACGACCGCGGTGCCGTAGGCCACGATCTCGGTCAGCTGCTGGCTGATCTCCGAGGAATCGAACCGCATCGCGACGATCGCGTTGGCGCCGAGCAGGCGCGCGTTCTCGATCATGCGGTCGATGGCGTGGCGGCGGCTGTCCTCGAGCAGCCGGGTGTACTGCGGCACCTCGCCCTGGCGCAGGGCGGTGAGCCCGGCGCCGAATGACTTGGCGAAGCCCATGCTGCGCACCACGAGGCCGAAGGAAAGCCCCAGGTCACGCTCGACGGTCATGCCCTGCAGGCCGAGGCCGGTGGTGACGGGGAACGTCGCGGGCGATGACGCTGCTGGAGTTGACTCTGACATGACGGCATCATACGGAAGGAGCCGCGGCATCGGCGCCCGGATCCGCCCGGGGTCCTAGCCGATCGCGATCCACTGGGTGACGGCGGGGCGCACGCCCTCACGCGCGCAGATCAGGCTCAGCGGCCCGCCCGGGATGTCGTCGACGGCGAAGCGGCCCAGGCCGTCAGCGTCGGTCCAGACGGGCTCGGCCCGCTGCCTGCGGACTCCGATGCGCGCGGGCGCGGGCGGGGTCAGCTGGCCGATCAGCCGCCATGAGCCGACCCGGGCGGCGGGCTCGATCAGGATCTCCACGCTGAGGTCCCCGGTATCGAAGACCGTCAGCCTCGGCGCGGCCGCCGAGCGTATCGCGGACTGGGTGGCGAGCCAGGAATCGGAGGTCAGCACGGCCAGCTCGGCGTCGATCGCGAGCAGGTCATAGCTGCCCTTGGCCAGGTCCATGGACCAGCTCGGCGGCGGCTCGGACGTCCGCAGCACCTCGCCGAGCGCCGCCAGCAGGTGCTCGTCGTCCAGCTCGGCCAGTCTCTCCGGTTCGGCCGGGGGGCGGTCCTCGCTCATCAGCCCCTCCGCCATCGTCGTGTGCCTAGTACCGCCGGGCAGCGGGCGCGGCCGGGGCGGTTCCTACGCGTAATGAGCAGACGCAGGCCCACTAGATACCACCCGTGTCAAGTAGTTTTCTGAGCTGGCTGAGGCAGCGGGCCCGGGTTGGCCCGAGGCTGCCCACCGGCGCCTGCAGCCTGGCGGCGGCTAGGCGGTAGGACGGCCGCCCGTCGTCCACGTCGACGACAAGCTCGCGGAGTACTCGCTGGCACCACTCGCTGAGCAGGTGGAACGCCTCCCAGAGGGCCGCGTGCTGTGCGGCCGTGAGCAACGGCTCGTCAGCCGGCGGTCCGCCGGCGAGCAGCCGGTCCATGTGTTCCTCCTCGACATTCACCGTCGATCGCGACCGCCGCAGCAGAGCCTGGCACTCGCGGCGGCAGGTGGTGGCCAGCCAGCCGCCCAGCCGCTGGGGATCGCGGATCTTGTCCAGGTTCTCCAGCAGGTGAAGCCAGGTCAGCTGCACAACGTCCGCGGCGTCGTCGCGGCTCAGCCGGTGCGTACGGCAGATGGACCACACCAGGCCGGCGAAGCGGTCGACCAGCTGATCCCACGCTCGCGCGTCACCAGCCGCGGCGGCCCGCACCAGGCTGGGAAGCAGGTCGTACGGGCCCTTCTCGTCGCCCGCCGCAGCCCCGGGACTGCTCTCGGCAGACATCCTGATCAGACCCCCAGCGCTAGGAACGAGTAGGCCGTGGCCAGCGCGAGCGGATCGCCGGTCAGCTCGGCGTCCGCCCGGGCCGCCCGCAGCGCCTCAGGGAACCCCGCCCCCGCGGCCACGGACCTGTGCAGCGATGCCATGACCGAGGGCGTGACCTGGTCGTTGACCGGAACGACGGCCGCCACGAGGCCTGCCGTCCCCATCGGCATCAGGCTGCTGGCCAGGCCGAGCAGTTCGTCTGCTCCGGCCGGTGCCGTGCGGCCCGACTCGCAGGCGGACAGCACCAGGCGGTGCGGCGCGCGAGCGATGCCCTCGATGTCGTAGACGGTCAGCGGGCCGTCGTCCAGCTGCAGGGACGAGAAGAGCGGGTTGTCCGCACGGAACGTCCCGTGCGTCGCCACGTGCGCCAGCCAGGAACCATCGAGCGCGGCGAGGACGTTCCCGGCCGTGGCCGTGCCGTCAGTCAGCACACTGGCCTGCGGATAAAACTCCGCCAGTTGCTTGATCTCTGTTCGGACGGCGCGCAGGCCCGGGCCGCCGACCAAGATGACCGCGCGGTGCCCCGGCGGGTCCGCCGACCTGGCGCGGAACCAGGCGGCGGCGGACGGGCTGACGCTGACCGACTGGGCCCGCAGGACCGGCAGCATCCCCCAGGGGACGGCGTGCAGGCGGCCGGGCGGGACGATGACCACGGCGCCGGAATCGAGGTCAGCCGCCGCCGGGCCGAGCAGCGCCTGCTCCAGTCGGCTGCCCGCCACGGCCAGGGCCTGGCCGGCCGCGGGGACCTGGTGTCCATCCGCTAGGCGCCGCAGCAGGAAGCGTGCGAAGTCCACCTCGCGGGCGGCTTCCCCGGCGCCGCCCGCCGTGTACAGCCGGATGCCCGAGCGCTGGACGGTCACGGCATACAGGGTGCCGTCCAGCTCTACGAGCTCGACGAGCACCGTGCGGCCCAGCAGGCCGAGCAGGGCCGTCGGGGTCACCGGCGCAGTCCGCGTCGCGGCCGGCGCGGGCGTCTGCAGTATGCGGGCGCGCACCGCATCCTCCAGCTGTTTGCGCTCCCGTCGCAGTGACTGGACCTGGGGGGCCGCGACCAGGTCGCGATCCAGCCGCCTGCTGACCTCCCGGAGCGCCGACATCTGCCGGGCCAGCTCTTCGTCGTGTGGCGGGCTGCCCGCCGTCGTGGCCTGGGCGGTGGCCCGCCAGCGCTCGCCCCAGGCCAGCAGCTGCCGTCCGCTGCCGCGGCGCACCGCGGCGCGCTGGCCGATGGCAGCCAGCTCCCGGCCGTAAGCCGTGACCGCGGCCCGCATCTCGCTGGCCCCCAGCATCTGCTGCTGCTCGGCGAGGACCGCCAGGCCGCGTCGACAGGCGGAGAGCATCTCACGCTGCTGCCCGCGCAGCTCGCAGAGCAGCGCTCGCGCCAGCCAGTCCCGGCTGCGGGCCAGGGCCGGGCCGCTCCGGCGGCGTCGGGACGCGAGGATCAGGTGCTCCTCGGCCCGGGCCAGACGGCCGCGCGCCCGGGCCATCTGACCGGCCAGCAGGTGCGCCTCGGCCGACTCCTCCGCGCCGAGGGCGTCGAACTGCCGGGCGACGGAGCAGGCCAGCCGGTAGGCGCCCGGGCTAGTGTCCCCGGAAACGTGGCGGGCCTGCGCCAGCACCAGCCGGGCCCGCGCGGACCACCAGTCCCGGTGCTGGCGACGGAACAGCCGCACGGCCTGCCCGGCCCGGTCGCTGGCCGCCGAGGGATCTCCGGCGGCCAGCGCCGCGGTCGCCGAGGAGTACAGCAGCTCGGCGAAGGTCGTTGACCGGCGCATTTCGGGACCCGGGCGCCGGGAGGCGGCATCCGTCTCGGCCCACGCGTCCGCCGCGAGTCCGGCCGAGAGAAGGATCGCGCACCGATCGATGACGACCTCGAGCACGGGGGTACCCAGTTGCGCGAAGCGCCGGACGGTCTCGGCCATGAACGCCAGGGCCTCAGGCACCCGTCCGGAAGCGGCCGCCACCAGCCCGCGGTCGTGCCGCGCCGCGGCGTACTCCCACTCTTGCCCGGCTCGCTTGAATTGCTGTTCGGCGGCCGCAAAGTCGGCATCCGCCTGCCGCGTCTGCCCGATTTCGAGCAGGATCATGCCACGGTGACCGCGAGCCCGGGCCTCCCAGAGGAAATCCCCGTGCCGGTGCAGGATCGTCACCACCTGGTTCAGGTCGCGTAGCGCCTCGTCGCGCCGGCCGATCAGGGCAAGGATGCCCGCGCGGCGCATCAGCACCCGCCCGGCCAGCACGCCGTCCGCCGCCTGCACGGCGCGGTCCAGGTGGACCATGCCGCGGGCGGTACTGCCCGCCAGGATCATCGTCAGGCCGAGGCTGGCCTGGACGTCGGCCTGCCGTTGCACCTCGCCGCTGGCCCGGGCCGAGCGGAGCGCCAGGCGCAGTTCGGCCAGCCCCTCCCGCGGGCGGCCGAGATCCCGCAGGGCGATGCCGGCGGCCTGATGGGCCATGGCGGCTGCGGCGGCACTGACCGGCGGACGGCGTGACAGCATCTCCCGCGCTTTCGTCAGCGCCTCGTTTGCCCGGGAAAGCGCGAGATCGAGAAGATAACTGGCCTCCGCGGTATCTGGGACATCTTCTCTGCCCTCTGGCATATGACCATGATGGTAGAGATTGCCATCTTCCGACAGGTTCCACCTAAGGGGGTTAGCGGTGACGGCAGGCGAGGGCAACGGGTCCGTGAGTCTCAGCGCCATCTCGGAAAGCCAGGCCCGATATATTCAGGAGAATGTCCCCGGCGCCACCATTTTTCCGCCTGGAAGCCAGCCGGGCGGGACAGTTCCGGCAGAATTCTTTTACCGCGCCGGTCAGGTGCTGACCCGCGACCGGGACCGGCAGGACGTCCTGAACGCCCTGGTCCGGCTGGCGCCCACCCTCACCATCGACGACACCAGGTTCGAACGGGCCGAAGTGGCCGGTCACCCGATACCGGGGCTGACCCTCATCCAGCTGATCTTCAACAAGCCGCCGGGTGAGGATCCGATCGCGCAAGAGCAGATCATGTTCAGCGCGCTGGAGGCCATCGCGCAGCAACTCGGCCGGGGCAAGGCGACACCCAACCACCTGCTCTCCGTGGCGCAGCCCAACATCGTGAGCTGGTGCCCGGCCGGGGAGCCGGTTCTCGTGCCGCCGGACGCCGGGCCCCAGCCTGGCATATCCAGGTCCGGCTGCGATGGCCGCGGGACGCTGGTCGCGGTGGTGGACGGAGGACTCGCCCCGTCCTCGCACCCGTGGATGCAGGGAGTCACCGGCGATCCGGACCCCCAGGTGATCCCGCCGGATCAGAACGACCCCGCGGGTCAGATCGGGCGGTACGGCGGCCACGGCACGTTCATCGCCAGCATCATCCGGGCGATGGCCCCCCGGGCCGAGGTGCGGGTCGCGGGGGTCCTCGAGACGGCGGGCGCGGCCTTCGAGGCCGATGTCGTCAGCGCGCTCCGGTCGGTGCTCGACTGGGCCCCGGACGTGATCAGCCTGTCCGCCGGCACGCACACTTGGAACAGCGGGGGCCTGCTCAGCTTCCAGGTCTTCGTCGACGGCCCGCTGCGCGAGCGGGCCGGCACCGTCCTCGTCGCCGCGGCCGGCAACGACGGGGCCGACTGGAAATTCTCGCCCGCGGACATGGACAGCGTGATCGGTGTCGGGGCGCTGGGCCCGCCCGGGGACGCCCGGGCCGGGTTCTCCAACTACGGCGACTGGGTCAAGGTCTACGCTCCCGGCCAGGACCTCGTGCAGGCTTTCGCCAGCGGCACGTACACCTATCAGGAGCAGAACGTGGGCACGCAGGCGGTGTTCGGCGGCATGGCCAGCTGGAGCGGGACCTCGTTCTCGACGCCGGTGGTGTCCGGCCTGATCGCCGCCCGGATGCCGGGAACCGGCGAGAGTGCCCGCGAGGCAGCCGATTCGCTGCTCCGGCTGGCCCGGGCCCAGGCGCTGCCCGGTGTCGGCCCGGTCCTGCGGCCCGGCCAGGCCTGCCTCTGCCTGTGCGAACAGCCCTGCCGGGGCCGCCCGCCGGTCCGCTGCGGCTGCCGCTCTGACGGATGATAACGTGAGCGCTCCGGAAGGGAGGCGGCGCCGATGCGACTGGCCGCCTGCGCCGAGATGGTCTTTCTCGACCTGCCCGTCACCGAACGAGTCCAGCGGATCGCCGAAGCCGGCTTCGACGTCGAGATCTGGGACTGGACCCGCCACGACGTCGAGGCCCTGGCCGCGACCGGGGCGATGTTCTCGTCCATGACCGGCTACGTGCGGGGCGACTTCGGCGACGGCGCCGGCGAGCTGATCAGGACCGCGCGGGAGTCCATCGCGGTGGCGGAGACGCTCGGCTGTCCCCGGCTGAACCTGCACGGCACCGGCCTGGACGGCAAGGGCCTGCCGGTGGTGCCGGGGGCGGAGATGCCGGGGCCGCTGTGGATCTCGGCCGCGCGGACCCTGACCCGCCTCGGCGAGCTGGCCGAACGGGCCGGGGTCACGTTCTGCCTGGAGAACCTCAACACGGCGGTGGACCACCCGGGCGTGCCGTTCGCGCGGGCCGCCGACACGATCGCCCTGGTCGAGGCGGTGGGCCACCCACGGGTCCGGCTGATGCTCGACCTGTACCACGCGCAGATCGGCGAGGGGAACCTGATCGAGCTGATCCGGCGGGCCGGGCCGCTGATCGGCGAGATCCAGGTCGCCGACGTGCCCGGGCGGTGCGAACCCGGCACCGGGGAGATCAACTACCCGGCCGTCGCGGCCGCCCTGGCCGACCTGGGCTACACCGGCACCGTCGGCCTGGAAGCCTGGGCCGCCGACGGCGACAGCGACCGGGCCCTGGCCCGGTTCCGGGCCGCCTTCACGGCGTTACCATCGGCTCGTGCTGTCGTTTTCCGCGCGGACCCGCACGGCCAATCTGACCCGGATGGCCGAGGAGCGGTTCGACGTGCTGGTGATCGGGGGCGGGATCACCGGGGTGGGCATCGCGCTGGACGCGGCGGCGCGCGGGCTCTCGGTGGCGCTGGCGGAGAAGGACGACTTCGCCGCGGGGACCTCGGGGCGCTCCTCCCGGCTGGTGCACGGAGGGCTGCGGTACCTGGAGCACGGGGAGTTCGGCCTGGTCCGGGAGTCGCTGCGGGAGCGGGGCATCCTGTTCCGGCTGGCGCCGCACCTGGTCCGGCCGGTGCCGATGTACATGCTGGCCGGTGACCTGCGGCGCCGGGCCACCTACCGGGCCGGGCTGACCGCGTACGAGGCGCTGGCGGCGGGCCGCAACGTCGGGTACCACCGGGCGGTGAGCGCCGGGCAGGTCGCGCGGGCCATGCCTGGTCTGGGCGGGCCGTCGCGCGGGTTCCGCTACTTCGAATGCCAGGTGGACGACGCGCGGCTGACCATCGAGGTGGCCCGGGCCGCGCACGCCCGCGGCGCGCTGCTGGCCAACCACGCCCGGGTGACGGGGCTGCTGGGCGACGGCCGGGTGACCGGCGCGGCGGTGGAAGACGAGATGACCGGGCAGCGGTTCGAGGTCCGGGCCAGGGCCGTGGTCAACGCGACAGGTGTGTGGGCGGCGCAGTTGGCGGGCGGGTCGGTCCGGCTGGTGCCGAGCAAGGGCGTCCACCTGGTGTTCGCCCCGGGCGCGGTGCGGACCACGGCGGCGCTGGCCGCGCCGTCGGCGGCGGGCGACGGGCGGTACGTCTTCGTCGTCCCGTGGGAGGACCGGGTGTACGCCGGGACGACCGACACCCCGTACGCGGGCGACCTGGACCACCCGGCGCCGGACGACGCCGACCGTGACTACCTGCTGGCCGCGGTGGCCGGGCTCTTCCCCGACGTGACCGGGCGCGACGTGGTGGCGTCCTGGGCCGGGCTGCGCCCGCTGCTGGGCGACCCTGCGGACGCCAGGACCAGCGACCTGTCCCGGCGGCACGCGATATTCCCAGGCCCGTTCGGCCTCTGTACGATCACCGGCGGGAAGCTGACCACGTACCGGGCCATGGCGCAGGACCTGGTGGACCGGGTCGCCGCCTTCCTCGGCGGCGCAGGCCCGTGCCGGACCAGGGACATCCCGCTGGGCCTGCACGGGTCGGCCGGCGCGGCCGTGCGGCTGGCCCGGGAGGAGGTGAGGCGGCTCGGGCTGCCGCCGCGGACGGCCGCCCGGCTGGTGCAGCGCTACGGCGACGACTGGCCGGAGGCGGCCCGACTGATCGGCGCGGACGCCTCCCTGGGCGAGCCGGTGGCGGACGGCCTGCCGGTCCTGGGCGTCGAGGTGGCCCTGGCCCGCAGCCGGGAGATGGCCCTCACCGACGAGGACACCTACGTCCGCCGGACCCGGCTGACCACCCGCGACGCCTCCGTCCGGCTCACACCTTCAGGCGGATTACGCCGGGAATGATTCCGAACGAGACGGGCGTCATGCCCAGCAGTTCCCCGTCTGCCTCGACCGGGAAGGGCTGGTCCGCGTCGATGCGCACCTGGCCGGCGCGGAGTTCGGCGATGTTGCGGTGCGGCAGGTGGGTGCCCTTGTACACCTTCGGCAGCGTGGTGAACGAGTCGGACTTCGGCCCGGTCATGACCAGCACGTCGAGAAGGCAGTCGTCGGGCTGGGAGTTCGGCGAGATCTGCATGCCGCCGCCGTAGAACCGGCAGTTCGCCACGACCACGTTGTACGCCCGCCAGGTGTGCGGGTGGGTGTCGGCGTCGAGGCGCACCGTGGCCCGGCGGAAGCCCGGCAGGGTCAGCCAGAAGCCGGCCGCGTACCTGGCGCCGCCGAGGAGGCTGGTGAGTCCGGCGGCGCGGGCCACCACGGCGGCGCCCAGGCCGGCCTCGGCGATGTTGACGAAGTACCTGGTGCCGGTGGTGAACGTGCCCGTTGTGAAGGTGACAGTGCCGACGTCGACGGGGCGGACGCGGTCCCCGGCCAGGTGCCTGGCCGCCTGCACGGCGTCCCCCGGCAGGCCGAACGACCGCACGAAGTCGCACCCAGACCCGGCCGCCACCACCCCGAGCACGGCGTCCGCCGCGACCGGCCCGCCGTCCCGGATCATCCCGTTGACCACCTCGTGGACGGTGCCGTCGCCGCCGGCCGCGACCAGGTAGCGCTCGCCGTGGGTCAGGGCGTCGCGGGCGGCCTCGGTGGCGTGGCCGGGATGGGTGGTCCGCACGATGCGGTAGCCGATTTCCTGCTCGCGCAGGATCTGCTCGATCTGGGGCAGCGCCCGGTCTACTCGGCCGCGCCCGGCGCGGGGGTTGGCGATGATCACCATGGGGCCGAACGGGCTGGTCATGGGCGCAGGCCCCGGGGGTTCATGATGCCGGCCGGGTCGAGGGCGGCCCTGATCGCGGCCAAGACGGCGGTGCCGGCCTCGCCGAGTTCCGCGGTGAGGTAGCGCGCCTTCAGGCGCCCGACGCCGTGGTGGTGGGTGATCGTGCCGCCCGCTTCTTCGCACCGTTCCGCGGCTTGATCCCAGGCTGCGCGGTACCGGGCCTCGGCGTCGTGGTCGTCGGCGCCGCTGATGAGGAACGTGAAGTACAGCGACGAGCCGGACGGGTACAGGTGGGACAGGTGACATCCCACGGCCTGCGCGTGCGCGGCCAGGGCGGTCTTGATATGCGCGTAGAGCGGGGGCACGGCGGACCAGAGCCCGGCGACCTCCATCGTGTCCACGATCACCCCGGGGCCGAACGCCCGCTCGGGCCCCATGATCTGCGCGTAGGTGTGCACCGCGTCGTTGCGGTGGTCCTGCCAGTGGGCGCCGTAGCGTCGGCTGAGTTCGGTTCCTGCTTGTCGCATGATGTCGGCGGCGGCCTGTTTCCTGGCGTCCAGCCCGGGCGGGCCGACCGGGAAGCCGGCCAGGCCCACGCAGCCGCCGGGGTGGCCGAGCGCGCCGAAGGCCAGCGCGGCGTCGGTGTCGTCGTAGCCGCGCAGGACGGCGGCGCCGGTCTCGGCGCGCCTCACCTCCCTGAGGGTGGCGGCCAGGGTGGGGAAGTCGGGGAAGCCGAAGGCCAGCCACTCCCAGCCGGCCGGCCGGGCCCGGCAGGCCAGCATGGCCTCGGTGATGGTGGCGAGGGTTCCCTCGGAGCCGGTCAGCAGCCGCCGCAGGTCCGGCCCGGCGGCCGAGCGCGGCACCGCCTTGCAGTGCAGGATCTCGCCGCTGGGCAGGACCGCGGTCAAGCCGAGCAGCACGTCCTCGATGGCCCCGAACCCGGTGGAGGCCTGCCCCGCCGACGACGCCGCGATCCAGCCGCCCACGGTGGACACGGCGATCGACTGCGGGTAGTGCCCGGTCGTCAGACCGTGCGGTTCCAGCGCCTCCTCCAGCCGGTCGCCGCGCACCCCGGCCTGGACGTGCACGGTCTGGGATTCCGCGTCGATCGCGCCGATCCGGTCCATCCGGGACAGGTCGAGGATGATGTCGCCCGCCTGCGCCTGCGCCCCGCCGCAGACGCCGGAGCCGCCGCCTCTGCTGATAACGGGCGTGGCCGTCTCCGATGCCCAGGCCAGGACGGTGGCCACCTCATCGGTGCCGGCCGGGAAGACCACCGCCTCGGGTTCGGGAAGCTGGTCGCCCCGGACTCGCCGGAGCAGCGCCAGCGCCCAGGAGTCGGCGGCCCGCTCGCGCAGGATTTCGGCGTCGGTGGTCACCCTGCCCGCGGGCAGGCGGCTCACCAGGGTCTCCAACGGGCTCACGACGCGGATCGTAACGCAGTGGCGCCGTGCCGCGCCGCTTGTCCCGTCCGCGGCCCCAAGGCCGGATTCCGTGGTTGTTACGTTCTAGCTGATAGATCCATCAGAACGTCACAACCACGTGAATGGGCGCTGTGGCGGATGAGGGACGTGGTGCTGGTGTTAGGAACGGGGCGGCTCTAGGGGGGACAGTTCGTGGTCGGCAAGGCCGGCGTACGGGTCGGAGTGTCAGCAGCAGCATCCGGCCGTCGGGGTTCTGCCGCCGCTGCGAGCGCACGTACCGCTCGCCCACGATGCGGGCGCCCGCGATCACACCCATGACCGCCTAGCTGGACTGATCGGCGTGAGACTGCGGGAGCTCGGGCTCGTCCTGGTGCAGGCTGCCGACCTCGGCCTTCAAGATCCGCATCGACCGGCCGAGCGACCGCGCCGCGTCCGGCAGCTTCTTCGATCCGAACAGCACGATCAGCACGACCGCGACGATCAGCATCTTCCAGGGACTGTCGAAAAGATCACCAAGCATGTCCGTTCCCCTTACCTGGTCACGAGGGTGGTTTGTGACGGTAGGCGTCTCATACCACCCATTCGTCGCCCGGGCCCGCTCGGGTTGGTCCCGGAGGGAACCGGCTACTTGAGGATGTTGACGGCGCGCGCCACGACCAGGGCGACCGTCACGATCGAGACGGAGGCCTGCGCCGTCATGCCCATCTTCGCCCAGCGTGACAGCGGCAGGACATCGGTGGGGCTGAAGGCGGCGGCGTTGGTGAACGACAGGTACAGGTAGTCGCCGAACGACGGCTCCCAGTGCGGCGGAGCCAGGTGCGGGCTGGTCATCTGCGCGAACAGGAAATCCGGGTAGGGGTCAGTGGCGTTCGCCCGGGCCACCGGCCCGCCGC
>Ga0070708_100002964_pt1 | contig 13192 bp, 13 predicted proteins | sample KBSK5503metaG_FD_65469 | JGI IMG/M metagenome (GOLD analysis project Ga0070708, IMG submission 65469) | Corn, switchgrass and miscanthus rhizosphere microbial communities from Kellogg Biological Station, Michigan, USA - KBS K5-50-3 metaG | ecosystem: Host-associated > Plants > Roots >...
CACTTTTCGCGTCAAACTTGCTCGTGCAATGTCATCTCCAAGGCCGAGGTCCAGCAGTGCCTTTTTCAGAACTTTGGTCTTGGTGATGGATTCAATGCCGTTCAAAACAATTATCGGGAGTTTTACCTTGTCGCCTAACTTATGGCCTCGATGTTCGACCAGCTCCTTTTTGGCAGTTGCCGCTATTGCAGAGCAAAGCCCTAGCTGCCTTTCCTTGTGGTTAATTTTCTTGTAGATTATCTTCCACGATTCAGGCGGGTGGGCAACCCTGCCGTGCCTGACGCCAGCCACGCTTGCCGCCTGGCCTGCCCTCGGGAAACCTTCGCCTCGAGCCCTTGCAAGTCTTGCAATGCCAAGGCCGGTGTTGCGTGACTCTGCGCTCACCATTTCGCCCGCAGCAGGATAGCGCCCTTGCCTCTGGTACGAGTGTGACAGCAGGTTCACGTAGACTTTATGGATCACTTCTGGCCTGAAAGGTGTGTCAAATACGACAGGCAACTCAATTTCACCTGCGTCCTTGCCACTTACCGCAACGACTTTCGCCTTCATTATTCAACGACAACCTCTAAAACCTTTGACTCGAGCACCTTTTTGGGAACGTTGCGTATTGGGTGCCTCATCTTGATCAGGCGCTTTGGAACGCCTGGAACCGAGCCTCTTACTATTATGTAGTCACCCTTTACGAGCCCAAAGTGCTTGAAGCCCCCTGAGGGGTTTATCGAATTCTGGCCATCTTTTTCGGTGTTAGACATGACAAGTATGCGCTTGTTGTATTCGGTCCTCTGGTGGAATCCCCTCTGCCCCTGTCTGGCAACGGTGTACATGACTACTGCAGGCGAGATAGGACCAAGCGTCCCTACTGCGCGGACGCTTTTTCTTGACTTGTGCTGCTTTCTTTTGATTCCAAACCTGGTAACAGGACCTTCAATACCCTTACCGCGGGTTATGCCAAATACATCAATGTTCTGTCCAACCTGAAAAATTTCGTTTGCAGTGACTTCCCTGCCAAGGACTCGTTTGACGTAGTCATATTGCGATCTTGCGTCCTTGCCTGAAACTGCCATTTCAAAAACAAACGGGGTCTTCTGAGAAAGGCCGACGGAATTTGGAGAAACTGCAACTATTGCGATGACGGCACTTGCGCTGCCAAGCATGCCTTCTGCAGTTGCAAAGGATTCATCGCTGGTCTTGGTGTCAAATTTCCGCGGCAGCTCTTTTGGCAGGTCCTTGGCGTAGATGTCAAAAATCGCGTGTTGGCCATAAAGGTCCTTTTTGTAACCACGGATACCAATCACCCGGACTGCAGGTGTCACGATTACAGTTGCAGGGTTGAGAAGTTGCTTGCCGAAGTTCGGAGTCTTTTCCCTGTCATCAATTGTCAATACGTGAATACTGCCGGCTTTGAAACCTGCAAATCCTAAAAGTGAGCTCTTTTCTGCAGCTAGCTGAGGCCAAGTTCTAACTCTTGCCTCAAGGCTCCTAGCTCTAGCCCTTGGTCTGAATGCAACACTGCCCCTCCTCGGAGCACTGTACTTGCGATGACCCATAGATACTCTGCATGAGTCTGCCTGACCCTTTAATAAGTTATTTGAAGAGAGCAGAGCGATTGCTTACCGACAGAAAGTTGTTGAGTAATGCCAAAGTTCCAAGCACAGCTTCTTCCAAGCGGACTGTTTCTGTACCTTGGTTAGGAAACATATTGACGACAAATGCGTACGGCTTTGTGGTAGTGCCTTCCTTTGCAAGAATATCTGGCACGCCGTGTTTTGGCGCTCCAAATACTACAAGAATATTCTGCACATTTTTGGCGCGTTCGGCCAACTTGGCTTCTACATTCTTGAAATAGCTGCCCTTCCTTGACGCGATGACGACTTCGATATTTTCTGTGCTTGCAAGTAGCTTGCCAAGCGATGGCACTTCCTTTACCTCGTAGCCCCAGTACTCAAAGATGTCTTCTTCTGTAGCCTCAAGCGCCTTCAGGTCAGGGTATGATGAGATGAACTTGACGTTCACCTTTTTGCCTTCAAAGCCCTGGCCGCAAAATGGCACCAATGACCCCAGCCCAACTTCAATAAACAGCTGCCCCTTGACCTTAGCGATTATACCTGTGCGCACGTCGCCGACCTTGACGTGCTTGATGTCTTCTAATGGTCTGTGGTGCGGCGCCTTGATCGGATGCAGTATTCCTGCATATTGTAGCTGCTGCATCCTCGGATATATTATCTTCCGCAAGTACTGGGGAGTGTCAAGGTAGCGCAAGACCGTCTTGAGCAATTCAGAGTCGTCCCTTTCAAACTGTGATATTGGGTCTTGGTAAATGTATATCCTCTTTACTCTAAAGATAGAGCAGGCGCGCGCAAACTGTGCAATCTTGATGCTCTTGTCGCGCATTGTCTGCTCGTCTGAAAGCGACGAGTTCGGTATTGCGACCCATAGATCCGGCATTATTCCTTCAGCAGCTCTTCAACTGGACCTTCTAAAAAGCCATTTGATCCAAAGAACGTGGAACGCAAGACACCCTTCCTATCGACGAGGATGCTCGACGGAGTCCCGCGTAATGCATACTCTTCAAAGGTTTTGGCAGAGTATTCCTTTGATCTGAGGTATTGTTTCACTCGCTCAACCAGCACCTTCAGTTCCTTTTCAGTGTATGACCTAAAGTCAGGAATATTGGCCTCGATGAAGTCCATTATCTTGATGTCTGTCATTTGGCCAGATTCCTTCCGTAGCAAATCCATTCCTACAGGAAAGGGTATCTTGTAGGGCAGCTTGTTGTTATCTCTTATTCGACCGTATTGAGCTAGTGCGCGGTACGTCTCGCCGATGAGCTCCCCGGTTGTGACCAGTTTTTGCAGGTTTTCAAGCGTATTTTTGTCAAAATCCTCAAAGGCCGTTGCCAATCCTACAACGGTTAGCCCTTTGTCCTTGTACTTTTTGTAAATGTCTATTGTCTCCGGGATTCCATAGAGGAAGCAGCCCGGGCAGTTGACCTGAAAAACTTCGACCAAAACTACATTGCCATCTTCCATGTCAATGTTAGTGGGCCTTCCATGAACCCAGCTGGAAACTTGAAGGTTTGGGGCCTTGGTGCCTATTTTTGCTACCATTGTGCAATTCAGCTTGGCAGCAATTTCTTATAATTTTATCAGGCGCCCCGCTTCGAGGTCTTGTCCCTGGCCATCGAAGCGTATCTGTCTATCTCTTCATCCTCTATCTTGCGCATCGTCTTTGTCTTGTTGTCGATTATTGCCATCTTTAAGTGCCTTGTACCTGTCTTTTCCTCGCTTACCAGATAAATAGATTCGATTGCAAGTGCAGCACCTTCGTCAAGCCCGATATCGACCTTGTAGCTCTTTTCCAGAAATTCTGTCACCTGGTCGCTGCCGGCGCCAATGGCTACTGCATCATATCCAATGTAGGTGCCGCTCGGGTCTGTTAGGAACAATGCAGAGCCGTTCTTGTCAACGCCTGCAAGTATGAGCGCGACGCCGAACGGCCTTACGCCAGCGTACTGCGTGAACTGCTGGGCCATATCTGCAATATTCTTGGCAACACCTTCGACGTCTACTGGTTCGTCATAGATTAGCCGATTGCTCTGGGCAAAGAACCTAGCATGGTCGACTTGCGTACGCGCGTCAGGGATATAGCCTGCTGCCGCAACGCCAATATGATCGTCAACCTGGAAGATCTTTTGGGTTACGTTTGATATCTGAAGCTTTCTTGCCTTTTCTTCAACTGCAAGAATTACGCCGTCCTTGCTCTTAACGCCTATTGCTAATGTCCCGCGCCTGACGGTTTCAATAGCGTATTCCACCTGGTAAAGCCTTCCGTCCGGCGAAAATACGGTGATGGCTCTGTCATAGCCCGCTGCTGCTGGTAACAATTCAATCTACATTTTTTGTAATGTTCCATTTAAGCCTAACTATGAAGGTTGTGCCCAAAAGCAAATGTAAGCTTGATTTTAATATCGTCCAAATCATGGGACTTCCATATGATTGAGGATGAAGTGACATTTTACGGCCACCCAAACGTCCAGTCGCTCCACGGCAAAACAATCGAGATAACTAAGGACGATCACTTGACACTGAGGGGGGACTGCATTATAGGTGTGCGGGCAAGCAAAGCATGCGCTGATTTGGATGCAAATCTTAAACGCAGGTTGAGGTCAAACGACTCTGTCGTCAAGATAGAGATAATGGTCGGCGATGAATCATTTCTTATAAACGGTAAAGGCGACGAACGGTTTACCCTGCAAAACCCTCTGGATATCGTGATTCGTAAGACAAACTTTGTCTGCCCACGCACAATCTCAGTTAGGTGCGACAGAGCTTCTTCTGACGTCCCACGGGAGATTGTCAAGCTGCTACAGGACAAGGACGCAAAGGGGATATTCAGGATTACCGCCGATTAGCTATTTTTTGAGCTGCTCTTTCCCTGTAATCATTTCTGTGTACTCTTTTCTTTCCATCGCTTTTGCAAGCCCAGCATTCAGTATTTCTAGTGCTGCATACTCCCTATAGTGGTCGCCCTTGCACTGGCCGCAAACATCCCTTCCGGCAAACGCCGCGATAAATTTCTTGTCTTCAAAGACACTTTTTAGAACCTTGACCAATTTGGTACCGGCGTCATTGATAATCTTGGTGTGTTTGTCGAGATCCGGCGCATCGTAACTGAATGCACGGAGAGTTGGGGCGTAATATTTCATCACGGCGCCTCTCACTTCAACCATCCGGGTGGCTTCAATCAGAGCAGCGTCCTTAAGAATGTCCAAGTGGTGCCTAATAGTGGTCGTTGCTTTCTTGTAGCCAAAGGCGCCAAGCGCCTTCGCAATTTCATCGGCAGACATTTGCCTGTGGCTCAACACTTCAAGGATTTTTGTCCTCACAGGGTCGTTTAGCGCGCGAGCTGCAGAATTGCCAAGCGTAGTTATCCTCGTTATCCTGACATCCTTCTGGAAGAGAGTTTCAGCCATTATGACATAAGAATTGAACGTGTTTAGTAAAAGGCAGTTATCAGATTGTTTTGTCTAAGTTGTTAAATGTTCTAACTATCGTCCATGCGCTATAGCATATCTTCCTACATGATTATTGCTGCCATAGTGTTGACATGCACGTACTATTGCTATGATGATCATGATAACAATCTAATGATTACTGCAAATTCTGCCGCCCGGCGATCCAACTAGCCTGTACAGCCGCTTTGGGCATGCACGCTGGTCAAAAGTGGAAAACAGAGGTTCCGAAATTGAGCTATAACTTGCGGCCGCTAATGCGCTCGTAGGCCAAGATGTATCGCCGGCTAAGCTCGTTTGCCACTTCGGGTGCCACTGCTGGCGATTCGGGCTTCCTGCCATCCTTGGCAAGCCAGTCCACCCTGTCCTTGAAGCCTATCTTGATAAGCCAATCGCGCAGCAGCTGCTTGTCGTAGCTTTCCTGAACCTTGCCGGGTTGGTAGTCGGTCTTGAGCCATAGCCTGTACTCATCGGGCCCAAGCGAGTCTCCAAGGATAATGTTACCTTGTTCATTCCTGCCGAACTCGAACTTAACATCTGCAATGATAAAACCGGCCCGCTCTACAGTCTTGCTCATTTTTTCATATAGCGATATTGACGTCTTTTCAAGGCATTCATAGTCTCTACAAGACAAGATGCCTGAAGAGATTACTTGCTTCTTGCCTATCGGCATGTCATGTTCTTCTGACTTTGTTGTTGGGTCGAAAATGGGCCGCGGCAGTTTTGACGCTAGGACGGGTTTGAAGTCTAAAGGAAGGTCCTTGTCTAGGCGATCCCTGTATCGGCTGACAAAACTCCCATAAAAATACCCCCTTACCACAAATTCTATAGGTATCATTTCGAGCCGCTTGACCTTCATCTTATCCTTTTCGACCACCTCTATCATATGGTGGGGAGTCTGAAGTGTGTCGAACCAAAACTGGCCGAACCTACAGAGCACCTCGCCCTTCCTTGCAATGGGCGTAGCCATCTTGACGTCAAAGGCAGAAACGCGGTCTGAAAAGTGGAACAAGATCTCACCGTTATCAAGCTCGTAAATGTCCTTGACCTTACCCTCGCGCAGAAGTCTCATCGCAATGCCTTGCTTTACCTGCAACAAAAACCTAGCTGATTGAAAGACTTTTAACGCCGCTGCGAACCAGCTATACGAGTTAATGGTTAGCAACGACCTCCTTGCTTTGGACAGGCCCATCTGTGTGGGCATCATAGGCGGAGGCCAGTTGGGCAAAATGATTGCGCACGAGGCAAGGCGAATGTCTTTTAAGGTTATTGTCCTCGACCCTACAGAAGGTTGTCCTGCTTCAGGAATAGCAGACGAGCAGATAGTCGCCGACTTTAAGGACGAAAATGCAATAATAAAACTCGCGGAAAAGTGCGACGTTGTAACCTATGAAATTGAGCTGGCAAATTCTGCGGCGTTGAAGGAGCTTGAAGCAAAGAGCTACCCAGTGAGGCCTTCGCCGGAAACTCTGCGCCTAATACAGAACAAATACCGGCAAAAATCATTCCTGAAGCACCACCGTATTGCTGTGCCAGATTTCGCGCTTGTACGCTCTGAAGACCATCTGCATGAACTGTGCAAGAAATTTGGCTTTCCGGCCATGCTCAAGGCATGCGAAGACTCATACGACGGCCGCGGCAACTTTTTGATAGCCTCGAAAGACAAGGTGCATGAGGGCTTTAACTACTTTGCAGGCAGGGAATGCATGCTGGAAAAGTTTGTGCCATTCGCAAAAGAAATCTCGATAATGGTGGCATGCAATCCAGGTGGCCAAATCGAGTCTTTTCCAGTGGCAGAAAACATACACAAGAGTAACATCCTTGACACCACCATAGTACCGGCGAGGATCGAACGCAAGGTACAGTCAAAGGCAAAAAGGATGGCGGAAAGAACCATGGAAGTGCTGCATGGTGCCGGGATATTTGGCATTGAAATGTTTGTAACAAGGACGGGCGAGGTGCTCGTAAACGAGATCGCGCCAAGGCCGCACAACTCGGGCCACTATACCAACGAAGCGTGCTCAGTTTCACAGTTTGAGCAACACCTGCGAGCTGTACTCAACTTACCACTATCAAGGCCAGAATTGCTGTCGTCTGCTGTCATGGTCAACATACTTGGCTCTGAGAATTCAAATGGGCCGTACGCAGTAAAAGGTCTAAAAAAGGTGCTCGGAGTGCCTGGTGTCAAACTGTATATCTATGGCAAAAAAATTGCCAAGCCACGGCGCAAGCTGGGTCACATTACCGCAACTGGCGTGACCGTGAACGAAGCGCTTGCGCGCGCGACAAAGGCTAGAAAGGCAATCGAGATTGTACCTACGGGTGGAACGGAATGAAAAAAGCTCTTGTTAGCATCATAATGGGAAGCGATTCTGACCTGCCGGTAATGAGAGAGGCAAAAGAGATTCTGGACTCATTTAGTGTTCCAAATGAAATCACGATTGTATCTGCACATCGTACCACAATGAGGATGGTCCATTATGCTTCAAGCGCAAAAATAAGGGGGATCGAAGTCATTATCGCAGGAGCAGGCGGAGCTGCTCACTTGCCCGGCATGGTAGCATCGCTGACGTCCCTACCCGTCATCGGCGTGCCCATCAGGACGAGGAGCCTTGACGGCCTTGACTCCCTCCTGTCTATAGCACAGATGCCGCCCGGTGTCCCTGTAGCGACCGTTTCAGTAAACGGTGCCAGGAACGCGGGCATCCTTGCGTGTCGTATCCTAGCGATAAAACACTCTTACATAGCCAAGAAGGTCGAAAAATACAAGCGCAACATGGAATCCGGAGTGCTGAAAAAGGTCAATAAGCTAGAAAAATCAGGCGTCGACAACTACCTTAAAAGATTAAAACAATAGAATTTATTTGAGGCCGGCAATTTACCTGTTGGGTGGAACATACACGTCATTCTTGTCACGCTGATTCACAGGAGAAAGAACAGGATCACGGCGAGCCGAATCCATCACGATAATAAAGATGGCTGCGCACGAAAAGTTGACTCGAGAAATGAAGGAAATTGGACTAGATTGCGGGGCACATCAAAACAAGGTTGGGCGCTCGGCAGAACGCCTTAACTTCATTCCACAAAAGGTGTTCATAACTAATGCGAGACATGAAGTTACCTTTAATAGTCTTAGGTAAGCTGCACTTTTGTGGAAAAGCAGTCGTCTCTCAAGTCTGGCTTGAAATTTAGCGGTAAAACCGTTGTTATTACTGGTAGCGGAACCGGCATCGGGCAGGCAATCGCAAAAAAGTTTGCCGAGAGCGGCGCCAACATTGTTATCATGGGTAGGAGAAAGGAGCCCCTAGAACAAACAGCTGGCATATTGAACGGGATAGTAGCTTCCACAAGGTCTTCGGCCAAGGTTGCAGTTTTTCCAGGAGTCGATGTTGCGGATGAAGCTGGGATCAACACCATGTTTTCGACCCTGAAGCATCAGTTTGGCAGGGTAGACATCATCGTCAATAATGCAGGGGTTTCAGGGCCGGTCAAGACCTTTACAAACGCAAACGTCAAAGAATTTCGTGATGCCGTAGCTATCCACCTAACGGGCACGTTCTGGACTTCTGTCAGCGGCCTGAACGCAATGGAGAGAGGCGGCAAAATAATCACGATTTCGACGTTCTTCACCGAAGAGAACCGCTATGAGCAGAGGCCCTATAGATTCCGGACCCCGTACACAGCGGCACAGGGAGCCAAGAACCGCCTTGCCGAGGCTCTTGCGTGGGAGCTGGCGGAGCGTGATATACGCTCGATTGCTACGAACCCCGGACCAGTGCATTCTGACAGGATCTACAAGACAGTCTACCCAAAGGCTGCGGCCGAATTTCTGCGAGTGGGCGGCTATCCCGGACTTAGCTCGATTGAAGTGGAGAAAGTTACCGCGGGGGCGCTTCCGCTGCTGGGCGAGCCGGAAGAGATTATTACAAAAGGCTGTCGGCAGGTTGCAGTTGAAATCGTCAATGCTCGCGGGCAAGAATCTGAAGAAAATGCCATGAAACTTTCAGAAACTGTTGCAGGTGCTCTTGCTAAGATGCAGGAAATTGCCGAAAAGATACAGAACAACACCAGTAAGATGATAGTGGACGGAGAGTTCCTGACACAGGAGGATGTAGCAGAAATGGTGATGAACCTTTGCGACGAAAAGATAAGCAAGCTGATAAATGGTAGGGTGATTCCTAATGACCGCGTATTCTATCCAGTCAAACCAATAGTTGGAACTTCAGTCGATGGACCAGCGCAGCCTGACATGAAAGACAAGGTCATAGTTCTGACTACTAGCTCATCAACCGCAAAGGATATTGAGAGAGTCAAGCAGGTCGCAAGATTTTCCCAAGGTGCTGGTGCCAAGCAGGTCATAGTTCTTACCAACAGCCAGAGCGACATTGGGGAATACAGAGATTTTCACAGCCACGCCGTCGACATGCTTGATGAAGAAAGCGTAAGGCACATCTTCAACACGGCAAAAACAAAATTCGGCAAGATTGATTCTATCATTCATTTCACAGGCGACTACGACTACAATTCCGCATTCAGCTCGCTTTCAAGAAACCAGTGGGATATCCTTGTAGACAACTTCATCTACATTCCCGGGCTGATAACAAGGGAGGCAGTGAATGCAATGTCGCCCAGGGGAGCGGTAGAAGAGCCTGCAAAATACAAAGATTCCAAGGGCACGGTCGTAATCGTGGGGCCGGATGCGCCAGTAGGCAGAAAGATCTCGGGCATCTTGAGAGCAAGAGCAGAAGTGTTCCGAGGGGCTTTGCGGCCATATACTGCAACTGTGAATCAAGAGCTTGGAGACGTCCTTGGCTCAAGCATCAAACTACATCTTGTGCTCGCCGGCAGCAACGAAGGAGTAGAACCGGATGCTGAAAGGCTGCAGAATTCAATCTTGAACTTGGCAGCAGGCATCGCACTTAAGAGAAATGAAGCAATATTCTACGTCGACGAAGCAAAGTAACTGTAATCCATCAAAATTATGAGCAGCCACGTGCATGGCTACAAGAGTCAAGGGCCGAAGCACATCTAGGGTTGGCAGCAGAAAGCAGTTCAAAAAAGGCGGATATGTCTATCGTGCTACATTCCAAAAGCTAAAGCTTGTGAAATCGAAAAAGAAGTGATGAAATTGGAATCGTCAAATAATTTACCATCTTTTATTACATGTACCAATCGGCAGTTCTACTATTCCGAAAGTAGACGAGACCGGTCATCTTGAGGTAAACCAGTCAATGATGAGCTCTACGGCCACCGCTATTAACGCCAACCCAAACAATCGCTGGAGTAGGAACTCTTTAGCCAAGCGCGATGCCCTTGCTCCTATCTGGGCACCGGCGAACGCGCCTGCCGACAGAGCCGCCGCCTGAAGGTAATCAGGATGTAACAAGAACGCATGCATAAGCACTCCGGCGATTGATGTCATTATTAGAGTCAATTGTGACGTGGCCACGGCGCGCTGCATGGTCAAGCCAAGCACTAGCAGCATTGCCGGCACGAATATTACGCCGCCGCCAACGCCAAACAGACTTGATATGATGCCGGCACCAAAGGCGCCAGCAAATACCGCTGCCTGCAATGTCATCGAGCGCTTTTGAACGGCGTTATCCTTCAGGATCGAATTCTTGTACAATACGTAGATGCCAATAAGTATCAGGAATATGCCAAAGTATAGTTTGAACAAACCTGCAGACAAATAGTCAGACAGAATAGCACCAAGAATTGCGCCCGGTACTGCAAAGGCACCCATCTCTAGTCCAAGCCTGTAGTCTATCCTTTTTTGCCTCGAGAACTCTATCGTGGACGAAACACTTGTCGAGGTGACTGCGATGAGACTCGTGCTAGCTGCCTGCGCCGGCGGCAAGCCAAGAATCGTGAGAGCCGGAACCATTACAATACCTCCACCTACCCCAAGCAGCGAACCTAAGGTTCCGGCCCCAAGGCCGACTGCAATGAGAATTACCACAGTAATGATTATGTCAAGCAATGAAGCTACATTTCCTTCGAGGTTCACTGTTATAACAGGGGAGGGTAAAAATTGTTTGCCAATAGTTACCTACGACATTGTGAAAATCCCAACAAGACTCCAGAACATATCTGTCATAATTGTCCGGAATATCTGCAAAAATATTTCACCACTCCGTTATCATCGCAATTATTAGCGGAATAAAGGTGGCGATAGTAAAGTGATACTCAGGTCCTAATTATTAGGTTCTCAATGCCTTAAGATGCTAGTTTTATTAACCCCACCTGTTGTTAAAATGCAGTATCAGGATTGCGCCTAATCGTTATCGGTTTCGGAGTGGTTGGGCAGAGCTTCGCCAAACTGCTTCTTTCGCGATCAGCCGACCTGTATAGCAAGCACGGGATCAAGCCGCGCGTGGTGGCATGTGTTGACAATGGGGGCTCGGCTGTAGCACCGGCTGGTCTCGACCTTCAATGCCTTCTTGATGCAAAGAGAGTTAAGGGGACGGTAGGGGCCTACAATGCAGGAAACGGCAAATTCGCCCCTCTGCAGCTGATCGAAAGCGTTGATGCAGAAGTGGTGCTTGAGTGCACTCCGACCAACCTCACCGACGGTGAACCCGGCACTTCTCACATCATTACTGCGATGAGGACAGGCAAACACGTGATCAGTGTGAACAAGGGGCCGCTTGCTCTAGCGTTTCCGTCGTTGATCGAGCTTGCGAACTACAACGGAGTGATGTTCCGGTTCAGCGGGACAGTCGGCGGAGGAACTCCCATCTTAGAATTTGCAAAGCGCTGCCTAAAGGGTGACAGGATAGCATCATTTAGGGGCATATTGAACGGAACAACGAATTACATCCTGAGTAAGATGGAAGAAGGGTTGACATACGAAAACGCGCTACAGGATGCTGCGGGAAAAGGCTATGCAGAATCAAACCCATCACTCGATGTCGATGGCTTTGATGCTGCAGCAAAGTTGGTTATTATGGCAAACTGGGTAATGGGCATGAAGGTGACCATGAGAGATGTTAGCCGCACGGGAATTACCAAGGTGACTGTAGCCGAAGTGAAAAAAGCGGCGCAGCGCAGCAACGCAATCAAGCTCATAGCCGCGTGCAACCGCAGAAAGCTCGTCGTAGCGCCGACTGAAGTTGCCAAGACGGACCCCATATGCGTCAACAGCACCCTCAACGCAGTCACGTTTTCATCAGAACATTCTGGCCAGCAGACCATTATCGGCCGAGGCGCCGGTGGAATGGAGACTGCGAGCTCTGTGCTCCGCGACCTGATAGAGATACGGGATACGACTTTCACCTGATTAGATATTTATCATCTTTTCAGTAGTCAATCCCGATTCTGGACTCGTGACCTAAGAAACCCCATAAGGCAGCACTACAAAAATAAGTATAAATATTACACATAGTATCAAATTTCTACAACACAACATGCAATTTTTAACACGGCAGACAGAAAAAGGCGAAGGAATTGCAGATGGCGACACGCGCGTATGCAACCATTGCAAAAGCAAGCCTGCAGAGATATTCCAGATAAGTGGAGAGTACTGCCTAGAGTGCTGGCAGACCATAACGCACACCAATACCTAACCAATGCGGAACCCGCCGAAAGAGACACCGGAGCCTGATGTCGTTTCTGCTTTTTGGTTGATTCCAAGCATGTCGATGAATTCGCGGATATTCTTTGTCTGGAAGTACAGAGAACCGGGTCCGGTAATTTCGGTGGCAAGCCCTTCGCCTCCAAGGATAGTGGTTTTCATTCCTCCAATCTTGGTTACGCGGTAGGCCGCCTGATCACTGAGCGCAACTAGATGGTAGTTGTCAATAATTATTTTTTCACCGGCCGCTAGCTGCTTGTGTATGATGCCGCCATATGCGTTCAAGAAAAGATCGCCCTGACCAGTGGCCTTGAGCATGAAAAACTCGCTTCCAAACAGCCCTTTTGTAAAGCCTTGCCATTGTGTATCGAGCAGCACGCCTTGAGTGGATGCTACGTACGAACCTGACTGAACGATAAATCCGATGCCAGAACCGACATCCAAGCATACGATGTCACCAAGGGGCGGGCCGGTAAGACCGATGGAACAATCGCCATGAGCAATATAGTCGTTGACAAAGAACGACTCGCCACCAAGAGCGGTAACCTTGATCTTTTTCAAGAACCCACCTTCGCGTGTCCGGGTCTTTATTTCCATGTCTCCTT
>Ga0070708_100002965_pt1 | contig 13189 bp, 11 predicted proteins | sample KBSK5503metaG_FD_65469 | JGI IMG/M metagenome (GOLD analysis project Ga0070708, IMG submission 65469) | Corn, switchgrass and miscanthus rhizosphere microbial communities from Kellogg Biological Station, Michigan, USA - KBS K5-50-3 metaG | ecosystem: Host-associated > Plants > Roots >...
CATGCGCCCCTGGAACGCGCGAAGAGTTGGCGTGCACCGAGAGAAAGAGATCCGCCTTCTCGTGGTTCGCCACGGCAGTTCGGTCGTCGAGCGAGAGGACGCTGTCGGAGTCACGCGTCAGGACGACACGACAGGAGAGGACGCGGGGAAGCGCGGAGGCGAGGCGTCTGGCGATCTGGAGCGTGATCTCCTTCTCCTGCGCGCCGCCTGGCCCGATCGCTCCCGTCTCGGTCCCTCCGTGGCCCGGATCGACGACGATCGTGAGATTCGACGCGCGCGCCGGCAGGGGGGAAGCGGGTGAAGTCGCGCCAATCGCGCGACCCACCTCGACGACTACTCGATCCGGACTGGTCAGCGGGTAGGCGCGAGCGGCGAGCCCTTTCTCCTTGAACTCGATCGTCGCCGCGTCGCCCGAAAAATTCACCGAGGAAACGAAAGGATCGTCGTAGCGACGCTGCGGGAAGGGAGACAGGATCTTCTGGTTCGGCCAGCGCACCTGGAAACCCGTTTCCGTCAGCGTCGGAACGAATCGGGCGGCGGTCGATAGCTTGAGCACGATCTGCGTGCTCGGATCCACGTGCACCACCGCGACCTCCACCGACAGCGGCGGCGTCCCCTCTGTCAGCGTCCAGACACGGGTAACCGGATCGTACGAGCCGCTTGCCCCAACTAACGGAAAGAGAATCTTCTCCAGGAAGTCGGCCGGGCCGTAGAGCGCTCCTCCGATCGTGCGCGCAGGGCGGGAGATGGGAAGGATTCTCTGATCGACCGGAACCTGCGTCGTGCCGGCGCCGACGTTGACCTGATGCCCGAAGCCCGTGATGGTGAGAACTCCGGTGGTGGCGTCGGCGGCTACCTCGAACCCCAGGGCCTGCGCGGCGTCTGCGATCTTGAACTCGTTGGCCCCGGCGAGCGCCACCGGAGTGGAGTTGCCGCGCCAAAGGATGGTGGCGGTGTCCGGGCCGGCGGCGGACAACACCCCCGAGAGAGATGCGACCAAGCCGGCCGCGAGGAGGGCTTTGCGAAAAGAAAAGTTGGTGGAGGCGGCGGGAGTCGAACCCGCGTCCGAAGACGTCAAAGGAAAGGCCACTCCATGCTCAGCCTCTTCTGAGTTCTCGCCCCACCGTCTCGAGAAGAGGCAAAACAACGGCAGGGCATCCCCGGATGAACTTCACCGCGGCGTCCGGAGGTCCGCAACGGCTACACCCGCATTTGGCGACGCCCCTGCAGGCGCGGCGGGTGCGCTCCTGCAGGGACGTGGCTACTGATTAAGCAGCCAGAGCGAGATTGCTGTTGTTCGCAGCTATTGTTTTTCACCTTGTTAACGGGGTAGGTGAGACCCCGGCATGCGACCTTTCGCCTGCTCGTCCCCGTCGAAGCCGTTTCGCCCCCACGGTCTCTCGCCCTCTCGCTCAAAGATCAGGAGAGATGTTAACACGCAGCTCTCGCTGGCATTCCTATCCCGCCTCGAGAGTCAAGCTGTCAGCTCTCAGCTTTCAGCTGTCACCGGGCGCTTCTAACGGTCTGGCTGAGAGCTGATAGCTGACGGCCGATAGCTCGTCGCTTGACTTTCCTCCTGGCGGGGCGTGGAATCTCCCCGTGCGCGCCCAGGACCTGATCGTGATCGTGACTTCCGCGGGCACCGAGGAGCAGGCACTCGATATCGCACACGCGCTCGTCCGAAACCGCCAGGCGGCCTGCGTCAACCTCCTTCCCAACATCCACTCGATCTACCGTTGGAAGGGGAGAGTCTGCGACGACGGCGAGTACCTTCTGGTCATCAAGACCTGCGCCAAGGAGTTCGCGGGGGTACGGGAGACGATCCAGAAGATCAACACCTACGAGTTGCCGGAGGTCCTGGCCTACCGCGTGGATGAGTCGTCCCCGGGCTTCGCCGCCTGGATCGTCAAGGCGACCGAGCGCCCCAAGCGCCGCGCCCCTCGTCCCCGGCTGGTGGCCAAGGCGCGAGCCGCCGCCCGCTAGCTCGGAGAATCGCAGGCCAGTTTTGACTGGCGACTGTTGATGCTACTCTGCGAAGCAAAGCGCTCCCGCCTTCGCGGAGCCCGCTTCGGCGGGCGTAGAAAGGTCACTGCCAAACACGAGCTGTCAACCGCCGACTTCTTATGATTTCCTTTCTGACCCTGTTTCTCGGCCTGACCGCGGGTCCGCATGCCGTGCAGGTGTCCGTTGCCGGGCAAGTCGCCGCCGTCGAGGTTTTGCTCGACGGCACGGCTGTCGGTCGAACCCAGGCAGCCCCTTACTCGGTCACCGTCGACTTCGGGCGCGACCTCTCCCCACACGAGCTGATCGCGCGAGCGATTGACCGGCGCGGCGGCGAGCTGGGTCGAACCCGACAGTGGGTCAATCTGCCGCGGCCGCCGGCAGAGGTGGAAATCCTGCTCGAGCGCGACGAAAAGGGGAAGGCGACAGCCGGCCGGCTCTCGGTCGAAAGTCTCTTCGGCCCCACTGCGACCTCGCTTTCCGCAGCGTTCGACGGGCGGCCTCTCTTGATCTCGGGCGCCGAGCGCTTCGAGCTCCCCCTCTACGACGCTGAGACGACACATCTTCTGACCGTCTCGGCGGAGTTTCCCAACGGCGTGCGATCACGGCGGGACCTCGTGATCGGAGGTCGCTCGGCGAGCGTCGTCTCCACCGAGTTGACGGCGCTGCCCGTGCGCTTCTCCGAGGGGGCGGCGCCGGACGCGGCGGCCCTCTCCGCGACGTTCCGAAAAGACGGCGCCGCGCTGCCGGTGGTCGCGGTCGAGCGCGGACCGGCGCAGATCCTGATCGTGCGAGGCCTTTCGGCCGACGAAGCGATGTTCAAGCTCGGACGCGGCGGAAATACGATGATTGATCCGACGCGACGCGGAGCGATGCCCATCTACGACTCAGAAGCACTGCGCCTGGATCTGCGCCTCTCCGACGACGACCGCTTCCGGTTCGTATGGCCCCGCGCCCGTATGATCGCGACGGCGAATCCGCCCCGAGAGCTCTTCGACAGTTCGCACGATTTTGCGGGTCGCGAGGGAGGGCTTCGCTGGCTCCTGACCAGCGTCTATCACCCGGCTCGGGTGGAGCCGCACCCCCGGTTTGCCGATGCGGTTGCGATCGCCGGCGTTCAGGCCTCCGGCGCTCACGGACGCCGCGCCGTCCTGCTCGTCCTCGGAAAAGGGCCGACAGACGCCTCGCGCTACGAACCCTCCAACGTGCGTCGCTACCTGTCGCAGCTTTCCGTTCCCCTCTTCGTCTGGTCGCTCGAAAAGCCAAAGGGGAATCGGGCAACGGAGGAGTGGGGAGACTGCGAAGACATCTCGTCTCTCCCCAAGCTGCGTTCGGCCTTCGCGCGGTTCGCGGGAGCTCTCGAGAGTCAGTGGATCGTCTGGCTGGCCGGGGAGCATCGGCCGCAGGACATCACGCTCGCCCCCGAGGCTCGTGGCATCGAGCTCGTGCGTTAGCTGTCAACTCTCAAGAGGCTGTTCTCCGTACGGCAGTCGCCCCGGCCCTGCGGCGTTCCCCGCGGGACCACGCGGCGGGCCTCGTGAAGGCCAGGGGAGCTCATCCCTGCCCGCCGCTCGCGAAATCGGTGCGAGGGAGAGTCGTGCAGAAGTCCGCTCACGGCCGGTGCACACCCACGCGATTTCGAGGGTCGCCGCAGAGAACGCCTCCGGGCCGGGACTCACCGTGAGGCTTCTGTCATCCTGCGAGCCCCGGCGGCGGGTCGCCTCCCGCTGGCGGCGATGAGCGAGGAGCACGGAACGGAAGAACCCTCGGCTTGCTAGGACTGCGACGAGCGATCCAGCGACGGCCCGGTTGGCAATCTTTGCGGCCGGGCCGTCGCGTGCCGCCGAGGGAGGCGGCCCGACGCCGGGGCGACTTCGAGAGGAACGACATGTTGGGAAACTACAGCTAGCCCGATCCCGGACTCCGGACTCCGGTCCCGCAATTTCCGTCAGTTCCCCGACTTGTCGGGTCTCTGCCGACCCGGACGTTGCAAGGGCGTCCCCTCTTTGGACCTCCCGAAACATTGAACCCAGAGGATCTGGTATCCGTTGGCGTTCTTCCCGACGGCCATCCCCGAGCCGACATCCGCGAATAAGGGGCTCAATATGTGCTCGCGGTGAGTCGGGCTCGACATCCAGCCGTCCATCACCTCGTCGATCGTGTATGGCCCCCGCGCCACGTTTTCGGCGACGAATCGCGCGCGATATCCCGCCGCCCGGCTGCGCTCCAGCACCGTCTTCCCCTCCGGGCTCTCGTGGCCGTAGTAGGAACGCGCCAGCATATCGTCCGCGTGGCGCTGTGCCGTATCGTCCAGCAGTGGCTCCTCGCGCACCGGCGCGAGCCGGGCTGTCCGTCGCTCGCGATTGACCCGTTCGAGGAGCGCGCGGCGGACCGGCTCGAGATCTGTGAACTCGGCGCGCTTGCCTGAAACGAAATCCTCCCACGAGAGAGCGAACAGGAAGACGTAGAGAGGGATCTCATCTCGGACAGCAACTCCGATCCCGAGATCGCGCAGGTTCGTGCGGGCAATCTCCTCTTCCAGCCCACCTCCGGGCGCGGCGGCCTCGGAGAACACCCTGTCGACGTCGCCATCGGTCTGGATCAACACCTCCGAAAGAAAGCGCGCGTCGTAACCTTGTGCGGCGGCCGCGTGCGCGTCTGCTTCGGCTGCCGATCGTCCGGACTCGATTCCTCCCGCGGCGATCTCCGCGGCCCGCCGCTGGGCAAGGCCCGACAGAGTCGGTGCAAGGCGCAGCGATGGGAGTCTTGTTTCGCGCCGAGCGGCGTTAATCCGCTCGAGAAAGGCCTGCCGCAGAACGTCAAAATTGTCCGGTCCCGGCGTGGACGCAAGGCTGAAAACAGCCGCGAAGCTCAGAGCCGCGAGATGGGAGACGTGAGACGGCAGACGAAACACCGAAGATCTCCTCTTCTCGTCATCCGTCTATCGTCTACCGTCTCCCGTCTACCGACTCGAGGGCCTGATCCAGGTCGGCGACCAGGTCTTCGACATCCTCGATCCCCACGGAGATCCGCACGAGGCCTGGCGTCACGCCCAGGCGCTTGCGCTCCTCCTCCGGAATCGAGGCATGCGTCATGGTGGCCGGATGCGAGATCAGCGTTTCGACGCCTCCCAGGCTTTCGGCGAGCGAGCAGAGCCGGACCGCCGCGAGCACGCGCGACGCCGCCTCGTAGGAACCGAGCTCGAAGGAGATCATCGCTCCGAAACCCCTCATCTGTCTCTTTGCGAGCGCGTGTTGCGGGTGGTCCGGCAGGCCGGGATAGTGGACCTTTTGCACCCTCGGGTGGCTGGTGAGAAACCGGGCGATCTCGCGGCCATTGGACTCGTGCCGCTCCATCCTCACCACGAGCGTCTTGATCCCGCGCAGGACGAGCCAGGAGTCGAGCGGCGAGAGGATCGCGCCCGAGCTGTTCTGCACGAAGGAGAGCCACTCGACGTGCTCGGAATTCTTCGCCACGGCAACGCCTCCAACCGAGTCCGAGTGGCCGTTCAAGAACTTGGTGGTGGAATGAACGACCAGGTCCGCTCCGAGATCGAGCGGTCGCTGCAGGTAGGGGGACGCAAAGGTATTGTCCACGACGACGAGCACGCCGCGGGCGTGCGCCATCTCCGAAAGCCTCGCGATGTCGCAGATCGCCATCGTGGGGTTCGTCGGGGACTCCAAGTGCAAGAGGCGGGTGTTCTTGCGGAAGGCTCGCTCGACCTCTTTCTCATCGACCGTGTCGACAAAAGAAAAGTCGACGCCGTAGCGCGCCTGGATCTGGGTGTAGTAGCGGAAAGTGCCCCCGTAGGTCATGTTCGAGCAGACGACGTGCTCTCCGGCCTTTACGAAGGTCGAGACGGCGGTGATCGCGGCCATTCCCGAGGCAAACGCCCGCGCTCCGGCTCCTCCTTCGAGCACGGCGAGGTTTTCCTCGAGGGCGTGTCGCGTCGGATTCTGCGTGCGGGCGTACTCGTACCCCTTGTGCCGGCCGAGAGCCTCCTGCACGTAGGTCGAGGTCTGGTAGATCGGGACGGCCACCGCTCCCGTTGTCGGATCCGGCGCGTTTCCCGCGTGGATGCAATCGGTCGAAAAGCCCATGGTCGCTGCGCTCCCGCTGTCAGCTCTCAGCTTTCGGGTTCTGGCTGATAGCTGATAGCTGATAGCTGATAGCTCATCTTTCTAGGATCCCCTGGTCCGGATATCTCTCGGCCCCATCTGGAAAGATCGTCACCACGGTCTTGCCCGGCCCCAGGCGCCGAGCCACCGCGAGCGCCGCCGCCGCGGCGACACCAGAAGATCCGCCCACGAGGAGTCCCTCTTCGCGCGCAAGGGTTCGGCAGGTCTCGAAGGCCGTGGCGTCGTCGATCGTGATGACCTCGTCGAGCAGGCTGCGATCGAGAATCTCGGGAAAGAAAGAGAGGCCAATGCCCTCGACTCGATGCGGCCCGTGGCATCCACCGCCGAGGATCGAGCCCTGGGGCTCGGCCGCCACGCGGTGAAGGCGCGGGATCCGCTCCGAGAGATAACGCGCGACCCCGACCAAAGTCCCCGTGGTGCCCACGCCCGCGACGAAGGCGTCGATGTCGGCACCCACTTCCGCGTAGATCTCGGGTCCGGTGGTTGTGTAGTGGGTCGTGACGTTGACGGGATTGCTGAATTGGTTGGGAAGGTATGCGTCGGAAGTGTCTCGAGCGATTTGCTGGGCGCGCTCGATCGCCCCGCCCATCAATTCGGCCGCCGGCGTGCGTACGACCTTCGCGCCGAGCGCTTCCATCAGGCGCGCCTTGACCCGGCCGTATCCCTCCGGCATCACGATGACGCAGCGGTAGCCGCGGGCGGCGGCGAGCATCGCCAGCGCGACTCCGGTGTTTCCCGAGGTCGGTTCGACGATTGTTCCTCCAGAAGAGAGTAGACCCCGCCGCTCCGCGTCCTCGATCATCGCAACGGCGATTCGGTCCTTGACGCTCCCGCCGGGATTGGTCCATTCCAGTTTGGCGAAGAGCCGCGCGGCTCCCCGTGAGAATCGCGGCAACTCGACGAGGGGAGTGCCTCCGATCGCGTTGGCCAGCGCCGGCGGCGAGGCGACGGAACCAGGTCGGGACGACATCGCTGCGATCTCCGAATCAAGATAACAAAAAAGCCCCGGCGCCGCCGGGGCTTGCGAATCCTGAGGGGTTAAATGGCGGGGAGCAATCAGACCCCGCCGACGGGTTAGTAGGCCTGCTGTGCGCGGCGCGCCGAGTAGCACTCGCGGCAGTAGACCGGCTTGCCGTTGGTCGGGTTGAAAGGCACCTGTGTCTGCTTGCCGCAGCCATCGCAGGTGACGTCGTAGAAAGTCCGCTCGCGGCCTTCGCCCGAGGCGGCCTTGCGCTTGTCGCGGCAGGCCTTACAGCGCTTGGGCTCGTTGGTGAAGCCCTTCCGCGCGTAGAACTCCTGATCGTCCGCTGAGAAAAGAAACGTTCCGCCACAGTCGACGCAAGTGAGGTTCTTGTCCGTGTATTGCTGCATCATGGAAGTTACCGATCTCCTGGGTGTCACCCTTCCGGGATCTTCTGGGTCCCGTTTTCAAAAAAGTTGATATTCGAAACTCCAACTGCGAACCGCCACGCGGCGGGCCGCTCCGACGGATTCTTTCTAGGACCGACCCCCTTTCGGTGGCGCGTACGCGTCCCCGCGCGGGCGTACGGAGAAGGGGAGGACAAACATAAAGGAGCGATCAGTTTGGTGCGGGGTCTTTGTAAAAGCTGCGGAAACCTAGCATGCCCATTCAGACAGGCGCAAGAGGTATTTCAGAGAGGGCCTCGAGTCCTGAGTCGCAGGTCCGTCCAAAGTCAGTCTCGAAGCCCGTCAGAGCCCTCTTCTGGCGCCCTTCCGGAGGCGTCAAACGACTTAGGACTTGGGACTTAGGACTCGGAATTAGGACTCAGGACTTGGATTGTGTGCCGACACGGCCTTCGCTCGGTGAGGAGGCGGTCGCGTACCGCTTTTTCGGGATCCTGCCCGCGAGGAAGGCGTCACGTCCGGCTCGCACGGCATCGCGCATAGCCGCGGCCATTCGCACCGGGTCCTTTGCGCCCGCGATACCGGTATTCATGAGCACGCCGGCCGCCCCGAGCTCCATCGCGACGCATGCGTCGGAGGCAGTGCCGACACCGGCATCGACGATGACAGGAACCCTGGCGCGCTCCAGAATGATGGAGATGTTGTTGGCATTCTGGATGCCGAGCCCGGAGCCGATCGGCGCGCCCAGCGGCATCACCGCGGCAGCCCCCGCGTCCTCCAGCCGCCGCGCCACGATGGGATCATCGGAGGTATAGGGGAAGACCACGAACCCTTCCTTGACCAGGATGCGGGTGGCCCTCAAGAGCTCCTCATTGTCCGGCCAGAGCGTTTGCTCGTCCCCCAACACCTCGAGCTTGACCCAGTGGGAGAGGCCTACCTCGCGCCCGAGCCGGGCTGCGCGCACGGCCTCGTCCGCGTTGTAACAGCCGGCCGTGTTCGGGAGCAGCGTCATCCCCTCGGGAACATAGTCGAGCAGGGACTCCTTCGATCGATCGGTCAGGTTGACTCGGCGGACGGCGACGGTGACGATCTCGGCGCCGGAAGCGGCGAGTGCCTCCTTCATCAGTGGGAACGTTGTGTACTTGCCCGTGCCAACGATCAGTCGCGATGTGAAGGTCCGGCCTCCGAAGACGAATGGGTCCTGTTCAACAACCTGCGTCGGCGGAAGTTCGGTCGTCGTGGTCATCTCATCCTCGGGCCGCAGTCACAATCGGTCCATCGGTCCATCGGATCATCGGTTCATTTGCCCCGGAAAATCCCGTCGCGACGCAATCAACCGATGGACCGATCACCGGATGAACCGATTCCTCATCATTTTCTCACTCTTCCAGTAGCAAAACGTTGTCGATCAGCCGTGTCTTCCCGAATCGAACCGCGGCCGTCAGCGCCACCCCGGGTTCGACGCGCCCGGGTCGCCGCATCGTCGTGCAGTCGACGACCTCGACGTAGTCGACGGCGAGCCCGGCCTTCTGTAGCTCTCCTTGCGTCAGCTTCTCGAGCACATCCGGGTCGCGCTCGCCCCGCCTGGCCAGATCACGAGCCGCGAAGAGAGAGCGAGGCAGAGCGGACGCCTGTTGGCGTTCGAAGGGGGCGAGGTAGGCGTTTCGAGAGGACATCGCGAGGCCATCCGGTTCCCGCACCGTCTCCGCGACGACCAGGCGTATGGGGAAGTCGAGATCCCGGACCATCCGGCGCACGACCGCCACCTGCTGGAGGTCTTTGCGGCCGAAGTAGGCGACGTCTGGCAGGACCTGGAGAAAAAGCTTGGCCACAACCGTCGCGACCCCCCGAAAGTGCGCCGGCCGCACCGACCCTTCGCCTCCTTCCGAGACGCCGGCCACCTCGACGGAGGTCGAGAAGTCGGACGGATAGAGCTCCCGCGGGTCGGGCATGTAGAGGAGATCGACGCCGCTCTGCTCGAGTGAGAGCGCGTCTTGCTCGGGTCGCCGCGGATATCGTTGAAAGTCCTCGCCGGGTCCGAACTGAAGCGGGTTGACGAAGATCGACACGACGACGAGCGCGCACTCCGCGCGGGCGAGGTGCACGAGCGAGAGATGGCCCTCGTGAATGGCACCCATCGTGGGAACGAATCCAACGGTGTTGTGCGAGAGGCGAGCCGCATCGACCCGCTCGCGCAGCAGGCGAAGATTCCGGACTTTTTCCATTGAGGCGAGTAGCTTACCGAGTCAATAGTCGGTAGTCAGTAGTCGGTAGGTCGACGAGATGCCGTCTCTTACTACCGACTACCGACGACCGACTATCGACTTCTCAATACACGCGGCGCAGCGCGGGCGCGGCGGAGGAGAACGATTCCTCCGCGGCGGGGAACGTTCCCTCACGGACATCGCGCGTATACGCGCGCGCGGCGTCCCGGATCGTTGTCGCAAGCTCGGCATAGCGGCGCACGAAGCGAGGCCGCAGATCGCGGGTTAGCCCCACAACATCCTGAAAGACCAGAACCTGCCCGTCACACGCCGGCCCCGCGCCGATACCGATCGTCGGCACGGGCAGCTCTCGCGTGATCTCACCCGCGAGGCCTTCCGGAATGCACTCGAGAACGATCGCAAAGCAACCCGCCTCCGCAAGTGAGCGCGCGTCCTCGAGAATCTCGCGCGCCGCTGCGTTGTTACGCCCCTGGACCTTGAATCCTCCCAGCTTGTGGACCGACTGCGGAGTCAGGCCGACGTGACCCATGACCGGAATGTCTGCCGACAGGATTGCCTCGACGGCGGGTAGAACGCGCCGGCCCCCTTCGACTTTGACGGCCGCGCATCCCGCCTCGGAGAGGAAGCGTCCGGCGTTGGCGACCGCGTCGCGCGGACTCGTTTGATAAGAGAGAAACGGCATGTCTCCCACGACGAGCGCCCGGCGACAGGCTCGAGAGACCGCCCGGGAGTGTCGGAGCATCGTCTCCATCGTCGCAGAAAGAGTGTTCGGCTCGCCGTAGACGGTCATCGCGAGCGAGTCTCCGACGAGCAGCACGTCGAGACCGGCTTCGTCCAGGAGCGCGGCCGTCGGCGCGTCGTAGGCCGTCATCATGGCGATTCTTTCTTTGCCCTTGGAGGAGACGAGGAGGGGAACGGTGACGGGAGAAGTTTCCGGCAGCGAGGCCATAAGAACGCTCCTTTTCTTCCCGGTCGACGTCCCGGAAGCCGGGATCCCCGCCGGAAAGGGCGCAGGGGGATTATAGCCGAGACGCTACGGAAGCTTCAGACGGGGGGACGGGGTGACGGGGTGACGGGGTGACGGGGGGTAGATCGAGTTTCTCCTCTCCCCGTCCCCCAGTCTCCCCGTCCCCCCGTCCGCTTCTCAGGGGTGCCCGGCCGGGACGTAGTACTGAACGCCTCGCCTGGCTTTCTGGATCTGCGCGACCAGGTCCTCGAAGTCCCCGGCCCGGTTTACGAAGTCGATCTCGTTGGTGTCGACGACCAAGAGGGGGGTCTCTTCGTAATGGTAGAAGTAGTAGTTGTAGGCTTCGATCAACTGCGCCAGATACTCGGGCGTGATCCCTTTTTCGACTGCGCGAGCCGCCTTCCTGACTCTTTTCATACAAGTCTCCAGAGACCCCTGGAGGTAGATCACCAGATCCGGCTTTGGAATGGAATCGGCCAAAAGCGTGTAGAGCCGGTCATAGATCATCAGCTCGGAATCGTCGAGGTTCAGGCAGGCGAAGATCTTGTCCTTGGGGAAGTGGTAGTCCGCAATCACGAGCGTGGTAAAGAGGTCGATCTGCGCGATCTCGCGCTGCTGCTGGTAGCGGGAGAGCAGGAAGAAAAGCTGCGTTTGAAAGGCCGACCCCGTCTTTTTTTTGTAGAAGTCGCCGAGGAAAGGGTTGTCGACGTCTTCGAGAATCTTGGTGCCGTGAAAACGCCGGGCGAGCAGCTCGACTAAGGATGTCTTGCCTACGCCGATGGGCCCGTCGATGGCCACGTGACGGAGCTTGACGTCCCCTTCCGACGGAATCGCCATGGACGCCGGATTCTAACGCTTAGAATCCCCCACCCATGGAAGACATCGACGCCTATGGACCCTCCAGCGCGCGCTATTGCGACAGCGCCTTCGGGATCTTCCGGAGTCCCTCCGGAGACGTGGAGTTCTACCGGCAACTGGCGCGGGAATCCGGAGGCCCGGTGCTCGAGCTCGGGTGCGGCACCGGAAGAGTCCTTCTGCCGATCGCTCAGGAAGGGATCGCTTGCATGGGTCTCGACAGATCCGAAGCGATGCTCGACGAGCTGCGGCGCAAGTCTCCTCCTCGAGACCTTCGACTCGTGTCGGGAGCGATGCAGGATCTCGACCTCGGACCGGAGCGGTTCCCAATGATCTTCTCCGCGTTTCGATCCTTCCAGCACCTGCTGACCGTCGAGGACCAGCTCTCTTGTCTTCAGGCGGTCCGTCGGCACCTTACGTCGGGAGGACTGTTTGCCTTCGATGTCTTCGCGCCGAAGCTCGAGCGGATCGCGGTCTTCGAGGAGAAGGAGGCGGAGGAGGCGCGGTGGCGCGACGGCGACAGCGAGATCGTTCGATTCACCAGCGCGCGGCGCGACCCGGCCACCCAGATCATGGACGTCACCTTCCGCTACGAGCGACGCCGAGCCGGTTCGCCGCCGGAGAGCCACGCGGTTCACACGCGGATGCGCTATTTTTTCCGCTACGAGCTCCAGCACTTGCTCTTTCGCGCGGGCTTCTCCTCGATCGAGGTCTTCGGCGGCTTCGATCGGCGGCCCTATGACTATTTTTCCGGTGAGACGGTGGTGATTGCGAAGCTGACAGCTGAGAGCTGAAAGCTGACAGCTATCTTACCAGCACGTCCGCGATCCCGAAAACGGCAAGCGCCACCGAGACGAAGCCGTTGGCGGTGAAGAACGCCGTGTCGATCCGGGAGAGATCCCCCGGCTTGACGATCACGTGCTGGTAAGTGAGTGCCGCCGCGGTTGCGAGAATTCCGGCGGCGAAGAGCGCTCCGCCGTTAGAGAGTCGCCAGACCGCCACGAGAAGCAGGAGCATCGCGGCGTGAAGAAGAGCCGAGACCGCGAGAGTTCGTCGGGTTCCCCAGCGAGCGGGAAAGGAGTGAAGCCCGACGCGGCGATCGTGTTGCTCGTCCTGCAAGGCGTAGAGCAGATCGAAACCAGCAGCCCAGCTGAGAACGGCGAGACCCAAAAGCAAAGGCACGACCCCGATCTCTCCGCGCACCGCGATCCAGGCCCCGATCGGGGCCATTGCCAGACAGAGCCCGAGCACCGCGTGGGAGAGCCAGGTAAACCGCTTGGTGTAGGCATACGTCAAGAGCAGCGCGAGCGCGATCGGCGATAGCAGGAGTGTCAGGCGGTTGAGACTCGCGGCAGCAGCGAAAAAGACGAGGATCGCCGCCACCAGGAAGAGGGCGGCGAATCGAACCGAGAGGGCGCCGGCGGGCAGCGCCCGCCGCGCGGTCCGGGGATTGGCTGCGTCAATCTGGCGGTCTGCCAGCCGATTGTGCGCCATGGCGGCGCTGCGGGCGCCGGCCATCGCGAGCAGGATCTTGATAGTGGTCGAGAGCGACGGAGGTCCTCCGGCAGCGAGAACGGCCGCGAGCAGCGCGAAGGGAAGGGCGAAAAGCGTGTGCGAGAACTTGATCATCTCGAGCG
>Ga0070708_100002966_pt1 | contig 13186 bp, 8 predicted proteins | sample KBSK5503metaG_FD_65469 | JGI IMG/M metagenome (GOLD analysis project Ga0070708, IMG submission 65469) | Corn, switchgrass and miscanthus rhizosphere microbial communities from Kellogg Biological Station, Michigan, USA - KBS K5-50-3 metaG | ecosystem: Host-associated > Plants > Roots >...
TGGAAAGCAAAGAAGCCTTTCTGGCTAACACTACTCGAAACATCAAACAGCAAAGCTATATCGAGCGGTACCTGCTCTGGATCACCGATCTCGGCGATCTCTTGTTGCCGGCCCTCTTCCTCCAGGCGAAAGTCATTGACGCGCAAACCCTGAACTGCCTGGCCAGCCGAATCAGTAACCGAGACAGGCACCATTACCAGATTTGAAGTAACTTTAACAACATCCAGGACTTCATTTGCAGGTGGCTTGGGCGTGGGAGTAGGTTTTGGTTTCGGGACAGGCGGTGGCGGCGGCATGTCCCTGATGGTCTGCCCGTTCGCGCCAGGCACGGACAGAAGAAGGGCCAGCACTCCCAAAAGCAATGCTGGCCTCATAAGTTTTCCCCAAATTGATATGACAGTCATCGAGCCAATCATCATGCCGCCAGCCTGCTGGCCTGCATGTCTCCTAACCTACCGTTTTCCTGACGGCATGATTCATGGACTCTTTGGTGCCAGGTATATCCACGGAGTTGCATTCAATCCAATATGCTTCTCCGTACAATCTTAATTGCCCGAGTCCGAAGTGCCTGACTTCATAGTCGGTGACGGCGAAGTCAGACCTTTGTTAACAAGCAATTTTATTTCGACGCGACGGTTTTGCTCACGTCCCTCACGGGATGTATTGTCCGCCACAGGATGCGATTCACCGTAGCCATAAGGCGTAACAATGCGTCGCAGTGGAATGTTGTGATTCTCCACCAGGTAACGAATGACGGCATCAGCACGCCGCTGACTTAACATACGATTTAGTTGCACGCTGCCCGTCGTATCGGTATAACCGGATACTTCCAGGACATACCCTTTGGCGTTTAGTGCCTTGGTGGCAATGTCGTCCAGCTTCGTCTTCGAATCAGGTAAAAGGGCAGCGCTGCCGATCTTGAAATTGACAGCAGTCACTGTCTGCGGTTCATAGTCATCGAGTGCCGAAATGCGCTCGTTGGTGGCGTTGACTCCGGCGACCGCTGAGTCAGCGGTTTCCTGAGCCGCTTTCGCTCCGCCACGTGCAGCATTCGAAACCGCTGCAAGCTCATCGAGTTGTCCTGAAAGACGCTGTGCGTTGGCCTCGACCTGGGTCAGTTTTGTTTCAGTGTTTGAAGCGCGTTCCTCGAGTGGCGCCGCACGCGATTCAACCGCGCGAGCAGTGCGCATATCCGATTCATTGAATCGAATCTTTTCTGCCGCGAGTTCTCCCGAACTGGTGCCGCGTCCTTCCACTTCTACGTTTAGGCCGCGAAGTATGTTGGTTTGGGCGTAATTGGTCCCACCGCGCAAGAACCCACCTTTCGTTTTCACGCTGGTGGCATTGTCCAGCCGCACAACGGTATCCACGCCATTCATGTCGCGAACCGTGAACGTGTCGGCGTCACGTCGTGTGACCACGCCTTTAATCTTCATCTTCTGGCCGCTAGCGACTGTTCGCGAGCCGGTCGGGTTTGTTGTACTTTGCGCGAAAGCTAGGGAGGCTGAGAAGACCAAGAGGCAGGAAGTAAGCACTACAAGGGAAAACAATCTAAGTTTCGTGAATACCATCGGTTTACTCTCCTTGATTAGCTAAAAGTAACGCGCCTACAGACGCGTCTCCATAATCTTCACTGTCGGGTAGCGAGTTGTCGCTCGCCTCCGCTGGTTAAGAGTGGATGATGTTGTTTAGACCTAAGCTCAACGTAAGTCAATACCCTTGCCCCTTTTACTAGGATTCTTCATCTAATTACCACTCTATCGCAACAAGAAGCTCCATATTAAACACAAGAAGCCTCACAGTTAAACAAAAAAATGCCTTAACAACCGGGCCCCTCCCAGGTCGTTACCGCACGTGTCTGAATTCAAACTAAAGCCCTAGATAGGAAAATCTCCCGCTTCAAGTAGTTCCTTGATATATGCGAGAAATCTCTCAGCATCTGCGCCGTCAATAACCCGGTGGTCGAAGCTAAGCGCAAAATAGGCCATCCAGCGCACGCCAACGAAGTCATCGCCCTCAGCAGTAGTCAGCACTTTGGCCCGCTTCTCGATCTTGCCAACGCCAAGAATTGCCAGTTGTGGTTGATTGATAATTGGAGTCCCGAATAGACCGCCAAAAACTCCTGGGTTTGTAATCGTAAAAGTTCCACCGGCAACTTCATCAGGCTTCAACTGCTTGGTCCGTGCGCGCTCGGCAAGATCATTTGCCGCCCTCGCTAAACCTGAAATACTGAGATCGTCAGCGCGCTTAATCACAGGAACGATCAACCCCCAATCGAGTGCCACCGCCATTCCGAGATTGATATCCTGTTTGAAAATGATCTGGTCCCCGCTGACTTGCGCATTGAAGATGGGAAACTTGCGCAGCGCATTATTCACTGACTGGAAAATAAATGGCATGTAGGTGAGCTTTGTGCCGGTCCGCTGGTAGAACGAGTCACGATGTTCATCGCGAAGCTTCGCGATTCGCGTCATGTCGATCTCGTAGACTGTCGTAACGTGTGCTGACGTACGGCGGGATAAAACCATATGCTCCGCAATCTTCTTCCTCATCACGCTCATCTGCTCGACGCGATCACCTGCCATTGGTTTGACGGGAACAGCGGCGGGTTCGAGCGCTGGAGACGCTGAGGGTGGAGCCGCGGCTGGTGACTTTCGTTCGGCAACAGCGCCCGAGCTTCCTGATTCGATAAAGCTCAGTATGTCGTTCTTTGTTACACGACCGCTCAAGCCGGTACCTTCAAGCTTGGCAATATCTACTCCGTGTTCCTCCGCGATCTTGCGTACCAGCGGACTCGACTTGGTGCGTCGCAGATCTGCGGCACTTGTCTCGCTGTCATCTTCCTTCTCATGTCGTGATTCAACGGTCGGTGACAATATCGGTTTAACTTCGACCGGTGGAGGCGGAGCAGTTGGTTGTTGCCGTTGTGGAGGAGGCTCCGTGCTCTCTGCCTTGGGTTGCGGCGCCGGCGCTGGGGGGGTAGCGACCACGCCAGCTTCGGTCTGCTCCGGTCTTGGCTCTTCCGCTGATGGCTTGGCAGCAGCTCCATTTCCGGATGCAGCGTCACCGTCGAGAACTGCCACCACCGTGTTTACATCGACAGTTTCCCCTTCTTTAAACCTTACTTCGGTTAAGGTACCGGCTGCCGGTGACGGAATCTCCGCATCGACTTTGTCAGTCGAGATTTCGAAGAGCGGTTCGTCGCGTTCTACACGTTCGCCGACCTTCTTAAGCCATTTAGTGATCGTTCCTTCCGCGATGGACTCTCCCATCTGCGGCATTACGATTTCAGTACTCATCTTTTCTCCCGGACTCCCTTTCAGTAAGCTGCGAGCTTACGCGCTGCGTCCAGAACGTCTTTCGTCTGCGGCAGGTAATAGTCCTCGAGCGGCGGCGAATACGGCACCGGGGTATCGATCGAGGCGACTCGTACGACCGGAGCATCAAGCCATTCGAAGGCCTCTTCAGCAATGATGGCAGCGATTTCTCCGCCGATGCCGCCTGTCCTCGATGCCTCGTGCAACACGATCACTCTGTTTGTCTTTCTGACACTTGCCAGAATCGCCGGTTTATCCAGCGGCGCAAGAGTTCGTAAATCGATAACCTCTACATCCAGTCCTTCTTTCTCGAGCTCCTCTGCGGCATCCAACGCGGTCAACACCATAGCGCCAAACGTGATGATAGACAGGTCGCGACCCGCGCGCGATACTCGAGCTTTGCCGATCTCAACAACGTAGTCATCGGCGGGCAACTCCTCTCGCAAACGCGGTAGCCGATAGAGCTTTTTATGTTCAAAGTAGAGCACGGGATCCGGATCGCGAATCGCTGCTTTGATCAAACCCTTCGCATCGTAAGCAGTCGAGGGTTCGACGATCTTCAAGCCCGCAGTGTTGAGAAAGAATGACTCCGCATTCAACGAGTGGAATGGTCCTGACCGCACCCCCGAACCGCAGGGACCGCGAAACACAGCGGCGACATTGGCGCCCCAACGATAACGGCACTTCGCGGCGTAGTTTGTCAGCAAATCAAACCCGGCAGAAATAAAATCAATAAACTGAAACTCCGCTATCGGTCGCATTCCCATCAGCGCCGCCCCACACGCCGCGCCTACGATTGCAGCTTCTGAAATGGGAGTGTCGACCACCCGCTCCTTGCCAAACTCATCAATCAGACCGTCTGTAACTTTGAACGCGCCGCCATAAGCTCCGACGTCTTCGCCAATAACGAAGACGGTCGGATCGCGTTCCATCTCTTCCCAAATCCCCTGGCGAATTGCTTCTACCAAGGTGGCCTTGCCACCGCGCTCGGGGCGTGCTGATTTGTGTTCTTTTTTGACGGCTGTCGACATGTTACAAGCCCAAAACCGCAGTCTTAGCGTAGGTGGACGGTATGTTTGGATAGGCCGGATTTACGATCAATCTCTGCTCTCTCGGATCGATCACAACGTCGAGGCCCTCCATGGGAATCGCGCCGAGTAGGATTTCCGCTGCGCCGGGCAAAACCACGGCCCTGACTACGGTGCTTCGGTTTTCGAAACGTATCTCAACGGGGCCGACTAGCTCAACTCGCCGTTCGCCATCGTCAGCCAACTTAACTATTCGTTCCTCTAACACGGGCAAGTCAAGTTGCTTCTTAACGTCTTCATTTATCACCAGCTCATAAGCACCGCTATCAACCAAAGCGTTACATTTGGTTCTTCTTATTTCTTCCTTGGGTAAGAAGCCGCGGCGATTCAAGGCGAGGTCATCGACGCTGAGTAATTCTATCTCCACATAGACTAATCCCATCTCTTTTCCTCCGGTAGGTGAGTTACCTTCGGGACCGATTACGTGAGGTTTTTCTTTGTTCGTTAGCAAACCCATACGTTAACCTTCCAAAACTTTCGGACGAAATGCGGGCGGCACCAGGCTGTTATCGAAAACCTCGTAAGCGGCCTTTTCCGCGTCGGGCATAGGCGAGCTTTCGGCCCAGGCACAGTCGTCGTCAATCTCGCGCATTACGCCGGCCACAATTGTCTCGAGTTTATCTTTAGTAGCGACCCGCTGAGCGAGCAGAAATGTCTCGTAGCGGTCGATGGGGTCATTGTGCTTCTCCCACCACTCAATTTCGCCTGGCGCTACGTAACGCTGATCGTCGTGTTCTGCGTGACCTTTGCGACGATAGGTTTTCGCTTCAATTAAGACAGCGCCTCCGCCGCGACGAGCATAATCGGCCGCCTGGCGAGTTACTTCGTAACAGCCGATTACATCGTTACCGTCAACGATATGGGCCGGCATACCGTAACCGGCGGCTTTCTCGGCCAAGTCACGTACTGCTGTCTGCAGACTGGTGGGCGTCGAATATGCGTAATGATTGTGTTCTGCGATCACAACCAGCGGCAAACGTTGGACAGCGGCAAAATTGAGTCCCTCATGAAAAGCGCCCGTGCTCATTCCACCGTCGCCGATATACGCAACCGCGACAATCCGCTTTTTCTGCATACGGGCCGCCAGCAACACGCCGGTCATTACAGGGATCATGTCGCCGAGGTGGGAAATGGGCCCAATGAATCCCTTTTCCATGTCGCCGAAGTGGATGTTGAGATCTCTACCGCCAGAAGGCCCCCACGCCTTAGCCATGTACTGCGCAAAGATCTCGCGCGGACGAATTCCTTTGACGAGAACCGCACCAAGATCGCGAATCAAGGGCGTCAGAAAATCCTGCGGCTGCAAGGCGTAGGCACTCCCGACCGCGGTCGCTTCCTGGCCCAGCGAGCGGAAGACCCCGCCAACAACCTTTGTTTGCCGATAGAGGTTTACCAGACGCTCTTCCACAAGCCGGGTCAACTTGAGGTGACGATAAAGCTCGAGAAGTTGCTCGGCCTTAAGAGTGGTTTCAGTCGTACAACTGAGCGCTTGGCCATCGCCTGGCCTACGTGGAGCATATTTGGTGCTAACGCGCATTTGAAAGGGGGCACGTCGCTGCCGACCCCGGCGCCGGTGATTCTTATCGCGTGAGGATCCTTTCTCCTCTGTCTTGTTTGGTTGTTGATCCATAAGAATGAAGGAAAGTATCCCTCTTACTCAAATATGAATGGCAACGTCATGAACACCTTCCGCGGCTTCCATCACAGCTTCGGAGACTGTCGGATGCGCATGCATGGTGCGACCCAGTTCTTCTGAAGTTGACTCGAGCTGCATCGCCACGCACGCTTCGGCAATCAACTCGGTCGCGTGTGCTCCGATGATGTGCACGCCGAGAATCTCGTCATACTTCTTCTCGCCCACTATCTTCACAAAACCCTCTTCTTCGCCCAGTATCCGGGCCTTGCCGGAAGCCGAGAAAGGAAACTTGCCGATCTTCACATCGTATCCCTGCTCGCGCGCTTCCGCTTCAGTTAGACCAACCGAGCCAATCTCCGGATCGCAGTAGGTGCAGTTTGGCACCAGGCGCAAATTGATAGGACGCACGTTTTTCTGACCAGCAAGATGTTCGACGGCCACAATACCTTCTTTCGAGGCAAGGTGCGCCAGCAATGGCGTTGGCACCACATCGCCTATAGCGTAGACACCTTTTTCTCCGGTCTGCTGGTATTCATCAATCTGGATGAATCCTTTCTCTGTCTTGATCTTAGTGCCTTCTAATCCAAGACCTTCGGTGTAGGGCATGCGACCAACAGCTACCAGTAACATTTCGGCTTCGAGATTGACAGCCTCACCTTTAGAAGTCTTTCCGGAAACTCGTATCCCTTTGTCTGTCTTTTCCAGGCTCTCGAGTTTAGTATCGACTTGCGACTTTATGCCGCGTTTGCGAAAGCTCTTTTCGAGCTCCTTGGAAACCTCTTCATCTTCCAGCGGCACCAGACGTGGCAACAATTCCACGATCGTGGTCTGCGCGCCGAAACGCGAATAGACCGAAGCAAACTCAACACCAACTGCACCAGCACCCATCACGATCAGTGATTTCGGCACATCCTTCAACTCAAGAATATGATCGCTATTGACTACCCGCGTACCATCGGTTTCGAATCCAGGTATCGGACGCACTACTGAACCCGTGGCAATGACGATGTTCTTAGTATCAATCGTTTGCTGTTTCCCTTCGGCGTCAGTCACTTCCACTTTGCCGGGCAACGCAAGCTTTCCTGTTCCTTTGATTACCGTGACCTTGTTCTTCTTCATCAGATACTCGATGCCTTTTGAGTTCTTGAGCACCACCTTTTCTTTTCGCTTCTGTACATCGGCAAAGGCCAGTTGAATACCCGAAGCCTGCACGCCAAAGTCGGCGGCGTGCTGCATCTGTTCGTAGATGTGTGCCGACATGAGCATCTGCTTGGTCGGAATACAACCCCGAAGAGTGCAGGTTCCTCCCAACCGGTTATCTTTCTCGATTATTGCAGCCTTCAGACCTAATTGACCCGCGCGAATTGCCGCCACATATCCGCCCGGCCCGCTGCCGATAATCGTCACATCAAACTGTTCGTTAGCCAATTGTTAGGGTTCCTCTCGTCAAAGCAGTAATGAGTAATAATGGTGAGTAATGCGTGATGGGATCGAATCACTGAGCAGTCTTCACTTCATATGCAGATTTAAGCAATTTCCTGAAACCGGGATTATAATCGTTTGCCAGCCTTCATCCAAATCAGGCAATCCTGCGGGAAGTGTCCTAATTTGTTGTAGGGGCGTCCCTCCGTGGGCGCTCTTTCTTGAGTGACAGATCGGCAAGAATGGGGCGCCCACGGAGGGACGCCCCTACAAATTAGGACACTACTACGCTGCGGGTACTGAGGCTGTGGGTAGTTCATAACCTGAAAAGGGTAATGACATGAAACATTCGGAAGGATTTCTCAAGTTAGTGAACGATGCCAAAGGTCGTATTCGAGAAGTAACGGTGCCAGAGACACAGAAGCGTATTGAGAAAAACCCGGCTGCGAAACTGATCGATGTACGTGAGGACACCGAATGGCAAGCTGGTCATGCGGCTGGTGCTGATCACCTCGGTAAAGGAATTATCGAGCGCGATATAGAAGCGAAAGTCCCAGACAAAACAACAGAGATAATTCTCTACTGCGGCGGTGGCTATCGCTCCGCACTCGCGGCGGATGTCCTGCAGCGGATGGGCTATGCCAATGTTTTCTCCATGGCTGGAGGATGGAAAGCCTGGAAAGAATCAGGCGGAAAAATCGATACCGATTAGTCCCCAGGCCCTCCATTTGATTCCTGGAAGTGCAAAACATCCGGACACGAAAACAAATCGGGTGTGCCGCTTACGAGAGGCACACCCAATCAAAAGGGTAACTGCGAGTTGCTGGCTTTCTAAAACTCGAAGCGCACTGCGAACTGGACTTGTCGTTCGCGGAAGAGAGTCGCGCCAGTTTCCGTGATGCTTTGGAACGGCGTGTTAAAGGTGAAGGTATTATTAGAGAAGTTCTGGGTATAGAGCGTCGAGTTCACGTTCGTCACCTGAGTGCGATTGAACACGTTGAATCCTTCAGCAAGGAGTTCCAGAGCGGTTCCTTCATTGAATTTGAAGCGACGTGAGAGACGCATGTCGAAGTTCACGATTCTTCGACGTCGAAAAGAGTTACGCGGAAGTAGCGGAAATCGGCTCGTTCCACCTGACTGGTTGACGCCGCCAGCACCTCCGGCACCGCTCACCGAAAGACCCGCCGAATACGGACTGCCCGAGAAAGCGTAGAAAACAGGCGCCAAAGTCCACCCGTTAAGGAGCATGCGGGCGGTTTTGTTGTCATCGCCAAAAGGGTTCGGCGACCACACGGCGCTGATGCTGACTTTATGCGGCGAGTCGAAATTCGACACACCGGCTTCCGAGCTGAGATCGAAGACATTGTACGGAATGTTGTTGGTCGTGAAGGTAACGGAGCTCTGACCTGTGTCTGTCGCTCGCGAGCGGGTGTAACTACCCTGGAACTGGAGGCCCTTGGTAAACCGCCGGTTCACCTGGAAGATCAACGCGTTGTATTCCGAGTTGATGCTACTGCGAATCTCGGTGATTTGAGCGAAAGCTGGATTTGGACGAGCGACTGGGAAGATTGGAATCACAACCGACTGTCCGGCAAATGGCCCGCCGGACACTGTGAAGGTTCTGGTGGTGTCGGGCTGATTTAGATTCGTATCAACGAACGTGGGAAGTCCTCGGCCCAGGCTACCGACATAAGAGACGGAAGCGACCGTGTTGTGAGCAATCTCACGCTCGACGATGAAGTCGTATTGGTGAATCTGTGGGTTAGCGAAGTTTTTTGCGAAGTATTGAACGGCCGGGATGGTCAAAGCACCAGAGGCGATGAGGTTGGGATACACAGGTGCAATCGCGCTTGTGGCAGTAATAGTCACTTGCCGTTGCGCCTGCGTAATTCCAACACCGGTGTTGACGAGGGCATTATAGATGGTCGAGTTAATAATTCGACCGTAGTAAATACCGTAGCCCCCACGGATGGACGTCTTGCCATCGCCCCTCAGGTCATAAGCGAAGCCGATACGCGGGCCGAAGTTGTTTTTATCATTCGGGATGTTTGCAGTTTGCGGCAGGAGCGGATTTACGTTCCTGGCCTTCGGATTACGCTGGTACTCGTACCGTAGTCCGACATTCACTGTCAGTCGCGGCGACAAACGCATATCATCCTGGACGAAATAGTTTAGGTCCGTCGTGTGGAACGTCAGACCCAGCACACCGAAGCCCTGATTGAAGTTTCCCGAATAGCAGCGGCCACGATTGCGCGTGCTGCTGTAACACAGGCCAGTCGTGGCCCCGCCAGCGCGGAAGTTTTCGTAGTCGACGATGAAGTCGTTCAACCCACCGTAATAACCTGCAGCATTCGAACCGCCGTTGTAATTGAATTCGCCACCTGAGAATCTTAGGTTGTTGATCTCTTCCTTAACTCGGTTGACGTCTCCGCCAAACTTCACCGTGTGACTTCCAACAGTCATCGTCACAGTGTCAGCGAACTGAAAACGCGTCTCGTTCGGAAACGCCACACGCTCGAGAAACTCGGGTATTCCGAAAGAGAATCCGTTGGTGACGAAGGTTTGCGGAGATCTCCCACCGACCGAAGTCGTTGGTTCGCCAGGAAGGGGTGGCTGACTGAATTCGAATTCATTATCGCGTCCATACTGAAACCGGAATTCATTCACCAGGGTTGGCGTAAGTGTAGATTGGAGACGAGCGTTGAAAGAATCAACCTTGACAAAGTCGTCACCGAAGTTGTCTTTCGCACGGGTGTTTGTGGCTTGCGTTTGAATACCGGCAGGCGACGCCCAACGCAGACGGTTGTAGCTAAACGAAGCGCTATGCTTGTCGTTGATTACCCAATCGATTTTCGGAAGGAACAGTCTCTGGTCACCACGACGCGGCACTTCGCCGCTGATGCTGTTAAGGAAATTGAGCGCGTCGTTAACCTGAGTGAGCGTTAGTCCTTTTCCGGTAGCCAGCGTACCCGTGCGAGCCGGACTAGCAGTACCAGCAAATGCAGGACACGCAGCCAACGTAACTGTTGCTCCATTTGCCGCAGTAAGCAAACAAGTGTCGGCGCGGTTCAGAAAATCTGTTTGCGAGAAGATCGACAAGCCTGGAAAGTTACGTCTCTGCTCGTCGTAGCTGAAGAAGAAAAAGAGTTTATCCTTCTTAATAGGACCACCGACGGTACCCCCAAATTGATGACGAACATCGACCGGTTTGATGCCGACGAGGTCAAAAACTCCCGGGGAGGTTTGCACCGTCCTGGTTGCCAGTGGATTGCGGGCGCCCCAACGGTTGTTTCGTTGATAGTAGAAAGCCGAACCGTGGAACTGGTTGGTTCCTGACTTGGTGACGGCGTTTACGACGCCGCCGGCAGCGCGACCATATTCCGCGGAATAGTTTGAAGTATTGACCTGAAACTCACGAACCGCGGCCTGGCTGATCACGTAGCTGATGCGCGTGCGACCACGCTCTTCTGAAAAGAACGCCTGGTTGTTATCACCACCATCAATGGTGTTGTTGTTTAGCAGCCCCGAGATACCACGAAAGCTGATTAGACCAAAGGTGCCGTCAAGCGCCGAGCCTGGAGTCAGCAGCGCGAAGTTGGACCAGCGACGACCATTGATTGGTAGTTCATTAATGGAAGTCTGATTCATGTTACTCGAGAAGTCCTGTTGCGTAGTGTTGATAACCGGAGCCTCGGAAGTGACTTCAACGGTTCCTGTTACAGTACCAATCGACAGAGCGGCGTCCAGACTGGTTTCCCGACCAACCTCGACTGTCACTCGTTCTTGTGTATACGGACTGAAGCCTGATCCGTTGATGGTAACTTTGTAGGTGCCAGGCCGAAGGTTAACTACTTTGAAGCGGCCCTGATCATCAGATGTTGCGGAGTCTTCCTTGTTAGTTTCAGTATTGAGGACTGTAACCGCGGCACCGGAAACAACTTCCTTATTTGGATTTGTAACCACGCCGCCAATAGCGCCGGTGGTGGTTGACTGCGCCAAAGCAATAGCGCTCAAACCAAGCACCGCAAAGATTACAAAAGAGAGCTTTACAATTTTCGACATACTGGGGAACTCCTTAGGAATTAAGTTGATGTTGAACGCGCCAGGGCCCGATTAGGCAGCGCAGATTTGGACTACAATTATGAGTAACAGTGATTAGCAATTTAAGAAGGAAAGCAATCCGAATGTTAGTCGCGAGTTCTATCACGCTTGAGAGATTTAGTGCAAGTCTAGCTGTTCATTGAAACTATTAAATCTTTGTTACCTGCTCACGTCCGTTTGAAGCAGACCTGAACCCAAGAATCTGCCGTGCAAATCGCAAGACTTGTGCCGGATGGCTCGCGTCCGGCGCCAGATTCAAAAAGTGGTGTTTTCCAATCGTTAATCTGCTCTCGGACAGAATGCCCCAGAATAGGAATACTCAGGAATTTGGATTTGATCGGAAAATCGGGAGAACCCAAAGGCCGTGGAGGAATTGGTTTTACCTAAAGCCTCATTACCCACTTCGAACTTGAGCCACGTCTCCAGTCATAGTCGCTCGACTATAATGGCAATACCCTGACCGCCACCAATACATGCTGTGGCGAGTGCATAGCGTCCGCGGCGGCGCTGCAGTTCGTGAAGAACTGTCAACACCAGTCGAGTACCGGTAGCACCAAGCGGATGACCTAGAGCAATTGCTCCGCCATTTACGTTGGTGCGGGTTCGATCCAATCCCAGTTCTTTTTCTACGGCCAGATATTGCGCCGCAAAGGCCTCATTAACTTCGATGAGATCCAAGTCACTAAGTGTTAACCCTGCTTTCGCGAGAGCGTCACGCGTTGCAGGGACAGGACCGATGCCCATTAATTCTGGCTCAACACCAGCATAAGCCCAGTTAACGATGCGACCCATCGGATTCAAATCGTGAAGCTTTATGAATTCCTCGTCCGCAATAACCAAAGCAGCCGCACCATCTACGATGCCGGAAGCGTTTCCCGCTGTAACAAAACCATCCTTTGCAAATGCCGGCTTGAGCTTTGCCAAACCCTCGAGCGTGGTTTCCGGTCGTGGGTGATCGTCCTGATCGATCAGCACGCTGCCCTTTCGAGTCTTTACTTCCACAGCTACGATCTCTTCCGCGAGAAAACCAGCATCTTTAGCGCGCTTGGCTTCGACCTGAGAACGCAGGGCATAACTATCCTGCTCTTCGCGGGAGATCTCAAACTTGCGCGCCAGGTTTTCAGCGGTGCCCGCCATTGGCGTGTTGCAATACGTATCAAGCAAAGCAACCATCAAACTGTCTTCGAGTTTCCCCTGGCCAAGTGCAAAACCGGAACGAGCGCCACGAATCACATGCGGCGCCTGCGACATCGACTCCATTCCTCCCACAAGGCAAGTTTGAGCTTCGCCAAGCTGGATCATCTGCGCGCCTGAAATGATCGACTGGATGCCACTACCACAAAGCCGGTTAACTGTCAGTGCCGGACGCTCGAAAGGAACGCCGGCTTTCAAGGCGACGTGCCTGGCGCCGTAAATAGCATCACCCGAAGTTTGCAGTGCATTGCCAAAGACTGAGTGATCGATCTCTTCGGGGGCAACGCGGGTTGATTCCAAAGCTCCGCGCGCGGCGACAGCGCCAAGATCGATCGCCGAGACATCCTTCAACGCACCGACGTATTCACCCATCGGCGTACGTTTACCACCCAAAATGAAAACATCTTTGGACATTCCTTTATCTAACT
>Ga0070708_100002968_pt1 | contig 13181 bp, 11 predicted proteins | sample KBSK5503metaG_FD_65469 | JGI IMG/M metagenome (GOLD analysis project Ga0070708, IMG submission 65469) | Corn, switchgrass and miscanthus rhizosphere microbial communities from Kellogg Biological Station, Michigan, USA - KBS K5-50-3 metaG | ecosystem: Host-associated > Plants > Roots >...
AGGCCCGTGCCGAGGTCGCGCAGCAGCGGCCGGCGCGCATCGGCGACGTGCGGCTTCAGCGCCGCGGTGGCATCGAGCGTCGCCCAGACGTCGAGGAACTGCTGCGCATCCAGGCGCCCGCCACGTGCAGCGCGCTCGATCGCGGGCCCGAAGTCGCGCGCGCCGGCGATGCCCACGCCGGGCCGCTCCTCGAGCAGGCCGCGTGCCTCGTCGGTCTCGTCGAGGCCGCGAGCGACGAGCACCGCCTCCGATTCGGGAGCGAGCGTCTCGGCGAGGCGGCGGCTCGGGGCGAACGCCGTCCGCTCGGCCAGGCGGGCACGAACGAGCGGGAACTCGAGGATCTCGATCGAGCGCGGGTCCACGTCGGTCAGCGCGAGACGGCGCGGCTCGCGGCGTCGGTGAGCCGCCACCGCGCGCTTCGCCACGGCTCCGCGGCGTAGTCGATCCCGAGGCGCGGGCTGGCCGCGATGTCGCTCGGCGCCGTGCCCTGCTCCAGGCGCAGCCCGGCGCTCGGCGCCAGCAGGTCAGCACCCGTGTCCGCTCGCGTGATGTCGAACGCGGCGGCCACGAGGCCCGGACCCGAGCCAAGCCGCTCGGGCGCGATCAACGTCAGTCGATCGATGGCTCGTTGGCGAACCTCGTCGCCGGCCGACGACGGGGGTCCGCGGCGCCTCGCCCGGGCGATTCGTGCCCGGCGCATGGCGGCCTCGCCCTCGACCGGCTCGACGGCGCGGATCAGCACCGCGGCGGGTAGTCCATCAGGCTCGGTGACCACGTTCAGGCAGTCGTACATCCCGTAGACAAGGTACACGTAGGCGATCCCCGGAGGCCCATACATGACGGCGTTGCGCGAGGTCCTGCCGAATCGCGCGTGCGAGGCCCGGTCATCCTCGCCGATGTATGCCTCCACCTCGACGATCCGGCCCACTCGCAGGCCGCTGCCATCCTCGCGGACGAGCAGCGAGCCCAGCAGTCCGCGGGCTGCCTCGAGCGTGGGCTTTGCGAGTTCCTCGCGCCGGAGCGTCGGTCGAGCGGTCAGCGCCGAGCTGTCAGCGGCGGGCGACGAGGGCGGCAGCGCTCCGGAAGGCGTCACGCACGTCCTGCGGGAACAGGAACCCGACCACGGCCAGGATCAACGGGATGACGCCGTGGCGGAGGATGTCCGCGACCAGCGACGTGTCGAGGAAGTCGTGGAGTGTCCGCAGCAATGTGAACTCGCCCTGGCCCACGGTCTCCCGCACGGACGGCTGGTTGTAGTACGGGTCGAGGATCAGCAGGACGGCAATCAGGATGATGAAGCCCTCGAGGACGCCGAGGAGGCCGCCCAGGATCTCGTCGAGCACGGGGTAGCGCTGGAACAGGGGAGCCGGCCGGTACGTGATCTGGATGCCGATGCTCAGCGTGACGGCCGTGGCCACGAACACGGCGCCGAACGCGACCATGAAGCTGTAGGAGTCGGCGATCGAGGTCCATTCGTTGGCGAGGTACGCCCCGAGCGGCGCTCGCAGGTACGAGCCGAGCACGATGGCGAACAGGATGGCCGCGATTCCCAGCAGCCGGCGGACGACGCCCTGCGCGTAGCCCACCACGAACATCGCCAGGAGCGCGAGAAAGATCACGAGATCGAACGGTTGGATGCTCACGCTCGTCTCCTCCCCGGCTGATCGATCGGCCGCAATGTAGCAGGCTCAGGAACGGATTCGCGCTCCAACGTGGTGCGTCAGCGCGCCGCCGATGGCCGCGAGCGCGGCATCGACGTCGGCATCGACAATGGCGCGGTCGGCAGCGCCGAACCGCAGCCGGTACGTAAGGCTGCGCTCCTCAGGTCCGAGCGGATGGCCACGGTAGGTGCCAACGAGCGTCGCTCCCTCGAGCAGCTCGGCCCCGGCATCGCTGATGGCTCGCACGACATCGGCAGCGGGCACGCGGTCGTCGACGTCCACCGTCAGGTCGCGCTCGATGGGCTGGACGCGCGGCAGCGGCGCGGCGTCGACGATCGACAGCGAGCCGGCGATCAGCCCGGCGATCGACAGCTCCGCGACGACCACGCGCCCCCGGAGGTCCCACGCCGCCGCCAGCCGCGGGTGGAGCTCGCCGACGACGCCGCTGATGGCGAGGGCGCCCGCGCCGTCGTTCGCCGTGACGATCGCGCTCCGGCCGGGATGCAGGATCGGCTCATCGCTGAGAGGCTGGTAGGTGGGTGCGTCCGCTCGAAGAATCTCGGCGATGAGCTCGATGGCGCCCTTGACGTCATCGAGGTCGGCGTCGCGCCGCGGTCGGTTCCAGCCGGGCTGGTCGAACGACCCGGTCAGCGCAAGCCCGAGCCGCCACCATTCGCGCGGCTCGTCGCCGACACGGCCATAGCCCTTGCCGATCTCGAACAGCGCCACGTCGGCACGCCCGTGGCGCGCGTTCGAATCCACGACCTCGAGGAGGCTGCCGACCAGTGACTGGCGGAGCAGCACGTGGTCCAGCGACAGCGGGTTCGTGACGGTAATGGGACCGCCCTCGCGGCGCGCCTCGCCTGCGGCGGGCCGGTCCTCGAATGACCAGGCGAATGCCTCGACCTGGCGCGGCGAGACGAGCGCGTACGTCACCGCCTCCGTGATGCCGGCGCCCGCGAGCGCCTCGCGGATCGCGTCCCGTGCACCGAGCGGCGTCTCCCGCCAGCCGGGCATCGTGGTCGTCGGGAGGCGCGCCGGCACCTCCTCGTAGCCGTGGATGCGCGCGACCTCCTCGGCGATGTCCGCTTCGATCTCGATGTCGCGCCGCCACGTGGGCACGGTCGACACGATCGCCTCGCCCGCGGGCGCGCTCACGGTTGCCGGGGCCGAACCTGCCGCGATCTGGATCGGAGTTTCCGGCGACGCGACGTCCGTTTCGATCCCGACCCGGCGCAGGACCTCGCGCTGGAACTCGGCACCGATGGACGTCCCGAGCAACCGATCGACGCGCGCCGGGCGAAACGCCACGCGCCGTGGCGACGGCTCATCCGGCTGCGTGTCGACACGGCCGCGTGCGACCGCCCCGCCGGCCCACTCGAGGATCAGCTGGGCCGCGCGATCCGCGCCGAGCCGTGCGAGCCGGAACTCCTGGCCCTTCTCGAAGCGCAAGCTCGCCTCGGACCGCAGCGCGTACCGGAACGCGGTGCGTCGGACGCTCACCGGATCGAAGATCGCTGACTCCACGACCACGTCGCGCGTCGAGTCGGAGACCTCGGACGCGGCGCCGCCCATGACTCCGGCGATCGCCAACGGCCCGCTCGCATCCGCGATGAGGAGCGTCTCGGGATCGAGCTCGCGGTCGACGTGGTCGAGCGTCGCGAGGCGCTCGCCCGGCGTCGCCAGCCGGACCCGCAGCGCGGCCCGCCCGGCCTGGTCCCGCGCGACGGCAGCGGCGTCGAACGTGTGGATCGGCTTCCCCCACTCCTGCATCACGTAGTTCGACGCGTCGACGACGTTGCTGACCGGGCGGATGCCCGCAGCCAACAGGCGCATCTGAATCCGGTCCGGCGACGGCCGCACCTGGACGCCATCGATCCAGCGGCCGACGAAGCGCGGGCACAGGTGCTCGTCGTCGACGTCGACCGAGAGCCGGTCGCCCGCAAGCGCGTCACTCTCCGCGACCGCGATGTCCGGCAGGCGCAGCGGGCCGCCGGTGACCGCCGCGACCTCACGGGCGATGCCGACGATGGACAGGGCGTCGCCGCGGTTCGGCTTCACGTCGACGTCGAGGACGACGTCCCCATAGAGGTCCGCGAGACTCGCGCCCAGCGGCGTGTCGGGAGCGAGGATCAGGATTCCGTCGGCATCGGTCGTGAGGCCGAGCTCCTCGCCCGAGCAGAGCATGCCGTTCGAGACGGCGCCCATCTTCTCGGTCCGCTCGATTCGCCGGCCGCCCGGCAGCACTGCGCCGGGGAGCGCCACCGGCACCCGCTGGCCCGGAGCGATGTTCGTGGCGCCGCACACGATCTCCAGGGGCTCGCCGCCGCCCGTGGTCACCCTGGTGAGCGAGAGTCGATCCGCGCGCGGGTGCTTCTCGACGGCCAGCAGCTCGCCGACGACGACGTTCTGCCACTCGCTCCCCCGCCGCTCGATGCCCTTGACCTCCATCCCGAGCATCGTCAGCCGGGCCGCCAGTTCCTCTGGCGCGAGCTCGACGTCGACCAGCTCGCGGAGCCAGGACAGCGGGACTCTCATCGCGCGCTGCTCACTGTCCGCCCACGAACTGGTCGAGGAAGCGCAGGTCGTTCTCGAGGAACAGGCGCAGGTCGTTGATCCGGTGCCGGAGCATCGAGATGCGCTCCGGGCCCATGCCGAACGCGAAGCCCTGGTAGCGATCCGGATCAAGGCCGCAGTTCCGAAGCACCACCGGATGGACCATGCCCGCCCCGAGGATCGTCATCCAGCCGCTCCGGCCGCACGCCGGGCAGCCGACGCCACCACAGACAAGGCACTCGACGTCGAACGCGACGGACGGCTCCGTGAACGGGTAGTAGCCGGGTCGGAAGCGCGTGCGTTTGCCCGCGCCGAACATGGCGTGGGCGAACTCGTCGAGCAGGCCGCGCAGGTCGCCCATGGTCGTGCCCTCGTCGACCATGAGGCCCTCGACCTGGAAGAACTCCGAGCCGTGCGACGCGTCGATCGCCTCGTACCGGAAGCAGCGACCCGGCAGGAGGGCACGGATCGGCGGCTTGACGGTGCGCATCACGTGGATCTGGCCGGGCGAGGTGTGGGTCCGCAGCAGCCTTCCCGGGACGTCGACGTAGAGCGTGTCCCACAGGTCGCGGGCCGGATGGTCGGGCGGGATGTTGAGCAGCTGGAAGTTCGTGGCGTCGTCCTCGATCTCGGGGCTCTCGTAGACCACGAACCCGAACTGGCTGAAGATCCGGGCGATCTCGGCCATCGACTCAATGCTCGGATGGAGTGACCCTCGCCGGATCGAACGACCGGGCGTCGTGACGTCGATCGTCTCGGCGCGCAGACGCGCCTCGAGCTCCGCTGAGCCGAGCGCCGACCGCCGCGCCGCGATGCCTGCCTCGATCGCCTCGCGGACGCGATTGGCGACAGCCCCGACCTTCGGGCGGTCGTCCGCTGGCAGCGCACCGATGCCCCGCAGGACCCCCGTGAGACGGCCCTTCTTGCCGAGCACATCGAGCTCGATCGCCTCGACCGCGGCGACATCCGCCGCGGCGCCGAGCGCCGCCGACGTCGCGGCCGCTAGCGTCTCCAGATCGCGCGTCAGCTCGGCGAGGTCCATGGATCCTTTCCGGTGTCAGGGGTCTGCGCCGGCATCGCGCGGCGCCGAGGCGATGGTACGGCGCGATCGACCCGCGGCTGCTGCGTCATCGATTTCCCTTCATCTCAGCGCGGAGGTTTGGCCCTGGAAATGATCGAGCCCCCGATCTGGTGATCGAGGGCTCGTCGAGCGGGCGGGGCGCCCGTCAGCTGCCTTTCGCCGCCTCGACGATCTGGGTAAATGTGCCGGCGTCGCGCACGGCGAGGTCGGCGAGGATCTTGCGGTCGATCTCGATGTTCGCGGTCTTGAGGCCCTTGACGAACTTGCTGTACGTGAGGCCCTGGGCTCGGACCGCGGCGTTGATGCGCACGATCCAGAGGCCGCGCATCTGGCGCTTACGCTGCTTCCGGTCGCGGGTCGCGTACGCGAGCGCGTGGAGGAGCGCCTCGCGCGCTGGCTTGACCAGCCGCGAGCGCGTGCCCTTCCGACCCTCCGCGTCCTGGAGGAGCCGCTTGTGGCGCTTGTGGGCGGTGACGCCGCGCTTGACTCGTGCCATCTCGCGGCCTAGAGGTACGGCAGCAGGCGCTTGACCTGCTTCGCGTGGACCTTCGCCATCGACGAGTTGCCGGCGTAGCGGCGGGTCCGCCGGGACGACTTGATCTCGAGGTGGTGGCCGCGCCAGGCATTGACCCGAATGACGGTCCCGGCGCCGGTCACGCCGATCCGCTTCTGGGCCGCCTTGTGGCTCTTCATCTTCGGCATCGTGTCGTCAGTCTCCGCTTGGGCTGGCTGTCTGCGGGGCCGCTGCCCCGTTGGTTGGTGTCGTCTTCGGTGCGGGTGTCGGCGCTGGAGCCCCTTCGGCCGCGGGGCCGTCGGCAGGTGCCGAAGCCGCTGCTGCCGCGGGGCCGCTTGCAGGCGTCGGAGCCGGCGCCGGCTGGTCGCTCGGACTCACTGCGGGTCCTTCGTCCGGACGACCGGCCCGCAGCGGCGTTTCCACCACCTTCGGCTTGTGCGTGGAAGCCATGACGATGAACATCGACTTGCCTTCCAGCACCGGCGCCCGTTCGATGATCCCGTGCTCCTCCACCTGCTTCGCGAACCGTTCGAGCAGCACCCGCCCCAGCTCGGGGTGGCTGAGCTCGCGGCCGCGGAAGCGGACCGTCACCTTGATTCGATCGCCGTCTTCGAGGAACTCGACAGCGCGGTGCATCTTCGTTGCGAAGTCGCCCACGCCGATCTTCGGCGAGAGCCGCACTTCCTTGAAGGTCACCGAGCGCTGCCGGCGCTTGTTCTCCTTTTCCCGCTTCGTCAGCTCGTACTTGTACTGCCCGAAGTCGAGGAAACGAGCGACCGGCGGAGCCGCCATCGGTGCGACCTCGACGAGGTCGAGGCCCCGTTCCTGCGCCATCTCGAGGGCTCGTGGCGTGGGCATGACACCCAGCTGGTTTCCCTCATCGTCGATCACTCGGACCTGTGGGATCCGGATCATCTCGTTGACGCGCAGGTCTCGGCTGATGGTTGCTCCCCTCTCGAACGACGCTCTGGTCGCCACCGGTTCGGAGACGGCAAAGCCGCGCCCGCCCCGGTCGCCGCGGGATAGTAGCACAGGGTCGCCGGGGGCCAATCCGGCCGCCCACACTGCCCGCGACGAAGCACCCGGGCCGCCGTTTCGGGTCTCAGGCGCCCCTGGCGGCAGCCTCCGCGGCGAGCCGATCGGCGAGCGCGTCCCAGCTCTCGGCAGGCTGCTGCTCCCCTGCCCGAGTGCGGGGAGCGGCGGTTCGCGCCTCGACCTCGCGATCGCCGAGCACGAGCATGTACGGCACCTTCTGCTCCTGCGCCAGCCGGATCTTGTTCTGCATCCGCCCATCGGACGCGTCGACCTCGACTCGCAGGCCCTTCGCGCGCAGGACACCCGCGAGCTCCTCGGCGGGCTCGACGTGCCGGTCGGCGATGGGGATCACAACGGCCTGGACCGGCGCGACCCATAGCGGGAATGCGCCGGCGAAGTGCTCGATCAGGATGCCGATGAAGCGCTCGAGGCTGCCATAGATCGCGCGATGGATGGCGATCGGCCGGACCGCCTTGCCGGATTCGTCGATATAGGTCAGGTCGAACCGCTCGGGCAGCATCGTCAGGTCGATCTGGATCGTCGCCATCTGCCACTCGCGACCGAGGGCGTCGTCGATGTAGATGTCGATCTTCGGCGCGTAGAACGTGCCGTCCTTCGGCTTCAGCTCGTAGCTGATGTCGGAGGCGGCGAACGCCTCCATCGTCAGTCGCTCCGCCCGCTCCCAGAGCGCGGGGTCGCCGATGGCCTTGTCGGGCTTCGTTGCAAATGAGAATCGCGGCTTCAACCCGAACCAGCCGTACGCCTCGTGGACCTCGGCGAGCAACGCCTGGATCTCGCCCATCAGCTGGTCCGGTCGGACGTATAGATGCGCGTCGTCCTGGATGAACTGGCGAACCCGCGTCAGGCCGGACAGCGTGCCTGAGCGCTCGTTGCGGTGGAGCCGCCCGAACTCGCTGTAGCGCAGCGGCAGGTCGCGGTAGGAGCGCAGCTTCGAGCGGTAGATGAAGGTCGATTCGGGGCAGTTCATCGGCTTGAGGCTGAACGTCTGGCCCTCGGACTCGATGAGGAACATGTTGTCCCGGTACAGGTCCCAGTGGCCGGACTGGCGCCACAGCCGCTCGCTGACCACGATCGGTGTCGACACCTCGAGGTAGTTGCGCCGCGCCTGGAGCGCGCGCATGGCGTCCTCGAGCAGCCGCCAGAGCTTCTGGCCCTTCGGGTGCCAGAACGCGGTGCCGGGGCTGACGTCGTGGAAGCTGAACAGGTCGAGCTGGACGCCGAGGCGCCGGTGGTCCCGCTTGCGCGCCTCCGCCCGGCGCCACAGGAAGCCGTCGAGCGCCTTCTGGTCCGGCCAGACCGTGCCGTAGATGCGCTGGAGCATCGGTCGCTTCTCGTCGCCCCGCCAGTAGGCTCCGGCGACCGACAGGAGCTTGAACGGCCCGATCATTCCGGTTGAGGCGACGTGCGGTCCCCGACACAGGTCGCTGAACGGCCCGTGCTCGTAGAAGCTGATGGACGGCACGGCCTCGCCGGCAGCCTTCGCCTTCGCGGCGAGGTCGTCGAGGATCTCGACTTTGAACGTCTGTCCGGCGCCCGCGACCGCCGCGCGGGCGTCGTCGAACGGCACCTCGCGGCGGTTGAACCTGTGGTCGGCCGCGACGCTGTCGCGCATGCGCGCTTCGATCGCCTCGAGGTCGGGCGGGGTGAGGGCGCGCGGCAGCTCGAAGTCGTAGTAGAAGCCGTCGGCCACGGCCGGCCCGATGCCGAGCTTGGCTCCCGGGAAGAGGTCGAGGACGGCCTCGGCCATCACGTGCGCCGTCGAATGGCGCATCGCATCGAGCTCGTCGTGCGCGCCCGCGTCCAGGAGCTCCTCCGCGGAGCCCCGCTCCGGTGCCTCGAGCACCTCCGTATCCGCGCCCTCGACAGTCGGGTCGGCCGCGATCGCCGCCGCGCCCCCCGGCTCGTCCGCAACCGTCTTCGCCCTTGCCTCGTCGTCCTGGTCCGCCACGTCTGCCTCCGAGAATCGAAACGACCCCTCGTCCGACAGGACGAGAGGTCGATCGTTCGATGCTCCCGCGGTTCCACCCGCCTTCACGATCCGCGCTGCCGTGGCGGCGAGGCTCGTGCGCTCGTGCCGCGCTAACGGGCGGACCCGGGCCGGTTCACCGGCCGCTCACGGGCGGTGCGGTTCGGGGCTCGATGCCGGGCTCGCAGCCGTGGCCCGGCTCTCTGGTGATCTCGCCGCCGATCGCGTATCCCGATCGATGCGTTGGGTGGACTATACCCGACAGGCTTGCGTCGACAGGTGGACGATGCCGAGCAGGAGCAGCAGGATGATGACAGTCGAGCTCGCGCGCGGATCGACGAGACTGGCGCAATGACCGATCCGGCGGTACCGCAGCGCAGGATCCTGAGCGTCGACGGTGGCGGGGTCCGCGGCATCATCCCGGCTCTCGCCCTCGAGGCGCTCGAGGGGGCGACCGGCCGCCTCACCCGTGAAAGCTTCGACTTCCTGGCCGGCACGTCAACGGGCGCGGTCATCGTCGGCGCGGTTGCCGCCGGCATCCCGGCCGAGCAGATCGTGTCGCTGTACCGGCGGCGTGGCCCGGAGCTGTTCCGACGCGTGCCGATCCTGTCCCTGCTCCGGCGGATCGTCTCGGGCTATCAGTACGACGTCGCGACCCTCCGGCGGATGATCGGCGAGGAGCTCGGCGATGTCGCGGGTTGGCGGATCAACGACGTTCCGCGGGACATCATGGTCACCGCGAAGGGCCTCGATGACGGGCACCCCTGGTACTTCGTGAAGGATCGCCCAGGCAACGACCGCACGGGCGCCCTTCTCCTCGCCGACTGCGTCACCGCCTCCGCGGCGGCGCCGACGTATTTCGCGCCGTGGACGATCCCCGGTATTGGCCTCCTGGTCGATGGAGGCGTCGGCGTCGCGGGCAATCCCGCCTACCAGGCATGCGTCGAGGCGTTCGAGTACTCGAGCGGCTATCGACCCGCCGACTCGATCGTCGTGTCACTCGGCACCGGCAGGTTCCTGGATCGGCGCCGTCCAACGTGGCTGTGGTCGTGGGTGGAGTGGGTGCTCGGCGAGCTGTTCCGCTCGCCCGGCGAGCAGCAGACCGAGCTGGTCCAGCGACACTACGGCGACGCAGCGCTCTACCGCATCGACGTGCGCCTGCCCCGGGACTTCCCACTCGACACCATCGGATCGGAGCTCGATGAGCTCGAGGGAATCGGCCGCGGGCTGGCGGCGCTCATCGACTGGCCGGCGATCCTCGAAGGCCGCGACGAGGAGTTCCTGGTCGGCCATCCCGCCGCGGCGCGGCCGGATGCGTATTGCCGCGTCGTTGCCTAGCGGTCAGTCAGTCGAACGGGACTGGCCCCGGGATGCCGAGCATCTGCTGGATCGTGACGAAGACGTAGCCGCGCTTCCGGTACTGCGTGATGATGTTCCCCAGCGCGGCGGTCGTGTTCGTCGTCGTCGTGTGCATGAGGACGATCGAGCCGGGTCTCCCTGCCAGCGCTCTGTTGGCGATCGTCTGCTTGCTCACCCCGGTCCAGTCGAACGTGTCGCGATCCCACAGGATCACGTACGGCTCCCCCGCCGCCGCAGCGGCGAGGCGCGTGTTCGTGTCGAAATCCTCGTACGGCGGTCGCATGATGTTCTGGAGCGGCAACAGTTGATCCTGGAACTGGCGCTTCGCGCGCTCGAGCTCGGCCAGCTGCGCCGCGAAGCACAAGCCCTTGAGCGAGATGTGGTGGTAGGTGTGGTTGCCGATCGGAAAGCCCGCCTGGGCGACCGAGAGCCACGTCTTGGGCGCCATTTCGATCGCCTGGCCCGTGGGAAAGAACGTCGCGTTCACCCGGTTGACCGTCAGGAAGTGAACGATCCGGAGGACATTGGCGGCGTTGTAGCCGTCGTCGAAGGTCAGCGCGACCCACTTCTGCGTTCGGGGCCCATGGGACACCACCGCTGCCGGTTGGACATCGGCCGGGGCCGGCGCGCACGTGCCCGGCGCGAGGCTGGGGCCGGGCGATGGCGGCGGTCCGGTGGGCGTCGCCGCACTCGGGCTCGGGGCCGCTGCGACCAGCTGCGTCGGGCTTGGGTGCGGCACCGGAGGGGCCGTCGCGGTCGAGACCGACAGCGCGCTCGGCAGCCAACCCGAGGCGAGGAACACGGCAACGAGGGCGATCGCCGCGAGGCCGGCCACCGCGCGGAACAGCCTGGTGCGGCGCCGTCGGTTCGGCTCGAGGATCACCCGTCGATCATGCGCGCTGGGCGGCTGGTCGTCTGCAAAATCGAGGTGCGCTCCGATCGGATCGAACGCCTCGGTCGGTGAGGTGCGGCCGCATCACGGAGCGAGGGGTGGTGGGCGACACTGGACTCGAACCAGTGACCTCTTGCATGTCGAGTATCGCCATGCTCGCATAGTGCCGCTGAACGTGGCGAGAGGGTCGAAACAGGGTGTGCTATTGCGGTCAGATGCCCCACCGCTTGTTGTGGCAGCAAGGCGGGGCGCTGTCGAGCCTACCGCAGGTCGGGAAGCTACCGCCCCTGTATCCCGGGGCGTTGGTCATCCGCACCGCATCTTGCGATCGACCAGGGTCGTTCAACGGGCGTCGAGTCGATACAGCCGGTACGAATCGGGTAGGCCGCGCAGCTGACGTTCTCCAAGGTCGATGAAGCGGAGCTCTGATGCGGACGCGAGCGCCTTCGTCGTGGCAGACACGATGATCTCGTTCGCGCCAGCTTGGGACAGCATTCGCGCCGTCTCGTGCAGGGCCACGCCACGGAGGTCGGCCTCCGCTACCTCCACCTCCCCGGTATGGACAGCCGCGCGGATAGGCAATCCGAAGGTGGCGGCCTCTGTCCGCAGCGCCAACGCACATCGAATGGCTCGGCCCGCCCCATCGAAACGGGCGAGCACGCCGTCGCCGGTGACAGAAACGAGCTGACCGCGGTAGCTGGCAATGGTGTCGCGGGCGCCGTCGACGAAGTGAGCGAGAGCGTCGCCCCAGGCTCGATCGCCCATCCGCTTCGCAGCCGGCGTGGACTCCACGATGTCGGTCATGACGAGCGTGACAACTACACGTTCGACGCCTGGTTCGAGGGACCCCAACCAGCCGCGCACCCCCGACCACGCAATCGACTCAAATGGCTCATCGCCGACGACCCAAGCGTCATGGCCCGGCGGAATCACCGCCACCTCGCCGCCGACGATCTCGTACTCGTAGCCGTCTTCGAGCTGCACGTGGAGTCGTCCTCGGACTGCGTACTCGAGATGCCGGAACCGACACCACTCTGTCTGGACAATCGGCTTGACGTGCGACGACCAACGCCATCCTGGCGCTTGCACGTCGCGCGAGACCGTGATGCCAGCGAGGTGGACGATCTCGGAACGGACAAGGGGTGCTTGAGCTGTCTCATCGGCGTGCTCGAAGCGACGGGTCAACTGCCGATCCACTGAGCCCTCCTGCCCCGGAGGATAGGCAGCGGACGAAGCCCACGAGCTGGGTTTCGTCCGTGGACTTGCCGATCAAGTTCGGCGACGATGCGCTCCCCGGGGTTCAAAGCTCGTCGGCCAGTGCCGCCGATGGGGAAAAGCAATGACCGCCCTTATGGCGGTCATTTCGTGCTCAGGAAGAGGACTTGGTGGGCGACACTGGACTCGAACCAGTGACCTCTTGCATGTCAAGCAAGTGCTCTAACCAGCTGAGCTAGCCGCCCGAGCAAGTGCGACGTGAGTTCCGTCACGCCGCCGGCGCATTCTAGCGTTGTCTCGGTGGGCGGTCTCCCGGCGCGCATCGGACCGCCGATTTCGCGGCGCGGGCGAGCGCGCGGCCGGAGCGTCGGGGGGCGCGGCGATCATCGCGGCCGATGACGTTCCGTCATGACGCGCCGCCGTCAACCCCGAACACTCTGCGCATCCGGGGATGGCGCTGCCTGCTGCGACCGCAGCGGGCGAGCTCTTGGGAGGCTCGATGTGCGGACCATGAAGCGACGACCTCGCGTGATCCTCGGCGTACTTGCTGCGACGCTGGCGCTGGCCGCCATCACAGCGCCGGTCGCGGCAGCCTCACCGCAGAGCGTGACGATCGTCTCGAACGTGACCTTCAATCCGGATGGTCCGAACTACGGCGACTTCGTCACCAGCGGAACCGCGACGGACAGCGGTCTCATCTGTCCGAGCGGGACGTTCGTCGATATCGGGCTTCGCTTCGGGGGTTTCCAGAGCGACCGCGGCATGGTGCAGGTCCAGGTCGTCAAAGAGTTCACGTGTGACGACGGGTCGGGAACGTTTGTCGCCAAGCTCCAGATCCAGGCAAACTTCGATACCGGTATCGAGGCATTTACGTGGGTCGT
>Ga0070708_100002969_pt1 | contig 13179 bp, 9 predicted proteins | sample KBSK5503metaG_FD_65469 | JGI IMG/M metagenome (GOLD analysis project Ga0070708, IMG submission 65469) | Corn, switchgrass and miscanthus rhizosphere microbial communities from Kellogg Biological Station, Michigan, USA - KBS K5-50-3 metaG | ecosystem: Host-associated > Plants > Roots >...
CGAGCGCAAGTTAGCACGTGTGGCTCGAACCACGTAAGTTGTTGGCTCCCTGTTTGGAACAGGACATGCGCGTGCATCGGCCGGCGATCACTATCGCGTTGCTTCTCTCATCAGCCCGGGCGGCCCCAGGGCAGCTGCCGTATCGCGCTACGTGGTGGGACGCCGCTTCCGTGTCCGCCGCCGGTGGGCTCGCCCTGCTCCCCGTGGCGCTCGCTCTGCCGAAGGGCGCTCCGTCGTGCGGGCCGTGCGATCCCGCGTCGCTGCCCGGGATCGACCACGCGGCGCTGCACACGTTCTCGGGCTCCGCGGGCACGGCGAGCACGGTCCTGCTCGCCGCCGTCGTCGGTGGCGCGGGATTCGCGTCGCTCCACGACCTCGCGCCGGCTCAGGCGCGCGGCAACGCCGCGGTGCTCCTGAACTCGCTTGCGTGGACGGAAGCGGCGACCGGGTGGCTCAAGGTCGCCGTGCGCCGCAAGCGCCCCATTCTCTACACGACCGACGCGGCCGGCGCAGTATCCGATCGCGACAATCAGAAGTCGTTCCCTTCCGGGCACGCCTCGGTCGCGTTCGCGACTGCGACGTCGTACCTCGTCATGGCCCGCCGCCAGCACCTGCGGCACGCCACGCGCAACGCCATCGTGATGTATGCCGGGGCCGCCGGGGTGGCCGGCCTGCGCGTGGCCGCGGGGAAGCACTTCCCCACGGACGTAGCGGGCGGCGCGCTGCTCGGGAGCGGCATCGGGTGGCTCATCGCCGCGATCCATCCCAAGGCGCAGTAGAGCATGGCCGGGCTCCCGCGGGCCATGCGGCTCCGCGACGTCGTGCTCTTCAACATCGCGGCGATCGTGGGGTTGCGCTGGCTCACGACGGCGGGCCGGATCGGCCCGCCGAGCCTCGCTCTCTGGGCGCTCGCGATGGTCATCTTCTTCCTCCCCTCCGCGCTCGCCGTCCGGGAGCTGACCGACGTCGATCCCGGAGAGGGCGGGATCTACCGCTGGGTGACGCGCGCCTTCGGGCCGCGGCACGGCTTCGTCGCGGGGTGGGGTTACTGGGTGAACAACCTCGTCTACTACCCCTCGCTACTGCTTTCGAGCGCGGCCATGGCCGCCTACATCGGGGGACCCGGCTTCGTGCACCTCGCCGACAGCAAGTGGTTCATCGCCGGGTTCTCGCTCGGCAACCTGTGGATCGCGCTGGGCCTGAACTTGATCGGGCTCAGGGTCGGGAAATGGGTCCAGAACCTCGGCGCCTACGGCACGTGGTTGCCGGCGGCGATCTTCATCGCCCTCGCCCTCTGGTCGCTCGCCTCGCGGGGCAGCGCGACCGCGCTCACCGCGCACGCGCTCCTGCCCGCCCACCTCGATCTGTCGCTCTTGAGCCTGTTCGCCACCATGACCTTTGCGTTCGCGGGCCTCGAGCTCGCCCCGACACTCGGCGACGAGATCGAAGACGCCGCCGCGACGTTGCGCCGCGGGATCGTGGTGTCGGGGATCGGCATCGTCGCGACCTACGTGGTGGGCACGGCCGCGATGCTCGTCGCGCTGCCGCCCGAGACCGTGAGCGTCACGAACGGGATGCCGCAGGCGACGGCGGCGCTCACCGGGCGGCTCGGCGGCGCCTGGCTCGCGCCCGCGGCCGCCGTCGTCGCGGCGCTGCTCACGCTCGGCAACCTGGGCGGCGTCGGCGCCTGGATCGCCGGCACCGCGCGGATCCCTTTCGTGGCGGGTGTGGATCGGGTGCTCCCGGCGGCATTCGGGAGGGTGCATCCGCGCTGGCAGACACCGCACGTCGCCCTGCTCGTCCAGGGCGGCGTCGCGACGCTGTTCATCCTGGCCGGGCTCGTGGGGTCGACCGTGCGGGATGCGTACCTGGCGCTCGTGGACACGACGATCGTCCTGTTCTTCATTCCTTACCTCTACCTGTTCGGCGCCTACCTGCGGCTGCAGCGGCGACGGACACCGCTCAGCGTCGCGGCGGGATGGGTGGGCCTCGGCGCCGTGCTCCTGTCCATCGCGCTCGCCTTCGTTCCGGCGGCGGACGTCGCGAGCCCCGTGGCGTTCGAGGCGAAGGTATGGGGCGGCGTGATCGCGTTCATGGGCGCGGGGGTGCTGCTGGTGTGGCGGCGTGTGAGGGAGCCCACAGCTTCGACTCGAGCCCTCGAGTAGGCTACAGTGTGCCTGATCTCGCCACCCGTCTCTTCAACCCGGAAGGCGTCGCGTGACTCCTCACCGCAACCTCCTCGTCGTGGGTCTCGTCGTGGCGACGTGCGCCCCGCGGGCGGTGCAGGCCCAGGAGAACCGGCGGCACGTACCGCGGGAGGTCCCGGGCCTCGACTTCAGCCCGAACGGCGTGTGGCGGGCCCGCGCACGCCAGGTGCGGCTGAACCGCGCCCGACTGCTGGCGACGGGTCGCTTCGAGGTCCTCAACGCGCCGATGCTCGGGCCCTCGCCAGCTGCAACCGCGGTCTCGGGAACCCTCCGTGAACCGCTAATCCTTTTCAAGTTCAAGGACACGCAAGCCGGCGCGCTCGTCGGCGACACGGCCGCGTACAACGCGGTGCTGTTTGCATCCGTGCCGCCGTTCGGGCGGCCCTATACGGTGCGCACCTATTACGAGGAGATGTCGAGTCTCAGCGGGGGCCCGCCGCTGCAGAGCATCCAGGGGCAGGGCTTCGGATTCTTCACGCTCGATTCGAGCGAAGTCTTCTACACGGGCGGCACGAGCTCCACCTGCAAGCAGAACAACCCGTTCATGGTCAGCAACTGCAACGGCGTCTGGAGCGACTCCGCATTCACACGAATGCAGACCGGCCTCATCGAGGCACTGCGGCATGCCGACAGCGTTGTCAATTGGGCCGCGTTCACGTCTCACGGCGACACCCTCGACCTTGTCGTATTCGTTCAACCCGCGAAAGACGGCGCCTGTGGCGGCGCGCCGAGCGGTGCCTCCGCGTCGACCAACAATCACATCTGGGCGCATCGCGCGACGCTGAACCCACCGTTCGTCACGCACTCACCGGCCCCCGCCGGCGGCAATTTGAAGGTGGTGGACTACATCATCCAGAGTGGCGTTGGCGGGGAGGTCTCCTGTGACACGACCCAGATCATGCCGATCGGCACCGTCGCCCACGAGACCGGCCACGCCTTCGGACTCCCCGACCTCTATGACACGGGCGGTAATACGGAGGGGATCGGGCGCTGGAGCCTGATGGGAGCGGGGAACTACTCCTCCCCGGCCAGCCCGGCGCGCATGGACGCGTGGTCGCTGAGCCAGCTGGGCTGGGTGACTGTGGCGCCACTCCCCACCGCGGGCGCATACGTGTTCGGCCCCGCGCCGACGTCGGACACCGCCTTCCTGGTGCGTCCGTCCGGAGCGAACCCCCGCGGGGAGTATTTTCTGCTCGAGAACCGCGAACCAGTACTGGCCGACTCGGCGCTCATCCGGAACGCCTGTCAGGTCTGGTACCAGCAGCCGAATCCCTCGCCCTGCAACGGAGGCCTGCTCGTCTACCACGTCGATTCCGAGCAGATCGCGCTGCACGGCTTCGATCAGGGTAACGGCGTCAACGCGGGCCCGATCCACGGGCTCGCAGTGCTGCAGGCGGATGGCCGTGGCAACCTCGATGCAAACCCGAATGTCACCGGCTGCACTCCGCCGGCGGCCGGCTGCTCGGACCGGGGCGACATAGGCGATCCCTATCCTGGGTCCACGGGCAACACGACGCTCGCGTTCTCCACGACGCCGAGCGACACCCTCAACACGGGGGCCTGCTCGGGGATCAGAATCGACAGCATCACCCAGGTCGTGCCGAACGGCTCGATGCGCTTCGTGCTCGCCGCCGAGACGAGCGCGCTGGCAGTAACCACACCGACGCAGCTCCCGCCGGGGCAGTGGGGCTACTCCTACTCCGCGGTGCTGACCGCTGCCTGCGGTTCCGGCTCCTACACCTGGGCCGTCGATTCCGGCGTGACACCTCCCGGCATCACCGTTTCGCCCGCCGGTGTGCTGAGCGGCGCGCCGGCCGATACGGTGACGCGCTCGTTTCGTGTGCGCGTGACCGATGGGACGGACACCACGCGCCGCGTGATGACGCTGCGGGTTGCGGAGCCGTCGCTCACCCTGCAGGAGGTTCTGAACCTCGCGTTTCAAGGGCCGGCCGCGGCCGGCGACAACCAGCGGCATTATCTCGACCTGCAGGGCAACGCGAATGGCGGCTTCGACTTGGGCGACGTGCTCCGCTGGCTCGAGCGCACGGGCAACGTCGCCGCCGTCGGCGTGGTGATGCAACTAGAACGGAGGCGGCCATGAGGGCGCGGTGGGGGGCGCCGCTCGTCCTCGCGGTCATGATCGGGGCACTCCACTGCAACGATGGGCCCACCGGTCCCACTGCGGGCACGCTCTCCGTGCGGCTTGCCAACGCGGGGTCGAGCGATCGGGCGATGCTGCTGCAAATCGCCGGGACGGACACGAGCGCGCGGATCGACACCGTGCAGGCGGCGACCGGTTCGAGCTATCGCGTATTCGTGCAGCGGCAATCCCGCATTCAGTGGCGCGCCATCGTCACGGGCAATCTGTCGAACGGGGTCTTGCTCAGCATTGGCGTCCCCGACAAGGACCGGGCGAGCGCGTATACCGGAACGATCCTGGACGTGGCGGATGCGACCTTCGCGGACGTGCCGCCGGGCAGCCGCCAGCTCAGCGTGGCTCCGTAGGGTTCGAGTCCTCCCTTGGGTCCCCGGTGGGTGCAGGTTGTCCCCCGCTGACCCCGGGCGCAAGCCCCGGGGTTCTTGCCCCCCATCCACCCAGGACTTGCGTCCGGGAAACCCCGTTGAGTCCTCACCCCTTGGCCCCCTCTCTCTTCGGGAGACGGGGAATTCGGGACGTCCCTTGCCTCGAGTCCTCACCCCCCCCTGGCTCCCTCTCCCTTCGGCAGAGGGGGAACTCAGGACGTCCCTTGCCTCGGGTCCTCACAGCGCGAGGGGACCAGGAGGTGAGGACTCAAGGGGTCAGCGGGTGAGGACCGCTGAACGAGTGGGCTGAGGTGAGGGTGAGAGTGTGACACATTCGCCCGCGCGCATCGCGAACGCCGGCGTGCCGTCGGGGAGGTGGAGCGCCGCGATGCAGGCGCGAGCCCTGGTTGCGACCCAGCGGGCGAACGGCAGCGCCGCGGGGTGCGGGTCAGGAGCGCGTACGACGTACAGGGTGTAGGGGTTGGTCAGGGCGGTGTCGTTCGCGAACAGCACTCGCAGGCCGAGACCGGTGAGCTTGGCGTAGGTGGGAAGGTCGGCAAGCGCGTAGGCGTTGCGCTCGTCGGCGATGTGCAGGGTGGTCGCCTGGTCGGCGCCCGATTCGATGTACCAGGGTCGCGCCGCTGTGACGCCCACGGCCCGCCACAGGGCGAGCTCCTTGGTGTGCGTTCCCGACGAATCGCCGCGCGATACGAAGGGTGCTCCGGCCGCGGCGATGCGCCGAAATGCGTCTGCGGCGCTCGCGGCGCCCGCGACCCCGGCGGGGTCCGTGGTCGGGCCAACGACGGCGAACCGGCTCGCCACCAGCGGGCAGCGGAGCGAGGCGTGCGCTGCGCCGAGGAGACGCGCTTCGAGCGCGGGCGCGTGGGTGATCACGACATCGAGGTCGCCCTGCGCGGCGGAGCGCAGGATCTGCCCCGACGGTCCCACGACGGTCGCGAGCGGCGCCCCGGTCCACAGCGATTCGATCACGTCGAGGGCGCCCGACTGCTGGACGGTGTAGGTCGTGCCGAACCGGAGGGGGCGCGGGCCGCGACCGGGGTGGCAGGCGGCGAGCAGGGCGCAAACGACGAGGACGCGCTTCACGCGGCAAAATGTCGCCTGAAGGAGCCGCTCCAGGCAAAGCCAGCCCCGGGCCCTTGCTAAGGGGCCCGACGTTTATCATCCTGTGCCCCGCTCCGGTGCGCGACCCCGGACGGCGATCATGCGCATTCTTCTGGTAGAGGACGATCCCGTGACCCGCGCCACCCTGCAGGCCGTGCTCGCCGGTCAGGGCCACGACATGACGGGGGTCGAGAACGGGCGCGATGCGTGGGGCGCCCGGGAGCTGTCCGCGCCTCGCGTCATCGTCGCCGACCGGCTGATGCCCGGGATGGACGGCGTCGAGCTGTGCCGAAGAATCCGCGTCGTCCCGAGCCGGGCCTACACGTCCTTTATCCTCCAGACGTCGCGGAGCGGCCCCGAGAGCTTCCTCGAGGCGATGGAGGCTGCTCTTGACGTCGACGGGTAACGTGGCCCTCCCCGACAGCGAATACTCGGTCGATGCGGAAGTGCGGCGTGGCCTGGCGGACGCCGTGCTGTCCGGGCAGGCCACCGCCGTAGTCGCACACGTCGTGTTGATCGGCGCCGTGGCGGTGCTCCTCTGGGGCGTCGCGCCGGCCGCTCAGCTGGGCGCGTGGGTGGCGACGGTGTTGACGGCCACTGCCGTGCGCCCCCTGGTCCTGCGTCACTACAGCCGCGCGGCGGGCGACCCGGCCGTCATCGTGCGCGCGCTGCGCTTCTCGGTGGCCGCCGCCGGGTTGGCCTGGGGGCTCGGTGCCGCCGCCATGTTCCCAGAGGTCCCCTTCCGCTACGCCGCTCTCATCCTGGTGGTCTTGAGCGGGCTCGTCTCCGGCGCGGCGGCCACGCTCGTCGCCGATCCGACGAGCTTCCGGAGCTTCCTCGTGACCGCGCTCGGGGGGGTGTCGGTCGGCATCCTCGCCAGCGGCCAGACGCGCGCGCAGTGGGTGGCAATCTTCCTCGTCGTCGTCTATGCCGGCTTCATGGTGGCGCTGAACCGCCGCGCCCACGCGGCGCTCGCGGCGCAGCTGCGGGCGACGGCCCTGCTCGGTGTGCGCGAGCGGGAGGCAGCCCGCGAGCGCGCCTATCTCGACGCACTCGTCGCCAGCTCGCCTGTCCCCATCGCGGTGCTGGACACCGGTCGGCGGGTTCGGCACGTGAACCCCGCATTTGAGCTCCTGTTCGGCTACTCGGCGGCGGAGGTCGTCGGCCGCGATCTCAGCGAGCTGATCGTGCCGGAGGCGGAACAGCCCGAAATGCGTGCGTTCGAGGCCCGGGTGCGAAAGGGCGAGATCGTCGGAGCGGAAGTAGAGCGCCGTCGCAAAGATGGCCACTCTATCCCTCTCGCGTTACGCGCCGCCGCGGTGCCGGAGGCCGTGGGCGGCGGGTTCGTCGTCGTGTATCAGGACATGACGGAGCGCCGGCAGATCGAGAACGCGCTCCGCGAGGCGCGCGACCTCGCCGAGCGCGCGGCGCGCGCGCGGGCGGCATTCCTCGCGAACATGAGCCACGAGATCCGCACACCGATGAACGCCGTTCTCGGGTTCGTCGAGTTGATCCTCGACACGGAGCTCAACACCGAGCAGCGCCGGGCGCTCGAGCTGGTGCGGTCCTCCTCGGAGGCTTTGCTCACCATCCTGGACGACGTGCTCGACTACTCGAAGATCGAGGGCGAGCACCTCCGGCTCGAGTCCATCCCCTTCGATCTCCCGAAGCTCGTTCACTCGACCGTCTCGCTGCTCGCGGTGCGCGCTCGGGAGAAGCAGCTCGAGCTCGTCGCGGACGTGTCGCGCAAGACTCCGCACATGGTGCGCGGCGACCCGACTCGGCTGCGGCAGGTGCTCACGAACCTCATCGGCAACGGGATCAAGTTCACCCAGTCGGGCGAGTTGATCGTCTCGGTGGCGCCCGTGGGGATGCGCGACCAGCAAGCGGACCTGCGGTTCAGCGTTCGCGATACGGGCATCGGTATCGCGCCCGATCAGCTCACGACGATCTTCCAGGAGTTCACACAGGCCGACGCGTCGATGACGCGGCGTTACGGCGGGACCGGGCTGGGGCTGGCGATCGCGCGGCGCCTGGTCAAGCTGATGGGCGGGGAGTTATCGGTCGTGAGCGAGGTGGGACGGGGCAGCGAGTTTCATTTTGCCGTCACTCTCCCGATCGAAGCGGCGCCGCCCCGGCTCGGGGCGGCGCCTTCCCTCAGCGGCCGCCGGGCCCTCATCGTGGACGACAACCGGGCGAACCGCCGCCTGCTCCGCGACATGCTCGCCGCCGAAGGCGTCGGCGTCGGGGAAGCGGCGAGCGCCAACGCGGGGCTCGAGGAGCTCGAGCGGGCGACGCGGGAGGGCGCCCCCTACGAGCTCGCGATTCTCGACGCCCAGATGCCCGAGCGCGACGGCTTCGCGATGGCCGCGGCGATCCGGGCGGCCCCGGCGCTCTCCGCCACGCGTCTCCTGATGCTCACGTCGGCGGGCCAGCGGGGTGACGCCGAGCGGTGCCGGGCGCTGGGGATCCAGGGATATCTAACCAAGCCGGTCGCGCGCGCCGATCTGCTCGAAGCGGTGGCCGTGCTGCTCGCCGCCCGGCCCGCGCCTCGGCCCGACCTGATCACCCGGCACGCCATCGCCGAATCGCGGCCCTCGTTGCGGATCCTCGTCGCCGAGGACAATCCGGTGAACCAGCGCGTGGCTGCGGCCATGCTCCTGAAGCGGGGTCATGACGTCCACATCGTGAGCAACGGGCGCGAAGCGGTGGAGGCGCTGCAGGCGCGCGACTACGACGTGGTGTTGATGGACATCCAGATGCCGGAGATGGACGGGTTCGAGGCCACGGCGGCGATGCGGAAATTGCCATCGGGTCGAACGCTGCCGATCATCGCTCTCACGGCCCACGCGTTGACCGGGGAACGCGAGCGCTGCCTCGCCCAGGGCATGACCGGCTATCTCACCAAGCCGTTCCGGGCGCACGAGCTGTTCGCGCTGGTCGAAGGGCGGGCGGGAATCTCGGGGACGCTGCCCGAGCCTGCGGCGCCGGCGCGGTCGCTCGACCTCGAGGGGTTCCGGGTCGCGATGCGCGAAGCGGGCGCCGAGGAAGCGGTCGCGGGGATCCTGCGCGCCTTCGTGGAGTCAGCTTCCCCCCGACTCGATGCGATCGGCGCCGCCTCGCGCGCGGGCGATGCCGCGGCGCTGGGCGCCGCCGCCCACGGCTTCCGGTCGGCGGCCGCGACTATCGGCGCGCGCCAGCTCGCGGCGCTGCTCGATGAGGTTGATGCCGAGAGCCGCTCCGGCCGGGTAGCGGACGCCGTCGCGCTGCAACGGGTTCAGGTGGAAGTCGAGGCGGTGCTCCGGGCGCTGCGGGAATACCGACCGCCCGCCTAGCAGGGTAGAAAACCAAATTCGGGCAGTCTCACGTCCGTATTCGTAGGCGAGCGTCTTTAAAGACGCACGGAATTGACGGCAGGTTCTTCTTGCAATTTGGGAAGCGCAAGAGAGAGACGCTTAGAGATGTCTCGGACGGAGCAGGGCGCGTTGAGCTGGTTCGGACGGCTGCCGGGCGATATCCGCATCGAGCGCGAGACCGTGCGCATCTACATACCGTTCGTCTCGATGCTCCTGATCTCCGCGGCGCTGAGCCTGCTGCTCTAATCTCACACGCCGGTTCCTTTAGAGTGCCGCAGAGTTGCGCTGGTGGAACGGGCTGACTCCGCTCGACCGTCAGCGCCCGTCGGCAGGCGGGAGCGTGAAATAGAACGTCGCACCCTCATTCACGCGACCCTCACCCCAGACCCGCCCACCGTGGCGGTGCACGATGCGTTGCACGAGGGCCAATCCGACCCCGCTGCCCTCGAACTCGTCACTCCGGTGCAGGCGCTGAAACACTCCGAACAACTTGCTCGCGTAGCGCATGTCAAAGCCTGCCCCGTTGTCCTTCACGTAGTAGACGATTTCGCCGCCGGCGCTCTGCGAGCCGATGTCGACGCAGGCGTCCGGACGATTGCGAGTGAACTTGAAGGCGTTGTCAATGAGGTTGGTCAGCACTTGGCGGAGTAGCGAGCCGTCCCCCGCCGCGGGCGGCAGGTGCGCGATCGTGACCCGCACCTGTCGTGCGGCATCGGCTTGCCGTACTTCGTTGACGACCGTGTGTGCGAGGGAGGCCAAATCGACCGGTGCACGGTCCAGCTCCTTTCCGCCGAGCCGAGAGAAGGCGAGGAGATCGTCGATCAACCGCCCCATACGATGGGTGTTCTCACGTACGACGCTGAGGAGACGTCGTCCCTCGACGGGGAGCACGGTTCCATACTCTTCGAGCAGGGCGTGAGAGAAGCCGTTGATCGCCCGCAGCGGAGCGCGCAGGTCGTGAGACACCGAGTAACTGAAGCTCTCGAGCTCCTCGTTCGAGCTCTTGAGCTGCCGTGCGAGCCGCTCCAACCGGTGCTGCCGCTCCTGCAGCTCGCCATTGAGGCGCCGCGTCTCGTCCTTGTGACGCTCCGCCTCGCGTAAGGCGTCCTGCAATGAGGCGTTCAAGCGGGATAAGCTCCGGCGGTTGCGATAAAGATCGACGAACACGGCAATCTTCGATCGCAGGATTTCCGGTTTGATCGGCTTCGTCAGGTAGTCGACGGCGCCGGCCGCGTAGCCCTCCAGGACGTCCTCTTCCTCCAGCATGTGCGCCGTCAGAAACAGAATCGGCACCTGCCGGTTGCGCTGGCGTCGTTTGATCATGCTCGCGAGCTCGAACCCGCTCATGGTGGGCATCCGAATGTCGAGCACGATGGCGGCGAAATCCTCGTTCAGGAGCGCGAGCAAAGCCTCGTCCGCGGACTTGGCGAGGACGAAGCGGCAGCCCGTGGATTCGAGCGTCGCCTCGAGCGCTCCGAGGTTCGCCGGTTGATCGTCCACCAGCAGAATGCTGACGCGATCCTCCGGGGGGCTCTCGGTGGCCGGCACCCCTCCGCCCCCTAGCGGTGCAACCATACGCGCAGGAGTGAAAGGAGCTGGTCGCCATCGACGGGTTTGGCGATGTAGTCCGAGGCTCCCGCCTGGAGGCACTTCTCACGGTCTCCCTTCATGGCCTTGGCCGTCAACGCGAGAATCGGCAGGGTTCGGAAGCGCGGATCGCTCCGGATCTCCCGCATGGTCGCGTAGCCGTCCATCTCCGGCATCATGATGTCCATCAACACGGCGCTCAAACCGGGCGTGTTCTGGATGACCTCGATGGCCTGACGCCCATGGATGGCGCCGAGGACCTCCATGTCGTTATTCTCGAGCAGGCTCGTGAGCGCAAAGATGTTGCGGGCGTCGTCGTCCACGACGAGGACTTTCCGGCCACGCAGCACCTCGTTCGAGCTGTGCAGCCGCTCCACGAGCTGTCGTTTCGCTTCCGGCAGATTCCGGATGACGCGGTGCAGGAAGAGGGCGGTCTCGTCGAACAGGCGCTCCGGCGACTGCACGTCCTTCAGCACTACGCTCTTGGCCAGGGCTCTGATCTGCTCTTCCTCCTCCTCCGTCAGCTCTTTCCCGGTAAAGACGACGATGGGAACGTCCCGCAGCCCCGGCTCGGCCTGGATGCGCTCCAGCAGCTCGAACCCGCTCATGTCGGGTAACCGCAGATCGAGGACGCAGCAGTCGAAGTGCGACTCCGAGAGCATGTGCAGCGCTTCGCCCCCCGACGCAACGGCAATGATTTCGATGTCGTCGTAGGCCAACAGCCCGACGATCCCCTCACGCTCGGCATCATTGTCCTCGACGACCAGCAGCCGCTTCGTGTGCGGGGTGACGTACGTCTTGAGGCGCTCGAGCATGCCGCCGAGGTCTTCTGTCGTGGGGGGCTTGACGAGATAGGAGAAGGCCCCATGGGAAAGACCGTGCTGCCGTTGTTCGTCGATCGAGATCATCTGCACCGGGATGTGCCGGGTGGCGGGATCGAGCTTGAGATTGTTCAGGACCGTCCAGCCCAGCATGTCGGGAAGGAACACGTCGAGCGTGATCGCGGTCGGCTGGTACTCGCGGGCGAGTGCCAGTGCCTTCTCGCCGCGATTCGCCACGACACCTTTGAAGCCGTGATCCCGCGCGACCTCCAGCAAGACCCGCGCGAAGTGGGGGTCATCGTCCACGATCAGCAGCACGCGATCGCCCTGGACGATGGCGTCGCGGTCGTCCGGCACCTCTTCTTCGCGCGCGACGGTTTGGATGGGCAGCATGGGCGATGAATCGCTCGCGCGGCCGGCCGCTTCGCCCGCGGCCGTGGTCGCCCCACGCGACGGACCTCCGTAGGCGAGGGGCAGGTAGAGCGTGAACGTGCTGCCTTCGCCGGGGGTGCTGGAGAGGCGGATTTCCCCGCCGAGCAGCGTGGCCAGCTCGCGGCTGATGGCGAGCCCGAGGCCGGTGCCGCCGTACTTGCGGCTGGTGCCGGCGTCCGCCTGGTGGAACGCCTCGAAGATGAGCTTCTGCTTCTCGGGCGCAATGCCGATGCCGGTGTCGGTGACGGCGAACGCCACCGCGCTGCGCGCGGTCGACAGCACCGCATGACCGGCCGACCACCCCTCGGCCGCCGGGCGCACGGCGAGCGCGACGTGCCCGCGCTCGGTGAACTTGAAGGCGTTCGACAGAAGGTTCTTCAAGATCTGCTTCAGCCGGGTGGAGTCCGTGCTCAACGTGCGCGACAGGGCGGGGTCCAGCTCCACGCGCAGCGCCAGGTTTTTCGACTCCGCGACGTGGTGGAACGTGCGCTCGACGCTGTCCTTCAGCGACGCAAACGTGGTCTCCTCGGCCACCACGGTCACGGTCCCAGACTCGATCTTCGACAGGTCGAGGATGTCGTTGATCAGGGTCAGCAGGTCCGTCCCCGCGGAATGGATGTTGCGCGCGAACTCCACCTGCTTGGGCAACAGGTTCCCGCCCGGGTTCTCGCCCAGCTGCTGGCCAAGTAGCAGGATCGAGTTCAGCGGCGTCCTCAGCTCGTGCGACATGTTGGCCAGGAACTCCGACTTGTACTTGGACGTGAGCGCCAGCTCCGCGGCCTTCTCTTCGAGCGCGCGCCGCGCCTGCTCCACTTCCTTGTTCTTTCGCTCGACCTCCACGTTTTGCTCGGCGAGCTGCTTCGCCTTCAACGCCAGCTCCTCGTTGGTCCGTTGCAGCTCGGCCTGGCGCGTTTGCAGCTCGATCGTGAGCTGCTGTGACTGCTGCAGCAGGTTCTCCGTGCGCATCGTCGCTTCGATGGTGTTGAGCACGACCCCGATCGACTGCGTGAGCTGCTCCAAAAAGATGAGATGCGTGTCCGTGAACGGATGCAACGACGCCAGCTCGATGACGGCCTTGGTCTCGCCCTCGAACAGCACGGGGAGCACGACGACGTTGGTGGGTGGCGCGTC
>Ga0070708_100002971_pt1 | contig 13175 bp, 9 predicted proteins | sample KBSK5503metaG_FD_65469 | JGI IMG/M metagenome (GOLD analysis project Ga0070708, IMG submission 65469) | Corn, switchgrass and miscanthus rhizosphere microbial communities from Kellogg Biological Station, Michigan, USA - KBS K5-50-3 metaG | ecosystem: Host-associated > Plants > Roots >...
GAGTGTCATATCTCGCTTTTGCCCTTCCAGCCGTGTGCTGTCTAGCACAGCTTAGAATGTCCCTCCCAACAGCAGAGGTGTGCAGTCCGCGAATTCACAGGCGGCGAATCTCTCCCTCTCCGCCAGTCCTTTAGTTTCTGCTATTTACAGTACGTGACTACCAACTGACTACCAAATTCCGATCATTTGCCTCCGCGCGGTATTAGTCAGCGGAGGCAATATGGCAGTCACACTCTACCGCCAGGTCGGCAAAGGCAAAGCCCGGCGCTATCAGAAGGTCAATCTCGGTCGTGGGCGCCGCCCCGCAGACCTTACCGGTCCTTATTTCCTGCGATATTCGCTTGCCGACGCCACCCGTCCGTGGGAAGCGGTTGGCGACGACCTCGACTCGGCAATCGACGCTCAGAAGCGCAAGCAGGCATATTTCGAAGCTGTGGATGCCAATGTCCCAGTCATTCAGAACCAAGACGAAACCGGTCGGAGGAAAATCACGGACGCCGTGTATCAGTGGTTCGCTGAACTTCAACTTTTTCAGGGCAAAGACCAACAAGGCAAGAGCGAAAAGACGCTGCGGGCTTATCACTACCGGCTTGGGTTCTTTCTTGACTTCACGGTGCAGAACAATCTGCGTTACCTAGACCAGATCGACCGCAAGCAGCTTCTGCGCTACGTGAAGTTTCTTCGAGAACATGACAGCGACCTGGATGACCGCACGGTTCACAACATCTTCGAAACCCTGAACACGTTCCTGCGGACACGGGACATTCTTATCGCCGGCAAGATTCTGGCGGAACTCGACTATGCCGAGAAACCGCCGAAGCCGTATACAAAGCAGGAACTCAAGGCGATGTTTGCGGTCATGAATGAAGAAGAGAAGCTGCTCTACGGTCTCTGCTTGAATTCCGGGTGCGTGATGCAGAGATGCAGAACACCGAGTACGCTGACTTCAACTGGGAAAAATGCACATTGCATGTTCAGCCGAAGGCGTGGCGTAAGTTTCGTCTCAAAGGTAAGAGCAAGAAGAAATCCGCCAAGGACAGATTGATTCCGATTCCGGCGAAGCTGGTATGGAAAATCAAGGACAGGATGAGAGAACGGAACGCTCAGCCGCATGACTTGGTATTTCCGAATGGTCAGGGCAAACCTGACGGTCACTTCCTGCGCAAGCTGAAGGCGATTGCGAAGAAAGCCGGCGTCGAAGGCGCCGAGCTTCACCGCTTCCGCAAGACCTACGCCGACACACTGCATGAAGAAGGCGTGTCGGTAAACACAATCCGCATCCGGCTCGGGCACGAGTCTCTGGACGTAACGCTCGCCTACCTCAAAGGCAAGGATGCTGAGTCGGAAGAAGCCCAGGAACATGCCAATAGCAGCAGTTTGGCGCTGTACGCATAAAAGCTAAAAACATCCACGGCGGGGGATTTCAGGGTCATTAACCCGAGATCTCCCGTTCTCATCTTTAGAACGATAGTTTCCGGTTTGCCCGTGACTCGCTCCGCAAGTCGTCCCGGGATAAGGATTCAAATTCCGTCATAGCGTGAGTACCCGCGCTTTGTCCAATAGTCAGCCAGTTCGTCCCCTGTATAGGTAATCTGGGCAGAATGCTGAAGGTGATGTCCTCTCGCTGTCCATATCTCAAGGCACGCAGAAATGCATCGGCTCGATTCAGGTCATTTCGCGGTGGAGGATAGCCTCGACGAAATCGCCACAACCATGCGGCGATTCTATGTTCAAGGAGTGCGAAACGGAGGATCGCGTAACGTCCAAGATCTGCACAGTGCGGGGCAGGTGACCTCACTAGCCCCGGAAAGGGTTTGAAACGTGATGGTTCCCGCAAATATCACTGTAGTTGCGGTTCTCGGAGCGTAAGCCGATGATTCTAGATGGAAAGACGGAAGGCGAACGCCGAGGTCCGCGCAATCACGTTCAGTCCTGCGCCTTGTCATCCCTCTGGGCGAAAGGCCACGCGGCGATGGATGGATGGAGCGGCCGTAGCAGTGCTGCTGGAAACCGTTTTCTGATCTTCCGGAATCTACAGTCCGGCGTTGCGCAGGTCGCCGAGCATCTGTTCCACCATCTCCGGCTGCCACCAGATGCTGAGATCTTCCTGCGCCCGCGCCGCAAAGTCAGGACGGGCGGCCCGCAAGTTACTCAGCGCACTGCGTGCCTGATCCATCTTTCCGAGCTGGGTGTTCACGACCGTGAGCGCTACTTGCGCCGTCCACAGGCCGGGCATGTTGATCTTGAGCGCATGCTGCAGCGCCCGCTCGCCGTCGCGTTGGCGGTAAGCATTGATGACCAGCGGCAGCCAGTACCATCCTGGATGATTGGGATTGAGTTGTGTCGCACGTTCAGCCAGTGCGCAACCGCGTTCCCAGTCCCCGGAATAGGCGAAGTGCAGCCCAAGAAAGGCGGTGGTGTACCCCTGCATGCGGTTGAGCGCCAAGGCACGCTCCGCCGCGGCGCGAAACTCGCCCAGTTCCCGGCGAAAGAAATGGGCTGACGCCAACGCGGCGTGCGCCAACTGACTGGACGGCGCCAAATTCACGGCTCGTCGCGCCGCCCTCAAGGATCGGTCCATCGAATTAGGCCGTGCGTGGTATCCATGCGTATATTCAGCGCGATAGAGCCACGAGAGCATCGCCCAGCAATCAGCGTGATCTGGAGCTTTCTTCACGGCGCTTTCCAACGCTGTAATTCCCGCCAGATGCTCGTCCTCGCTGACGTGCTGATGAAATCCGAAGCTGCGCAGCAGCGCCTCGTAGGGTGTGAGCGATTCCGGATCACGATGGCGTAGCGCTTCGGTCATGCTGTGGGCCAGAACGCCCTGCGCGTCTCCAACCGTGGCCACGATGCGCGGCACCACATCGTCGATCACATCCAGCGTCTCTTCCGGCGTGAACGGACGGTCGTAAGTTTCCGCCCAAAGACTGGAGCCGGCGTTGGCGTCGATAAGCTGCACCGCGATGCGAACTTTGGCTCCCGCCTGCCGGATGCTGCCTTCCATCACATAGCGTGCGCCCAGTTCTTTGCCGACCGCGCGCACGTCGGCCGCTTCGCTGGAATATTTCGCTGTCGAGCCTCGCGCGATCACGCGCAGGTAGGAGAAGCGGGACAGGCCAGTGACGATTTCTTCGGATAATCCGTCGGCCAGGGCTTTGACTTCGGCGCTCGAGCCCGCATACTTGAACGGCAGTACTGCGACCCAAAAACCTTCCTCGCCGCGAACCGCGCTTGAGTCGGACGCTCTCCCTGCAGCCGAAGCGTCCGCGTTGTGCGCGATGTGCAATCCTGCCTTGCGTAGACCTTCGACATAGTGTTCGGCCAGTTCATCGTCAAACCATTTTCCGAATTCCTGGCGAGCGGTTCTGGCGAAATCCGGACGGATGACGAGCAGTTCCTGCAGAGCTTTCTGCGCGTGCTCGCCTAACTGTCCCAATGCCGCGGCCGATGTGGCAGGTCCCCAGAAATAGCCGGGCATGTTGATTCTGAGAGCGGCGCCGGCGGAAGCGCGGTAGTCATGCTTGCGATAGCTGTTGAAGACTGAAGTGAGCCAGTACCAGCCGGGGTGATGCGGATTGAGCTGAATCGCGGCGTCCACCACGGAGCAGCCGTGGTCCCAGTCGCCCGCCAGTGCGATCAACATGCCAATAAAAGCGTGGAGGGCGCCGTCGGCGCGATTTAGCGCGACGGTTCGCTCCGCAACGGGACGGAACGCCTGCCATTCCCGGCGGAAGAACAAGCTCTGGGCGAGAGCCTGGTAGGCCAGTGAACTCGAGGGCGCCAGTTCGACGGCCCGCTGTGCGGCTTTCTGTGCTCGACCCAGTGGATCGGGTTCACCGCTGAAGCCGAACATATACTCGTCTGCGTAGAGCGTCGCGAGCATGGCCCAACAGTCGCCGTCGCTGGGAGCGTTCTGCACGGCCCGCTCGAGCAGCGCCCGTACGCTGGCGTGCTCTTCCGGGGACATCCTTTCGTGAAAGCTGAATACCCGCAGCACGGCCTCGTAGGGACTCAACTGGTCGTCGGGCTTGTTCCGGATCAGGCTGCTGATGCTGTGCGGCAACACGCCGTGCTGATCCGCGACGGTGGAGACGATGCGAAGCACAAGCTCGTCCTGCACTTCGAAGAGGGCCTCGGTACCGAAGACGCGCTCGTAGGTCTCGGCCCACATTTGAGCGCCGGTGGCGGCATCGACCAGCTGCACTGCGACCCGAACCTTGTTTCCCGCTTGACGCAGGTTGCCTTCCATCACGTAGCGGGCTCCAAGTTCCTTGCCGATGGAGCGAATATCTCCCGACTCGCTGGAGTATTTCGCGGTCGAGCCGCGGGCGATCACGCGCAGGTAGGAGAAGCGGGATAGTCCGGTGACGGTCTCATCGGACAGACCATCGGCCAGGGCTTTGAGTTCGGTGCTAGTGCCCGCGTACTTGAAGGGCAGCACCGCGACCCAGAAACCTTCGTTGGCGCGTGTGGCGCCGGAATCGGGGACAGCTCCGCTACGCGACGTAGAAGAGGTAGGCTGAGTTGAACTCTTCTGCCCCGCGGTCGCCCCGGCTTCCGGAATCTCCAGCCCCGCCTTGCGCAAGCCTTCGAGGAAACGGTCGCCGTATTCCGCATTCCACACTTTTGCGACCTGTTTCCGCATCAATGCCGGCAATTCGGGGCGGAACTTCACCAGATCTGCGGCTGCCATTGCGCCGCCTTCCACATCTCCAAGCTGACCGTAAGCGGCCGCAACAAACATGGGCGCTAGCGGATTGCCCCGCAGCTTGGCTTTGAGCGCGAAACTGAGTGCATCCCGGTACTCGGCCCGGGAGTATGCGTGGTAAAAATCCGCGAACCAGTACCACCCCGGATGATTGGGGTTGAGCTGTTTGGCCCGCTCCACCAGTTGCATGCCACGCTCCGCGCTGCCGGCGTAGATTAACAACTCACCCAGGTAGGCGACCGAGTTGCCGTCCATCGGGTTGACCAAGACTGCGCGCTCGGCGGCATCCCGGAACGAATCGTAATCTTTCTGGCACCAGAGCGCCTGCCCCAGACTGAAATAGGCCAAATGATTGGAAGCGCCAAGCGCGACCGCCCGCCGTGCGGCGGAGGTTGCGATCTCTAACGCATTGGCGTGAAGCTCGTATCCATGAACATAGTCCTGGCCGCAAAGGAACGAGAGCATTGCCCAGGCATCCGAATAGGCAGGAGCCTTGCGCACCGCTTCTTCCAGTCCGGACCGCGCAACAGTTAGTTCCTCCGGTGTGGCGCTGTAGGTGTAAGCGAAGCTCCGCAGCACCGCCTCGTAAGGACTCAACTGCCCCGGAGGCCGGCTGCGCAACCCCTCGCTCATGCTTCGTGGCAGAACGCCGTTCATGTCGGCAACGGTCGAAACAATTCGCGGAACCAAGTCGTCCTGCAACTCAAAAATTGTTTCCAGGCTGAACGCCCGCTCATAGTTTTCCGCCCAAAGATGCGCCCCCGAAATCGAATCGACCAGCTGCACGGCCAAGCGCAGCTTGCTTCCCGCTTGACGAAGCGTCCCCTCCATCACATACCGCGCGTTTAGTTCTCTGCCGGCGGTGCGGACATCCACCGAGTGGCCCGCGTAGCGCGACGAGGAACTGCGGGCAATGACGCGCAGATAGGAGAACTTCGAAAGGCCGGTAATGGTGTCGTCGGTCAACCCATCCGCCAGAGCCGCAAGATCTGCGTTGCTTCCGCCGTGCTTAAACGGCAACACGGCGACCCAGAAACCTTCCTCGACACGAGCAGCACCCGAATGGGATGGCGCAGCCATCCTCGGCTCCGCAGTGGAAGCAGGCGTTGGACGTGACGCAGTTCGCGCCATATCGCGGAATTCATTGCTCACGTCGCGCGCGGTCTGCAGGCGGTGACGAGGATCCTTCTCCAGACAGCGCCGCACGATGCGAGCCAAATCGCTGGGCAGATCGGGACGCACGTCGGTGACCGACGGTGGAGTGTCGCGCAAAATCGAAGAGACCAGCTCGGCCGACGATGTTCCTTCGAACGGACGGCGTCCGGTCGCCATCTCGTGGAGCAGGACTCCGAGAGAAAAAATATCGGTGCGATGGTCGAGCGGGCGGCCCGATGTCTGTTCCGGAGACATGTAGGCGGGCGTCCCCATTACCACGCCCATTTCCGTGCCGCTGGCCGAGGTCATGGTGGCGTCTGCGAGGTTGGAGCCGCGAACATCTTTGGCAAGGCCGAAGTCGAGTACCTTGACCCGGCCTTCATTCGAGACCATGACATTGGCAGGCTTCAGGTCACGATGCACGATGCCTTTTTCATGTGCTGCCGCCAGCGCGTCCCCCAATGCACTGGTGATCTCCACGATCTGTTCGAGGGGAAGCCCACCTGCGCAGATAAGGCGGTCAAGCGGCTGACCTTCGACGAGCTGCATGGTGAGGAAGTGGACGCCTTCGGATTCTTCCACCGAGTAGATCGTGACAATATTGGGATGGTCGAGTTGCGCCAGGACCTTCGCTTCTCGACGAAAACGTGCTAGTCGTTCGGCATCGTGTGCCATTTCGGCAGAAAGGACCTTGAGCGCTACATCCCGGCCGAGTTTCGTGTCGGTGGCGCGATACACTTCACCCATGCCGCCTGCGCCCAGCGGAGACTGGATTTCATAAGAACCGACTTTGGTTCCGGGGATGAGGGCCATAAAGCAGCGGTGATTATACGTATCGCGACGGGCACGGGCAAAGGCGGACATCAGCGGTTGGTCCGCGGTCCGGAAACGGCCTGTAGGAGGTGACGGGAGAATTGTCCGGCAACCCGGAAATTACAAACCATTAGTGCCTTCGGCCACGTTGTTCCCGGAACTCCATGCGACAGGCTATCCTCAAGCCATATGCGAATGCACCTCGTCGTTCTTGGCACAGTTGCGTTATGCCTCGGTTTTTCGGCGTGCCAATACAGTGGCAATAGCAACTTGTCCCCAATTGTGGGTGCGTGGATTGTGAGGGCTCCTGAAGCTCCTTTTCCCTATCATATGTTTGTTTTCCATGCAGATGGGACCATGCTGCAATCCAATCCCGACGCGGGGGATCCCAATTCCAGCGACAGCAATGGCTTGGGAGTGTGGGTGAGGGACGGCGACGCGACGAAAGGAAAGTTCGTCGAGTTGACTGCAGACCGAATGACGCGTCAATTCGTTAGTCGGGGTGAGATTTCCTTTGTGGTCAAGGTCAACGGCAACGCCCTCATCGGCACAGCGAGTGCGGTCTTCTACGATGCAGAAGGCAGACGGCTGCGGGGCCCAATAACCGCGACCCTGGAGGGGCAACGAGTCGTGCCGTAGAGATCAAAGTAGGCACCTGATTCAAACACTAACGCCTAGCAGCCGCTAAACCTTGCCCTGAATTGACCGTCTAAAGGTTTACTGTCCGCAAGTCAAGCTCTGAGAACTCCACAGACAGAAACTCGACAGATCAACATTTAGGACTCGACTTCATGCCCCTAGAATCGCCAGCGTTGCGGCTTGCCACCAACTCGGATTCATCCGCTCCAAGTAGGTGGCCAAAGCCTGCAGAACAATCATTGCCGGGAAAACGTAGAGATAAATCCTATTGACCAAGCCCTCCACTACCAGGTCACGCAGGACTCCAGCCACGACCAGCACGTCGAGTGCCGGATAGAAGAGGTCGTGATAACCGATGTAGTCAAATCGAACGAAGGCGGCTTGCATGAGCTGACAACTGGCCATGAAAACCAAGCGACGATGGTACTCGGGCCGTTTCCGAAAATAGAATTCTAGCGCCATGCACGCACCGAAGACGATCATTTCGCCCCAGAGAACCGACAGGAAGGACGCAATATTCTTGCGGTGAAGCGAGGCCATGTCGAACCGCAACATGACTACCGACACCATGAAGCCTGAGGCGATCATAATTGCGGCCAGTGCAGCACCAAACCAACCCAGGGTACGGTGCACGCTGACCTTGCGCACGCGCACTAAAGCAGACTGCGCGATGAAGAGCACGATCCAGGCCGAGAAGGCCGCGGCATGAAACCATAACAAGAGCGGTCTCGGAGGATCGGCGTGTAACAGGCGGGCATCGACGGTATGGCTAAAGCCCCAGACGGCAAGCACGGCCATTAACAGCGTCATGCAGAAATAGAAGTACCGGCTCAAGAACCTCTTGAGCGATTTTGTCGCACTTGCTTCTTTCCCGACGCCAACCGTGAAGCCTGCGTTTCCAATCGCCATAGACTTTCCGCATTCGCGTAACTGCAGTCCGCCTCACTCCAATCCTTCAACGATGTACAAACTGCCTAGGATCCGCATCGTGCTATATGTATAGGTCTTGGCACGCACGGCATAGGCAATCCGAATGGGCGACATCATGAGACCTGCTTTTTCGGCAGGATCAATCGTTTGCAACATAGTGCGCTGGCCTGTAGCGACATCAATGCGGTAGATGTGCGCTGACGATGGCGTCGATGAGAACGTGATCAACGCCGTACCATCTTCGGTCCATTTAGAAAATTCTTCCTGCGGCTCCACTCCGGGGATAACTTCCAACTTTTGGGACTCTTGGTCAAACACGACTGCGTCCGTAGCGGCACTACGCCCTACAATCCGCTTCCCATCAGGGGCCACGATGGCGCCGATAAAATCGGCAGGGCCCAAGGGCTGCGGCTTAGCCCCTTCCGTATCCATTTCGTAAGTTCGTAGCGGCTGCCCCTCGGCGGCACCCGTCAGCAACAGATGCCTGCCGTCTGGGAACCACGACACAGCCCTCAGGGTTGTGATGTCCCCAGCCGGCAAGAGGCGGCTTTCGCCTGCTCCAACCGGGTTCAGGGCAACTTGCGGGGGTCTCGTCAGCAGAGCACCAGCGACCCATGTTCCATCCGGCGAAAATCTGGGTTGTGCACCCGGCCCCAGCGCCACGGGTGCAGAGCCGTCGAGTTTGCGATAGACGTGAAGATAAAGTGGCCCGGCTGGTCCTCCCCATTCGAGGTATACGATTGCTTTTCCGTCGGGCAAGATGTCACCCAGAAGAGAAGCGTCAAACCATTCCAGGTGCCTCAGCTCCTTTCCGGTTACCGAATCGATCGCTATGATTTCCGGCTCTTGCCGCTCAACAGACAAGAGCACTCGACCGTCGGCCCCGATATCGAGAAGACGAATACTTTGAGGTGCGGCGAGGACGGTTCGCTGCTTTCCTGCAAGGCTTACACCATAAAGCTCTCGATCGGTCGTTGCATCGGCGGCGGTGAACCAGATTTCCTTGCCTGCCCTGGACCACGCTAATCCTTGTATGGTTCCGAACTCCTGCGTCAACTGCTTGTGATTCCCTGCCTCATCGACGAAACCCACCCAGCCCCGGTCATCGCCGTAGACGGGATGTTCCGCAAATGCGACTTCCTTGCCGGATGGCGACACCCTTACATAGTCAAGGTAGCCAGCCGTTGCATAAACAACTTTGCCCACCGGATACTCAAGCTGGACCTTTCGGTTGGCTCGGCGCACGATAGCGAGGGTCTTGCCATCTGGTGCATAGTCCGCCGCAAGGACCTCCTTGGCCTGAGCGCGAGGTGTACCTCCTGTCATCTGAGTCTGTGCCATGGTTCCGTACAAGAACCATGATTCCTGCACGCGGTCCATTGCGACTTCCATGTCTCCGGTCGAGGAAAGAGTGAGAAGTGCTGCGCTCGGAAGGTCTACTTTGGTGGATTGCGGAAACTCCGCCCGGACGGAGTAGACCTGCAGCGGGTCATTGTTCCACTGCGCGCTGTAGACGACCGTTTGTCCGTCCTTCGCAAACCGTGCGTTCGAGGGAAAACCTGGCTCATAAGTCAGGCGGGTGAATTTTGGTTGCAGCTTTACAGCGGAGCCGCGCCCGATACTCCAGACAGCGGCGACCAAGACTAGAGTACATAGAACGGCTACGGCCCACAGCAGCCAAGACCGGCGTGACTTAGCCGGCTCGCCCGTTCGCGTCATCGAGTGTGCCGAAATGTCTGATGACGATCCGCTCAGTGATTCAACGGCAAACGCGAGATCGCTCGCTGATTGGAATCTGCGCTCCGCATTTTTCTCGAGGCAGCGGGCCAAGATCCTCTGCAGCCCTGGCGGGCCGTGCCATCCGGATTCGCTCAGTTCCGGAGGTTCTTCGCGCAGGATTGCAGTCATCATTTCGGCCGATGTGTTGCGCTTGAAGGCACGCTCACCGGAGAGCATTTCGTAAAGCAACGCGCCGAAGCTGAAGATGTCGGACCGCGCATCAGTCGCCTCGCCCCGCACCTGCTCTGGCGACATATAGCCGACCGTACCCATCACTATGCCCGGGAGCGTAGCGGGACTTGTTAGCGTGAGCTCAGTGTTGCTGCCTTCTTTTGGGCTGGTCAATTTTGCCAAGCCGAAATCCAATATCTTGACCCGGTCGCCCTTCGTTATAAATACGTTCTCTGGCTTCAGGTCCCGGTGCACAATTCCCTTCACATGCGCACCCGCAAGTCCCTGCGCGATGCCGCGGGCGTAGTCGATAGAACACCGCACCGGCAGCGGGCCAGGTTCCAGGGTTTCCCGCAGAGTCTTCCCTTCAAGGAGCTCGCTGACTAGAAAGGGTGCACCGTCGTATGTACCGATGTCGTGGATTCCCAGAATGTTCGGATGGTTCAAGGCGGCAATTGTGCGCGCTTCCTGTTCGAAACGTCGCAGCCGGTCCGCGTCCTTGGTCAGCGCTTCGGGGAGCACCTTGATGGCGACGTCGCGGCCGAGCCGCGTGTCGCACGCGCGGTACACTTCGCCCATGCCGCCGGAACCGAGCAGAGCAAGAATTTCGTACGGACCGAGCTTCGTGCCAGGCGTCAGAGCCATTGCGTGCGCGCAATTATAGCGTGAACGTCGTTCTCCAGCGGATGCGATGATTTTGGCTGAATTGTCGGCCAACCGGTAGTTGGCCGAGGTTGCGTCATGATGACCATCCGAATCCGCCTCGGGCACGAGTCGCTGGACGTACCCCTCGCCTACCTCAATGGCAAGGACGCCGAATCGGAAGAAGCACCGGAAGATGCGAACAGCCTGGCGGTGTAAGCCTAGACAGCTGTTCACATGAAAAGCGGTGCAAAGGGAGAGAGGAGTGAAGGGTGGCTTGCCAGCCCGGTGCGACGCCAATGAAGCATTGAGTTTGGACCAGGGGCAGGTAAGCCAGTATCTTCACTCCACTTGCGCAATATACATCCTTTACTTAGCCGTGACACTACCCAGCCTTCAGTGTTTCCAACGCGGGCAGAGCTGGACGCTTTGGAGTTGGTTTCCCCGCCTCTTTCTTAGCCCAATAGCCACGACTAGGCTTCGGCACGCGGAGGATCTTGCACACCTTTCCTAATCTGACATCGGAGAATCCGTAAAGCTTGGCCACTTCGCGCGTCGGCAAGGACCAGACCTTTTCATACAATTCTTCCCGGTTGTACTGCGCCAGCAAATACGCTGGAGGGGGCTGAGGTCTTTTGGACTGCTCGTCTTCAATTTCCAATTTCAGCCGGGCTAAGTGCCAAGATTCTGAAGCAAGGTGCTCCCGCATGCGAGGATGCTTCAGGAGTTCGCGAGCTTGCTCAATGGAGCAGGCGTTGTGCTTAAGCAACACCCGCAGCAGTTCGATCGTCACGCCGGGTTCGCACTCATAGAGATTCCGGTGGAGAGAGTTCATCGAGAAGCGATCCGGTTTCCAAACGGCCCCTCGTTGAGCGAGTTCACTAATGTTGGCTATTTCGTTCGAAACGGCATACTTCGACTTTACGGTTTTGAAGCCGTAATTAAAGGATGGGAACCCCAGGCGCCAGATGAATGCGTCTAGCCCTGATGAGCCGCCATCCTCTTTGTCGTTAGGCTTTGCCCCAAGCTCTAACAAATACCGAATCGCATCCCGGCGACCAGAAATGGCGACGGAGTGCAGTAGATCTTCGAGATTGTCTCGGCCACGTTCCGGCTTTAGTTTCTTCAGCACCTCTACATTTCCGGCATAGCAGGCCTCCTGCATGGCCGAAACGTAGCAGTCGGGATCGTTCGGGTCCTTTTCGTCCAAGCTCGGACCCATAGCTCTTGCATCGGCACCAGCCCAGAGCATCAAACTGATCCACTTCATTCGCCCTTCGAGCAGAAATAACGGAGAGCCATATTTGCTTGCTCCGACAACTCAGGAGCGAGATCGGGGTGCCCTTGCTTGTACTCAACAAACGCGCGAATGGCGGTCCGTATCTTGGCGCCGAACGCAGTTGCGAATGGGAAATCCTTAATCGGATCAGCTCCCCGATCGAGGAAAAACCGCATGAGTCTGGGTTCCCATGTGAGCAACACGTCGTAAAGGGGAACCGAACTGATTTCCGCTCCGTTCTCGACCAGCAACTCAACGAAATCCATTCGACGGAGTGAGACCGAATCGGCGAGGGCGGCATTTTTCGAGGCTTGGTTCGTCTCGTGCCTGGCAATCAGTTCCACAAGGCTATGGAAGCCAGTGTTCACGGCAATCTGAAGCAGCGTTTTGCTCTTTCGATTCTTAGCGGCGGGAACGTCGAGAGGCCTGCCAGCAGCGATCCATTTCTCTATTTCGTACAGCCGCCCGGCCCGGCACAACTGGACGAGTTCCTTGGCGTTTCCGGGTAGGACCGGGATAGACGAGGCAGCCATACCAGGTATTCCGTGCAGAATTCTACCCTTTGGGCAGGACGTGACGCACAGCTAGACGCCGAATCGGAAGAAGCACACGAACACGCGAACAGCAGCAGCCGTGCTGTGTATCCATAAGCTATGCAGGTTTCCTTCTAGTTCGCTATCCGCCTTCTGAGCGTCCGGACGCCAACGCCGCCACCTGCCGGGACTTGATCGTCGGGCATCTCTACCTCTCTTTTCAGGGGAAAATTTGAATTCCCAACCAGATAGGACGTGAAGAAGTATTATTCGAAATTCGATGTGGCGGTTGTGGTGGAAGTGGGCTGAAAAGCAGTCGGCTTAATCGAGGAGCAGGCCGAGAGTCAGAATTATCTCTTTTCGTAGTAGGACGAGTGCGGTGTTTGCGGCAAATCCCTTTCCGTGCACCTCTATCCTGAGAAACCGCACCCACGGAGACGCCAAAAGAAGAAACCTGAGTGAGTGATCGCAGCGAAGGCATGTGGAATACAATCGTGGCAAGACAATGGACAAACCAGCACTT